>Ga0114918_10000587_pt1 | contig 31556 bp, 29 predicted proteins | sample LantaG_FD_87015 | JGI IMG/M metagenome (GOLD analysis project Ga0114918, IMG submission 87015) | Deep subsurface microbial communities from Baltic Sea to uncover new lineages of life (NeLLi) - Landsort_02402 metaG | ecosystem: Environmental > Aquatic > Marine > Oceanic > Sediment | place...
ACCAAAAAAAGAAAAAGCTACTACTTCTACGATCTTTGATATAAAATAAAACCAGCGTCGCTTCGCTCCGACAGGTGGGGACAAGTTACCGGAATAGGTGGGGACGAGTTACCGGAATTAGTGAGGACAAGTTCCGGAATACGCACAGGACAAGCCCTTTGGGTTACCGGAGCACAAATGCACCCCGGATGAGATACAAACGCTGATAGATATTGCTTTGTCTTTATGGCAGACTGTACTCTGTCATGAAAAGACAGGCAAAATCCTATTCGATTGTTGATCATTATCTACTGCACGGGGGATATCTGAGTCGTCTCGGGCATAAATCACTGGTTTTGTACCTATTTTTAGTTGTAGTCGGCAATAGTGATGGGAGAAGTTTTTATTCCGCAGACACCGTAAGCAAGATTTTGCGAATGACATCCATTCGAGTAATATTTCCACCGGGGGAACAAATCTCGCGGTTCCTTTTTTACTCGACAACATTTTAAACGAAAGCGAAATAGCTAATGAGCCGACGGACATCAAAGTTTGGTTTATGGCGTGCTTACGGACTATGGCGTCGGAAGGATTTGATTTTAAGAAGGCAACGTCCGTAGAAATTCTTGACAAGCTTAAAAAATTTGGTGATGAACAAAACGGAGAAATATTCAATCCGAAGGAAACACAATTTTTTATTCACGAAGCCAAAGTAAAAGATAAACAAGTGCAAGTTATGGCTCGAATAAAAAAAGACAATTCCACAAGAACTTACAGCATCAATTTTGAGAACTCGGAAACTATAAATGTGAATCTGAAGAAAGATTCAGAAGAAATTATTCCGGATGAGGGCATTCTTGAAAACATGGGATCTCTTACCGAGTTTTTAGATGGAATAGTGGAGTTTGATATCGAACAAGGGATAGTGAATCTTGTTGAAGGTCAAGAAGAAGCTTTCATAGAAAGGTTACCCGTTTTGGTTTACAATATTTCGGTTAATCCGGAAGATTCCGTTAAAGATGCGATAGAGTGGATGATCTTGGAATTGGGACCCCGGCTTCCAGTAAACAAGGCTGTTCCGGCTTCGGCTCAGGTGCTTTATAGAGGAATAGGAAAGGACTACTACAAAAAATCGGTCATCTTAAAAATAAACCAAAGAGCTCTCATACCGTATCTCTATCGGATAATGCTTAAAGTGATGAGAGAGCAAAATGCGGTGGCGATGAGCCAGATAGCAATATCTGAAGCTATTTACATTGTTGGCGGTGATACTAAGAAATCTCCGGCTGTTAATATGGCGCAGGCCATTTTGGCGGGAGTAGGTGCTAAAGGGATTACGCCTGTTTTTAATTCAAGGGATCATTTGCAGGTAAATAGGAAAGCTTACGACGCGGATCCTGTCGCGGCGTTAAGAAGTAGGGCGGATACGATCCGGAAGGATGTGCTCGAAGGGAAAATGTATAGTAGTGATCTGGATACGTCTACGTTGGCCCTGACCCCTGAGGAAAATGGTAGTGTCGTAGAACAGCAGAGACCCAATTTTGAGGCGGCTGTCATGCTTACCATTTTTGCCAGATTGTTAGAATGTATATACGGTTTGCCGAGTATTGCTCTTAACGGTGAAGTCGGCGAAGTGGGGACAGAAGTGGTAACAACTGAAGAACTAACAGCGTATTTAGCGGGATACAGAAGCACGCTAGATGCATTTATAGCGCTTTTGCCGGATGCCCAATTGAAATGGATCGATGATAATAATGCCATCTTTGGGTTTAGTGATGCTGAAATGGATAAAGTGAAACAAGGTGTGAACAATGTGGCAGTACGTTTCCACGGTCTTGAAGCAATGAGCTGTCAGGTTGGCACGAAACACGGAGGGGTAAAGATAAAAAGTAAGCCGTGGAAGCGAACCGGTAAACCGGTAGTAAACATGAAACGCCTCGAAGAGCTGGCCGATATCTGCAGAGAATTTGGATTGGCCGGACTCATATTGCACGGCGCGTCGAGTATTTCCGAAGAAGAACTTGCCGAAGCCGTAAAAAGAGGAGCGATCGCGGTTTACCTTGCTACTTACATCCATGACAGGATCTTTAGCCACCCGGAATTTCCGACGGAGTTGATATCAAAGCTGTTTACGCTTTTAAGGGAAAAGAACCCAAAACTTTTGGCGAAACAAATAGATGATTATACTTCGGATGTTAAAATTGGCGACATAGTGAACGAAATAGACAAAACCATTAAGGCCGGGAAGCCGCTCAGCGACGAACAGCGCGAGCAGGTAGCCTGGATCGTTCATACCGCCAGAGGAAAAGGCACGTCAAAAGACGAGCATGATAAGGGTGAAGGCGTATGGTCGTTTATCGATCTTGAAAAGGACATGATGGCTTTACCGAAAGAGACGCTTGCTCAGCTTAACAAGGTGGTTGAGGAGCAGGTCACGCGGTATGTGGAGCTATTAAACGCGAAAGATACGGGCAAGATAATAGAAGACGTGGAGTTTCCCACACCGCCTTCCGCGCCCATGCCGGATGCATTAAAGGACTATATGTCCTCTCCCCCCGAATCCAGGGCATCGAGAGAAAAAGCGGAAATAAATGGGATGGAAGCTACCGCATCCAAAGCCGGTTTAGAAATGCCGACGCATTTAAAAACAAGGTATACCTTTTTGCTTTGTGAAGGATTTTTTAAGGATGGGGAACTTAGAAATCATCAAAATGATAATAGATTCAAAGACAGATTTGAGATTGACAGTATAAGCGGGAGTACGTCTAGCCAACTTATCGGCAACATCCTGTCAAAAACTAAAAGTCCTAACAGAACAGTGGCGCTTGTTCCCAAGTATCTGTCAGCTGAACAACTCAAAATGCTTACGGATGAAGGAATAAGGTTTGTCAGAACAGATACGACTATTCTTTTGGGAGCAAGAAATAGTGACGATCCAAATAGGGAACAGTTTCAATTGGATACCTATGCCACTATGTTTGCTGTACGCCGTATGGATGGCAAGATAAACAAAGAATCCTCGGTGTATCGTACTTTGAGTTTCTACATAAAATCACATTTTGATTTAAATGAGGATATCGAAATTGAAGAGTATATACAAGCTGTTGTTGACGGCACTGTAGACACGTTGATCAAAGGATATCTATCTTACAGGCCTGCCGAACCGTATGATACGCCCACCTACGGAACGATTGCCGCGGCATTGATCTCGGCATGATGTGTTTGGCTTTGTCATATGCTTTTACAAATTTGCCGAGTTCTACAAGTAGTGCCCCGTGAAGATGCCGGGGCACTATTTGTTTCTGTTCTGAATACCGTAGGGAACGGACCTGCTCGTTCGGGTATTTTATTTTCATTTCATTCGAGCACATTGCATGTGCCCGTATGAAATGGGGACATTTGCCCCAATTTTAATGTGATTGACAAAGTTTATTAACTCTTTATAATAAAAACGTTGTTGTATTCTGCAAATATATCCTATGTAACCAATAAAAAGGGGGTAGATGCTGTGGCTGTTTCAACAAAAGATATTCGAAATATTGTTTTGCTCGCGCATTCGGGAACGGGGAAAACTACTTTGACTGAGAATTTACTTTTTGCGGGAGGGGCGATATCTAAAAAAGGAAGTGTTCGCGCGGGGACGACTGTTTCAGATTATAGCGATGATGAAAAAGAGCACAAAACGTCTATTAATCTTTCGATCGCGTATTATGAAAAGGATGGGGTGAAAGTTAATATACTCGATGGACCTGGGTATTTGGATTATGTGGGGGAGGTAATCGCGGGAATAAATGTCGCGGACGCGGCTGTTTTACTTTTAGACGCTACACACGGTATTGAAGTCGGCGCCGGTAAATTCTGGAAGTTAGTTCAAGCGCGCAACCTGCCTGGAATGATCATTGTTAATAAAATGGACAAGGAAAACGCGGATTTTGTTAAAGTTTTAGGAAATGTCAGGAAAACGTTTGGTAAAAAGTGTATTGCTTTATATTATCCAAATGCCTCCGGCGCGTCTTTTTCTTCTATTGCCAACTTGTTAACGAAAGAAGGTATTGACAAATTCGAAGGTGATGCTAAAGATGAAGCGGAGATGCTTGCTAACGAAATGACTGAAGGTGTAGCGGAATCTGATGACGCGCTTTTGGAAAAATATTTAGAAGATGGCGCGCTTAACGCGGAAGATCTTGATAAAGCGTTTCGAATAGGTGTTGCCTCCGGCAAAATCGTTCCGATCATTCCCGCTTCGATGGAAAAAGGGATCGGTACGAACGAGATAATGGATGTCATAAATAAATATATGCCGTCTCCTCTGGATATGCCGCCGGTTGAAATTGAATCTGATAACACCTCTGAGGAATCCCAAATTGTTACGATCACCCCTGAAGAGGGTGCTCCTTTTTCGGCGCAGGTTTTTAAAACAATATCCGATCCTTACGCGGGGCAAATATCAATTTTTCGTGTTCAAAGCGGAAAAGCTGTTACAAATCAAACTGTGAAGAATTCTTCTAAAGATAGTCTTGAGAAATTCGGTCAATTGTTTTGTCTTAGAGGTAAAGAGCAAGTGCAGACGGCGGCTGTTGTTGCCGGAGACATAGCCTGCGCGGCAAAATTAAAGAATACCGAGACAGGGGATTCTCTTTCGGATGAAAAAAAACCGATAAAGTTTAAAAATATTAACTTCCCGGAACCGGCGATAAGTTTTTCGATAAAACCTAAAAGCCGTTCTGACGAAGATAAGATATCCAGCGCGTTGGGGAAGTTGATGGCGGAAGATCCGACTTTCAAGATGATGCTGGATAAACAAACTCATGAGCTTGTTATCTCCGGAATGGGGGATCTCCATCTTAAAACGATAATAAACCGTATGAAGGTGAGGTATGGAGTGGCTGTAGAGATCGGAACGCCGAAAGTGGCCTATAAGGAAACGATAAGTATTGTCGGGGATTCAAAATACAGGCATAAAAAGCAGTCCGGTGGCGCAGGGCAGTTCGCGGAAGTGTGGCTGAGGGTTGAACCGCTTGGAAGAGGAGAAGGCTTTCTGTTTGTAGATGAAGTGGTCGGCGGGGCCATTCCTAAACAATTGGTGGGGAGTTGTGAAAAGGGTGTAAGAAATGCCTTGGCGGACGGCGCGGTCGCCGGGTATCCGATGATTGATGTTAAAGCCGTAGTTTATGACGGAAAGACACATCCCGTGGATTCGAAAGATATCGCTTTTCAAATAGCCGCGGCGCACGCTTTCAGAGAAGCCTGCGGGAAGGCGAAACCAGTTTTACTTGAGCCGATCATGCACGTTGAGCTTACTATTCCGGAAGAAAATATGGGGGACATCGCGGGTTCCTTAAGTTCACGGCGCGGACGGGTGCAAGGTATGGATTCTGAAGGCGGGATGCAGTTGGTGAAAGCACAGATCCCCTTGGAAGAAATGTATAAGTATGCTAATGAACTGAAGTCAATCACTGCCGGGAGAGCCACCTATTCGATGTCTTTTTCGCATTATGAAGCTGTTCCGTCTAATGTGGCTCAAAAAATTATTGCCGAAAACAAAAAAGTAAAAGAAGAAGTGCATTAGCACGTTGCACGCTACACGTTTTTTTGCGCCTGAGACGTGTAACGTGTAACGTGTGGCGTGCCGCGTGTAACATGTAACGCGAATAAAGGAGTAAACATGTCAGGACATTCTAAGTGGTCTAGTATCAAACATAAAAAAGGAGCGCTTGACGCTAAGCGCGGGAAAATATTTACTAAACTGATTCGTGAAATAACGGTCGCCTCAAGAGAAGGCGGCGGGAATCAGGATGCCAATCCGCGTCTTAGGTTAGCTGTTCAGAAAGCGAAAGACGCCAATATGCCCTCGGATAACATAGAACGCGGAATAAAAAAAGGAACCGGAGAATTGGAAGGCGTTTCATACGAGACGGTTTCTTTTGAAGGATACGCGCCGGGAGGCGTAGCAGTGATCGTTGAAGGGCTTACAGATAACCGCAATCGCACTACCAGCGATGTTAGAAGTATTTTTTCCAAACGCGGCGGAAATATGGCCGGCGCGGGATCTGTCGCGTTTCAGTTCGAGAAAAAAGGTATTTTTCTTGTAAAAAGAACAGACGCGAATGAAGAAGAGCTTTTAAACGTAATCTTAGAAGCCGGCGCGGAAGACCTTACATCTGACGAAGATTTTTTTCAAGTTGTTTGCCGCCTGCAGGATTTTGATAAAGTTCGTTCAGGTTTACTAAAAAAAAAGGTAAAACTTGAGTCAGGAGAACTCAGCATGGTTCCTAAAAATACGGTTAAAGTTGATGACGCGGAAACGGCAAAAAAACTTTTAACGCTTGTGGAAGAGCTTGAAGATAATGACGATGTGCAGAATGTTTATTCAAATTTTGATATACCTGATGAAATTTTAAAAGCAATAGAAGAAGAGTAGGTTATGGGCTGTAGTTGTTAGGTTTTAGGTGATACCCGCCGCCGGCGGAAAAAACAGAAACTATAACTTATACCTAAAGCAGTAGGACATTATGAAAATTTTAGGTATTGATCCGGGTTTGATCAGGACGGGATACGGGATAGTCGAGACTAAGTCCGCGGGTCGGGCGACATTTATCGAAGCGGGAGTTATCAAAACTATTCACAGTCAGGGTATTTCGAAACGGTTATATGTTATTTATGAAAATCTCGAAGATATAATAAAAACACATACGCCTTCTGTTGTTGTTTTGGAAAAGGTCTATTCCCATTATAAACATCCCGCGACATCCATTCTTATGGGGCATGCCAGAGGCGTCGCGTGTTTATTGTGCGGTATTAATTCCATAAGGCTTGTAAATTATTCCGCGACACATATAAAAAAAGCCGTCACCGGAAACGGCAGAGCAAGTAAAAAACAAATTCAGAGCATGGTGAAGGAGCTTTTGAAACTAAAAAAAACTCCGGAACCTTTTGATGTGAGCGACGCTCTCGCGATCGCGATGAGTTATGTTTATATGGGGGCTAAAAGAGAAGGGTAATACTATGATTGCACGGATCTCAGGGATCATAAAAGGTGAAAAAGACGGCGTTCTTTTTATCGGGGCGGGTGATTTGTGCTATGAAGTTTTAGTTCCTCTTGCTATTATGAAAGTGATAAAAAACGGGGGGGAAACAGATTGTGAAAGTGATAACGTTAAGACCGAAGGCGGAAACTTACTGAAGCGTAATATTGATCTGGTTACATATCATTATTACCAAATGGAGCCTTCCCGCGCTATTCCGGTTTTAATAGGGTTTTCAAACGAAATCGAGAAAGAATTTTTCGAAAAATTCATTTCAGTTTCCGGGGTTGGGCCTAAAGCGGCATGCAGGGCTCTGGCGGAACCTTTTTCCGCGATAGCCGGCGCGATAGATTCGGGGGACATCGCTTTTCTTAAAAAATTACCGGGGATAGGCCAGCAAAGAGCTCGTTTAATAATCGCGAAATTACAGGGAAAAGTCGGTAAATTCGGGTTAATACAGGACCTGAAAGGCAGTGAGCCTGATGAAAAATATAATAATGTTAAATATGAAGCTTTTGAAGTTCTTCTCCAGCTTCAATATAAGAGTCAAGAAGCGGAAAAAATGATCCAGCAAGCTACCCTCCGCCGGCCGGATTTAAAAACAAGTGAAGATCTGCTGAATGAAGTGTATAAGGGAAGAATGACGGTGGGTTGAATAGCGTAGGGGCGGCCCCAGGGTCGGCATCCTGAGCACTCGTTCGTCATCCTGAGTGAAGCGAAGGATCTGTTCTTGCGTAAATGGAAAACGAATGACGGATGGGGGGAGTGGGTGCAACGTGCAAGGTGAAAATGGATGGGGTCCTTCGTCGCAAGCTCCTCAGGATGACGGTGGGGGGAGTGGGTGCAACGTGCAAGATGGAAGGCCATCTTCGTATTTCTGAACGATTAAAAAAAGGCGTAAAATGGAAAAAGACGGGCGGGAAAAATTTGTTGACGAGGTTGAGAAAGTCGTTCGCGAAGACGAAACGGATGATGATGTAATATTAAATTTGTCTCTTCGTCCTAAGCGGCTCAAAGATTTTATCGGGCAAGCGGCGGTAGTTGAGCCGATGGAAATCGCGCTTCAGGCATCTCTGCAAAGAAATGAACCGTTGGAACATCTGCTTTTTTCCGGACCTCCCGGGCTTGGGAAAACGTCTCTGGCGCATATTATCGCGAGTGAAAAAGGACGGAAAGTTACCGCGACAAGCGGTCCGGCCATTGATCGAGCCGGAGACCTTATCGGGATCCTTACGAATCTTTCAGAAGGGGATATTCTTTTCATAGATGAGATCCATCGTCTTTCAAAAGTTGTGGAAGAGTTTATTTACCCTGCTATGGAAAATTTTCAGATAGATTTTTTAGTAGATAAAGGACCGTATGCCAAGACCGTAAAATTTAATCTAAAGCGGTTTACGCTTATAGGAGCGACTACGCGCTCTGGACTTTTAAGCGCTCCGCTTCGGGATCGCTTCGGGATGTTTTTTCATCTTGAATTTTATTCGGCGGAAGAGTTAACCCGCATTATAAAATGTTCGGCGAAACTATTGGATATTTTTATCGATGATGAAGCCGCGAGGGAACTTGCCGCTCGTTCCAGGGGTACTCCGCGCATTGCTAATCGCCTTTTACGAAGGGTGAGGGATTGGGCGGAAGTGAAATCCGATGGTAAAATTACCGCCGAAACGGCAGTATCGGCCTTAACCACACACGGGATAGATTCTGAAGGGCTTGACAGGATCTCACGCAAAGTTTTAGAAGTTATATTTACAACGTATAAAAAAGGCCCTGTAGGGATTGAAGCTATTGCCGCGTCACTTAACGAAGAAATTGATACAATTCAGGATGTTATCGAACCGTATCTTTTGAAAATAGGATTTTTAAGAAGAACTTCACGGGGGCGTGAACTAACAGATAAAGCTTGCGACTATTTGGGTAAAAAAAGCATTTATCCCAAAAATTTATTTTAATTTGAGTTTTAAGGGCAGGTTTGGAATCTGCTCTTAGTCCAAATGATCCCGTATGATCTTCTAGCGTTTTCATGTGAGGGCGGGTTCTAAACCTGCTCTCTTATACAACTCATTATGCCAAATCGACGACTTGTTCAGAGCGCGCTTATTTGTATGGCGGCTATCGGGATTTTCAGATTTTTTTATGTCCCGTTTAACCCGCGCGTTATCGCGCCGGAGAAGTTTATTGTGCGCGTTCGAATTGTGAAAGCGGCGGAAAAGACGGTTGTAAAAGCGAAAAATAGATGCGACATAAGGGATGCTAAAACAGGAAAGTTACTGAAGAAAAATATAAAAATTTCCGGACGGCAAGAAGTGAGTTCCGCCGATAGAGGCATACGGATAGGCAGGCAGGAATTTAATTCTGGCAAGATTCGTATTATACCTCGTAAAAACTGTTTAATAGAAGTTGACGGTATCCGCTATAGAGGGTGCATAGACATAATTAAAAAAGACAACGGCCTTAGTGTAATCAATAGCTTGGGTTTAGAGGATTATCTTAAAGGTGTTCTGCCCCGGGAAGTGAGTTATCTCTGGCCTTTAGAAGTATTAAAAGCGCAGGCTATCGCCTCTCGCAGTTATGCGGTTTATGAAAGCCTTCGGCGTAGAAAACAAGAATATGATCTTACGAATGATACCTTTTCCCAGGTTTATGGCGCCGAGAGCGCTGAAAAGTGGCGTACTACGAGGGCAGTTAAGGCGACAGAAGGAAAGGTTCTTGAATATGAAGGAAAGGTTTTGCCGGGATATTTTCATTCCTCGTGCGGCGGACATACGCAGAATATTGAGACGGTTTGGGGAAACAAAGTTTTACCACTGCGAGGTGTTAGCTGCGGTTGGTGTAAATGGACGCCTTATTTCAGGTGGCAGGTAAAAGTGCCTGAGAAAAAACTTGTAGAAGAATTAACAAAAGAAGGGTATCCGATCTCGACGGTTGATATGATATCCGAAGGCCGGCGGGATGATTCTGGCCGTTTGAAATATGTGGTAGTAAAATCTCGGAAGAGGGTATTTGAAATAGGAATTGAAGATTTTCGTACCGCGGTAGGCCGAAAATCTTTAAAAAGCGCGAATTTTCACATTAAAAAATATCCACTTTTTTATCTGTTCAGCGGATACGGGTGGGGGCATGGGGTAGGAATGTGTCAATGGGGAGCGCTAAACTTAGCTTTACGCCGGTATACCTGCGAAAAAATTTTAAAGGTATATTATCCCGGCGCGAAAGTCGTTACTAGGTTTGTTGGTTCTTCGTAGGGGCGGACCCGTGTGTCCGCCCGTGAAGTTTTTTTTTGTGCTTTGATATTTTGATTTATTTTGTCATTTGAATTTTGTCATTTGTCATTAAATAAGGTGAATCGTCCACCAACAACCTCGTAGGATGGTAGCAAAGAGCGCTACCAACCTACGAGGATGTTGCCCTATGATCTAAAACCTAAAATTTAATATGAGACTTGAAGAATTTAATTATAAATTGCCGAAAGATTTGATCGCGCAGGAACCCTTACGACAGAGAGATTCGTCTCGTTTAATGGTTTTAGACCGAAAAGAAAAAAGCATTCGGGAAAAGACTTTTTGTGATATCGTGGAATATTTTTGTCCCGGAGATTGTTTAGTTCTTAATGATACGCGTGTTCTTCCGGTTCGGTTTTTAGGGAAAAGGAAAACCGGGGGGAAAGTTGAGATTTTTTTACTAAATCCCGCCTCCGAGAAATTATACGCGCTGATCCGACCGTCAAAACGTATTAAACAAGATGAAGAGATCGAGTTGGCCGATGGAATTAAAGTCAGAGTTCTTGAAAAAGCTCCGATCGGACGTTTTGTAAGTTTTAACCGACCTTTGAAAGAGGTGTTTAAAGAAGGACATGTGCCTTTGCCTCCGTACATTTTAAGAGAGGATAAGAAGGAAGACACGCGGAATTACCAGACGGTATACGCGTGTAATGACGGAGCTACCGCGGCGCCGACGGCAGGGTTTCATTTTACAAAAGAGCTTATCAAACGCCTTTCCGGAAAAGGAGTTTCGATAGTATATGTAACGCTTCATACCGGTTACGGGACTTTTTCGCCGGTTGTTGAACAAGATATCGAGAACCACAAAATGCATTCGGAATGGTATGAAATAAATAAAAAAGCTGTTGAAGTTATCAACCATACAAAAAATTCGGGGTCTCGAGTATTCGCGGTGGGGACCACTTCTGTCAGGGTGTTAGAATCCGCCGCGCGGGAAAAAGGTGAATTAGGAGAGTCAAAAGGAATGACGGATCTTTTTATTTACCCCGGATACGATTTTAAAATAGTAGATGGCATAATAACCAATTTTCACCTTCCGAAATCTACTCTCCTCATGATAGTCAGCGCTTTTGCCGGACGAGAATTTGTGTTTAGGGCCTATAAGAGAGCTATTGAACTTGAATTGAGGTTTTTCTCCTATGGTGACGCGATGTTGATAGTATAGCCGTCCACCACCAACCTCGTAGGTTAGTGGTGGGAGGAGCCACCACTAACCTACGAGGTTGGTGGTGGGAGGAGCTACCGCTAATTTACAAGGGTTTGTGTTTTGTTTTGGCGGCGGAAAGCTAAAGTGTTAAACCTCTTTACAATATGTTGAAAAAAGTGGTAAAATAAAGCTATTAAATAGGTTAGGACATACAATGTATGGCGGGAGGTGATCTGTCATGAGTAAAACTATACTTGCAATTGACGATGATGAAGTTTTTTTAGGTACGCTTAAGGATATATTTGAACCTGAAGGTTTTGAGTTTAAGACGCTTTCGGATCCAAGTAAAGCGGAGCAGTATATTGATCAATATAATCCGGATTTGTTAATAATCGATATCTTTATGCCAAAAAGAACAGGATTTAATATAGTCGAGGACTTCAAAGATAAAGGGTTATATGAGGATGTGCCTAAGATTTTTTTAACTTGTCTTGATGATGATATTGAGAGGATGACGGCACGGGCTTGCGGGGTAACACATTATATCACAAAGCCTTTTCGTCCTGATGAGTTGGTTCGCCGGGTAAAGAAAATCTTGCAGTAAAAGAGTTTGTCTTGTGGGGCGACGGCTTGTAAACGTAATGGTTCCCAGCGCGGATATTCACTTTCTCAGTAATGTTTTGAGGCAAAAAGACCAAAACCAAAAAGATTCACCTATGGGGTGGATTTTTTTTTAATTTCGATAGCGTCAAACAGATAATGAGATAGGTACCTGTGAATTATGAATTTTTCTGTTGAATGCAAAGATAAAACTTCTCGCGCGCGGTGCGGGAAAATATTAACATCGCATGGAGAGGTGTCGACTCCCGTTTTTATGCCGGTTGCCACTCGCGCGGCCGTAAAAGCGATTTCAAGCAAAGAATTGACGGACATGGGTGTAGAAATGATAATTTCGAATTCTTATCATCTTTATCTTCGTCCGGGGGAAAACATTATAAAAAAGGCGGGAGGATTGCATCGATTTATGGGGTGGCCTTGCTCCATCACGACCGACAGCGGCGGGTTTCAGGTGTTCAGTCTCGCGAAATTACGCAAAATAAGTTCTGAAGGAGTTGAATTCAGATCGCACATAGATGGGTCAAGACATTTTTTTACTCCGGAAAGTGTTATAGATTTACAATTGGCACTCGGTAGTGATATCATAATGCCGCTTGATGAATGTGTTCATTACCCGGCTGATAAAAATTATGTGTCGAATTCAGTTGAACTTACATTGAAATGGGCCCGGAGATCCAAAAAACAATTTGTTGAAAGAGAAGGGGAAACATCTCTTTTTGGTATAGTCCAGGGGAGCACATATCTTGATCTAAGGAAAAAATGCGCTCTGGAATTAGCCGGTATGGATATGGATGGATACGCGCTTGGGGGTATAGGTGTAGGCGAAAATGAGGAGCTTATGCGTGAGGTGACTGATTATACGGTTTCGTTTCTGCCTGAAAACAAATTGAAGTATCTTATGGGAGTAGGCTCGCTGACTGAGATGCTTGAAGCAATTGCCTCAGGTGTTGATATGTTTGATTGTGTAATTCCCACGCGTAATGGCAGAAATGGGCAGGCATTAACATTTTTCGGGGAAATTCAGATCAAAAACGCGAAGTTTAAAGAAGATTTTGAACCGATAGATCCGTCCTGCGGTTGTTTTGCTTGCAAATATTACACTAAAGGGTATATTAGACATCTTTTCAATGTTAATGAAATGCTGGGTCTGCGATTGGTGTCTTTACATAATATATGTTTTTATGTTACACTTATACGAGCTGTAAGAGAGGCAATAAGAAAAGGTGTGTTTTTAGAATTTAAGAAAAGGGTTATTGAGAAATATCAAAATGGTTAGGCGGTTCGCCGGCTAACCAATAAAAGGGAGGAAACATGTTAACTTTAGCTTTCGCGCAAACTTGTTCCGCGCCGGCCGGCGGCACGGCTAATTCGCTTATTGGTCTTATGCCGATAGCCATTATATTTGTTATTTTTTATTTTCTGCTCATACGTCCGCAGAAAAAGAATCAGAAAGAGCACGCTCAAATGCTTTCGAACTTGTCGAAAAATGATGAAGTTGTTACCGCGGGCGGGATGTACGGGACAATAGTCAACATCCAGAACGATGTTGTAACTTTGCGTGTTGACGACAATACAAGGATAAAAGTTCAGAAGAGCTCTATATCAAAGCTTAAGACTCAAAAAAAAGACGAAAAATAATAAGGTATTTCACGCGCCATGTTACAGGTTACACGTTCTAAAACGTGTAGCCTGTAGCGTGAGGAGTGCAGTGTGCTTCAGTGAAACCTATGGAAAGGATGTAAAAAGATATGTGGAAAAAGCTTAAATGGAAAAGCGTTTTAATTGTCCTCGTCGCGGGTCTCGCGATATGGTTTTCATATCCTCCTTTAGATATCCAAGATGAGGAAGGTAAGGTGATCAAAGAAGGGACGATTAACCTTGGGCTTGATTTGCAGGGAGGCATGCACTTGATCTTAGAGGTTGATACTTCAAAGTTGACTCCGGAGGATGCTAAAGACGCGCCTCGAAGAGCGCTTGAAGTCATAAGGAACAGAATTGACCAGTTCGGTGTTTTGGAGCCGGTCATTCAACTTCAGGGAAATAACCGTTTACTCATCCAGCTTCCGGGAATCAGTGACCGGGAGAGAGCGAAGGCCATTATAGGAAAAACCGCGCATTTGGAGTTTAAGCTCGTAAGCGATGATCCCGAACTTCTTAAGAAGGTAACGTCAGGCGAGGAAGTCGCGGGGTATGAAATTAAAAACGCGAAAAACCGTGATGGTAAAACTGAAATGCTGCTTGTTGGAACTGAATCCGTTCTGGTCGGGGATAGATTAACCGACGCGCGGGCGGAATTCAGTCAACAGGGTTTTGGTCAGCCGTATGTTTCTATTGAATTTGATGCTGAAGGCGCTGACAAATTTGCTGATGTGACTGCTAAAAATATTAACAGGCGTTTAGCTATCGTTCTTGACGGTGAAGTTCATACGGCACCGGTAATACGGGAGAGAATTCCTTCGGGAAGAGCGCAGATCACCGGTAATTTTTCAGTTCAGGAAGCGAAAGATATCGCTTTAGTTCTAAGAGCCGGCGCTTTACCCGCGCCGGTAAAAATTATTGAAGAGAGAAGTGTCGGACCGGCGTTAGGTAAAGATTCTGTCACGAAGGGAATAAGAGCGATAATGGCCGGCGGGGTATGTGTTCTTCTTTTTATGGCGGGATATTATCTTTTAGCGGGAGTTATCGCGGATTTCGCGCTTGTCTTGAACATTTTGATCATTACCGGAGCCTTATCATATTTTGGCGCGACACTTACTCTGCCCGGTATAGCGGGGCTTGTACTTACTATCGGTATGGCTGTTGATGCTAATGTTCTTATTTTTGAAAGGATACGCGAAGAATCCAGGCTTGGAAAGTCGCTTAGGGCCGCTATTCACGCCGGATATGATAAAGCTTTTTGGACCATTCTGGACGCGAATCTTACAACGCTCATTACAGCCCTCATATTATTTCAGTTTGGTACCGGGCCGGTTAAAGGGTTCGCGACGACGCTAAGCATTGGTATTATTGCCAGTATGTTTACGTCCCTGGTGGTAACTCGTGTGGTTTTTGATTTTGTTACGCTGGCTAATCCGCGGATGACGCGTCTTCCGATGCTGAGATTTTTTTCTGAACCGAATATCCAGTTTGTGAAGATTCGTAAAATAGCGTATCTTGTTTCGATCTTAGTTATTGCTGGAGGCATGTTTCTTTTCTTCGCCCGCGGGGATAAAAATTATGGTATTGATTTTACGGGAGGAACTTTACAGCAGTTTAGATTCGCGGAAGTTGTACCGATGGAAAAGATCAGAGAAGTTCTTTCGGATGTCGAAATGGGAGAGTCCGCCGTTCAGAAATTCGGCGAAGGTAAAGAGATTATAATAAGGTCTTCAAGCGGGAAAAGTGAAGTTATTGAAAAGGCTCTCGGCAAAGAATTCGGGGCGGACTCTTTTGAAGTTATGCGGGTGGAAGAAGTGGGCCCTGCCGTGGGAAAAGATCTTAGGCGCGCGGCAATAAAAGCTCTGATATTCGCGATGGTAGGTATCTGTATATACATATCGTTTCGCTTCGAGTTTAAATTTGCCGCGACCGCGATAATCGCGTTGATCCATGATGTTTTAGTTTCGCTCGGGATGATCGCTCTTACGGGACGCGAAATTTCTCTGCCAGTAATAGCGGCGCTTTTAACGATAGTGGGGTATTCCATCAATGATACGATAGTTTTGTTTGACAGGATAAGGGAAGACCGTAAACTGATGCGAAAAGCCGGACAGGAAGAGATAATAAATACGAGTATAAACCAAACTCTTTCACGTACAGTGCTGACGTCTGTGACGACATTACTTGTTGTCTTGGCTCTTTTCATTTTCGGCGGAAAAGTGATCAATGATTTTTCTTTTGTGCTACTTGTCGGTATCATCGTCGGTACATATTCATCCATATTTATTGCCAGCCCCCTCCTGATAGACTGGCCCGGAAGAAAAGTCGCGAAGAAAAGATAGAATCGGTTTTTCGTAGAGGCGGACTCGTGCCGGCGCCTGTAAACGATAAATGGTGAATCGATCGCCAACATCCTCGTAGGTTGGTAGTGTTCTCTACTACCAACCTACGAGGTTGTTGGCGGGTTCCAGCAACCAAAGACCCAACCGACCATCAACAAAAAAATATGCCGCATATTTACGAACAAGGGTATCGGATAGGCAAGAAAAACGCGCGCGCGGGTATTCTATGCAACCTACTGCTTTTTATAGTCAAATCCTGCGCCGGTATTTTTGGCAGGAGTCAGGCGCTTCTCGCGGACGCGTTTCATACGGCCGGTGATGCTTTAACAAGCGTGGCCGTTTTGATAGGTTTTAACATCGCGATAAAACCTGCCGACGAACATCATCCTTTCGGGCACGGAAAAGCGGAACCCGTCGCGGCTAAAATTGTCTCCATCATTCTTATTTTGACGGGCATAAGCATTGTTTACAGCTCGGCAAAAATTTTGATCTCCGAGAAAATAAACGAACCCGCGGTCATTACTTTATTCGCGGCGCTTCTTTCGATCATCGTTAAACAAATTATGTATAAAAAGGTTTTGCGCGCGGCGAAGAAGATAAACAGCGTTTCGCTCGCGGCGGATGCCCATCATCATCGAAGTGACGCTCTTTCATCTATCGCGGCAGTCATAGGAATTGTCGGAGCGAGACTTGGATACACTTTCATGGATCCCGCGGCAGGGATCATTGTAGCCGGATTTATCATTAAGATCGGCGTCGAAACCTTTCATGCCGCGTATGACGAACTTTTGGACGCGGCTCCTCCGGAGGAATTTTATGTAAAAGTAAAACATATCACATCTCTTATCGACGGAGTGTTGGAAGTTAAAAAAATAATGATAAGAAAAACAGGAATAGAGCTTTTCGTGGAGATAATCGTCGGAATCGACGGCAAAAAGACAGTTGAAGAAGGTCACAAAATAACCGATATCATAAGAGAAAATATTTTCAATGAAATGCTAAACGTAAAAGATGTCAACGTCCACGTTGAGCCGAAGATTGATTGAAAGAATCGGATAAATCTTGTTATAGGTTTAATACAATTGTTTCGTAGGGTGCACACATGCCGTGCTCTTTTGATTATTATTTTTTGTTATGTTGATATCTTTAATTGTATGATGTGATTTGTCGGTGGATTGTTTTGTTAGATGCTTTTGTTAATTTCTTTTTTGAACTTTTTAAATGTCTTTACAACATTATTGGCAAGTTCCTGGAGTCTTTCGGCCTTTAAATCGAAAGCGTAACCGTGGGCTACAAAATGCCTAAACCCCATATATTCGCTGATTTCCTCTGCTAAAACCTCAGATATGATTTTTTCATTTACGGAGGAATTAATAAGATCTTGGTGCCAAGCGGGACCTTCTGGCAGTTTAAGTGAGAGTTTTTTGAATACTTGTTTTAATATATTTTCAACACCATTGTAAAAATTGTTTAGTAATACAGCTACTCCAGCAAGTTCTAATCTAGACAGTTGAGATAACGGTTTTTGCGGAATAGTAGCCAGAGCCTTTGCTACAGCTTCATATTCCGCTTCAACATATTTTCTATAGTTAGCCATAGATAGGGATGCCTTCTTTTTTTACTAAAGTAACAAATTTTGATGGTTCATCTAAATCAATTAAATCAACAGGTTTAGACAATTTCAGCATAAGCCTACCGTGATATTTAAAAAAATCTACGGGATCAATACCCTCTACAGCTATATCAATATCACGTCCTTCTTTAGTTGGATCAGCACTAGAGCCAAAAAGCAATACTTTTTTGACGTGATATTTTGCTGATAATTGCTGGATTATTTTTTTATCTTTTTCGCTAATCATGTCTGGATTATATCATTTTTTTCAAAAAAAATCTAATTTCTCTTTGCATTTTAAATTCTTAGTCGATGTAGACTAAAGTGGCGCTATTGTCAAATGTTGTGGATTGAGTATTTTTTGAGAGCATTCTTTTATCCAGTTTAAGCCGTTGCAAATTCCTCTTTTTTATTTCTTAATTAAAAGTTCTTTTACAAAAAATTCTTTGATGAATTTAATTATAGATTTATTTTTGCGGGACGTCAAGGGTAAAGTGCGTAAGCGGTTATGGGGAAACATTTTAGGAATATTTCGGTTGATAATGTTTTGTGATTAGACTATAATGTCACACGATGTGCGGCTTTTCTTTTATATTGACGAAACGGAGATGAGATGGGAAATAACAAAAAAGTATGGAAAGTGCATGAGAAAAATTCTCGGTTACAGCAGATTTTGAGTTCTGAATTAGGGATCTCATCCGTAGTTGCTCAAATTTTGATAAATCGGGGAATTCGAACGCCGGGTGCGGCAAATATGTTTCTTTTTGGAGATATTTCTTTATGTCCGGATCCTTATATTATGAAGGATATGGCGCGCGCGGTTGAAAGGGTAAAAAAAGCGGTTCAAGAACAAGAAAAAATATTAATTTATGGTGATTATGATGTTGATGGAGTGACCTCTACCGCTCTTTTGGCGGACGTGTTCGAAAAATTAGGCGCTAAATTTGAAGCTTTTATACCTAATCGGCTTGAGGAAGGGTATGGGCTTGACAAAAATGCCATACTTAGGTTTGCTGAAAAAGGTGTTAGTCTCATTGTTACGGTTGATTGCGGTATAAATTCAAGCGAGGAAGTGGCCGCGGCGAATAATTTAGGAATTGATGTTGTTATAACGGATCATCATGAAGTAAGAGGAAAGCGTCCGGCGGCGTTTGCCGCGATCAATCCGCATCAGGATGATTGCGAGTATCCTTTCGAACAATTAGCGGGTGTCGGCGTGGCGTATAAGTTCGCGCGCGCCCTTATGCAGGGCAGGGAAGACGCGGCGGATGATCATCTTGACTTGGTTGCTTTGGGAACTGTTGCGGATGTTGTGCCCTTGAACGGAGAAAACCGGGTTTTAGTAAAAAAGGGTCTGAGAAGGTTAAGGATAACTTCGAAACCGGGACTCAAGGCTTTAATGGAGGTTTCGGGAATTGATCCGGAAAAACTTAATTCTCGGCATATAGGTTTTGTTTTAGCCCCGCGTATAAACGCGATGGGCCGCCTTGGAACGGCGGAAATAGCACTCAAGCTTCTTATGTGTAAGGATCCTAAGTCAGCGTATCAATTGGCCCAAGTCCTTGATAAAGAAAACCGCCTTCGCCAGAATATTGAAAAGGGTGTTTTAGAGCAGGCGCTTCTGAGAGTGGAAAAAGAAATAGATCCCGCTAAAGATAAAATTATAGTGCTTGCGGATGAGGCGTGGCATGCCGGAGTTATAGGTATAGTTGCTTCGCGTTTGACAGAAACGTATAACATGCCGGCAGTTTTGATATCGCTCAGCGCGGAAGATGGGAAAGGTTCCGCGCGCGGAATAAAAGGGTTTAATTTATTTGAAGCGATAAGCCGCGCGGGAGAACATTTGATAGGTTTCGGTGGGCATAAAGCCGCTTGCGGGATAAGAATAAAAAAAGAAAAAATAGATTCGTTTAGGGAAAGTTTAAATTCGGTTGCCGAAGAGTGTTTTGAGGATGAAAATGAAAGCCTTGAATTCTTAATTGATTTCGATCTTCCATTTTCGTATATTACGCCGAAATTCATAGATGAAATTGAAATGTTGATGCCGCACGGGCCCGGAAATAGAGAGCCAGTTTTTTGTTCCAGAGGTCTTGAAGTGAAAAATAAACCTCGGGATCTCGGCAAAAATGGGTTTAAGTTTTTAGCTCGGTGCGGGAGTCTTACCTGTGAGGCCATTACTTTTAAGAAAAATAAAATCACAAAACCTTCAGCCGGTGACATTATAGATCTCGCCTACGCGCCGTCAATCAACAGTTGGGGCGGATATGATACCATTCAACTGAATATTAAAGATCTCCAAATGGCGAATACCGTAGGGGCGGATCCGAGTGTCCGCCCGTGAATCGTACTCGCCGGAGGCGAATCCCGCCCCTTGGCAGAAAAACATGAAACGTGCAGCGTGTAACTTGTTTTTTTGTATATTATGATAATTTTTGAACTTTGCCGGCTTTTAGGCATTTCGCGCAGACTTTAATTTTTTTCTTTTTACCGTCAATTAAAGCATGGGTTGCTTGCAGGTTAGGGCTGAAACGGCGCAGGGTGGTGCCAGTTATTCTTTGACCGACGCCGCCTTTACTTTTTGCCATACCTCTGCGGCTGATCGATCTGCCGCTTACAGGTTTTTTTCCGCAAATAAAACACTCTTTTGACATAATTTATCTCACCTCTCGTTTTTATCTTCATCCTTTACAGGGGACAGCATACTTCGTATAATAACACAGTCCCATCCGGATGCTAAATTGAAAATGAATAATATCATAACGAAGAGGATTATGCAAGAGAAAAAGACCTTTAAAAAAGTACCTATCAGGTATATCAAGGGAGTGGGTCCTCGAAAGTCGGATTTGTTCGGGAAAATAGGGATTGAAACGGTGCAGGACCTTTTTTATTATCTTCCGCGCCGATATGAAGATCGAAGTCTTATGGTCGAGATAAAGGATCTTAGACCGGGGCTTGTTCAGGGGACGATAGGAAAGATTACGGGGATAGAGATTTTTAGGGCAAAAACCGGCAAATGTATAGTTGAAATGGTGATCACATCCTCCGGCAGAAAATTGTTTGCCGTATGGTATAATCAGCCTTTTATGAAAAAGTTTTTTGAAATTGGGCAAATAGTCGCGCTTTACGGCAAAATCGAACTTCAGAAACGTCTTCAGATCACCCATCCGACTTTTGAGATCTTGGATAATAAGAAACTTGAGGATTCTCTGAATATAGGCCGAATAGTACCGATCTATTCACTGACGGAAAATCTTAACCAAAAATATTTGCGGAGTATCATAAAAAACGCGCTGGATACATATTTAAAAAGCGCGGCGGATCTATTGCCTACGCGGATAAGGGCTAGAAAAAAACTGGTAGATTTTAGGTATGCCGTACAAAATATACATTTCCCGCGTTCCGGCGAGAATCTTGAAAGAGCCTATAAACGCCTGGTTTTTGAAGAGTTTTTTGTTTTACAAACCGCGATGGCTAAGAGGCGCGGGAAAATACGAAAAAAGGGGATAGCGCATAAAATAAATTCTGCTATACTTCCGGATTTTGAAAAATTATTTTCTTTTAGTTTTACGGACGCGCAGAAAAAATGTATTAAAGAGATAGAACGGGATATGGCCGGAAGCAAACCTATGCACAGGCTTCTTCAGGGTGATGTTGGAAGCGGGAAAACGGTTGTCGCGATGCGGGCGGCGCTCATTGCCTCAGCTAATGAGTATCAGACCGCGGTTATGGCGCCTACGGAAGTTTTGGCGCGTCAGCATTATGTTTCGTTCAGTAAAATATTTATGCCGCTTGGAATAAACGTGCGGCTTCTTATCAGCGGTATAGATAACAAGGCGAAAGCCGAAATAAAAAAAGAAATTTCTCTAGGTGAATCGGATATTATTATCGGTACGCACTCTCTTTTTCAGGAGGATGTTGAATATGGCAGATTGGGATTAGTTATAATTGATGAACAGCATAAGTTTGGTGTTCGCCAGCGTGAAGCTTTGAGGAGTAAAGGTGTGATGCCGGATCTTTTAGTTATGACGGCGACTCCGATACCGCGTTCTTTATCTCTTACGGTTTTCGGCGACATGGATGTATCTGTTCTTAATGAAAAACCATCCGAACGCGCGGCGGTCGCTACGTGCTGTCTGGATGAAAATAAAAGGGAAGCTGTTTATAAGTTCATACGTGAAGAAGTAAAAAAAGGCCGGCAGGCGTTTATCGTGTATCCTCAGATCAAAGCGAAAGATATCACCGAAACGCGCGCCGCGGTTGAAATGCATCAACATCTCCAGAAAGATATATTTAACGATATGCGTTTAGCTCTGCTTCACGGAAGAATGGCTCCTGAGGAAAAAAAAGATATAATGGTCGGATTTCGGGATAAAAAATTTGATATTCTTATCGCGACAACGGTAATAGAAGTGGGAGTGGATATTCCCAATGTTACCGTTATGGTGGTGGAACATGCCGAAAAATATGGATTGGCGCAGCTTCATCAGCTTCGCGGGCGTATCGGACGAGGGCGGCACGCGTCATATTGCATTCTTATGAGCCGGGGGGCGTCTGAGGTTTCGGCTGAAAGGCTTTCGGCGATAGTTCAAACGGATGACGGATTTGAAATAGCCGAAAAAGATCTTGATATAAGAGGGCCCGGAGAATTTTTGGGTACGCGTCAAAGCGGGCTTCCGGAACTTAGATTCGGGGACGTTGTTAAAGATTTTGCTATTATGGAAGAAGCAAGAGAGGAAGCGTTTAATTTGGTAAAGGATGACCCCGAACTAAAAGATGTTCGTAATATGGAATTGAAAAATAGTATTCAAGAGAGATTTAAATGGTGAATAACGTGCATGCCGATTTCATTAGGGCGGACGCAAGGCCCGCCCCTACGGGATCATACGTATGGAACAATCGATATGGTTTATGAAATGTGCGTTGGTTCTTCGTAGGGGCGCACCCATGTGTCCGCCATTATGGGATTATACGTATAGAACAATCGATATGGTTTATGAAATGTGCGTTGGTTCTTCGTAGGGGCTGACCCATGTGTCCGCCCTAATGGATCAGTTAATGCACGATACATATGGAACATTATGAGAATAATCTCGGGGAAATATAAGGGGAGGGGAATCACGCGGCCTAAATCTACAGAGGTAAGGCCGACTAAAGATAGAGTTCGTCAGGCTGTTTTTAATATTATCGCGGAGAAGGTTCCGGATGCGAGAGTTTTAGATATTTTCGCGGGGAGCGGGGCTTACGGGTTAGAAGCTATTTCCAGGGGAGCGAGAGAAGTTGTTTTTGTCGAAAGAGATAAAGTTGCCTCCGGAATTATTAGAGAAAATATACGGCTTTTAGGTATAGAGGAAAATCTCACGGAAGTAATTACAAAACAAATGCCTAAAGCTATCGAGTTTTTAAGCCGTAAAGACAGAAAATTTGATCTTATTTTCTGCGATCCGCCTTATAGCGCGAATATGGTCAAAAAAACCTTGATTATGGTAAACCATTATGATATATTAAACCACTCCGGCTTAGTGATTATTGAGCACCATCGGGATGAAAGCATTCCAAGCGATGAAGGGAATGTTTTTATTTGTAAACAAAAGACTTACGGCAAAACTTTAATATCTATTCTAAAAAAAAATGACAAGAAAAGCAATATATCCGGGAACTTTTGATCCTGTTACCTACGGACATCTTGATATTATAGCGAGGGCATCGATACTTTATGACAAGGTATTTGTTGCTGTTGCTTCCAGCCGGGAAAAAGAACCTCTTTTTACCGCGGAAGAACGCGCGCTGATGCTGAAAGAGGAGACTCGGACGTTTGGCAACGTTGAAGTGGAAGTGTTTAACGCGTTAGTAGTGGACTTAGCCGTGAGTAAATCCGCGAAAGTAATTATCCGAGGGCTCAGAATGATATCGGATTTTGAATATGAATTTCAGATGGCGCTGACTAACCGTAAACTGAATCCTGATATAGAAACCGTGTTTATGATGCCTAAAGAATCATATTCGTATCTTTCGAGCAGATTGATCAAGGAAGTTGCTTGTTTAGGGGCGGATATTTCGGCATTTGTGCCTCAAAATGTTGAAAATAAATTAAGAGAAAAATTTAAAAAATGAATAGAATATTGTCCTTACGGGAAAAAGCTAAAAAGGAAAAACGCAAGATCGTTTTACCTGAAGGAGAAGATAAAAGGGTCGTGAAAGCGGCGGCGTTTCTTGTGCGGGAAAATTTGGCGGATGTGTTTCTTTTGGGCAAAGGATCGGATGTTTGTAAGCTTGCCGAAGAGAACGGAATATCTTTAGAGAAGGTCAATGTGATTGATCCGTTCGTTTATGGTAAGCGGGAAGAAATAATAAACACTTACTATGAAAAACGCAAACATAAAGGAATTACCTTAGAATCCGCTCGTGAGATTGTAATGGGTAATTTTGTGTTTTTCGCGGCATCGATGACCAGTATGGGGATCGCGGACGGATTTGTCGCGGGCGCGAGTCATACGACTTCGGACGTTGCCAGAGCCGCCATACAATGTTTAAATCTTGATAAAGGAATAGGAACTGTTTCAAGTTCTTTCATAATGGAACTTATGAATTGCCCGTTTGGAGAGGACGGGCTTTTTGCTTATGGTGATTGCGGGATTATCCCTTATCCTAACGCGAGACAGCTCGCGGGAATAGCGATAGCCACAAGTGATATGTTTCAAAAGCTGTTTAACGTTCGAGCTCGCGTCGCGATGTTGAGTTATTCCACCAAAGGCAGTGCGCGCGCGTCGGAGTCGGTTGAAAATATTTTAAAAGCGATAGACAGAATAAAGGTGAAGCGTCCGGGTCTCATTATTGACGGAGAACTTCAGTTAGACGCGGCAATTGTTCCGGAAGTCGCGGAGCGTAAATGTCCGGGGAGTGACCTCGCGGGTAATGCCAATGTTTTAATTTTTCCGAATCTTGACGCGGGAAATATTTCATATAAACTTACACAAAGATTGAGTAACGCTCGGGCGGTAGGGCCGATAATTCAGGGGCTTGGTAAACCCTGCAGTGACTTGTCTCGAGGGTGCAGTTGGGAAGATGTTGTTGATACAGCGGTTGTTACGGCTATAAGGGCGCAAGTAGGGGAGTAGAAACCGCGCTCTTGAATGGTAAATGGTTTATGGTGTATTTCCCCCGCCACCAACCTCGTAGGATGGTAGTAAAGAGCACTACCAACCTACGAGGATGTTGGCGGAGTTTGTTGGTTCTTCGTAGGGGTGGACCCGTGTGTCCGCCCGTGAATCGGTAAAAGGTGAATCGTCCGCCACCAAGGTTGTAGGTTGGCGGGATGAATGATTGTTGGTCATTCGTAGGGTCGGATAGTAAAGCGGAGCAGGGGTGTGTGTAATAAATGCTGATTTTAGTAATAAATTGCGGGTCATCATCGGTTAAATATGATCTTTTTGATATCGACGGGGCGTCTTCGGATTTGTGTAGAGGAGTAGTCGAGCGAATAGGAGAAGACTCCGCGACGCTTACGCATGAAGTGACCGGCGCGAAAAAAACACATAGAAAGATCGTATGCCGGAATCACCATCAAGCGGTTGAAATAATAAGGGATGCTTTGCTTGATGAAGATAAAAGCGTGATTTCGGATGCCTCGGAAGTTAAGGGAGTCGGGCATAGAGTGGTTCACGGCGGCGATGATTTTAGCGAAAGCATCCTTATCAATGATGATGTTTTAAGGAGTATAGAAAAATTTTCGCCTCTGGCGCCTTTACATAACCCGCTTTCACTTGAAGGCATAAAAAGTTGTATGGAAATTTTTCCCGCCGCGAAGGAAGTCGCGGTTTTTGATACAGCGTTTCATCATTCAATGGAAAAACACGTTTTTTGTTATGGAATTGAATATAAGTTTTATGAGAAGTACGGAATAAGAAGATATGGGTTTCACGGAACAAGTCATAGGTATGTAGCCGAGCGCGCGGCGGAAATTTTGAATAAACCGTTAGAAAGGCTTAACGCGATCACGGTGCATTTAGGCAACGGATGCAGCGCGGCGGCCATTTCCGGAGGAAAAAGTGTAGATACATCGATGGGTTTTACTCCGCTTGAAGGTCTTGTTATGGGGACGCGTTCAGGAGATATAGATCCGGCGGTAGTTACTTTTTTAATGCAGAGAGAAGGTCTTGACGAAGAAGGTGTTAATAGCCTTTTGAATAAGAAAAGCGGTCTTTTGGGAATATCGGGAGTCAGCAACGATATGAGGGATATTTTTAAGGCGATTGACTCCGGAAATGAAAGAGCGCGTTTGGCGTACGATATCTTCTTGTATCGTATAAAAAAATATATCGGCGCTTATGCTGCGGTTCTTGGCAGGGTAGACGCGGTAGTTTTTACAGCCGGCATAGGAGAAAACGCGCCTCAGATAAAAAACAGCATAGAAAAAGACCTAAGGGAGTTATTGGGTAAAAGTACAAAATTTATTATTATAGTTACCAACGAGGAACTTTTAATTGCTAAGGATACATATGGAATAGTTAGCCGGTTAGCCGGTTAGATAGTGTGCCAGGTCTATCAGGGAACAGGTACGCCTGTTTCGTCAAATGGCATAAGGATAACGGAAGAGCCAGGTCTCTTCCCTACGCTTACAACATTAAAAAGGAGATAGAAAGATGCCAAAAGTTAAACATAGACATGCTAAAGCCCGCGGGCGTAAAAGACGGACTCATTACAAAGCGACTATTCCGGCTATGGTGAAATGTACCCAATGCGGTAAGTTGAAAAAATCACACGAAATATGTCCTCACTGCGGTTATTACGATGGCAGGCAGGTAAAACGTATCGAAACTATCGAAGAACGTAAAGCAAAACGTGAGAAAAAGCAAAAAGGAACTTAAATTTTGTCGGGCAGAGTGCTTTTCGGAATCTTTAATACGGAATAAACAGAGGCATCGGAGGTTACAATGAGAATTGGTTTAGATGCTATGGGAGGAGACAAGGCTCCCGAAAGTACGATAGCGGGCGCAATAGCCGCGGTTAAAAAATATGGTTATCATGTTACCCTGATCGGACGGGAAAGTCAGATAAGAACCATCCTGCAAAAATTTAAGTATCCCGTTCAAAAAATTGACGTTGTAGATGCTTCGGAAATAATAGAAATGCATGAACCGGCGGCTCTTTCGGTAAGAAAAAAGAGGGACTCTTCTATCGTTAGAGGGATGGAACTTCTTAAGGAAGGGGTGTTTGACGCCTTTGTGAGCGCCGGGAACACCGGCGCCGTGGTTTGCGCGGCGACTCTTAGCTTGAGGCTTTTACCGGGCGTTGATCGGCCGGGCATCGCTGTAATCCTTCCGACTTTAGATAAACCGTGCATGGTTATAGACGTAGGCGCGAATATTGATCCTAAACCTTTACATCTTCTTCAGTACGGAATTATGGGAGATGCTTATTCAAAACATATCTTAAGTAAAAAAAATCCTACCGTAGGACTTTTGAATATCGGTGAAGAATCTACCAAAGGAACCGATTTTACCAAAGAAACGCACATGATGCTTAGTGAAAGTAAGCTTAATTTTATAGGCAATATTGAGCCGAAAGAAGTTTATGAAGGCGGTGCGGATGTGGTGCTTTGTGATGGATTTGTGGGTAACGTACTTTTGAAAGTTACCGAAGGGTTTGCCGACGCGGCAAGTAAACTCCTTCGGCGGGAATTAAAAAGAAGCAACATTGTTACTAAAATAGGAGCATTTTTAACGTTACCGGCATTCAATGTTATGAAGAAAAAAATAGATGCCGCTGAATACGGCGGAGCACCTCTTATGGGAGTTGACGGTAGTGTGATTATCGCGCACGGAGCTTCCGATGAAAAAGCTATAAAAAATGCCGTTCGCGCGGCGGCGGAGAATGTTGAACATAAAGTGAATGCTCATGTCGTCGAGGAACTTCAAAGTTATTAGGTGGGTTAATTCGACTAATGGTTTTAGAGCGCTACGCGCTCTAAAAACAAAGTCTCATTAAGGAGAGAATGTGAAGAGGACTGGGATATTAGGGGTTGGAAAATATCTTCCGGCGAATATTTTGACCAACGCGGATTTGGCAAGAATGGTGGATACAACTGATGAGTGGATCTTTACGCGGACCGGAATAAAAGAAAGACGTATCGCGCGTGAAAACGAAGCAACCAGTGATATGGCTTTCAAGGCCGCTAAAAGCGCTTTGAAAAACGCGTCTCTTACTGCCGAGGATATTGATCTGATCATTGTCGCGACGATTACGCCGGATATGTTTTTTCCGTCAACCGCGTGTTTGCTTCAGCATAAGCTTGGCGCCGGTAATATTCCGGCGTTTGACATTTCTGTCGCGTGTTCCGGATATATTTATGGTTTGACAATAGCGGATCAATTTATTAAAAGCGGAATGTATAAACGCGCGCTTGTTGTGGCGGCGGAAAAATTGTCCAGTGTTACGGATTGGGAAGATCGTTCTACTTGTGTGCTTTTCGGCGATGGCGCAGGCGCGGCGATTTTAGGGGCTGTACCGGACGGGGGAATATTAGGCGCGGCTTTAGGTTCGGATGGGAGTAAAGGGGATTTGCTTCAGCTTCCTGCCGGAGGGTCGCGTATGCCGGCTTCGATCAAAACGGTTGAGAATAAACTGCATACAATAAAAATGGAAGGCAATGTTCTTTTTAGGCATGCCGTTAAGATGATGGCGGACGCCGCGAAGGCGGTAACGGAACCCTTAGGTCTTAAGGGGGACGATATCGATCTAATTATCCCGCATCAAGCAAATATACGTATTCTGAACGCTTTGGCAAAAAGAATGGGAGTTGATCCCGAAAAAAAAGTGTATCTCAATATAGAAAAATATGGAAACATGTCAGCCGCTTCAAGCGCCGTCGCGCTTACCGAAGCAGTTGAAGAAGGTCGTATAAAAAAAGGTGATACGATTTTGATGGACGCGTTTGGCGGCGGTCTTACATGGGGAGCGCTTGTTCTTAAATGGTGATTTGGCGTAGGGGTACGGCATGCCGTGCCCCTAAGTAGGTGAAATTTTATTCCACCTATTGGAAGGAACGGCGGTGCAATGAGTAAAAAATTTGGATTATTATTTCCGGGACAAGGCTCTCAGACAGTAGGTATGGGTAAAGAGTTGTATGATTCTCAGCCTGCCGCGCGCTGGGTGTTTAATAAAGCGGACGAAGTGTTGGGTCGAAGTATAACGAAGCTTTGTTTTGAAGGTCCGGAAGAGGATCTTGCCTCTACAGCCAATAGTCAGCCGGCGATATTTACTGTGAGCATGGCGACGCTGAACGTTTTGGTCGAGAAGTTAAAGATGGGGCCCGTAGGAAATGAAGACCGAGAATTTTTTTCAAACGAAGATATAAGATCGATTGGCGTGCTTGCTATGGGACTCAGTTTGGGCGAACCTATAGCGCTGGTTGCCTCGGGGGCTTTAACTTTTGAAGAGGGTTTGAACTTTGTTGCCAAACGCGGAGAGTTTATGGAAGAAGCTTCCCAAAAGAATCCGGGTAAAATGGCATCGATCATAGGTTTGGAATTGTCAAAAGTTGAAGAACTTTGCCGCGGGATCGGCGGATGTCAGGTTGCTAATCTGAATTCACCCGGACAAGTGGTTATATCCGGGCACGCTGTCAGAGTTGAACTTGCGGCTGATTTGGCTAAAAATAGCGGTGCTAAACGCGTGATTATGTTAAAAGTAAGCGGGGCGTTTCATTCCGAGCTTATGTCTCCGGCGAAAGAAAAATTGAAAGCTGTTTTGTCTGAAATGGAAATAAAAGAACCGGTTATTGATTTTATCAGCAATATTGACGCGGAAATTACCAGAGATCCGGCGAAGATAAAAATTAATCTCGCGAATCAGCTTGACAACAAGACATTGTGGGAAGAATCCGTAAAAAAAGCCGTTTCTTTGGGTGTAAAAGACTATCTTGAAATAGGTCCCGGAAATGTCTTAAGAGGTCTTTTGAAAAAGATTGACAGCTCCCTAAATACGTTTTCCATACACACGACAGAAGAAATAACCTCACTTTTAGAAGCAGAATAACACGTTAAATTTTTTACATGTTCAAGGCGCGCTTAAATATTACGGGCAACTGATCACTGAAAAAAGGGGATCAATATGGATAATCCTAATATTTTGATCGTTGACGATGAGTCTGAGACTAGAAACACAGTGAAAATGTTTTTGAGCGGCCGGATTGAATGTAATATTTATGAAGCAGAAAACGGCATAAAAGCGTTGGATATTTTGAAAAACGTTTTGTGCGATATTATGATACTCGACGTTCGAATGCCGGAGAAAAACGGCATATCGGTTTTAGATGAAATGAATGATATTTCGAACGGAAAAGTGGATATCATCTTAATAACAGCCTGGAATAATGATATTGTGATCGTGGAATGCGAAAAGAGAAATATCGAGTGTGTGACAAAGCCGGTGATTCTTAGCCGGCTTTTTGAAAAAATAGCGGTAAGGCTAAAGAAAAAAAATAAATTTTTTCCCAAAAATGCGATTAATGGAAATCCTGAATAAAAGTTTTTTAACCTTATTCTTGAAATATTTTGGTTTGAAAGGTACAATGATTGGTGAATGGGAGTCCGTAGGTGCACATTGCGTGTGTTCGACGGTGAATAGTGAATGATGCATAGATGATTTCGGAAAAATGATGTGGTTTACTTGTGAGATAATGTGGAGGAGGGGGTAGGTTATGTCTCTAAAGGTAGATGTTGTTGAGCAGAGAAAAGATGTATATGTGATTAAGCTTGCGGGGCGGCTTGATACTGAAACATACATTGATTTTGGTGAAAAATTAAAGCAATATCTTGATGAATCCACTAAAATTTTAATTTTTGACTTAAAAGAACTGAGCTACATCAGCAGTATAGGTCTGGGCGTAATCTTTCAGGCTAAAAAAACTATGGAAAGCCGAAAAGGGGTTTTTATTTTGACTAATTTTCAGCCGCAGATCAAGAAGATTTTTGAAGTGGTAAAAGCTCTGCCGGATAATCCTGTTTTTAAAAATATGGAAGAAGTGGATAAATACCTTGACCAGATTCAGAAGAATGAACTCAATAAACAAAACGAAACAGTTCAGTAGCGCGGTCGGATAACACGCATTTCATGTCGGTGCCGTGAGAACTATTACGCAAAAAAGGAGAATATGAACTTTGCTATTAGAATTATCGGCAAAATTTGTTTAACGTTCGCGTTTATTGGTATGAGTTTTACCGGTATTCCGCGGGCAGAGGGGAATGAGGGAGAGAAAATGGTAGTATTTGAGACAACGCAGGGAGTGATAGAAATTAAGCTGAACGAGTCTGCCGCGCCGAAAGCGTGTGAAAATTTTACGGGTCTTGTTGAAAAAGGATACTATGACGGAACTGTGTTCCATAGGGTAATCAAAAACTTTATGATCCAAGGCGGAGATCCTACCGCTACCGGCAGGGGCGGAAATTCAATTTGGGGCAAACCTTTTGAAGATGAAGTTACCGAGACAGTAACCTTTGAAAAACCCGGACTTCTCGCGATGGCCAACGCGGGACCCGGAACGAACGGCAGTCAGTTTTTTATTACAACCGCCGCGACTCCGTGGCTTAATATGAAACATACGATTTTCGGAGAAGTTGTTTCAGGATATGATGTGGTTCAAAAAATAGAGAATACTAAAACGGGACCAATGGATAAACCCGCCTCCGATCAGAAGATCATTAAAGCGTTTGTTAAATGAGCAGTCGGGGGTTCACACCCCGACTGCTCATCCTGAGCGAAGCGAAGGATCTCTTCCCGCGGACTGGTGTTTTTTCGAAGACCTCTGCACGGCTACTTCTTCGTCATTCTGAGTCCGCCGAAGGCGGGCGAAGAATCTCTTTTTAAGCGGGATTCTTCACTCGGCTTTGCCTCGTTCAGAATGACGGATGGGAAGAAGCG
>Ga0114918_10000588_pt1 | contig 31532 bp, 30 predicted proteins | sample LantaG_FD_87015 | JGI IMG/M metagenome (GOLD analysis project Ga0114918, IMG submission 87015) | Deep subsurface microbial communities from Baltic Sea to uncover new lineages of life (NeLLi) - Landsort_02402 metaG | ecosystem: Environmental > Aquatic > Marine > Oceanic > Sediment | place...
CGCATTGTTAATCCAGAGGCATTTTCAGACGACCCATTGAGGATGTTACGTGCTGTTCAGTTCGCAAGTCGTTTTGGTTTTACAATTGAACCCAAAACTATGCAAATGATAATTGATAATGCTGATAAGATTAAAGAAATTGCACCTGAGAGAATATTAATTGAACTCGATAAAATTGTCACAAAAGGTAATCCTTTAATTGGTATTCAATTACTTTCATCAACAGGTTTATTTAAGCAGATATTTGGAAATGAAATTAAAGAATCTCAAATAGATCGTAGAGATTTCACCAGTGTTAGAACAATGGCTGAATTCTTATTTCTAATGATGAATGGTGTTGTACAGAATCCAGCAGAATTCTATCTAAATAGATTTGCTACCGAAGATGCTAAAAGAGATAAAACATATAAAGAACTACAGGCATTGGATATTGCATTTAATTCAGATTTAATTGACCAGCAATTAACCCCAGTTAAAGCGAGATCAATAGCACATAATATGTTTAAAATTGCACCACAGACACTTGAAAGTCAAATTCTTCCTCAGATAATTAAGAATGCTGGTCAGGAATTATTGCAAGGTAAATACCCAAAAACAGTTAATGAATTAGCTGTTAATGGTAATGATATTATGCAAAGAGGATTAAAGGGTAAAGCTGTTGGTGATATGCAAAAATCAATGTTAATTAGGATTTATGCTGATAAAATTAGGAATGATAAGGAAGAATTACTATCTTTAATTTCTCAAAAAAACGATGTTATGAAAGAAAGCACTTCTAATGCTTCAACATGGGATATTAATGGTGAAAGTCAACCAATTACTTTTTTTGTTGAAAAATATGATGAATGGAATAATCAAGGTAGTGGTGGGTATAGTGATGCTTCACGTGAATCGGTATTAGAGTTTCTTCAGAACAATTACGAAGATTTCTCAAATGATGAAAAATTGAAGAGAGAATTATATTGGGCATTAACAGATAGAGATTTATTGGGTGAAGAAGCTAAAAGAGTGAGTTATAGTGCTGTTGTTCTTGACGAATCATCAAAAATAAAATTAATTAATTTATTTAAACCAATGATTCCTGAAGGTTGGGAAATTATTGCACATCACATGACAATAAAAATGGGTGCGCTTGATAAAGATACCCAAGAAAAACAAGATATGGAAGATGGTAAATTAATTGAATTAAAAGTTATCGATTATGCCATTGATAATTTAGTAATGGCTGTTGGTGTCGAAGGATACCCAACGACTAACACTAAACCACATATTACACTTGCTGTAAATCGTGCTGATGGTGGTAAACCATTCTTTTCAAATAAATTAACTGAGTGGAGACCATTAGGGTTTCCATTAACCTTAACTGGAAAAGTAACTGAAGTATGAGAAAAGTAAGATTTCTTAAAGAAGAGCAACGTAATAAATTACTTGAAAATTCAGGTGTTAATTCTGTTGGTGGTGTTGATTTAATATCTGTTGATATTCAAGAAGCATATGAAAATGCATTTACATTTGATATATATAGATTTACAGAATTTCTTAATAAGAATTATGATGCTATGAATTCTCTAACGTTCCTATTCAATGGACCTGATTTGGGTTTTCCTGATGAAAATGAATATAAATTTTGGCTTATTGAAAATGGTTTAGATGAGAATATTGCTTATTCAGCAAATTTTTATGATAAAGGATATGCTTTTTTTCGATACTGCATGGATGAAGGTATTAATGATGATGAACTTGTTGATTTCATCAAGTTTATGATACGTCATAATATTAATGATAGTAGTGAGATTGATGAAGAAATGTGGAGTGCATTTAAAGAAGAATATGGTTATGATGATATTCAAGATTTACTTGAACCTGCTGAAGATATGATTAATATACCAGATTTGATGGAATATCTTCAAAGGTATCGTGGTAGAATAGTATTATGTGGTGGTGGAATTAATGAATGTTTTAAGGAAGTAGAAATCGCATTAATGGCACTTGATAAAAATTATAATGTATTAACTAAATACACATATTAATAAAAAATTAAATTATGTCAACGATTAATGAATTGCAAGAACAAATGTATGCTGATGGTTTAAAAGTTGAAGAATATTTTATTAAATTAGCTGAACGAGATGGTTATGATTGTATAAGACCAACAAGGTATCAAGATAGACATGAACATTGGGATGTTAAGATGACTAAAGATAAAAAATCTGCCCTTGTTGATGTTAAAGGATATAAGGAAAGTCATAAGTATGGATTAACTTGGATTGAATTTAAAAATGTTGAAGGTAAAAGAGGTTGGATTAATGGTAAAGCACATGCAATTGCTTTTGAAAGAGAAGATAGATTTGATTTAATTCATAGAGCGAAATTAAAAAAATTCGTTAAGAGTAAAATAGTTAACCCTAATGGTTATGTGTTTATTAAACCAGATGATTTAGTTGAGATAGCATACCATCGATACCGAAGAATGGGTCGAAGGGATATGGTAGTTATAGTACCTTTTGCTGATATTGAACAATTTATAATGACAACAATATATAAGTAATAATGAAAAGATTAGTGATTTTTGACCTTGATGGTACGTTAATGAATACATTTAGTCCAGAAATAGGAAGACCAATGTGGGAAAAGCATTATAATAAACCTTTTCCACATATAGGTTGGTGGGGTCGTAAAGAAAGTTTAGATACCGAAGCATTTGATATCAAACCATTTCCAAATGTATTATCTCAATTAGAGAGAGAGAAAAATATTCCTGATACAAGTGTTATAATCTTAACATCAAGGATGGAAAAATTACGTTCTGAAGTTGAGAATGTTCTTAATTTAAATAATATTGTTGTTGATGATATTATATTAAAAAAAGGTCGTGAGAGTAAAGGTGATGTTATTTTAAAAATTAAAAAATATAACCCAGAACTTAAAGAAATAATTGTGTATGATGATTTTATGGAAAAAGATGCCAGAAAGATTGCAGAATATACAAATATTAATGATCAGTTACCTGATGATGTAGAATATACATTATATTTTGTTGATAATGATAAAATTAGTTTATTAGAATCGAATGATGTTTTATTAAAGATGGTTCATGAAGAATTCGGAAAATTAAATTAACAGTATTTATAATAAAATTTACTATTAATTGTGAGAAAATTAACAACAGATGATATTATAAGAAGAGCAATTGGTGTTCATGGTAATGAATATGATTATTCATTAGTTAATTATATGAATTGTAGAACTAATATTAATATTATTTGTAAAAAACATGGTGTTTTCTCTCAGAATCCAAGACACCATATAGAAAAAAAATCAAAATGTCCAAAATGTAGTAATGAAAAATTATCTAAACAATTTGCATTAACAACTAATGATTTTAAAAAAAGAGCATATAATATTCATGGTGATAATTATGATTATTCAATGGTTAATTATATCAATAGTTTAACAAAAATAAAAATAATTTGTAATAAACATGGGATTTTTAGTCAAAGACCTTTTAATCATTTAAATGGGGCAGGTTGCCCATCATGTAAAGAATCGTTAGGGGAAAGAAAGATTGCTGAATATTTAGAAAACAATAATATTAAATTTCAAAGACAAGTATCGTTTGATGGATTGATTGGGGATAAAAATCCACTATTTTATGATTTTTATCTTCCAAAGTATAAATTAATGATTGAATTTGATGGGATTCAACATAGTAAACCAATTACTTTTTTTGGTGGTATGAAAAAGTTCATAAAACAAAAAAAATACGACAATAAAAAAATTCGTTTTGCCGTTGATGGTGGATATAAATTATTAAAATTAACACATAATGTGTTATCATATATTGAAGAATCATTATTATGTGAACTAAAAAATAATGAAATATTATGTTAAAAAACGGAAGACCATATCATTTACCCCAAATAAATCAACAATATACAACAGTATTACAGAAATTGGATGAGGAAAATGTTGATTTTGAGATGGTTAAATTAGAACCAAGTGAAAATGATGGTATCGAACCATCTCAAAAAATTGTTTATTCGAATGAAATTAGTGGTGTAAATCTTGATGATAATAATCCAATTTGGATTGCAGGGGGGGGGGGATTAAATATTTGTGATGGACATCATCGATATTTTAAAGCAATGTTTGAAAATAAACCAATACTTGCTGTTAAATTAAATATTGATTTTATGGATGCTTGTCGAATCTTAAATAAAATACAAGATATTTACGAATATGAAGAATCACAAGGATTGGAAGAAGTTCAAGTACAGGATGCTATAAATTTTTATGGTGAAGATGAGAATCAGTTTTTAAATTCATTAGAAGAAGATAATCTTAATTCTGAAACTGAAGAAAAACCAAATAAAAACAAAAAAACTGTTATAGGTTATAGAAAAGAACCAATAAATGATAATTCAGTTGTTGGTAATTTCTTTACTGTTGAACCAGTTAGTGGTTGGAATAAATATGAAATTGACTTTGATAATTTATTGGATACATCATCTATGGGTGTAACATATAAAGATGGTCAAGAACCTGTTGATATATTAGCTAAAAGTTGGTTTCCAAACGTAAATTTCGAAAAAATAAGTAAACAATATGATGTTCCTTCAATTAACATAAAAAATAAAGCTGTTGCTGAAAAAGCAATGAAAATGGGTTATGATGGAATAATGTATGATAAAAAAATAATTCAAGGACTAAAATAAATTACGATGAATATATATAGAATTACTAATATTACAAATCTTCTTCCAAAACGTGATAGAAAATTTAATACTGCTGTTAATATTGAATATGTTGACAAAATGATAAAGAAAAGTATTTTGGTAAAACCAAAAGATGATGTATTTTTAAGTGTTCCGATATTACCTTTATCAGTACATAGATTGAGAATCAAAAATCTAATTACTGTTATGACAATTACCCCTCCCGAATTAGGTAGATCAACAAAAAAACCTAAAGTTTCTACCCCAATAAAAATGAAATCAACAAAAAAACCTGTTGTTGATAAAAAAGTAGAAACTGAAAAAGAAAAAGAATCAGATACTATAAAATCAAGCAGAAGAAAATCTTCAAGTTCAAATTCGGATTAGTATGAAACCATATTAAACACACACAAATTGAATGTCGATAGAAATATTGACATTTTTTTTTAATTCCCTTTCATTTTTAAGAACTTTACTGTATTTTTACGTATTTATAATTAATTACATAATATTATAATAATTTATAAATATAAATATGGACGGTAAAATCAGAATATTATTCTACAACCTTGACGGAGCAGGTGTTAATTATTTTAGAACATTAACACCAGCAATGGAACTCGAAAGAAATCATTCGGATGATTTCTTTATTGAAATAAATCCACAAATAGACTTCAATGACCCTAAATATGTTGACTATTTAAAAACATTTCATATAATACACTATCATCGACAGTTTTTGGGTGATACTCAACAAATGTTAAATTTAGCTGCTGAATTAAAGAAATCAGGAACAATTTTAATTGTTGATATTGATGATTATTGGAAATTGCACAAAGATCACCCCTTCTATACTATGGGTAAAGATAAACAAATGCACATCCCAATTTTAGATAATCTAAAACTCGCAGATTATGTTACAACGACAACAGATATTTTTGCTGATGAAATTCGTAAAGTAACTGCTAAAGATAATGTGGAGGTGTTCTACAATAGTATTGACCCTAAATGGATGAAGCAATTTCAAAACAATTGGAAACCAGACCCTGATGGTTTAGTTAGGATTTCGTATATGGCTGGGTCGTCACATATGGGTGATGTTCAACAGCTTCAAGGTGTTATGAATGTTTTATCAAATGACACTGATCTGAAAGGTAAGTTTAAAGTAATTATTGCTGGTTGGGATACTGAAGGTAATACAACTGACATCACATTTAATCAAGATTTTAGAACTGAACTTGAGAAAAAAGGTTTATGGACTCATGATGTTGTGAAAGCAATAAATAAATCTGGTGGTGATGTTGATCAAATACCAAGAATTTCACAAGAAATTAAAGACAAATACAGGGATAAAGTATTCGACAGTAAAAAACGTGATATTAAATCAGAAGAAAGTGTTTATCTTATATATGAAAAGATTTTAACTGATAATCATAGAATGATTGAAAATGCTGATTATCTTCAATGGCTTATGAATTTTGAAAGAAATGTTAAGTATGATGATGAGGGTAATTTTGGTAGACGTTGGACACAAAAAGCAAACACATATGCACAGGTATTGGATGAAAGTGATATAGTGATTGCTCCACTTGCAGATAATGAGTTTAATAGAATGAAATCAAATCTAAAACAGGTTGAATGTTGGACAAGAAAACTTCCTATTGTATGTAGTGATATACCACCATATAATGTTCATGGTAAACACATGGAAAATTGTGTATTAATCCCATCAGTGAAAAATTCACATAAATATTGGAAAAAACATTTAAAAAAATTAATATTAGATGCTGATTTACGTAAACGTTTAGGTGAACAATTATATGAAGATTTTAAAGTCGAATATAATCTTGCTGATGTTACGAAAAAACGTGCAGATTTTTATAAAGCTGTTGTTGGTGAAACATTAAAGGTTGATTAAATAATGAAGAAATTTTTCAAAAATATAATTCTTTGGATTTATTTAAAATTACATAGTGTAATTTTTAAGATAAGTGTTGCATTATTTAATACTGAGGAAGAGATTCTTAAAGCTGACCCAAATAGTTTAGATGAAAGAAATAATCATACGCAAAGAATGCGTAGTCGTAATCAATTATTGGAAAAATTTTATGCTGGTGAAACCGATCAAAAATATGTTAAGGATTATTATGAGATTTTGAAAAAAGCAGATAATTTCATAAAAAAAGCAACACCACATCAAATGGCTATTGCTGCGGATAAATATGGGACGAGTTATGGAATGAAAGACCGTTATGGTAGAAGATATGAACATTATGGTTTCTTTGATGAAAAACATAAACATTCTGGAAAAACTCTTGGTGAGGTAATTGCAAATGAATTTGAGGAAAGACGTACAAAGGATGATGATTTAGAGATTTTATATATCTTTAATAATCACCCAATTGAAGTTGGATTAGCTAAAGTTATGGATGTTGTTAAGAAGAAGGAAGATGCTTCCGATGAGTATGAAGTGCTTGATATGCAAAATAAATCAAAACAATTTAAATTCCCAATAACTGGTGTACGTGATAATGATAAAGCTATAAATAAAATAGAGGAATTATGTGAATTTTTACATGTAAAAAAAATTGGTTTTGAGCATAGACAATTAGAATTTTTTATACCTTTACATTTTAAAACAAATGAACTTACGGATGATTCTGATATTTTTAATGAAATTATTAATATTAAAGAAATTTTTATTCAGGATGATTATGGACAATTAATTGGGTTTGGTATTAATGAATATGTTAAAAGAATAAAATATAATAATACCCATGAAGTATTAAAATTCACTGGAGTTGAAATGCAAATGATGGGACAATAAAACGAAAAATTATGAGCGAATTTTTAGAAAAATTAAAAAAAGCAGCAGATAATGGAGAATTTAATTCTGAAGCTGCAAAAAAGATAACTGAGGTTACTGAACTAGCAGAAACCAAATTTATTGAAAGTGATGATGGTGTTTCATATGTTGACACAACAAATCTCGATAAATTAAAGGATGAGGTCAATAAGAATATTAAACCAGTAACTGAAGAAAAAGCACTTGAACTCAATACTGAGTATGAGGAAAAGATGAAGCAATTGAAAAAAATTGATTCTGCTAATAAACAATTAGCAACATTAATTGATATCGAAGATATGGTAAAAGCAAGTATTGAAGATATGATTGGTTTCACAGATGAACTTGAAGGTAAATTTGAAAAAGAATTTAATGATGAAGACCCAATCTATGCTGATCTTTCCCAGAAAATTGAACAAATTAAATCGAAATATATTATTAATTAAAAACAATTATTTATGTCAAAAATTCAAAAAGCGTCAGAAGATTTAGTAAATCTATTTGATGAGATTAGAGATCAAACAACAATCCCTCATTGGATTATGTTTGAATTATTCAATAATAGTAAACAAAAGGAACTTTATAAAATTAGTAAAACAAATGATGTTACTGAAATTCTTACTGATGGTGTAAATTTTACCGTAGTGTTTAATGAAGAAATATTTGATGGGTTGCCATTAGATATGCAGAAGATGGCAATTGTTGAATGTCTTGCAGGCGTTAGTGTAAGTGATAGTGATGCAATTTCATTGAAAAAAACAAATGTTAATACACATACAGGTGTACTTCAAAAATATGGTCATGAACCAGTAATCATATTACATGAATCAATTAAAAGTCTTTTTGATCAGAAAAAACAAAAAGATGATGAAGAGAAAGCACAAACGAAAGCTAAACGACAAAAAAACTAAAATAATAGTAATTTGTAAACAATTAAAAATCCCGATAAATTAATTATCGGGATTTTTTCTTTATAAGTATTTATAATAAATCAAATATTATGAATACTTATAATATCACTTTTCCTTTTGAGGATAATTATGAAGAAAATAGTTTTTTACTAATGAATCAAACTAGTAAAACAGCTTATAGTAGTAATTTATTATTGTTGTTATTAACTGTAAAGGGTGAAAGATATAATGACCCCGATTATGGGACTGATTTGATTAAATATATATTTGAACCTAATGATGATTTAACTAGTCAAGAGGTTGAGAATGAAATAAAAAACACAGTGTCACTATATATTCCAGAAATTAAAATTAATTCAATATTGTTTAATTGGTTAACTGATGATAATGGGAATGAAATTAGCGAAAATCAATTAAGTGTTGATGTTAAATTTACTTATAACGATGATACACTTAGCGAAGAGGGTAGTCTTAATCTAGTTTTTTAAATAAAAATAAAATATAAATAATACATTATAATGGCAACAGAAACAACGAATATTATTCAATATGGAAGTAGAACTTTTGGGGAAATTAGAACAGATTTAATTTCATATATTAGACAAGCATATCCAGAAGTTCTTAGTGATTTTATGGATTCTAGTGTTGGTGCAATGCTTATTGATTTAAATGCTGGAGTTACTAATAATCTTAGTATTAATACTGATAGGGCATTTCAAGAAACTCAATTAGAGTATGCACAACAAAGAAGTTCAATATTAAATATTGCAAAAAATATGGGTTTCAACATCCCAGCAAAAAGACCAAGTGTTACTGTTGTTGATTTTAGTGTAACAATTCCAGTATTAGGTAATGCTCCAGATAGTAATTATTATCCAGTATTAAATGCTGGTGCACAAATAATTGGTGGGGGTAAAATATTTGAGACACAAGAAAATATTGATTGGAATTCACCATTAAGTAATTTGGGTGACCCTAATCGAAGTATTATACCTGTTTTAGACCCTAATGGTATACCAGTCAGTTATACTGTCACTAAAAGAGAAGTTGTTATAAATGGGAGTACAAGTATTTTTAAAAGGGTTATTAATACTAATGATGTTGTACCATTTTTTCAAATAACATTACCAGATGCAGATATTATTGAAATTGAAAGTGTAATTCTCATGGAAGGTACTTCAATAACAACACCAGAGTATAGTGATTTTTATGACATTACTAAACAATATTTTGAGGTTGATTATTTAGCTCAACAGCGAGTTTTTATCGAAGACCCAAATAGTTCATCTGGAAGTACTAATACTAATAATTTGAAAGTAGGTAAGTGGTTAGATATTACAAAAAAATTCATAAAAGAATTTACACCAAATGGTTTTTGTAAATTAACTTTTGGTTCAGGTGATGCTAATATCGATGCATTTAGAGATGGTTTTTTAAAAGAGGGTGTTAATGATCGATATTTTCTTGAAAATTTTCTAAATGGTACTGCCCTTGGTGAAAAACTGAAAGCTAATTATACGTTATTTGTTAAATATAGAACTGGTGGTGGTATAGCATCTAACATTGGTTCAAACGTATTAACACAACTTGGGTCATATACTTTAAACGTTAATGGTTCACGTCAGGAATATAATCAAAACGTTTATAGGAGTTTAAGAACAACAAATCCAATTCCAGCTATTGGTGGAAATGACGGTTTAAATACTGAACAAATAAGACAATTAACTAAATATAATTTTTCTAGTCAAAATAGAGATGTAATACTTACTGATTATTTAATGCAAACGTATAAGATGCCCGGTAAGTTCGGTTCACCATTTCGTACAAATGTTTTTAAATTAAATAATAAGATTCTAATTTCAATCCTTGGAATTGGTGCTGATGGTAAATTATCAAATACAAGTAATTCTTTATTAAAAACAAACATTAGTGAATATTTATCACAACATAGAATGGTTAATGATTATGTTGAAATTAAAGATAGTAAAATTTATAATTTAGGGTTTGAGATTGATGCATATATCGAAAACATTACCGATAATCAAATTGCAAATAATATAATTTCAGTAGTAAAGACTTATTTTAATATTAATAATAGTGATATGAATCAAGATGTTTTTCTTGGTAGACTTCAGAAAAAAATACTTGATGTTAATGGTGTTGTAAATATAATTAGTATTAAAGTGTTTAATAAAGTTGGTGACCAATATTCAAACAATACTATTGGTCAACAAATTTCAAACACTACTACTGGTGAAATTAAAATTGAAAATAATACAATTTATTCAACAAAAGATTCAATGTTTGAAATTAAATATCCTGAAAAAGATATTAAAGTGTTATTAAGGAAAAGTGTGGAATAAATGGAAATCATAAAAAAAACCATATTGCAAGCAGTTACTACTGGATTAACAGCATGTACTGGAACAACAGGTATGTGTTATGTTATTATACCTAATTTAGATGCAGTATATTATATAAAAATTGGGTTGAAACAAGAAGGACGTGATTTTGGTTTTTTCGACCCGTATGAGGAAACTATAACACCAATAGAAGAAGATGATATTGGTTTATTATAATGGGAGTATAATCTTATGATAACAGGTACAACAAATAATAGTAGATTACCCGAACTACGAAAATATACAACATCAACAATATTTGCGAACCAATATGTTAGTGGTGGTAATTGGGGTAATGATGGTGTTGATTATCCAAATTCTCCATCAATAGAATATGTTGTATATTATATTGGTGGAATTCAATATATTGATGAAACATTAATAGACGGTGTTGAAACGACATTTACGTATACACCAAATAACACCAATAATTTTATTGATTTACCATATATAAAAAATATGGATAAAGAAAAAATTGTTGCTAACCCTAAAATTTCTGATGACGTATTTATAGAAAGAACAGATTTATCAGCATTTAATAAAAATTATAAGTTAGAATATATTAGGAATTTAGTGGATTTAACAACATATGCTGGTGGAAAATATTTTAATATAGTTAATAATTAAACGTATGGCAACAGGAATTTATGGAATAACAAGACCCGCAGATGTAAGCATCGATGATATTGATGTTTATTATAATTTTACTCCTAGCAGAGAAACGTTAAATAATTTTATCTATAAATTAGATTCAACGGAAATATTATCATATAATTATTTACCTGAAGATGAACAAATTGTAGGTAATGAAAATCTTTTAGAAGGTCTTTATAATTTAAGATTACCTGCAAGCGTTTTTAATTCATTGGGATTATATACAATTTATATTAAACCTAAAAAAATTGATACAATTATTCTTGATTGTAGTGTATTATCCTCTTTGCCAAACGTTAAGGGGATTGTGGTTGATGCTAACGATTTATCTGAAAATTTACGTGCGAATAATGCATTACAGGGGTATCGTATTGAGTATATTGATTCAGACACTAATAATAAAATAAGAAATCTTGTTCGTTATGTAGTAACATCAAATAAAGTTGTTCCTGTTACTGAAAATATTGGTAACACAACTCAGACAGCAACAAGATATAGATTTGATGATAGCGGAACATTAATGTTTCTACAATTAACCCCAAGTAGTGCATCTGATGTAAAACCAAATGTCTCACCATTTATTGGAACTCCAGATCAAATGATTTTAATATCAAACACATTTTTTTCACCACTTGTTATTGAAGTGGATATGGTTGCAAACACAATTGATACTCTTACTGATATAGTTGCTGGTGAACAAGTTAAAGATGTCGATAATGGTATTATCACATATTATGATTCAAATAGAGTAATAACAAAACAATTCAATATATTCGAAATAAAAGATGATGTTAATAATGTTCCATTATTTGAGGTTAAAGAAAGAAGAACAAATATTGATGAGAATCAAAATTTTGACCAAGTTATTGATGGGGTTGAATAATTCACATAAAACTAATTTAAAGAAATCCTAATTTAATTAATTAGGATTTTTCTTTTTATTGTATTTATAATAAATCGTAAAGACTGTGGGAAAAGTAAAAGTAGTAAATTCACAACTCAATGCAAATTTAAATGGGAGTTATTTTAATGACACACCATCTAATACAATATTTTCGTTTGGAAAGTTTTTTGTCACATCAAACTTCGATAATAAGGTAACTATTGATTATACAAACACTTTAAGTTCATTTGTTCAACCAATTTCTTTAGAATCTCTTAATGTTTCAACAACACAGTCTGAAATAATTGAAGAATACTCAACAAACGCAACATTAAACTTAGATAAATCAAATTTAAATACTTTTGTTAGGTATGGTTCGGCTTATGAATTTTTAAGAGTAGCTATTCAGGAAATAATCCTTGCATATCCGGGAAGTCTATTTCTTAACTCACAAACCATATTAAGTAGTAATTACACATATAGTGGATTTAGTTATAATGAAATCAAAAACGTTTCAACAATTTATGTACCTACAGCATATATGGAGAATAAATTTGGTTTAATATATAACGATGGTAATGAAACTTTGCCAGATGATGTCGAATTGAAGAATTTAAATGTTTCATATGATAAATATGTAATCTGGTCATCGTTAGACCCAGAAACATTATACCCTATAATTGGTTATACTGGTAATTCAACAAACACTAGTAATAATTTTATAAACACACACATAAAATTAGAAATTCAAGGAAACCCATTTACTTTTATGGGGACTGGTAGTACTGGTATTCTCGATTATCATATTAGACCAAATAATGTTGTTTTCGAAGAATTTAGGGCGTTATTAAGTCCATATGAAAGGAACATTGTTTCTTTTAGAGATGGTACTAATGGTTTTTCATTCACAATGAAAGACCCAAAACTACTCGATAGTGGTAAAATTATATATTCTAACACACAAATACTTTGGGTAACTAGTGATGGTTATAATATAGAAATTGATACACCAAATTATCAAAAATTTTTGGAAATAATGTTGACTATTGGTGGGAAATATGATAGTGTGAAAACCGATTTAATTGCAAGATTTTTAACACCATCCTCACTTAAAACATATGATTTTACTAGTGAAGGTAAAATACTTAAACTTCTAAGAATTTATGGTGAAGAATTTGATAAGATTAGGGAATTTATTGATTCTCTTGTACATATTAATAAAATAACATATGATAAAATTGATAATGTTCCTGATCAACTAATAAAAAATATGGCAAATACTTTTGGTTGGGATTATTTTTCATTAGTGAATGAAAGTGAATTAGTTGACGGATTCTTAACCATTGATGATGTTGAAAGGAATTTAAATGACAACACATTACCAGCAGAAATTGATATTGAACTTTGGAGAAGAATTATTAACAACACTAGTTATTTTTGGAAATCAAAAGGTACTCGCCAAGCGATAAAATCAATGTTTTTATTAATTGGAATACCAGAACCATTCATCAATATAACAGAATATGTTTATACTGTTGAGGGTAAAATCGACCCAAATACAGTTCCATTAACTCAGGCAGATTTTCCATCCAACTCATTACCATATGATACTGATGGTTATCCAATTGCACCGTTAGAGACAAGCGATTTCTATTTTCAAATTAGTGGTGATTCTGATGGTGGTCAAGCATATCTTGATGCGTTTCGTTTGGCTGGATTTAATTTGTCTGCAACAGTTGACAATAAAAAATCGTGGGTTCAATCTGGAGCAACAACAAGAATACATGATACAACACCACAATATTATCAAGAAGACAGTAGGTTAGTTATTAACACTAAAGAAGTTGATGTTGCACTTGATACCGCACGTGGAATTGAATATGATGTTTATGAATATATTCAAAAAGATTTTGCAGCAAATTCAAGTGGGTACACATTACCATATTCATATGTAAATATATCTTTATCATATAGTGGTGAAGAGAACACATTTACATTACCTTATGATGTGAATGGACTTCAAGGGGATTTCGAAGTTAGATATAATGGTATTTTACTTAATGCACCTAAGAGTGGGTCAACTGAGGAATTGACACGTGCAGATTATACTGTTTCAGGAAATAGTTTCACATTAGTTAGTGGGGTTGCAAGAAATTTGGGAACTAGAAGAGATGTGATTCAAGCAACATTTGTTAATTCTGGTACGACAAGTGCTATTAGTGGAATAACTGTTGAATATATAGTTACAAGACTTCAAGCATCGTATGGGAACATATATCTTGATCTACCAAGTTACCCACGTGGTGATCTACAAGTAACTATTAATGGTATTGCACTTACTAAAGGTACTCCACAATTTACAGCAGACTATATCTTAGACCCAGCAAATTCAAGTGGTGGGACTAATCGAATAATTATTCAGAATCCTGAAGTTATAACTTTTCTTAATTCAAATCCAGAAGTACAGGTTTCATATATGACTGTAACTGGTAGTGATGATATTAATTTAAGAAGTGAAGTTATTAGAGTTGATAGTTTTAATACAAATAAAATCTATTTCAATGCAAGTGCAAATAAATATGTATATAAACTTAATTACAAAGCAACTAAAGCTAGTGACGTTAAGTTTTTAATTAACGGAATTGCGTTAGAACCAATTTTGGATTATAACATTAATGTGATGAATCAGTTTGAAATATTTTTACCAAGAGGTATAAAGTATGGTGATGTGATCACAGTATATTATCTTGTAGCAAATAGTAGTGCATTTACTCCTGTTGTTAATGATAGTTTTGGTCTTGGTGATATTAGTGAATTGTCGTTTCTTGAATTTATTGAATTGATTCAGAGAAAAATGATTAATGCCAGAAACAGACAAACAATAAGTGATTTTAAAGGTGGGTGGTATCCAGCTTTATTAAGAATTTATGAAACATATTTAGAAAGGGCAACTCTTTCAGATGATAATCCATTACAATCAAATGGTTATACATTTCAGAATCTATATCCGTTTTTAAGTAAATATAATGCATTCTTCCAAAGATTTGTTGATCAATTATTATCTTCAACAATAATTATTAAAAGAGGTGGGTTATTAATTAGAAATAGTGTTTTCACAAAACAAAAACATATGTATAAAAGAGGTGTTAGTTTTAATCAACTTAATCAATATTTTGGCGACGATGGTAGTTTGTTTCAAACAGTACAAACAATTGAACCACCACCAGAACCACCACCAGAAGACATTAATTTATATGTTGAAACAACTGAGGGTGTGCTTGGTAGTTTAACAACAGGTGGGGAAAATATTTATAATTTTGCTCAAGTATGTGAATATGGTGTTGATTATAAAATAAATAATATTGGTTCTGAGTGGATAAGGGTGTCAGAAACAGGGACACTTTCAGTTGATAATTATAGTATGACGTTAAATGATATTGATGATGATACGACATATGATTATCGTGCATTTGTAATATCACCTTGGACAGCTACAACAGCTAATAATGTTAGAATAATAACGACACCACCGCCACCACCACCGCCACCATCAGTGGAAACTAGAGTTGCTCATCATGTGGAAACATATTCAACAGGTGGTATATATTATAATAGAATAGTAGATACTGGGTTAATTAATGTTGTCCAATACGGTAATATTGATTATTATGCAGTTCAATATAGAAAAGGTACTACTGGTGGTTGGTCAACAGCACCATCATCACCATTAAACGGACCGCTTTCGGTGGATTATTCTCAGAATATAACAATATCTGGTTTAGATAATGACAGTGTTTATCAATATCGTGCATATATGTTAATGGCAGGAAGTGGTGATGAATATTATGGGAATATAATTGAAGTTACAACATTAGCTGAACCAATAATTGCTTCTTCACTTGATACTGGAACTGCTGGTTCAATAAGTGTTGATAGTTTTATCGTGAATAATAGTATCATTACAGATGGTGGAAACCCAATAACGATGAATGAATGGGGAATATTATATACTGATTCTTCATTTTATGGACAAACTGCTTGTTTAAAATATGAAAATACTAATGTTTGTAAAGTTTCATCATGTAGTAATCAAGATGTTGGACAAGAATGGCATAAATCATTAAGTGGTTTAGAATCAGATACAACAATATATTTTAGGTCATTCGCTAAAAATATTTGTGAGTGCGTTGGTTATGGTAGTGTGAAAAATACAACTACTTTACCAATAATAGCAGCAACACTTGCAACAGGAACTGCTGCTGCTATAACAATTAATAGTTTTAATATAAATGATAGTAGAATAGATAGTGCTGCTACACCAGTATGTATTAATGAATATGGTATATTATATACTCAATGTTCAACATATGGTACTGATAAGAATTTAGTATATGGTAGTGCTAGTTCATATGTTTGTTGTGTTTCAACATTAGGTAATCAAGATGTTGGACAAGAATGGCATAAATCATTAAGTGGTTTACTTCCAGAGTGTACAACATATTATAGAGCATTTGCTAAAAATTGTTGTGAATGTACTGGCTATGGTTCAATTTGTAGAACTGATACGTTACCACTAGTTGCTCCAACATTTTGTACAGGTACTGTTGGTTCAATAACTGTTGATAGTTTTGTTGTTAATGAAAGTGAATTGACTGTTTATGGTGACCCACCAACAATTAATGAATATGGAATATTATATACTGACTGTGCAACATATGGTACTACAGCAAATTTGAAAAAGGGCAAAGTTTGTGTTAGTTGCATTTCTACTTTTGATAATGTAAGTGTTGGGGAATTATTTACTTGTACTTTATCTAGTCTTACATCAGACACTACATACTATTTTAGATCATTCGGTGAGAATCTTTGTAATTGTTTTGGTTATGGTGCTGTGTGTAATGCAACTACTTTAGCAATAGTTGCACCCACAGTGGATACTGGTACTGCTGGTTCAATAACAGTTGATAGTTTTGCTGTTAATGATAGTCAGATGAGTATTTATGGTGTTCCTGAAGCAACTAATGAATATGGAATATTATATACCGACTGTTCATTTTATGGTCAACCAGAATATTTAGTGTATGATAGTCCAAATCCAGAAGTTTGTATGGTTTCATCATGTGCTCTTATTGATCAGGAAGAACTATTTACTAAAACATTATCTGGTCTTCCATCAAACACATCTATATATCATAGAGCATTTGTTAAAAATACTTGTGATTGTGTTGGGTATGGTACTGTGAAAACAACAGCTACATTAGAAATAGTTGCACCTACAATGTGTACTGGTACTGCTGGTACAATAACAACCAATAGTTTTAATGTGAATGATAGTGATATGACTGCTTATGGTGTTCCAACAACTATTAATGAATATGGAATATTATATACTGAATGTTCAACCTATGGTGTTGATAAGAATTTAAAATATGGAAGTGCTAGTTCATATGTTTGTTGTGTTTCAACATGTGGTGTTATGAGTGTTGGTGAACAATTTACTAAAACATTATCTGGTTTATCATCATCAACAACAGTATATTTTAGGTCATTCGCTAAAAATATTTGTGAGTGTGTTGGGTATGGTGTGGTGTGTAATGCAAGTACAACATAATGAATAGTGAAATTTAATTTAAAAAATAAACATAAGTATTTATAATAAAAATAAATAAATGGGATTCATAGAGAAAAAAGACCCGATAGTATTAAATATCAAATTGACCTCAAAAGGTAGGGAACAACTATCTAAAGGTGAATTAGATTTTAAATATTATGCTCTTGGGGATAGTGAAATTGATTATACTTTTAATGCTAATGTTCATGCTGAAGATAGTGAATATACAGCATTTAATGCATCAATATTAAAACCAGCTAACAAGAACCCAAATATAATTTCATTTATTACGAAAAATTTAAGTGGTGATACACTTAATGAAATAACGAATGTACCTTCAACACCATATGTTGTTGAAAACGAAATAGAATCTCTAGGATTTTTCACAAACAATAACACTGAATTTATTAGTGATAGTAATCATGTGAAACAACCAGATGCCATGATTGATATGAGTAATGTTGTTGGTGGAAATTCAATAATATTAGAAAAATCACCAACATACGGGAGTAGTGGTGAAGAACCAGCAGTTGGTGATATTTTGTTTGTTAGGTGGACACAAGATGTTAGTACAACAGGAGTTAGTGTAACAAAAACATACCCAACACCAAATTTATTTTATAGAATAACTGGAATTACTAGTGGTTCGTTAGCTGGTGGTAGTGTGAATGTTGCTGTTGATAGAGAAATACCAGATTTTAGTCCACAAACATTTTCAAGTGTTTATGCTGGTGCAATGATATATTATAATGAGATTAATTTTAGTGGTGATACTGTGCTCAGTATGTCAGAAACTGATTATCTTGATGAAGCAGTTTTAACCTTTTTAGAAAATAGTCAATGTCCAACAATAGTATTTCCATATTGGAATATGTCAATTATTTTTACTGAAGAAATTATTGGTGTACAAGCAGGTGATTTAAAATATACTGAATTTAAAAATAGAACAATGGGTGGTTTTGTATCATACATACAAAATCAAGCACCAACATATAAAAAATTAGGTGTTATACATTATACAAATTCAAGTCCAGCAAATGTGTATGGGGAAGGGTTTCTAAATGATACACCAACCCTTGATATCCCAACAATTATGTGGCATAAATCAACTACTAAAACATTAGGAACAACATTATCTCCGATTGGTGGTCAACAATTATTAAGTGGACTTAATATTTATTATTATGATTTAGGCGACCCTGAAGGTTTTGTTGTTGGAAAAGTATTTCCTGATTTAAAAATATTTGTAATTGAAGATCAAGAATTACTATTTGCAATGTCATATAAATCAAACAGATCATGGACACTTCCAGATTATACAGCAGTTACTGCCGTATTACCCGATGTTCCAGCAGGTATTGCAGTTACTTGGCTTCAACCAGTAGTTAATGCAACAAATGCATCACTTGTTTGTGCCCAATATTGTCATAGCACATCTGGTAGCTGGTTAAATTTTACTGGTAGTAAATCATTAATTGGTGTTGAAGATACTGGATATAGGGTTTATACTTGTAGAATAAGTGGAAGCACTTCAACATGTGTATCTGCAATTGATATTGGAACAGAAGTTAGTTTTGATAACTCATGTGTTGTGGCACATAGTGGTGATATTTATGTTGCGACATTAAGTAATGTGACTGGTGCTACTAGCACAAGCAGTTATTATTTCAAAGGTGTTATAGATACTGAAATAGCACCCGGAGCATAATATAATATTAAAACTATTTATTAAATAAGGAAATTTAAAGTAAATAAATAATGAACGGAAATACAGTATTCATATCATATATTTTAATACCATCAGGACTTAGTACTGGTAGTTATAGTCAACCAATACATTGTAACTATATAAAGAAAATTAACTTAGGTACAAGTGACCCATTAATACAAGAAGTTAGTTTAAATTTTCCACATATTGATGATTTTAAGTTTTTAAATAATAGTGTTAGTGATAAAACAGGATATACTGTAAATAGAATATATGCTTTAGTACAAATTGTAAGTAACGATTCGTTTAATAGTTTTGATGAAGTTACACCTGATTCAACAGATTGGAGAAAACTTAATATAACAAATCAGGTAACAGGTTATTCAGCAAGTGATTCTTGGGTATTAAGTGGTGCTGAACTTACAAGTGTTGTATTTAAAATATCATTATTACAATACTATACAGCGACAATATTTGAACCATATGATTTAACATATTTAAATTACCCATCTTCAGGTCAAGGAGATGAATTAGTTTTTGGAGATGCTACATATTTTTTTGGTAATGTTAAAACAACAATTAAAGCTGATGTATATACAACTGATCTTAACATTAATATATACCTCAATGAATTTAATTCAACAACAAATCCAACTTGGAGTGGTCTTGAAACAGTATATATTACTGAAGTTGGAATATATGATAGTAATAAAAATTTAGTTGCTATTGGTAAATTAAATGACCCAGTAGCTAAAGATAGCACAATTGCCAGAACAATTCTTTTTAATTTAGATTTTTAAATTTTACTCTTTTATAAAAAAAATGCGGAAATCTATAATTTTTTATAATTTCTTAGTATTTATTATAAAATTATAAAAGATGAAAAACATAGAATTTACATCAACAAAACCAAAATCAGTTATTATTGACGGTGATTTACATAGTAAGTTTAAATTATTATGTAAGGGAAAAAGTTTAAAAATTGGTGGTGTAATTGAGGAACTAATTAAATTATACTTGGAAAATCCTAAAAAAATTCAAACATTAATTGAAGAAGTAAATGAAATTAATTACGAACAATTACACAAATAATTATGGAAAAATACATTTGGTCATTAGATATTAGTACAACAAACATTGGAAGTGCGTTATGGGATGATAAGGGTAAACTTATTGAACTTAAACATCTTTCATTAAAAACTGATAGCAATATACCTATTGAAGACAGAGACATACATAAAGCTGAAACATTTAGAAAATATGTTGAAGATTTTAAAGAACGAATATTACATGAACTTAATGGTGAAATTACTAATATAATTGTTGAGCAACCTCTTGGTGGAAGCAATAACTCTAATACTGTGTCGTTGTTATTTGGTTTCAATGGTATTTGTAGATATATATTATTTACTGTTTTTAACATATACCCTAGAAAAATTAGTGTTTATGATTCACGTAAATTATTTTGTGATGAATTAGTTAAAGTTTCAACAGTAAAAGGGGAAAGAAAAGAAACATTATCATTTCCATTTGAATATCGAAAGAAAAAGAAGTTGTATATTTGGGAAAAAGTTAGTAAATTAGAACCCCAAATTGAGTGGTTTTATAAGAAAAACAGCAAAGACCCTAAAGATATGTGTTTTGATATGTCAGATAGTTATTGTGTTGGTTATGCTGGCTTAAAACAATTGGGTATTATTAAATGAAATATATATATTTAATTCAATCATTAGAAAACGGTTATTACAAAATAGGTGTATCCAAACACCCCCAGAAGAGAATTAAAGAATTACAAACAGGAAATTCATCTGAATTAAAGTTGATTCAATCATATATGTCCGAACATGCACATATGATTGAAAAATCATTACAACGCCAATATCTTCATTTAAAAAAAGAAGGTGAGTGGTTTGATTTATCTATTAAAGAGGATGTTACGTTCAAATCAGATTGTAAGAAAATTGAAAATAGTATTAATATTTTGAGAAAAAATGGTAACGTATTTTTATAAACCTTGTATTTTCAATATATTTATTATAAGTTTGGAAAAAAATAAATTATTTTATAAAATAAATAAATAATGAAAAGACGAAGAATAGAAAATGCAGTAAAAGTAATTAATTTTGCAATCGATAATCAGATATCAGTAAAAGAGGCATCAGTAGCATTTGGACTTTCTGATACTTATGTTAAGAATGTAAAAGCCGATGTTTATCATAAACGTGACAAAGGGACAATAAGTGATGAATTTTTTAATATGTTTAATACTGCTTATGAAAGATATATTACAAACTTTGTTGGTAAAGCTGGAGCACCAGCACGAAAAGTAGATAAAGTAACTACCCAACTAGAATCAAATAGACCCAAAGACATACCTAAAACTGGTAATAGGGAAAGTTTTAAGGCGAATGGTGATAAAGCTGAATATGAGTGGGTTGGTGATAGTAATTATTCCTCAGATCATATTAGAACATTAGACCAATTATTAGCTGCAACAAATGTTGATACTAATGAATGGAAAGTAAAAGATTATTTGATTAATAAATGGGATGTCACAAGTTGGAAAACTGGTGAAGCAGAGACTAAACAAAATTTTCAAGTTAAAGCACGATTAGAGAGAGACTTAAAATTTGTTAAAGAAAGAATAGCTGGGGAAGTCTTTCAAGAAATGGTAAAAAATTATACCCCACCATTATTATCAGTTAATCTCAGAGATAAATTTACTGATAGTGAAGATAATAATCTTTTAGAAGTTTCAATTTTTGATTTACATATTGGTAAATTAGCGTGGGGTGGTGAAACTTTCGAAAATTATGACGTGAAAATTGCCAGTCAAAGATTTATGACTGCAATTGAAAAATTACTTAAAGGTGCAAGTGGTTTTAACTATAATAGAATATTATTTCCTATTGGGAATGATTTCTTTAATAGTGATAATATGCTTAATACAACAACTAAAGGCACACCGCAGGATGAGGATTTAAGGTGGCAAAAAACATTTGATGTTGGTACTCGACTACTTATCGATGCAATTAATTTATTGAAACAAAGTGGTGTTCCTGTTGATGTGGTGGTAATCCCCGGTAATCATGATTTCGAACGTAGTTTTTATATGGGTAGTGTTCTTCAAGCATGGTTTACTCACGACATTAACGTTAATATAAATAATGGTGCATCACCAAGAAAATATTATAGATTTGGTAACTTATTGCTTGGATTAACTCATGGTAATGAAGAAAAAGAAGCATCACTTCCAATGTTAATGGCAACCGATATTGAATCTAAACCTATGTGGAGTGAAACTAAATTTCATGAATGGCATTTAGGTCACATACATAGAAAGAGAAATGTAAAATATACCGTTCTTGATAAATCAAGGACATTGGATGAAGAATTAGGTGTTACAATTAGATATTTATCAAGTTTAACTGGTACTGAAGAATGGCATCATAAAAAAGGTTTTGTTGGTTCAACTAAAGCTGCTGATGCGTTTATTTGGAATCATGAATTTGGTCTAGTAGCACATTTAAACACAAATTTAATAATTGAATAATATGGAAACAAAAAAAAATGTGATTGGTTTAGCAAAAAGTAGTAAAACTGCTTCAAAAAAAACAACACCAAAAAAAACAACAAGAAAAACTGTAAGGACGAAAAAACCTACAGCGATAAAATTAACCCCTTCTGAGGAACGTGACTTAAAAGCTAAAGCTAAAGTTGATGAATTACTTCAAGGTGTCGATTTGGATTTGAATAAGAAAAAGGATTTAATTGTACTCGATGAAACCCCCAAGAAAAATGATAGAACTCTTGCATGGCTTGAAGAACAAGTGGCATTACAAGCTAAAGAGATTGAAACCCTAAGAACTGAATTAGCTAATACTAAAGCTAATGGTGGAAATGTTGATGAAAATCTCAAGGGAACAGTAATTGCATTATTTAATGAATTGCAAGACAATCATATTAAACTAGGAACTAATCATCAAACTGGTGTTGGTAATTTTAGAATATACACGCCCGGATTCTTAAATCGTTTGATTAAATTTTTCCCATTTTTAAATGAAGTGAAAAAATATTAAAAAGTTGTTCTTTATAAAGTAAGGTAAATTCTCTTAAGACATTGTTTTAAGAGAATTTTTTTTGTATATTTACCCCATAAAAAATAAATTATGAGCATTAGAGGACAGGAATTTCATTCTATAATCCAAAACATTTTTAATGATGTTAACGGTTATTTAAGTTCTGAACAATTGCAGGTCAATTGCCCTCATTGTCAAGAAAGAGATGGTCTTGAATATCCTGATGGTAAGTTTAACTTAGAAATCAATACTAATAAACGAATGTTCCGATGTTGGAAATGTGATGAACCTAAATTTAGTGGTTCATTAGGAAAACTTATTAGAATATTTGGTACTAAAATTGATTATGATGTTTATAAATCATATGCAGGGAATCTTCAAGATTATATTCATGATGATGAAGAGAAGGAATATGTTCAGGTAAAATTACCTGAAGAAACAATATTTTTCTCTAATATGGAAGTTACTAATCCTGAACATTTTGAAGCATATAATTACTTAGTGAATGAAAGAAAAATAAGCCGAGAAATTATTTTGAAATTCCGACTTGGTTTTTGTACTACTGGAAAATATGCAAAAAGAATAATTATCCCATCATATGATGCATACGGAGAAGTTAATTATTTTGTTAGTAGATATTATGGAAATGATTTAAAAACTAAAAAGAAAGCACCATATCTTAATCCTGATGCAGATAAAAGTACATTTATCTTTAATGAGGGTTTAATTAATTGGGACTCAACAGTATATCTTGTTGAAGGTGCTTTCGAAATGTTATCTTTCCCAGTAAATATAATTCCAATGTTAGGAAAAACACTTCATACTGCATTATTTATGAAGTTAAAAGAATTAAAACCTAATGTTGTTGTGTTATTAGACCCAGATGCATACAAAGATAGTATAAACATATTTTATATGTTACAAACTATTTATGTTGGTTGTGAAGAAAGGGTTAAGATTATCAAATTACCAAATAATGATGATTTGGATGAAATTAGAAAAAAACATGGAATAGATGAAGTTATTAAATGCTTATATACTGCAAGGGATTTGGTCGTCGATGATTTTTTCGTACAAAAGTTAAATAAACCATATGATAGAGACTCAAACAGAAATAGAACTCATTCAAGATATTTTGAAGGGAAACGCTAAAGCACAAGAAATACTTTATGAAAAATATAGTAAGTCTGTTAAAGATTTTTTAAAAAAGAAATATTCGGAATATCATGATATCGATGATGATGTATCTGAAATTATGGTTAAAGTTTTTATGAAGCTAGATACTTATAATAAAGATAAATCAAAATTTAGTTCATGGGTTTTTACTATTGCGAAATATCATGTTATTGATAAGTGGCGTTGTAACTCAAATAATATAACATTTAGTAATAATTTAGTGTTTGATTCAGCATCAAATATGTCAAATAATAATTTAATGTTTAATACTACGAATACAATAAATACTGATTTTGAAAGTTGTAATTCTCTTAATTATATATCAACACAGTTATCTCCAACAGACTATACTCTATTAGATATGAAATATGTTCAAGGATATAATTATAAGGAAATTGGGTTAGAATTTAATGTTACTAGTTCAACAATTAGTAATAGAGTTAATTATATTAAAACAAAATTAAAGAAAGATAATCCTGAAATAATTTACGAATAAAAAAAGGTGTCGAATTCGACACCTTTTTATTTGGAACTTTTAATTGTTACGTAATTTCGATTGTTTTTTTTATTTTCTTCTTGTTAATTATTTTTGGGATAGTAACAATTAACATTCCTTCCTTCATCTTTCCTTCGATCTCATTGATATCAGCATTATTTGGAAGCGTAAATGATCTTTTATATTTGCCGAAATACAATTCTTTACGATTATACTTATGTTTGTTGTCTCTTTTACGTTCGGCTTCAATAATTAGAACATTATCTTTAGTATCAACACTAATATCTTCTTTTTTTACCCCAGCTAGTTCCATTTCGATAATATATTCATTATCATTTTCAATAATATCATGTGCTGGACATTTTCTTGATGTAATATCAAGTGATTCATCAAAAAGAGTATCAAAAATATCCATAAATTGAATTGTTGGGTTTCTTAAACTTAAATTATACATAATTCTTTAATTTTTATATGTTGTTATTATAATTAATTTCTATACCCATTACGAATATTATGCCACTGAGAATTGTCTGACTTTTTGTCATGATTTCATTCCAAAAAATACAATTTTTGACAAAAATAAAATTCCTTGCATTTAATAGGTGTTTTCGATATATTTGTGAAAAATTTTATATATGGTAAAAAAGATTGCTCACATTAGTGATATTCATATACGAAAAACACCTACCCGTAATAAAGAATATCAACAAGTATTTGATAATTTAATGTTATCGTTAAAAAAAGAAAAACCAGACAGAATTGTTGTTGTTGGTGACCTTGTTCACGATTATCTTGATCTTCAAGGAGAACAATTAATAATGGCAAGTAGTTTCCTTAATTCATTAAGTGAAATTGCACCTGTTCGCATAACTAGAGGTAATCATGATTGTTTAAGAAAGAATTTAAAACGTGTCGATAGTGTTAAAGCTATTGTGGAAACATTACATAACCCAAAAGTTGTTTATTATGATAAAACCGATGTGTTTTATGATGAAAATATTGCATGGTTTGTTTGGCATCATGGTGAAAAAAATAATAATCCTTGGAAAACAAAAGAAGGTAAGATTTATGAAAAATTAAGAAAAACTTCTGTTACTAAAGATGAAAATGGTGAATGGGAGAAACCTATATATACTGCGATTGATCTTTTTCATGACCCTATTAGTGGTTGTAAATCTACCACAGGATTTGAAATGAAAAGTAAATCATATTATAAGGTTAGTGACTTTAAAGGTGATTTATCATTATTTGGTGATATTCATAAGGTGCAATTTCTTGATAAAAAACAAACTAAAGCATATTGTGGTTCATTAATAGCACAAGACGTTACTGAAGGTGATGATAATTTTCATGGTTATCTTCTTTGGGATGTTGAGGAACAAGTAGCATCACTCATCCCAGTACCAAATGAATATTCATTCCATAATATAAAGATTACACCATATACTGATTTTGATGACTTGGATATTGATATTGATAACCCAACAAAATTTATGAAAATTAGATTTATTTGGGGTACATTACCACAAACACGTAACAATGAAAACGAGAGAAAGTTAATTGAATATATTAAAGGTTATTTATTTAAAGAAGATATTGTTACAATTTCACATAAGAATGAATTTATTGAGAGCGAAAAAATTGATGTAAATGAAAACATTACATTAGAAAATGTTACTGATGATGCTGTTCAGCAAGAAATTTTTAAAGAATATCTAACTAAAATTGGTGCTGATGAACAATTAATTAATGATGTTATTGCTCTTGATAATGAAATTATTAATGAAATTGATATTCCAGAAGATCAATGTGTTGAGTGGAATATTATTAAATTTGGTGGGAACAATTTCATGTCATATGAGAAATTGGATATTGATTGGAGACAAATGAACGGATTGTTTCAAATAAATGGTGTTAATACTGGGGGTAAAACAACAATATTAAAAATTTTATCATATATATTGTTTGGTAAAACATTAGAAACAGAAAATCGGATAAAATTTGGTGATAAACGTTTTGTAAATAATAGAAATAATGCCACTTTTTGTGATGCTTATATGGTATTGGAAGCTAATGGTGAATATTATGGAATTAAGAAAAAAACAGAAATTAACACAAATAAGTCGGGAGAAATCAGTGGTGCACCAACATCATTAAGCTATTATATTCTCAATACTCCTGATGATGACATGACTGATGATAAACTTCTTGAAAAACTTGATGATGTTAGACGTGTTAAGACACAGAAGAAAATTGAAGGTATTATCGGTTCATATGAAAATTTCATGCGAATCGTAATGACAACATCAGATACATTAAATAGAATATTGTCAAATGATATGGCAATTTTTATTGATTCATTATTATTTGATAGTGGTTTAGATATTTTCGATAAAAAACTTGAAGGTTTTAAAGCATATCAGAAACGTGCTAATGAAAAATCACGAGTGGTTTGTAATGTTGAACTTAAATTACTTGATAATATTAGACTTACAGAAGAAATTGCTACTCTTAATGATGAAGTAACCGAGATTGAGTCAATTAAATTACCAACGATTAGTAATAGTATTGAAAAGGGTCGTGAGTATCTGGAAACATTAACAAAAAAATTATATAAAATAGATAGTGAAATATACAATCTGGACGTAGATGATGCACGAGAGGATATAAGTAACCACAAAAGGAACATCGTTGAAATTAAAGCACGTAAAGCTATTCTAAATGAGAGTATTAATCAATTACAGGAATCATTTGATGAAAAGAAACTAAATGAACTTATTTTGAAACGTGATAATCATAAACAGATAATTTACGATAAGAAAATTGAAATAAAAGAAAAGGAAAGACTGAAAAGTGAGCATCAACATAAGATTGAAATTATTAATGGGAAGATTTTTAATTTAAAAAGGGATGGTAAAACAAAAAAAGATGAAATTATTGTTTTAAAAAATAGTAAAGTTTGTACTCTTTGTGGACAAGTGATTGAAAAAAAGGAACATAAGGAACATATTAATACTAAAGTTAAGGAAAATGAAACTGAAATGTTTAGTATTGCTAAACAAATAGATGAATTTAAATCAGAAATAGAAACTGATTGGACTCCAAAAATTGAAATTATTGATAAAAATATAGTTGAAATTAATAAGAAAATTGATGATCTTGGTTTAGAGATGGAGGAAGTTTTAAAAGATATTGGTGTTCTTAATAATGAGAAAAATGATGTTGAGAAACGTAAGGAACTTCAAGTTGAATTCAATACAATTCCAACTCAGATTCAAAATGAAGAACTAATGATTGGAATATTAGAACAAAAAATTGTTAGTCATGAAAATAGTTTATTACATATTGAAGAAAATAAAAGAATTGGAAAAGGTATTGATGCAGCTAAATTGAAAATAATTGCATTGGAAACCGAAGAAGAAAATGAGAAGGAAAATGTTTTCATAAAAAAAACAAGTATTGGTGATAAGGGAATAACATTACAAGAGAATAAATTATTAATAGATGAATATAAATTGCAAGAATATCAAGATAGTGTTATGGCAACATATAAAAAGTGTGTTCATCGAGATGGTATTCCTAGACAAATGTTAAGTAGTTATATTATACCTAAAATTAATTTAACGCTTGAAAAAATATTATCTGTGGCACAATTTAAGATTTGGCTTGATGTTGATGATCTTAGACCAAAACTAATTTATTATGATAGACCAACAGCAGTTATAGATTGTATTAGTGCGAGTGGAAAGGAAAGAACATTTAGTAGTGTTGTGTTGAAATTTGCATTAAATCAGATTAATGTAAAAGCTAAACCATCGATATTCTTATTAGATGAGGTTATGGGTAAATTGGATGAAAATAGTGTGGAAGAATTTATTGAAATCTTACAATTAATCAAATTGAAAATGAAAAAAATTCTTGTTATTGAGCATACAGTAAACTTAAATCCTGATTATCTAATTAATGTACAGTTAAATGATGATGGAATTTCATCATTAACAATTGAATAGAAAGTGATATTCTAGTATTTATTGGAAATGATAAATCATGGATGCTCAAAAATACGATAAACTCAGAACTAAGATAAAAACAAAAGATTTTGAGGGAAATAATAAGAATTTAGATAAATGGTTATTTATATTTTCAATCATTGGAAATATAGGTTCTGTGTTTTTTTCATATTTCTTAGTCTTCCCCGGTCTTAAGAAAGCAATAACAATTAATCTTATTGAAGGTGGGTGGGCAATTTTCCTTTCGTTATTAGTTACAGTTGTTTTTCTTTCATCATTTGAGATAATCAAGAGATATTTTATTAAAAGTTTTTCTGCCGATTATGTTGCTAATGAAAAACGTTTTAAGTTAAAAAATCTTAGTTGGTTAGCAATTTCGATTGCAATAATTGTATTAAGTTTTTATTTATCACTTGTTGGTTCAAAAAATTTAGCTTCTACTAGTGTGGTAAAAAATGAAATTGCGAAAACTGAGTTGGGTTCAATAGAGGATAGTGTTTCTTTAAAGTTTGAAGAAGAAAAAGAAATATATTTAAATGATAATGTTTCATTAAGAAAGATTAATATTGATTTAAGAAATAAATTAACTGAAACACCTTTAAATTATTTAACTGCGAGAAGAGAGTATCAAACAAGTATAGATAAAAATATTGAAATTATTGAGAAAAATCGACTTGAGATTGAAAAAATAGAAAAAAAAATAAAAGAGAGGATAAAAGAATTTAAAAATGAATTAAATTCAACTAAGGCAGAAAATAAAGATGATGATTTAGGTAATATAATATTATTTCTAATTATTGCCATTGCTTGTGAGATTACAATCATCGGGGGTGTGTATTTCAGAGAGTATTATGAAAATCGTCTTTATGTTTTAAATCAAGAAAAGTATGAGTTTATATATCAGAAAAAAGATAGGTATCGTGCATTATTAACATATATCTATAATGGTGGTAATTTAAAAGTTGGTGAATTAGTAATTAGCGGTAAAGTATTAAAAGATATTGTAAAAGAAAAGTCTAAAATCCAAAATTCAAATAAAGTTATTGAAGAATTCTTGCATGAGATGGATAATTTAGGTATTTTTACAGTAATTGGTAAAAGACGACACATTGGAATTAAATATGAAGATGCGTTAAATATAATTGAAAACTATGATGATACATTACGTATCATTGAAAACATGATATAATTTTAAATTAAAAAGATATGAGTGATTCAAAAGAAATTGGGGACATAATAAAAGAAGCATTAAAAATTGTAGATAAATTAGGTGATCTCGATATTGAGGATAATGAAGACATTGAGGATATTGAAGAATTAATTGATAAAGCAAAAAAATTAAAAAAAAATAGATTATGGAAACTAAATTAGTTGGAAAAGAAGCAAAAAGAGCAACTAAGATTATATATGGCTCTCCATATATAATAAACAAATGGGACTTACGTTTTATGAGAATTGCTGATTTAGAAATAGCACAATGGTCAAAAGATCGTTCAAGTAAAGTTGGTGCTGTTATTGTGAAAGACAGGGAAATTATAACGTCAGGATTTAATGGTATGCCTAGAGGTTGTGATGATGATGTTGAAGCAAGACATGAAAGACCAGAAAAATATTTTTGGTTCAAACATGCAGAAGAAAATGCTATTGTGAATGCAGCCAGACAAGGTAAAAGTACATTAGATTGTGATATGTATCTTAATTGGTATCCATGTGATGCATGTGCTGGGATTGTAGTTAATGCTGGGATTAAAAGAATATATTGTGATCAAGAACCAGAATGGGAACACGAGAAGTGGGGTGATGGATTCAAAAGAGCTAAAACTATTTTAGATGAAGGTGGTGTAGAAGTAATTTATATGAATTATAATGCGCATAGATAAGAAAACATATCAGGTATCAGAGATTAATCGTTATAAAAATAAAACAGTTAAGACTCAAATTGTAATTGGTTTTAGTTTAAGAAAAGATAATTACCATATACTAAGACTACAAAATAAAGATTATGGTAAATCAAAAAGATGGAATACCTATACTATTAGTAG
>Ga0114918_10000589_pt1 | contig 31506 bp, 9 predicted proteins | sample LantaG_FD_87015 | JGI IMG/M metagenome (GOLD analysis project Ga0114918, IMG submission 87015) | Deep subsurface microbial communities from Baltic Sea to uncover new lineages of life (NeLLi) - Landsort_02402 metaG | ecosystem: Environmental > Aquatic > Marine > Oceanic > Sediment | place: Baltic...
ACCGTAGTCCTTCTGCCCGTGGAGGAACCACTTGGGCTCGACGCCGAGGATCTCCTGGCCCAGGATGCCGGCGACGCCGATCATGGCCCAGCGCGCGTTGGTCTTCTCGGCCTCGACGTACCTAATAAGTAAAAAAAAGTTTTTTTGTTGTTGGATTTTTTGGATTTCGGAGAAATAGGGTGAGAGGAGGTCGAAGAAAGTCGAAGAAAGCTCTTTCGGGGTCGAGCAAAAAAAAAAAAGACCGAGCCTTTTCAGCTCTCTTTCTCTCGTGCTGCTTCTTTGTTTCGACTTCAGTTTTCGTCGAGAGAGAGAGAGAGAACGAAAGTACGCACCACTTGAGGCGGTCGGCGTCGGAGCCAAGTCCCTGTTGGCGAGTGCGTGAGAGAGTTGGAGGAGAGGGAGAGATGGAAAAGAGCGTCGTCAGAGAGCGTCGTTTTCCGAGTCTTATCAAAGTCTCTGACCATCAAAGAATTGATCTCTACTGATCCCCCTCTGTTGTGCCCCCCGCGCGAGGCACTCGCGGTGCCTTCTCCTGCCCAATCAACACGGCAGACACAGCGCGATACCCAGCTTCTCCCTGCGATCACAATCAACTCACGAGCGGGTCGAAGCCGCGGTCGCCGGCGAGCGTTCCCGTGAGGTGAGCAGGGGACTTGGTGTTGGGCAGCCACATCGGCTTGGCGCTGGCCTGCGCGGCCACGCGCGGCGCCCTGGGGGAGACCGTGCGAGGGGCCGAAAGGGGCGCGAGAGCGCTGCGGGCGAGTGCGGTCTGCATTTTCAAGGCGCGGGGAGGGGTGTTTTTTTTTTAAAGTGGAAAAAGGGGCGGGGGGTCGAGGCTTTGATTGTGGGAGAGCAGAGCAGCAGCTCGAGCAAAGAGAGAGAGAGAATTTCTGAAAGAAAAAGAGCACAAGCTCGAGCTCTCTCTCTCTCTTTCTCATTTTTCCTTGCTCTCGTTTTTCTTAAGCTCATATTTTCCGATGCCCCCCAAGCGGCCTCGCGCGGCCGCTGGAGGAGAGGGCGACGACGAGGGCGGCGATGGAGGCAGCGGCACTGGAGCTCCGCCCTCGTCTGCTCCTCCTCCTGCAGCCGCTGCCGCTGCTGCCGGCGAACAGAAAAAGAAGGAGCCCAAAAAGCAGCCCGGCGTCGCCGCGTCGGCATTGGCCAATGTTGCGAGCCGATCGGCGACGCCCGTTGTCGACGCCGCTGCCATCGCTGCCTCCTCCGACAAGGCCGATGCTCCATCTCTCGCATCCGCGGCAACAACATCTTGCAAGGCCTCTCCTGCCAAGAGGGGGAGGCCACCGGGATCCAAAAACGCCCCCAAAGGAGGCGCTTCAAAAAAGCCCGCAGAAGAGATCGCCGGCGCCGCCGACGCCGACGCCGACGCCGACGCCAAGGACGACGACGAGGAGAGAGCGAAAAAACCGAAACGCGGCAGACCCCCTTCCAAGGCCTCGCGCTCGCCTTCGAAAGAAGCCACCCCGACAGCAGAGAAGGAGAAGGCCCCCAAGTCGACGACACCAGCGGGGTCGACGGCAGCGGCGGCGAGGAAAGCAGCAGCAGCAGCAGCAGTAGCAGCAGGAACAACAGCTCGAGCAGCTCCAGCAGCAGCAGCTCCAGCGGCAGCGGCGGCAGCAGCGGCAGCAGCAGCAGCAAGGAAGCTCTCGAGGGCGCCGCTGCCGCCGCAGCGGCCTCCCGCCTCTGTCCCCGCCGCCGCTGCTGCCGCCGCTGTCGCCCCTCGAGCCGCCTCTCTCCCGTCCGACCCGGAGGCCGCCTCCGTCGCCCACTCGATCCTGCGGCCCCTCGAGGCGGCGGGCGACCTCGAGGCGGCGGACGCGGCCCTGGCGTCGGCCCTCGCCGCGGCGGCGGCGACCTCGCCGGCGCCGCCGCGGAGGGCGCCCTTCCTCGGGGCGCTCTCCGCGCTCTCCGCGCGCCCGTCCGAGCTCGCGCTCCTCCCCCTGACGAGGGCGAAGCTGATGACGTTTCTGAGGGGGGGGAGGGGCGGCGGCGGCGGGGCCTCCTCCTCCTCTCCTGCCGCTGCCGCTGCCGCTGCCGCTGCCGCTGCTGCCCCGAGCGGCAGCAGCTTCTCCAGGTTTGCTCAGCAGCAGTCGTCGTCGGCGGCGGCGGCGGCAGCGGCGGCGGCGGCGGCGGCCCCGGCCAGGGTCTCCCCCGCGCTCGCGGCCCTCGCCGCCGCCGCGCTCGCCGCAGCCTACGAGCAGAAGGAGCGGGAACGAGACGGGGCGGGGAGGAGCGACGACGCGGCCGACTGGCCCGCGGACCTCGTCCCCGCGTGGCTCGACGACCTCTTTGGCCGCCGCGCCTGGAGCGAGGGCGCCGCGGGGGCGAGGCTGGCCGCGGCCTGCTCGACCGCGCTGCTGCCGCACTCCCGCGCCTCTGCCCTGCTGGTCGTCGGCGGGGACCCTGCGTCCGAGCTGGGCCCGGGACTGAGGCCGGCGCTGCCCGGGGGCGCGCTGTTTTCGTTGCCCGCGGCTGCTGCCGCTGCTGCCGCTGCCGCCACATCGGGAGGCGCCGCCGCGCCCGCCGCGGCGCTCGCCCTCGCCGAAGCTGTCTCGGAGGCCTTCCCGCCGCAGCCCTGGATCGCCGCCGCCGCTGCCGCCGCCGCCGCGAAGGCCTCCGCGGCGGCGCAGGCGCAGCAGCGCGGCGGAGGGTCGGCGTCGGCGAGAGCGGCGGCGGCGGCGACCCCGGCGGCCGCTCCCTCCGCGGCCGCTGCCGCCGAGCCGCCGCGGCCGCGGTTTGCCTCCTCGCCCGAGGCGAGGCGAGCCGCCTCCGAGGCCCTGATCTCCAAGGCCCGCGCGCTCGTCGGGCTGTCTTCGGCGGCGGGCGGGAGCGGCGCGCCCTCCGCCGCCCCCGCCTCCCAGCACCGCCACCACGCTCCCCGGACCGCGCTCCCTCCCTCCTCCTCCTCGTCGCCGTCGCCGCTGCTGTTCTCGTTCTCGTCGTCGTCGGCGTCGTCGGCCGCCGCGGCCGGCGACGAGGCCCGTCACAACGCCAGGCTCCTCGCCGCCGCGGCCCACTGCGGCTCCGGCGGGAGGGCCGCCGCGGCAGCCGCCGTGGAGGCGCTGCTGCTCGCCGGGGGAGGAGCGAGCGGAGGTGGAGGCGGCGGAAGCGGGGCAGCGCCGTCGTCGGCGTCGGCGGCTCCTTCGAACGCCGGCGCCGCCGCGGCCCGCGTCGGCACGGCGCTGCTCGAAGAGATCGTCGCCTCCGGAGTCTCGCGCGGCGCCGGGGCGGCGGAGCCCGGGGACCTGGACGCGCTGGCGTCGCTGATAGCCATCAGGGCGCGCGCGGCGGTCGGGTTCGGCGGCGGCGGCGGCGCCGCAGGCGGAGGAGCGACGGGAACGGGGACAGGAGGGACTCCGACTGCGGCCGCTGCTGCGGCCGCTGCTGCCGCCTCCTCTTCCTCCTCTTCCGCCGCCGCGTCCGCCGCCGCAGCCGCGGGCTGCGCCGTCGAGAGGCTCGCCGCGGCGACTCCCGACATCGCCGCCGCGGCGCTCAGGGCCTACCTCTGGGCGGACGCGACGCGGGACGCCGCCACCGCCGCCTCGGGAGGCGGCGGCGGCGGCGGAGGGAGCGACGGCCTCTCGCCGTCGTCGGCGCTCATCGTCGGCGGAGGAGGGCCCGCGGCCGCGGCGGCGGGCGTTGTCCGCGCCCTCTCCCTCTCCGCTCTTTCCTGCTCCTCTTCTTCGGGTCCCTCCGGCGAGGCCCTCGCGGCTGCGGCCCTGGGAGGGCTCCTCGCGTCCCCGGAGCTCCGCCCCAGGGCCCGCGGTGTCGCTCGTAGGCTCGTGAGGGCGTCCGCGGCGCTCGCGGCAAGGTCCGCGGGAGAGGAAGAGCAGCAGCGGCGGCGGCCGGCTGCGCTCGACGTCGGGCTCCTCGTCTCGGCGCTGCTGTCCCCCGACTCCCCCTGGGCCCGGCCCCCGCCGGAGCAGCCTCAGCCTCAACAGCAGCAGAGGACTGCCGCTGCTGCTGCTGTTGCTGCTGCTGCTGCTGCTAACAATGCTGTCTCTGCTCTCGGGGGAGAGGCGTGGGCGGCTGATGTCGTCGCAACTGCGTGCAGCGCGCAGTTCGCGGCTGTGGCGGCGGCGATCGAGGTCTCTTCTTCGACTTCTCCTTCAAACCCGCTCGTCGCCGCCGCGCTGTCGCAGTGCGGCCTCGCGCAGGACGCCGCGGCCGCTTGGTGCGGCTCCGGCTCGGGTCTGGCCGCCGTGCGGGGCCTCTCGCGGGCCGCCGCGGCCGGCGCGGCCAGGAGGGCGCTGTTCCTTGATGCGGACCCCCGGAGCTACCGCACCGCCGCCGAGGCCGCCGCCGCCGCCTCGGCCTCCGCCTGCGGAGGCGTCGACGCCGACGCCGCGGCGCTCTCGGCCCTGAGGCTCTCCTCTCCCTTGACCGAGGACGCGCTGACGCACGTGTTCGTGGCGGGCCTCTCCGAGGCGGCGCCGCTGGCCGGGGCCGATGCGCTGGAGGTCGCGGACGCTCTGCTGGTGCGCAGGCTCGGCGCCGCCGCCGCCGCCGCCGCCGCCGGCGCTTCGAACGTCGCTGCGGGTTCTCTGTCGGCGGCGTCACACCTCTTGCTGCCCAAGCTCGCCAACGCCCAGCTCGTCGCCGCGGCGCTCGCGCTCGCAGGGTTCCGGCCCCCGGAGCCCCCGCTGCCGCCCGTCGCTGCCGGCGCCAGCGGCGAGGGAGGCGCTCCGCTGCCGCCGCAGCTCGCAAGCGCGGAGGCGTGGTGGCGCGCGGCGCGCGTCTGCTGCCTCCTCGCCGCCGCGGCGGCGGTGACCGGGACGCCTCCTCCCCCCCCTCCTCCCTCGGAGGACACCGGCCTCGCCGCTGCCGCTCTCCGCCCCGCCCCCGCGCTCGCGGCCGCCGCCGTCGAGGCCGACCCATCCGTGGCGCTCCTCCTGGTCGCGATGGCCGCCGGGGACGCGTCGGCGGGGTGGGGCAGCCCCGGCTCCGCGGCGGCCGGGCGCGCGCTGGCGAGGGCCGAGGCCGAGGCCGCGCGCGACGCCGCCGCGGTGGAGGCCGTCGTCGCCGAGCTGTCCTCGAGGGGCTCGACCTGGAAGCCTCCAGCTCAGCAGCAGAAGCAGCAGCAGCAGGAGAGGAGGGCGGCAGCAGCTCCGGCAGCGGCGGCGGCGGCGGCAGCGGCGCCCCCGCTGCTGCGGAGGGGCCCGCTCCCCGAGGCCTCGTCGTCGTCGCGCCTCCCGCCCCTGGGACTCGCCGAGTCGCTCGTCGCCCTTGCCCGCTCGACCCGCGCCGGCGCGGCCCTGCGCTCGCTCGAGTTCTCGCCCCCGGCGGCGGCGAGGCTGCTGAGGCCGCCCTCCGCCGCCGCCGCCGCCGCAGAAGCAGCGGCGGCGGGAGCGGAGGCGGAGGCGGAAGCGGAGGCGGGGGAGCGGGCGGCGGCAGCGGCGGCGACGGAGGGCACGGCGACGCTCCTCTCGGCGGCCTGCGTCGCCGAGTCGCCGGCCTCCGCCTGGAGGTGGGCCGGGCCGCTCCTGGCCTCGGACCCCGGGGCCGGCGCGCTGCTGCCCGCGGCGTGGGCCCCGGACCTGCTCGACCTGGCGCTGCGGAGGAGGAGGAGGACGGGGAGGGAGGACGAGGGGGCGGGAGGGGCGGGCGGCGGCCTCGCGGCCGCCTCTGCCGCCGCGGCCGCCGCGCTCGCCGCGCCGCTGCGCCGGGAGCTCGCCCGGCTCCAACGAGGGGGCTCCGATGGGGACCCTTCGTCGCCGTCTTCCTCGTCTTCCTTCGCCGCCTTCCGCGACGCTCTGGTGCGCTTCGTGGGAGCCCTTTCGTCTCACTCCCCCGCCGCGCGAGAGCGGGCGAGGGCGTGCCTGCGCGCTGCGCTGCTGCCCGGAGGAGGAGGAGGAGGAGGAGGCGACTCGAGCGACGACGGCGACTGGGTCCGGGTCCTCCTCTCGCTGCCGAGGGGGCGAGGCTCGAACAGGAGCTCGCGGCTGCTCCTGTCCGCGCTGGCCGCGGCCTCTTCCGCGGCCGCGGTCGCCGCGGCGGCGGCCGGGGAGCCCGGGAGGAGCCTGCCGCCGCTGCTGTCTCTCGTCGGCGCGTGCTCCTCCGCGGAAGCGGAAGCGGAAGCGGGGGAGGGCGACGACGAGGAGAGGAGCAGCGCTGCCGCCGCCGCCGCCGCCGCCGGCGCCGCCGCCCGCTCCCGCGCCGCCGCCCTGGCCGTCGCGGCGAGGCCCATGGCGGTGCTCTCGGCGATCGAGGCGGGATCCCCCGGGGGCCGCGCGGTGCTCGAAGCGCTTTCGGGGGGCTGGGCGACGGAAGGAGACGGGGGGGGGAGGGGCGGCTCCGAGGGAGGAGGAGCAGGGCGGGGGGCGAGCGCCGTCGGCGGCGCGCCGCCGTCGCCTCCTCTCGTGCGCCTCTCCTCTCCGGGCGAGCCGCCGCTTCCCATCGCTTCCGCTCCGGCTTCCGTCGCCGTGGCTACGCCTCTCTGCCTGGCAGCGGCGGCGCGCGGGCGCTGGGCCAGGAGGAAGAAGAGCGGGGGAGAGGGGGGAGGAACGGAGGAGGAAGAAGAAGAGGCGCCGTCGGCGGCGGAGGCGCGCCTCCTGTCGCTGCTCAAGAAAAGCGACAAGCCTCTGGTCGTCGTCCCTGTCTCTTCCGCTCCAGAGGGAGACGAGCAGAGCCTTTTTTTCGACGAGGAGGCCGCCCGCGCGGCGCTCCTCGCCGGCGGCGACCTCTCGCTGGCGGAGGCCGGCGCCGCGGCGCTCGGAGCCACGGGCAGGCTCGACGCTTTGTGCTGCCTCGGCCTCCCCCCGCGGGGCGCCCTGGCGCTGCTGCTCTCGCTCGACTCGGACCCTCGATCGCACGTCGAAGCCCTGCTGCATGCCGCCGGGGAGGGAGAAGGAGAGGGAGAAGGAGGAGGACCCGCCTCTCGCCTGCGGCGCGCCTCCCGCTCGGCAGCGGCCGCGGCGAGAGTCGCGGCGGGGGCGGGCTCGGGCGAGGAGGAAGCGGGAGCGGGACGCGCCTTTGCCGGCGCCTGCCTCTCGAAGCTCCGGGAGCTCGGGGGAGGAGCCGAGGAAGGCGAGGGAGAGGCGATGGAGGTCGACGAAGAACCGAGGGCAGCAGCCGCTGCTGTTGTGCCGCCGCCGCTCTCGGCCTGCCGCGCGGCGAAAGAGCTCCGCGACGAGCTCGTCCGCAGCCTCGGTGGCAAGGGGGAGGGCGAAGAATACCTTGCCCCTCCTGCTGCTGCTGCTGCTGCTGCTGCTGCTGCTCCATCGCTCCCTCTCTCGACGCTCCTCCTCGAGACCTCGGTCGTCGCCTTGCCCACTGCCGTCGCCGCCGCGGTCCGCGCGGCCCTTCTCGGCGGCGAGGAGGCATCGGCCGCCGCGGCGGCCTCGGCCGCCGCGGCGCTCGAAAAGATGGCGGGGAGCGAGGCCGGAGCCGCAGCCGCCGCCGACGACGACGGAGGGAGGAGCGCCGCCTGCCGAGCCCGCGCCTCCGCCGCCGCGGACGCTGTCGTTGCCCTGGACCCTTCCCTGCGCTCCCCCGGGGTGCTCAGGTCCGTTCGCTCCGTGCTGCAGTCAGCGCTCGACGGCGGTAGCGGCGGCGGCAGCGAAGAGGGGATTTCGTCCTACGCTTCTGCTGCTGCCGCCGCCGCGACCTCGGCCGCCGCGGCGGTGCTCTCTCGCGGCGGCGCCGCGGGCGGCCCCGCTGCGCGGGCCCTCTGCCTCTCCCGCGTCGCGCTGCGCCTCTCGACGGAAAAGGCCCTGCGCTGCTCCTCTCTGTCTTCGTCTTCGTGCGGCGACACGGAGAAGCGGAGGAGGCGAGCCGCGGCCGCCTCGGCGGCGCTCGCCTGCGCCGCCCTGGCCGCCCGCCCGCCCGCGGCCGCGGCGTCCTTGTGGCTCTCTGCGACCCCCGCCGGCGGTGGCGGCGGCGGCAGCGGCTGCTCCAGCAGCTGGCCCCGCTCCACCGCTGTCCCTTTCTCTCCGAAACAAGTCAGCCTGCTCGCCGAGCTCGCCGTGGTGGCCGGCGCGGGCGGCGCGGCACTGGTCCCGTTTCTCGGGTGCGGCGGGGCGCACCTCCGCGCGGCCGTCGCGGCGCTCGAGGCGCTCTCTTCCGAGGGGGGGGAGGAGGGCTCGCCTGCCGCCGGCTCCTCCTCCGCGAGGCGCATCGTCGCGGACCTCTACCTGCTATTCCCCTCCGCGGTCGCGGAGGCGCTGGAGAGGCGAGGCGAAGAAGGAGAAGAGGAAGACAGCGACGACGACGACGACGACGACGCCGGCGACGATGCCGCCGGTGACGGCGGCGGCGAAAACTGCGGCCCTCGCTGCCGCCGCCCCTCATGGATCCAGGGCGCGGCCCTGCGCGCCACGGCCCGCTCGGGCTCCACGCTGGCGCCCCACGTCCTCCGAGCCATGGCTGCGGTGACGGCGACGACGCTTTCTCCTCTTCTCTCGCCGCAGCAGCAGGCGCTCGCCGAGGACGAAGCGCAGCAGCAGCAGCAGCAGAGGCCGGCAGCCTCGGCCGCCACCACCGCCGCCGCTGCGGCGCTCGCGTCGCTTCTCTCGCTCGCGCGGGCGCACCCGGCCCCCGTCGCGGCCTGCCTCGGCGCCTGTGCCGCCTCCGCCGCCGACGCCTTAGGCTATCTAGACACGGCGGCTACGCCGGAGGCCCGTGAGGGAGTCCTGGGGGCGCTGGAGCGGGCGACGGCGGTGGTGGACGAGCTGAGGGAGACGCTGCTGCTCGCCGACGAGGAGCAGAGAAGACCCCGCGCCGCCGCCGGCGGAAACGCCCTCCGCGCCGCGACCGCCGCGGCCTCGGATGTGCTCTCCTCGGCGGCCTCCGCCCTGGGGCGCCTCAGGCCTCAGCTCCGCGGGGAAGCCGCGGCGATCAGGCTCGCGAGGGCGTTTGCCGGCGTCGCCGCTTGGGTCGCGGAAGCGGAAGAGGAAGCTGGAGGAGGAGAGACGCAAGGGGAGGAGGGAAACGACGACGACGACGGCAGTGGCGGCGGCGTCGGCGGCGTCGGCAGCGACGGCGACGACGAGACCCCGCGAGCTCCCCTCCTCCTCCTCCGCCCTTCCCTCTGCGCTGCAGTGCGCGGGCTCAATGTCGACCTCGCGTCGGCTTTTCCGATGGTCCCCTCTGTCGGGGCCTCAGTCTCGGCGCTTCTCGGGAACGATGGCGGAGAAGGAGAAGAAAACGGAAACCGTCTCCTGTCCCATTCCGCCGCCGCCGCCGTCGCCGCTGCGCGAGCCCATGCCTCCGCCGCCGCGGCCGCCGCGCGCGCCCTCTCCCGCGCCTCGCTCAGATCGTCCGACGAGGCCGCGGGGCACCCGGCTCTCGCGGCGCTCTCTGGGAGCCTCGAAGCGCTCTCGAGAGGCCCGTCGTCCTCCTCGCCGCTGGCCGCGGCCGACGCGCGCGTGCTCCGCCGCATCTCGCGGGCGGCGCTTGCCGCGCTCCGCCTGGCCGCCGCGGGCCTGCTGCCCGCGCGGGCCGCGGCCTCGCTCTTGGACGCCGCTCTCCGCTGTCTGACCCCTGCGGCGGCGCTCCCGGCCTCTCTCGGGGGGTCGAGGGCCCGGGAAGCGCTCGCGGAGGTGGCCTCGAGGGCCGTGCGTCCGTTCTCGCCGGGAAGGAAAAGGTCCTCTGCGTGCACCGCCGCTGCTGCCGCTGCGGCGGCCGCTGCTTCGCACGCTTCCTCGTGGCTTCCGCTGCGAAGCGGGGACGCGGCGGTCGCCGACGCGGTGGCTCTGCTCCGCGCCGGGTGCGCTGGGGACATCTCCGCGTGGGCGCCGGCGATGCCGGAAGTTTGAGAAAGAAGGGGGAGAGAGAGAGAGAAACTGAAAACTGCAAGTAAAAAAAAGTAACAAAAGATAAACAAACGCAAAACTTTCTTCTCTTTTTCTTTTTTGTTTTGCCTCTTCTGTTTTTCGGCGCACGTTGTCGCATCTCTCTTACACACAAGGGGGGCAAAGCTGGAAAGGGAAGGGGGGGGGGGTAGAAAAAACTGGTTGTCACGTCGCTTGTTTCAAAAAAAACTCGAGAGAAACGATTTTCTTTCGTTTTCTCTCCCTCTTTTCCCTGATCATCGTTCATCTTTTTTCCGTCCAAAAAAAGAAAGAAGAAAGCCTAGTCTAAGACTTTCCGACGGGGAACGCGGTGTCGAAGGGCTCCTTCTTGTTCTTGTCCATCAGCGCCTTGCGAGCCTCAAAGAGCATCGGCGTGATCGAGCCTGCGAAGACCGCGAGCGTGAACTCGGGCGCGATCTGTTTTGTTTTGAGAGGGAAGGAAAGAAAGAGAGAAAAAAGAGAAAAAAGTGAGAAAAAAACCTGAAACGCAAAACGTTTTTCAAAACGTTTCCCCTCCTACCTTGGTCGTGTAGATGTTCTCGACGTTGGGGTTGCCCAGGTGCAGCTTGAGCGCCTCGATGGGGCCCAGACCGCGGATCGCGGCCACGGACGAGAACCCGAGGAACGCGAGCATCGCGAGGCGGCCGTTGCGGACCTCCTTCTCGCGCATCTCGGGCGAGTCCATGCCGAGCGGGTCAAACGGCGCGATGCCGGCGACGCCGCCGTAGCCCGTCTTCTTCCACGACTCGTACCGCTTGGCCTCGAGGAACGCGAAGACCGCCGTCTCGATCGCGACGAGCGTCGTGAGCGGGATGGGCGTCGGCTTGGCCCCCGCCGTCCACCAGTCCCCGAGCCCGAAGAGGTCGGTGAACAGGATGCCCGCGACTGCGGCCATCGCCCAGCGGCCGTTGGTCAGCTCGCCCTCGACCATCCACTTCTGGAGGTCCCTGTTGGCCGCGAGGCCGAGGGGATCGAAGCCGCGGAAGCCCGCGGTGGCGGGGTCGAGGTGCGGGGCCGGGGAGGCTCCTGGAGGGGGAGAGGGCGGGGAGCGGGCGCGGGGGGAGGAAGAGGGCGAGAGAGGGGGTGAGAAAAGATTTCCGGGCGCGGGGGGGTGGGGGGCGGGGAAAGGGGAAAAAGCGCTCTCGCTCCCCCCCCTCTTTTGCTCGAGCAGAGAGATAAGGAAGGGAGGGAAGAAGACGAAAGAGGAAAGAAGGCCGAGTGTGCCTGCGCCGTTCGCTCCCTTGAATTGCGCCTTTCGTGGGATATGGACTGTATCAAGGGCACGCTGCGCCCCTCCTGAACCGCTCGGGCGGTGCTCAAGGCCGAGGTCAAGGGGCGGCGCGTGGTGTCTGGCAGCGAACTCCTTGTAGAAGCGACGGAGGAGCAATTTGATTGGGGTCGAGCGAGCGATCAAACGTTCTGATTCAGTTCAACAGCCCCCCCCTCCCCGCGCACGGTCCTCGCGCGCGTCTGCTCAGGCGTCCGCTCCTCCGGGGCGATAGAACAGCTGCGGACACGTACCAGGGTACCAGAGCTGCTGCTTGCCGGCGCGCGCGACGACGCCAGCGGCGCGGGGAGCAGCACCGGAGACGGGCTTGCGGGCGGCGCCTGCGGCGAGGCGCGAGGTCTGCATGGACAGCATAGTGGCGGCCATCGTTGGTGGCTTTCGGAGGGGGGGGAGGATGGGGCTTTGGGAGGGAAAGCGAGCGGGTGAAGGGTGTCGCGCGGGGGAGAGAGGAAACGAGAGGAAAGATTGGGAAGTGCAAAGAAGGAGAAGAGAAAGAAGAAAGAAAAAAAACAGACTCAGCTTCCACTCTCTCCCGCTCTCTCTGCTCTCTCTCTCTCTCTCTCTCTCTTTCTCGTCGAGGAGAGGCAGAGAGTTTCTAGTGAGAGAGAGCCCAGCCAGCCGCTTTCCCTCCCTCCACTTACGATGCTCGCCGCGTCGCGGCGGCGCCTCGTCGCTACCGCTGCTGCCGTTGCTGCGTCCCCACCTTCGAGGAGGTCGAGCAGCGCCCGTCGTCGTCCCCTCAAGCATTCGAGCCAACAACGCCTCGTTAGTCGATCGCCGCCGAATGCTCGCCCACCTCCTCTCCTTCGACTGACGACGACGACCTCCACCGCCTCTGCCTCCGCCTCTGCCGCCTCCGCCGCCGCCTCCGCCGCCCTGGCATCGACCACGTTCTCCGCCGCGACCCTCGCGGCAGTCTGCGCCTACGCGGCGCTCGTCACGCGACCGCGAAGCAAGCTGGTGATTTGTTTGTTTGTTCCTTTTCTGTCTCTCCCTCTCATGTTTCATCGTTTCGGTCTCTTCTCACCCCGCCAGCTCTGTCGTCTCCTTCCTTTCCCTCCCTTCCTCCACTACTCTTTTACTTCGAACAACAACAATAACAACAACAACAGGCCCTCTTCCTCACCTCTTCTCCCCTTCTGCCGCTGACGGGCTGCCTGGCCTACCTCCTCGCCGCCCTGCTCTTCTGGCCCGGGGCCGTCTCAAGCGCCGCCGCCGCTGCCGTCGCGGCCTCGGCGCCGCTGCCCAACGTGAGCGCCTTTGCTTCGCTGTTCGCGTCGTCGCCGGGGGCCGCGGCGCTGACATGGCTCCACCTACTCGCCGGGGACTTTGCCGCGGCGGCATGGGTCGCGAGGGACGCGAGGAGGCTCGGGGGAGGAGGGGACGGGGCGGCGCTGTTTGCTTCGTCGGACGACGACGACGGCGACGACGAGGGAGAGAAGAACGACGGCGACGGCCGCGACAGCGACAAGAGCCCGAGATTCTCCTCTTTCCTCCGCCCGAGGAGGCCGTGGCACTTCCCTTGCGCCTTCTCGGTCGTCCTGTGCTTCATGGCGGGCCCCCTAGGGATCCTCTCCCACCTCCTGACGAGAACGCTCTGGCGCGAAATGGGTTGGGGGATCGAAGGAGGAGGGGAGGAGGAAGAGGGGGAGGGCGAGGGTGCGGTGTCGGCGGCGTCGGCGGCGACGCTGGCGGTGCTCTCGACGTTTTGAAGAGAAGAGAGAGAAGGATTTTTCAACACTGCACATTTGTTACACTTACATGAATTGAAAATACGCACTGATGATTCCTTCTCTCAAGAGTGAAGAAGCCAAGAGAAAAAGAGAGAGCTGTTTTTTTTTTCCGATTGAAAAAGAGGAGAGAGCGTCGTCTGTGAGTTTTTTCTTCTTTTTTTCTTCGATTTGTGCCCGGCCAACGGAGGCGACCGCGTGGAATCTTTGAAGAACAAAGTTTTTGTACGCGGCCGTACTATGGCACCGATTCTATCGCTATTGCCGCTCACGATGGGTCCTCGCGGCGGACTAAAGACTAATCACACCGACGACTGCTCTCATGAAAAGTTAAAAAACTTTGAGAGCATCCCCGTTTTCCTGCGCCAAGACCGTTCTTTCCTCTGCTGGGTATCTTTCGTATAAAAGAGGCAGCAAAGGCGAGAGCCGGAGACACAGAAAGAGTTGCGTGGAGGGCGTTTTTTGGTTTTCGCGGTGATGTTGCTGCTGCTGCTGCTGCTGCTGCTGCTTGGCAAACAAAGAGAAGAGGTCGAAAAAGAAAAACAAAAGCTCACCGTTTCTCGTTGCCATCTGCTTCGCTATAGAACCCGCATTGTGGTTCAAGTTTCATGTGACAGCACGATACAGACACGCTTCTCGCTCTAGCCGCAAAAGGAAATGCAGAGCAAGGGACAGAAACGGAACGCCGAGCGATGGCAGATTCGCTTCTTCTCGGGCCGCCAAAAAAAAGCGAGAGAAGAGTGATCGAGTTTCTTTTGCTCTTGCTTCGTCACTTTTCCTTGCTGACCCCCATCGAGAACAGAAGCGAGAGAAAAAACAAACACACCAAGTTCTTTCTTTCCCTCTGCGCACCCGCTCCTCCATGCCTCGTGCTTAAAGGGAGGGACCACACGCAGACACAGAGAGACGCAACCGCTCGCTTGGAAGCTCTAGCAGCTCTCCGTCGCGATGCGGGCCAAGCTCAAGAAGGGCGTCGAGATAGTGAGGCGTTGGCGGACGACGGGTGCTCTGTCTTCTTTTCCGCACTCTCTCTTTCTCTCTTTTCCACTTTCTTCTCTTCCACGGCGCCGCCGCTGCTAGATTCCGTATGATCCGTGTCCACGACGAGCGAAATGGGGCATCAGAGGAGCGGAAGATGTGTGAACTCAATTGTTTTCTCACCAATCGAATGCCTCTCTCTCTCGCTCTCTGAAAAAAAACATCATCAACAGCCCGACGCCGTCAGGGCGGTCGTCGACGCCGTGGCCGCCGCGCCGGACAAGGACCTGGCTCCGCTGCTGGAGAACTTCACTTGGACGTTTGAAAAGGTAACGCACTCAAGAGAGAGAAACAAAAGGAGTTGATTGATGGGCGACAGAGAGAAGCCTCGACGATCAAAGGGAAGAGGAGCAGGCGACCCTCAAAAACCTCTTTCTTCTCTCCCCTCTCCCCACCTTCCCCCCCACCCCCCAAAAAAAAAACAGGGCGACTTCCACCACTGGGCCCCGTTCTTCAACCGCCTCGACGAGTTTTACGAGTCGGCGCTGACCAAGCGCGCGGAGATCAGGCTGGTGGCCGAGGACGGCGACGACAGCGACGATGACGACGCCGCAGGCGAGGGAGGCGACGGCTCCAAGCCCCCTCTTCTCTCTTCTCCCCCGCTGCCGGAGCGCGCCCTCGTCGCCGCCATGCGCGCCTCGGCCATCGTCCTCGAGCACTGCTCCAACAAGCACCTCTTCTCGTCCTACGACCGCCTCTCGACGGCGCTCGCAGCGGGCGACTCCCCGGCCGTCGTCGACGCCGCGCTGGCGTGCATCGCCGCGTTCGTGCGGAAGACGCACTCGTCCGCCGTGCGCTGGCACGGCGCGGCGCCTCTCAACTCGAGGCTGCTGGCACTGGCGATGGCGGCGGGCGGGGAGGGCAGGGCGCCCTGCTCGCTGACGGACCTCGTGTCCAGCAGCGAGGCCGCCGCCCGCGAGCCCCCCCCCCCCTCGTCGCCGCCGTCGTCGTCCTCGTCGTCCGCGGACTCTTCCTCTCCGGCCTTCGAGGCCGCGGGGGGCTCGGCCGTCGCCGGGAGGCTCTTCTTCCAGTTCTACTCGACGGCGCAGGACGACGCCAAGAGGAAAAAGCGACTGGAGGAGAAGAGGAGGACGGAGGGGAGCGGCGCGGCGACAGAAGAGGCTCCGGCGCCGTCCGCCGACGCGAACGCCGCCGCCGCCGCCGCCGACGCTGCTGCCCCTTCCTCTTCCCCCGGCCTCAAGACGATCGCCGCCACCGCCGCCGAGGTCCTCTCCCACCCTTCCGAGGCCGCCGCTGTCGCCGCGCTCGTCGAGGTGCACGGCGTCCCGCGCCGCGACCGCTTCAAGCTGCTCGCGCGCGTCCGCGCGGCGCGATGGTCGTCGGCTTTGGCCTCGCGCCGCAAGGCCGCGGCGCAGCGCCTGCTGTCGTTCTCGCTGCTGCTGCAGTCTTCCACGTCTCCCTCGTCCGAGGCGCTCGTCCCGTTCTTCCAGGACTCGCCGGACTTCGTCGGCGAGCTGACCGCGGTGCTGCGGCGCGAGGAAACGGTGCCGGAGCGGCTGCGGGCCCTGGCGCTCCGCGCTCTGGCAGTGCAGCTGACCGAGAGGGCGAGGCACGGCGCCGTCGTCGCGGCGCTGGGGGCCGGCAGCGGCGGCGGCGGCGGCGGAGGGGCAGCTGCTGCTGCTGCTGCTGCTGCTGCTGCTAGAGGGGGTGCTGGCGCTGGAGGAGTTGATGCTGCTGCTGCTGCTGCTGCGACAGCGGCAGCTGCTCAGGCGCAGGCGGCGGCCGCCTCTGCTCCCGCGGGCGACGCTCCTGCCGCCGCATCCGCCGCCGCCGCCGCCGCGGCGGCCGCCTCTGTCAGCAGCGGCAGCCTCCTCGCGTCGCTCCTCGTGCGTTCCGTGGGGGAGATCGTCTCTGGCGCCCACTCCGGGGTGCCAACCGGCTCCGCCGCCTGGTGGTGGTGGTGGAACCGAGGAGGCGACGACAGGGCCAAGGGCGCGGGCACGGAGAGGAGGGAGCGAGGAGCGGCAGAGGGGAAGCTCGACGTCGCCGCGGCGGCGCTCGCCCCGACGACGTCCTCGCCCCCTTCCTCTTCCTCGTCCCCTCCTTCCTCTTCCTCTCCCGCTTCTCCTTCCTCCGCTACTTTCTCCCCGGCGTTCCTCGAGGCCCTCATCTCCCTCGCCGGCGGGCTCGTCGGCTCCTCCACGGGCTGCGCGGCCCTCGGGGAGGCCGGGCTCGTCCCGGCGCTGCTGCCGCTGCTGCGCCACCGCGACAGGGCGCACGTGCCGCTGCTGGCCTCGGCCGTCCGCGTGCTCGAGGCCTTCATGGACTTCAGCCCGGCCGCGGCGGGCCTCTTCCGCGACCTGGGCGGCCTCTCTGCGATGGTCGACCGGCTGCGCGAGGAGGTCGACGCGCCCGTGTGGGAGGCCGGCGACGAGGCCGCGCGCGAGGCCGCCGAGGCCGCCGCCGCGGCCGTCGCCGCGCGCCCGCGGGGCTCGCCGCCGCCAGCGCGGCCCGCCGTCCCGCACGCGCGCAGGCTGCTGCTCAAGGCGCTGCTGCGCGCCTGCGCCCTGGCCTGGTACACGCCCCGCACGGCCGCAGGCGCCCCCGCCACCGCGGGGCAGCAGCAGCGCAGCACGGCCCAGGACGAAGCCGACGGCGCCCGCTTCTTCGCGTGCCTGGGGTCCGTGCTGCTGGCCGCCGACCAGATGGGCGGCGGCCTCTTTGCGCTCGCGGCGACGATCGTCGCCGACCTCGTCCACCACGACCCGCTCTGCTTCGGCCCGCTCGAGCGGGCCGGGGTCCCCGAGGCCTTCCTGGTCTCGCTCGAGCGCGGCGTGCCGCCCTCGGCGGACGCGCTGTGCGCGGTGCCCAACGCGCTCGTCGCCCTGTGCCTCAACTCGCGCGGGCTCGCGGCCGTGCGCTCCCGGGGCGCGCTCGAGTTCTTCGCGTCGGCCTGCTCGCACCCCGGGTACCTTAGGGCGCTGCAGGCGGACACGCCGCTGACGCTGGGCGCGGGGCTGGACGAGCTGCTCAGGCACGTTCCGGCGCTGCGAGACCACGGCGTGGCGGCGATGACGCAGCTGCTGGCGAGGCTGGCGATGCTCGGCGGCACGGACCGGGCGCAGCTGCCGACCCCGAGGAGGGACGGGGCGGCCGAGGTGGTGGCGGCGGCGGCGACGCCGGCGACGACAGCCGCTGCTGCTGCTTCTACCCCTGCTGCTTCTACCCCCGCTGCCGCTTCTGCTGCTGCTGCCGCCGCAGCTGCTGCGCCTCCTGCTGCTGCTGCTGCGGAGAGAGCACCTGCTGCCGCCGCAGCTGCCGCTCCGGCTCCGATGGAAGTCGAGGCTGCTGCTGATGCTGCGGCGGCGACGGTGACGACGGAAGCAGCAGCAGCAACAGCAGCAGCAGCAGCAGCAGCAGCAGCGACCCCCGCAGCAACCGCCGACTCCGACGCAGCCGCTCCCGCTCCTCCTTCCTCCTGGCCCGCCTCGGGCCAGACCGAGGTCGTTCCTTTCGCCCCGGACGGCCTCTCCTGGCTCTCGGACGCCATCGCCGCAGCGGCGCGGATGATCGAGGCGGCCCTCGCCAACGGGGAGACCGCGAGGGCGTTCGCCGCGGCCGGCGGCGCCGAGCTGCTGCTCGCCCCTTACTCGGCGCCGCGCCTCGCGCCGGCGTTCGGGTCCGGCGGCGGGGCCCACGCCATGCTCGCCGCCATCCGCGCCTTCGCCGCCGCGGCCTCCCCGTCGTCGCAGCAGGGGGGGGGGGCGCCCTCGTCGGCGACGTCGGGCGCGGAGATCGCCGACCCGCTCGCCGACGCGCTCGCCGACGCGCTCGCCCGCGCGCTCGCGACGGCCGAGGCGCTGGCGGCCGCCTCCGGGGACGGGGACGGGCCCTCCGTGCCGGACTTGCCCGCCGAGGCCCGTGACGGGTACATCCGCTTGATCTCGAGGGCCGAGGGGCTGGCCGCCGCGGCAGCCGCCGTGGCGAGGGGCTCGCAGCCGATGCTCGCGGCGCTGTGCAAGATGAGGACGAAGGTCGTCGAGGCGGCGAGCGCGGCGGCGGCGGCGGGCGAAGCGGCGGCGGGGTCCGCCGCTGCCGCCTCGGCGGCGGCGGTCCAGCGCCACGTCGCCCGCCCGCCGATCATCCTGCTCTCCGTGCTCGAGCGCGCGGTCGCGTGGCAGGCGACGGCCGCGGAGGACTGGCGCTCGGCGGCCGAGGCCGCGAGGGCGGCCGAACGCGAGAGGGAGCGGGAGCGCGAGGAGGCCGCGGCGAAGGCCGCGGCGGAGGCGAGGGCGCGAGGGTTGACGGCGAGCGCCGCGGCGTTCGTGGCTGCCGCCGAGGCCGAGGCGAGCGCTAGCGCTGCTGCTTCTGCTGCCACTGCTGCTGCTGCTGCTGCTGCTGCTCCTGCTCCGGCTGCTGCTGCTGGCGGAGGAGAGCCGATGGAAGAGGCGTCGACACTTCCTCCTCCCGCTGCTACCTCCGCTCCTCCTCCCGCCGCGATGCCGACCGCCGTCGACGCGCAGCAGCCCGAGCGCGCCGTCGGCCTCCCGGCCCGCGGCAGGCGCAAGCTCGGCGACGAGCTCGCCGCCGAGGTCCTCTGCCACTTCTCGGCCACCGCGCGCTCGTTCAACGCCGCGATCTCCAAGGCGGCGCACTCGTTCGCGCGCCGGGCCGCGGCGAGCTCGAGCTCTTCCTCGGCCTCGGACTCGGAGGCCGCCGCCGCGGCCGCGCCGCTGCCCAAGGCCGCGAGGGCCGCGTCGGTGCTGCTGGCGATAGCCATGCGCCACGCGCTCAAGGCCCCGCCGCCGCGGTCGGCGGCCGCCTCCGACCCGGCGGCGGCGGCGGTGCTGCGCGCCAGGGAGGCGCGCTTCCGCCTGCGCGCGTTTGACGAGGTCATCGCCGTCTTCTTCGACCCGCGCAGGCGAGCCGCGCACGCGCTGCTGCTCAACTTCTGGGTGCTGTGCGGCGGGGGCGCGGAATTTGCGTGGGCGGTGCGGGGCGCCGCGGGGGCGCTCGACGAGGCCGCGGCGGCCGCCGCGGAGGCGAGGCGGGAGAGGGAGGGCAGTGGCGCCCTTGCCGCCGTCCGAGCGCCGGGCTCGCCGCCGGACGCCGCCGACGCGTGCGCGCTCGCGGCCTCGGCGCTCGCCTCGGGCCTCGCGCTCGCCGACGCGCTGGCCAACACGCCGCTGCTCCGATCGACGTCTTCTGCCGCTGCATCCCTGCTGACGAGGACACTCCCCGGCCAGAGCGCCGAGGCGGCGGCGGCGACGACGGCGGCGCGGGCGACGGCGATGCTGCGGGGGGACTACGCCGCCGCCGGTGCCGGGGGCGAAGCTGCTCTTGTTACCGCTGCTACCGCCTCTGCTGCTGCTGCCGCTGCTAATGCTGCTGCTGCTGCGATCGCTGCAGCTGCTTCCCTGGCCGCGGCAAAGCGCACCGTCCTCTCCGTCGAGGCGGAGCTCCGCGCCATCTCCGTCGCGGCCGTGGCCCCGCTCTGGCGCGAGGCCGTTGCCGCGTCGGACGAGGAAGCTGCCGCTTCGGCCTCGGCGAACGGGAATACCACCAAGCCTCCCCCGCGCGGCCTTGCCCTCTCGGCGCCGCACCTGCTGCCGGCGCTCGCCGCCGCCCTCGAGCGCTCCGTCGACGGCGAGGGCGCCGCGGCGGCCTCCGAGGCGCTGGCGCTCGAGCAGCGCGCCGAGCGCTGCAAGGAGCTGGCCGCGCGCCAGCAGCGGCAGCTGCAGGACACGGGCCCGGAGTCCTCGGGCCGCCTCTTCTCGGCGCAGGACATGCGCGACGCGCTGAAGGCCGCGGTAGGCCTCGCCCGCGACGAGCGGGACTACAGCGGGGATGGCGGCGGCGCCCTGCTGCTCCCGCCGGCGACGCTCCGCGCCGCGGCGCTGCGGGACTTCCCGGCCGCGACCCTCGACGCACTGAGGCGCGCCGTGGAGGCGCGGGTAGCCTGCGCGGGCGGCGAGGAGACGTGGGGAGAGCCTGCCGCGGCCGCCGCGGCCCTCCAAGCCCGCATGCGGGGGACTGCGGCAGCGGGGGCGGGGGCAGCGGAGGCCGCAGAGGCCGCTCGCCCCGCGGCCGCCGCCTCCGACGACCCAGCCCTCGTCGCCCTCCTCGTCGACATGGGCTTCTCGGAAGCGCGCGCCCTCGCGGCCCTGCAGAGGACAGGCGCGAACCCGCGGAGGGGAGGCGGCGGCGGCGGCGAGGCGGTCGAGGCGGCGATGGAGTGGCTGCTTGAGCACCCCGAGGAGGAAGCGACGGAAACGACGGAAACGGCGGAAACGGCGACGACGATGGAAGGAGGAGGAGCCGCCGCCGCCGCCGAGGCAGCAGGTCCCGCTCCCGGGGAGACGACGCCTCCGGCGACCGTGCCCGCCCCCGCTGACGCTACCGCCGCGGCTGCGGAGGAAGCGGCGGCGGCGGAAGCCCCTGCCAGCGCAGGCGCCGCCGCCGACGCCGCGCCGCCGCTCGACCCCGACGAGGCCGAACTGATCGCCTCCCTGGAGCCGATGGCCGTTGTCGACTCCTCCGCTCCCGCTGCTCGTACTGCGGGCTCGACGCCGATGGCGACGGAGCAGGAGGAGGCCGCGGAAGCGCGGCCTCCTCCTGCTCCTGCTTCTGCTTCTGCTCCCTCCGCCGCATCGTCTGCCGCGCCGCTGGCCCTGCTCCCCTCGGCGCCCGAGGTCGCCGCGGGGGCCCTCTCGCTCGCCCGCGCCGCCCCGGACTCGGCCTACGCGCTTGTCGACCTGCTGCGCGCCGCGGCGCAGAGGCACCACGACGCCGCGGTGCTGAGGCGCGCGGAGGCGCACGCCGAGGCCGTCGCGTCGTGGCTGGTCGCGCTCGTCGTCAGGCCAGACGCCGCCGAGGCCGAGGAGGCCGCCAAGGCCGCCGCCGCCGCTGCCGCTGCGGACGCTGCTGCTGCGACTCCTGTCGCCAAGGGCGAAGGCGATTCTTCTTCTTCTTCTTCTTCTGCTGCTGCTGCTGCTGCTGCTGCTGCTGCTGCTGCTGCTGCTGCGCCCGCCAAGGAGGAAGGGGAAGAGGAGTGGTGGCGCAGCGTCCTCGTCCCGCCGCGCGCCTCCTCCGCGCGCCCGCCGCCGCCGTCGCTGCGGAACGCGGCGGCGGAAAGCGTCTCGCTTGCTCCTCCCCTGCGGGCGGGGATGCCTGCGGTGGCGTACGACGCCGTCTCCTCCGTCGTGAGCCCGCTCGTCGAGGCCGCGGCGAGGCGGGCGCAAGCGGTGGCCGAGGCCGCCAAGGAAGAGATCGAGTCGAGGAAGAACTCCTCGAGTCCCCCTTCTTCGACGCTTTCCTCTGCTGTCGTCGACGACGGCGACCGCTCGACGCTCGCGCCGCTGCACCTGCTCCTTCTGCTGCTCGCCGACTCGCAGCCCGCCCGCGCCGTGGCCGTGGACCTCGACCTCGCCGAGCCCGTGCTGCGGCTGCTGGAGTCGTGGGTCGAGGCGAGGGCGGTCGAGGCCGCGCCTGCGCCTGCTGCGGCTGCTGCGGCAGCGGGAGGAGGTTTGGCGGCGGCAAAGGCCAAGGCGTCGGCGGTCGCCGCGGCGCTCGCGATGCCGCCGCCGCCGCCGCGGGCTCCCGCTGCTGCTCCCGCTGCTGCTCCCGCTGCTGCTGCTGCTGCTTCCTCTCCTGCTTCTGCTTCGAGGACCCCGCCGACGCCCCCTCCGAAATGGACGGAGGCGTGCTGCCTTCTTCTGGACCAGCTGGCGGCGCAGTCATCGAATGCGCTGCCACCTCCTCCTGTGACGGAAGAGGCGAAGCGAGAAGAAGAAGAGGGAGCCGCAGCTCCGATGGAGTCGGACGCGCCTCCTCCGTCGAAGAAGGAAGGAAAGGGCGACGGCGGAAGAGACGACGCGTTCGCGGCCGCCTCCGCCGCGGCCTCCGCCCTGGGCCCCGGCGGGCTCCTGTCCCCGGCCCAGTGCTCGAGGGCCGCGCGCGCGGCGCTCTCCCTGCTGTCCCACGTCCACGCCTGGGGCACCATCGGAAGAAAGCCTCCGAAATCCTCTCCTCCCGACGCCGCTTCCCAGCCGCTGCCGCCGCCCGAGGACGTCGCCGCGGCCGCGGCCGCCTCGGCCCAGCTCCTCGCCAGGCTCAGCGCCGACCACTCGATCGCGCTCGAGGTCCTCGCCGCCGACGGGCCGCGGCTGCTGCTGTCGCTGCCTGCCGCGGCGTTCGGGGCGGGAAGCGGGGGCGGAAGCGGGAGCGGGAGGAGCAGGGGCGGCGGCGGCGGCGCGCTCGAGCCGCTGGTCGGGACGATCCTCCGCCACGTCTTGGAGGACCCGGGAACGCTCCAGTCCGCGATGGAGGCCGAGCTCCGGGCCGCGTTCGCCGCCAAGCCCGTTTCTCCCAGCTCGTCCGGGCGGGACTGGCTCTCGTCGATGCTGGGCGGCAGCAGGCGCAGGCAGCAGCAGCAGCAGCAGCTGGCGCAGCAGCAGTACAGGCCGACGCCGAGGGCGTTCCTGGCCGACTGCGCGCCGCTGCTGTCGAGGTCGCCGCAGGCGTTCTTCGCCGCGGCGCGCGCCGTGGTGGCCCTGGAGGAAGGAAGAGGACCCGCTGCTGGCGCTGGTGCTGGCGCTGGCGCTGCCGAGCCGCGGGTGGTGCTGAGGCCCAAGGCGACGGCAGCCGCTTCGGCGCCCGCGAGCGGCGGCGACAAGGGAGGAGGAGAAGGAGAGAAGAAGGGCGCGAGTGCGAGCGCGACGGCGGCGGCGACCGCGGCGTCGACCCCGGCAAAACCTTCTGCTGCCGTTCCCGCCGCCGCAGCCGCTGCCGCCACCGCCGCTGCTGCCGCCTCTGCTGCTCCCCGCCGCCCTCCCCCTTCGTTCTTCGCCATCGTTGACCTTCTGATCGCCGCCGCCCTGGAGGAGGGTCCCTTCGCGCCCCCTCCGAGCGAAGAAGAAGAGGAGGAAGACGGAGGAGGCAAGGGAGAGAAAGACAAGGATGGAGAGCAAGGGACAGCGATGGAAGCCAATGACACCAGCACCTCTGCTGCTTCCACTGCTGCTCCCGCTCCCGCTTCCGTTGCTGCCCCGCCTTCGGCGTCTCCTTCCGCTCCCGCGGCTGCGGCGGCGGCAAAGGCGCCCCCCACCCCTCGCCCGCCGGCAGAGTCCCCGTCCTCGCGCCTCGCGCTCAAGCTCCTCGCAGACTTCACCCTGCAGTACTCCCCCTTTGTCGGCGCGCTGCTGCGACGCGCGGGCGGCGGAGGCGGCGGCGGAGGAGCGGGAGCGGGAGCAGGCGGCGGCGGCGGCGGAGGAGCGAGCGGAGGCGAAGGCAACATGATCCGCGCGCTCGTCGCGCGGCGCGTCTCGTCGGCGCGCTCGCCCGACGACCAGGCCCCCTTCTTCCTGCTCGCGGTCTGCATTCGGTCCGCCGAGAGGCGGCGGCGCGTGGCGCGGGAGCTGTCGAGGGCTCTGGGCCCGGCGATGGCCGCAGACGTCGCCGCCGCCGAGGCGGAGGCTGAGAGGGAGAGGGCGGAGGGGGCGGCAAGGAGGGCGCGAGGCGACGGGCAGCCCGCCGCGCCCCGCCGCCCCCAGAGCCGCCGGAACTTACTGGCCTCTGCCGCCGCGGCCTCCGAGGGCTCGCCGATCTCCGCCGCGCCGGGGGCCGCTCCCCCCGCCGCCGTCGAGGCCGTGGCCGACCTCCTCGTCGCCCTGCTCTCAGCGACCCCGCCGCGGGGCAACGCCGTCCCGGAGCCCCCCGCGGACGCCCTCGCCCCGGGCGGCGGCGGCCTGCCGACGGAGATGGTCCGCGCGATGCGCGAGGCCGGCGTGCTCGACGGCCTGCTCGCCGCGCTCGCGCGCCTCGACCTCGACCACCCGCGGGCCGGGACCGCGGCGCAGGCGCTGCTCAAGCCGGTGGACGCGCTGACGAGGCCGCTGCCGCAGAGGGCCGGCGCCGCGAGCGCCGCTGCAGCGGCCGCTGGTGCTGGTGCTGCCGCCGCCGGCGCCGCCGCCGGCTCGTCGGCGGCGCCGGCGGCGGCAACGGCCGCTCGCGGCAGGAGGCGCCGCGGGCAGCGCCGCGGCGCCGCGGCAGCAGCAGAGGCCGCTGCTGCGGCTGCTGCTGCCGCCCCCTCTGCTGCTGCAGCTCCTGATTCCGCTCCCGCTGCCGCTGCTGCTGTTGCCGCCGCGCAGCAGCCACGGGAGACGCCGACGCCGACGCCGACTCCCGCAGCAACGGCGGCGATGACGACTGGCGGGGGCGGCCGCGCGACCGACGGCGACGCCGCCGCGGCCGCCGCAGGCCCCGAGGCCCTCGCCGCCGCGCAGCGCGCCATGGGCCAAGGTCAGGGAGGCGGCGGCGGGCGAAGAGCTCGAGGCCTCGCCCCCGTCCTCCTCTCTCCCGGCACCGTCGCGGCGCTCGCCGCTGGCCGCGCGGAGGCCGAGCGGGAGATGGAAGGTGTCATCCGCAGGTTTAATGGCCAGGGAGGCGGTGGCTCCGACCTCGACCTCGACGACGACGACGACGGGGGTATCGAGGGCAGCTCTGGCGACGACGGAGCCGGGGGAGTCGGCACCAACGCTGCTGGCCCCGCGCAGGCGACCGTTATCATCAACGGCAACGAGGTCGCGATGGGAGAGATCCTGGGAGGCGGCGGCGGCGCTGGTGCCGCGGGCGGCATCGTCGTCGTGGCTTCGTCGTCTTCGTCGTCGTCCGACGGAAGCGACGACAACAGCGACGACGACGGTGATGAGACCGACAGCGACTCGGACGACGGAGCCACCCAGGGAGACGGCGGCTTCGGCTTCGACAACGGCGCCGAGGACATGCCCGCGGACTCGGACCCTTCCTCGGGCGATGGGCCCGCGGGCTCGTCGGGCGAGGACGAGAGCATGAGGAGCCACACCGCGAGCTCTTCCTCGTCCTCCTCTTCCTCTTCGGGCGACGACGGCGGCGACAGCGACGGCTCCGACGACAGCGACACCAGCGGTTCCTTGTTATTCGACAGCGACGAGGAAGCCGAGCGCGCTGCTCCCGCTGCTGCCTTGCGCGGCGCTGGTGCTGCTGGTGCTGCTGATGCTGCTGCTGCGCGGGGCTCTTCCTCTTCTGACGACGATGACAGTGAGATGGGGTCTTCCGAGGACGACGACGAGAGTGATAGCGACGGGGGCAGTGGCGGCGGCCGAGGCGCCACGGGCGCCGCCGCTGCCAACTTTGCCTCCGCGATGCGGGAGGACGAGGCTGCGCTCGTCGCGGCCGTCGGCGCCCTACGCGCGGGAGGAGGCAACGGCGTCGCGGTGATCGGAGGAGGAGGAGGAGACGCCCGGGGCAGACGCCGCGACCGGGAGAGCGAGCTCGACGACGAGCTCCTCGACGACGAGGAGCACGACGGCGGCGAAGGAGACGACGACGAGGACTATGACGACGACGAGGACGACTACGATGAGGAGGAGGACGACGAGGACGACGACGAGGATGACGAAGAAGGCCTCTCCGGCGACGGCATCATGGTCGACGCGCACAACTTTGCCGTCGGGGGGGGAGGCGGCGGCGGCGTCCCGGGATCTTCTTGGTTTGGCCCTCTGGCCGTCGATGCCGCCGGTGGCGGCGCCACGGCCGAGGGTCTCACCCGGCTCGCGCGCCGCACCGGCGGCGCCCCGGGCGGGCAGCAGCAGCAGCAGCCCTTCCCCTTCCAGCTCGTCCACGGCGCGGACGACATGGAACTGATCCTCGAAGAGATGTTGGCGATGCCCCGCGACGACCGCAGGCGGGCGATGATGGGAAGGCTCGCCCTGCGCGGCGTCGGAGGGGGCGAGGGTGGCGACGGAGCCTTTGGCGGCGTCGGTGGCGGCGGCGGGGGCGTCGGCGCCGGGATCGGCTCCGGCCTCGCCGCGCTCGACCGAATGGCCGCCCGCGGATCCGGCAGCGGCGGCTCTCGCGGCGCGCTGGGCAGCGGCGTCTTCGCGTCGGGGATGCCGCTGGGATCGCATCGCTTGCTGACGAGGCCGAGGTCGGCTTCGGCCTCTTCGGCTCCTCCGGCGAGTGCCGCTGCCGCTGCTTCCGCCGCCGCCGCCGCCGCGGCTCGCGGCGGCGGCAGTGCCTCCGATGTCCCTTCTTCCGCCTCTGCTGCTGCTGCTGCTGCTGCTCCCGCGGCCCTCGTTTCCGCCGCCGCCGCACGGCCTGTCACCGTAGAGGGCCACGCCTCGAGGCTCGCCGCGGAGCTCGTGGCGATGACCGGGGGCACCCGCACCTCCGCCGCGGCCGCAGCGGCGCAGCAGGCCGCCGTGACCGCCGTCGGAGCCCTCGGCGGCGTCGCCGGAATCGGCGCCGCCGCGGCGGCGGCTCTCGGCGGAGGCGGAGTTCCCGCCCCCGGAGGAGGAGGAGGGCGCTTCTCTTCCCTCTTGTCCCTCGGCAGCGGTGGAATCGGAGGAGGGGTCGGAGCAGGAGCAGGGGGCAGGGGCGCCGCCCCTCGCGGCCCGGGGAGCGCCGGGCTCGCCGCCGGCGAGCCCGGGTTCCTCGTCATGTCGTCGGCCGGCGGCTCCGGCGGCGGCGCCGCAGCGGCGCTCGGCGGGATGCTCCTGGCCTCCTCCAGCGCCGCCGCCGCCTCCGCCGCGCGCCGCTCGGGCCCCTCCTCCGCCGAGGGGTCCGTATCCGCGGAGTTCACCGCGATCGAGCGCATCGAGGCCCTGCTCGGCGGCAGCGGCGGCGCGGCGGGCGGCGCGCGCTCGCAGCAGCAGCAGCAGCAGCCGGCGCCGCCGGCGACTCGCGCGCCGACGCAGCAGCAGCAGCGCGGCGAGGCTTGGGGCAGCGTGCTCGAGCGGGCCCTGCTGGGCGGCATGGAGAGGGTGCAGCCTCCTCCGGCTGCTCCCGCTGCTGCTCCTGCTGCTCCTGCTGCTCCCGCTGCGGTTGAAGCGGCTGCTGTAGCCGCTGGCGACGCTGCGGGGAGGCCCGGAGGAGACGAAGGCGCGGCTGCGGCGGCGACAGAGGCGGCGGCAGCGGCAGCCGCTGCTGCTCCCGTTGCCGCCTCTGCGCTGTTCCCTCCGCCGCCGCCGTCTCAGGCTGCTTCTGCTGCTGCTCCCTTTGCCTCTCTCGCTGCCGTCGACGAGGCGTTCCTGGGTGCGCTCGGAGAGGCGCAGCGCGCGGAGGTGCTGAACGCTGCCGCCGCCGGAGCGGGAGGGGGAGCGGGGACGAGAGCGACAAGGGCGAGTGCGGCGCAAGCGGCTCCCGCTCCTCCTCCTGCTGCTCCCGCCTCTCCTTCTCCTGCTGCTGCTGCTGCTGCTGCAGCCCCGGAAGAACCGCCCCCTCCGGCCCCCATGTCCCTCGAGGACATCGAGGAGGAGCCGGCTCCCCCGGCCCCCATCTCTCTGAGCCAGCTCGGAGGAGGCGAAGGAGGAGGAGCAGGAGGGGAGGAAGCGGCCGCTGGTGCTGCCGGAGCGGCGCCGACGGCGGCGACGATGACGGAACAACCCGCCGCCGCTGCTCCCGCTGCTCCCGCTGCTCCAGCAAGTTCCTCCACCTCCGAGGAGGGAGAGGACGGCGATGACGACATGGCTGGGATCGATCCCGACTTCATCGCCGCGCTCCCCGAGGAGCTCCGCGCCGAGGTATTGTCCCAGCACCGCCGCGAGCGCGAGCGCGAGCGCAGCCGGCGCCGGGCCGCGAGGGCGAGCGCGGCCGCGGCCATCGCCGGGGCCGCCGCCGCCGAGCCGGGACGATGGCAGCTCCGGCGACAGAGGGCGCTCCTGCCGCTGAAGGTGGCGCTGCTGCTGCTGCTGCTGGGGCTGCAACGGCGGCCCCTGCCGCCACCGCCGCGGCCACTCCTCAGCCGTCCGAGGGCGACGAGCTCGCTGCAGCGCTCGCGTCGTTCCCCCCCGACGTCCGCGAGGAGGTCCTGCTGACCCTCGATGACGCCATGCTCTCGTCGCTGCCCCGATCCTTGCAGGAGGAGGCCTCTGCTCTCCGCGCCAGGGCCTCGAGGGCGTTCAGAGGCGCGATGATGGGCGAGGCGGGCGGAGCTGCCGGGGGAGCTGCCGGAGGCGCGGGCGGCGCGGTCGCCGAGGAGCTCGCCGCGGCCTTTGCCGGTGGGCAGATGCCGTTTGGCCTGATGATGCCCGGAGGCCCTCGGGGCGCGCGCGGCAGCGGGGGGCCCGCCGGTGCCGGTGGCGCTGCTGCCGGTGCTGCCGCTCCTCAGCAGGGGAGGAGGGGCGCCGCCGCCTCGGCTCAGCCGCCCTCTGCCGCTGCCGCCGCGGCCGCCGCGGCCGCGGCCGCCGACGCCGCCGCGGCCGCGGCCTCCTGCGTCGGCCCGCCACCGATCGCGGAGTGCGACTTGGGCCCCCTCGTTCGGGCCCTCCGCGTGCCCCCGACGGCCCGTCCGGCCCTCACCCGCGTCATCCTGAACCTGTGCTCGCACGCCGCGGCGAGGCCGGGGGTGCTCCGGGCGCTGGCGGCGCAGATGACCCCGCTGGTGTGCGAGGATCTGTCGGAGGCAAAGAAGACCTCTTCTTCTTCTTCTTCGGCCGCGACCAGTGACGCCGCCGCCTCCGCGGCGCGCAGGGCAGTCGACATGCTGCGCTCTCTCGCGAGCAATCACCCGACGGTCGCGCTCGAGCTGGCATCGCTGACCGTGCCCGTGCCGCAGAGCGATTCCCATGCTGCTGTTGGAGGAGGGGCTGCTCCGGCTGCGGCGGCGGATGCGGCGGCGGTGCCGTCCGTCGCGCCGACGCCCGTCGCGGCGAGGACGAGAGCCAAGGGCAAGGAGCGCGCGACTACGAACGCGCCTGCTCCTAATGGTGCTCCTGCTGCGACTTCTGCTCCTGCCTCTGCGACTGCAGCTGCGACCGCGGCTGGCGGCGGATACACGGTGCTCGCGCTGCTGCTCCGGATGGCGTCCAAGGCCATCGTCCGGAGCAACGCCGCCACCGCCGCCGCCGCTTCTTCTCCTCCTTCCCCTTCCGCTTCTTCTTCGCCCGCCGCGGCCTTCGCCGCAGAGGTGGCCCTGACGCTGGCGACCTCGGTGCTCGACGCCGCGACGGTGGACTCGAGCAGGCAGCGCGCGAAGGTGCGCGCGAGGGAGGAGAGGGCCGCTGCGGAGGAGAGGAAGAAGGAGTACGAGGAGGCGGCCGCTGCTGCGACGACAACGACGACGACGACAACGACAGCAGCAGCGGCAGCCCCCGCCCCCGCCCCCGCCGCCACCGCCGCCTCCACGCCCCCTCCGACGACCGGAGGCGCCGGCGCGACTGCGACTACCACGCCGGCGACGGGGGGCGCCGCTGCCGCCCCCGCCAAGGAAGCAGCAGCAGCAGCAGCGAAAAAACAACCCTCTCTGCCGACCGAGGACGAGGCCGCGTGCACACCGGCGGTCGCGGCGATCGAGACCCTCCCGGCCGAGCTCGTGGCCGGGCTCGTCGACGTTCTCTCCGGGGGCGCCTCTTCTCCCTCTTCTCCGCATGCCTCTTCGAAGGACGCGGCAGCAGCAGCAGCAGCAGCAGCGGAGACGGCGCCCGTCGTCTGCTCCTCGGACGCCGCGGCCAACAGGGCCGCGGCGGCGCTGCGCTCGCTCGTCGCGGCGGCGCCGGGGCACCTGCCGGCGGTCAGAGCGAGGACGGGCGAGGCCCTCGCCGCGCTCGCGAGGGCCGTGGCGGCCGACCTGCGGCGCATGGCCTCGGAGTCCGGCGGAGGGGCTTCTGCTGCTGCTGCTGTTGCCGCCGATGCGGCGGCTCCTTCTTCTCCCGGCGCCGCCGCCGCCGCCTCTCCTTCATGTTCCTCCGCGGCAGGGGGCCGCGCCGCGGGCGCGCGCCTGCTGCTCGTCGCGAGGACGATCGCCGACCACTGCTCGACGCTCGCGGACTCCGCGGCCGCCGCAGAGGCAGCGGCCGCCGCGGCCGCCGCTGCCGCCGACGAGGAGGTCGCGGCGGAGGCTCCCCAGACCTGGGAGGAGCTGGAGATGCAGGCGGCGGAGGAGGAGGCGGAGGAGGGGGCTGAGCAGCGCCCTGTTCTCGCTTCTCTCCTCGTCGGCGACGAGACCGCCTCCGCGAGGAGGACCAAGCTCCGCCGCCGCCGGCGGCGCAAGCGGGGCTCCGCCAAGGCCAAGGCCGCCGACGAAGCAGAGGGCAGGTACGAGAGGGCCAAAGAGGCCTCCGCGGAGGCCTTCGAGTTCCTGTCTTGCCTGCTCCCCGCGTGCCTCCCGACCTGGGACGCCCTCTCGGCCGCCTCCTCGGCGGTTGAGAGGGAGCTCGCCACGAGCGAAGACGCGGCAGCGAGTGCGACGACCGCGGCGGCGACGACGACCGCCGGGGGCCGCGTCGCCGCGCCCCCCGCCGCGTCGCTCAAGATGCTGCCCCCGGGAGCCTCCCGCTTGCTCGATGCCGTCGAGTCGTTCGCGGTGCTGTCCATGGCTGCCGCGGCCGTGGAGGCCGCCGCGGGCCTCGCGAGGTCGCCCTCGGCGGCGGACGCGGCAGCGCTGGACAATAACGCCGGCAGCATGAGCAGCGGCGGCCAAGGCGGCGGGGGCGGCGGCGGCAGCGCCGCGCGCGCCCGCTCGGCTTCCCCGTCGGCCTCCGCCTCAGCCGCCGCGGCCGCGATGACCCCGGGCGTCGTCGCCGCGGCGGTCCACCAGCACCACTACCTGCAGCAGCTCCAGCGGCAGCAGCAGCAGATGATGGCTGGAGTCGGAGGGAACCTCGGCAACCTCGGCGGGACTTCCTCATCCTCGTCCTCCGCGAGCGTCCTCCTCTCGTCCTCGTCCTTCCCGACCTCGCGCGCCCCTCTGCTGCCGGCCGACTCGCCCTTTCTGCGCTTCGCCGACGCGCACCGCCGCCTCGCCAACAGCCTGCTGCGCTCGCACCCGCCGCTGCTCGACGGCGCGCTCGGCACGGCGCTGCTGCGCTCGGCGCCGCGGCTGGTCGACTTTGACTGCAAGCGCGCGCACCTTCGAGCGGCGCTGCGGCGCGAGGCCGCCGCGGCGCGGAGCGCGGCCGGGAGCAACGCGCCGGGGCCGCTGAGGCTGTCCGTGCGCCGGGCGCACGTCTTCGAGGTGAGATTGTTTTGGTTTTGGATTTTTGGCTTTCGGTTCGAGCTTTTTCCCAGAGCGCCGCCGAGGAAAAAAAACTCACACCCACACTTTCTCCTAAAAAAAAACAACAACTCAAATTTAAAAAATCAAAAACAGGACTCGTTCCACCAGCTCCGCATGCGCACCCCGACCGAGATGCGCGCCAAGCTCGCGGTCACCTTCGTGGGCGAGGAGGGGATCGACGCAGGCGGCGTCTCGCGTGAGTGGTACTCTGTTGTCGCGCGAGGCGCGTTTGACCCGAACTTGTCACTTTTCGCGCCGACGCCCGAGGGCGGCACCGCCTTCCAGCCCAACCCGGCTTCTGTCGTCCAGTCGGACCCGGCCCGCGGGACGACACACCTGGACTTTTTCCGGTTCGTGGGCAGGATTGTGGGCAAGGCGCTGCGGGACGGGCAGCCGATCGACGCTTACTTCACGAGGTGAGTTTGAAGTTTTTTTTTTTTGAGAGAAGAGAGAAAGAGGCAGGAAAATAGAAAGGGGAGGAAAAAAACTCACCTTGTCCCAAACTCTCTCTCTCTCTCTCTCTCTCTCTCTCTCTTTCTCTCTCTCTCTCTGTGTGAGAGCGGAGGAGAGAGACAGAGTGAGAGAGAGAGAGAGAGAGAGAGAGAGAGAGAGAGAGAGAGAGAGAGAGAGAGAGAGAGAGAGAGAGAG
>Ga0114918_10000591_pt1 | contig 31490 bp, 42 predicted proteins | sample LantaG_FD_87015 | JGI IMG/M metagenome (GOLD analysis project Ga0114918, IMG submission 87015) | Deep subsurface microbial communities from Baltic Sea to uncover new lineages of life (NeLLi) - Landsort_02402 metaG | ecosystem: Environmental > Aquatic > Marine > Oceanic > Sediment | place...
AGAGTCGGTAGATAACAAAGACCAATCTTCAAGGCTGATTCAAAGACACCTTATCAGAGATATGAGAGGTAATCTACGGGCTTTTGGACAACAAAAGGTAAGATGTCCTAAATGTGGCAGTTCCTATCGCAGACCGCCTCTATCGGGTCGTTGTATGCTGATTTTGGAATCTAAGGAGAATCCATTTAGTGGCGAAATGGAAGATATACTTTGTGATGGAAGACTGATTCTGACTGTGACGCATGGTTCCGTATCAAAATATGATGGATTAATGGCCGAATTAGTAAATAACTTTGGGGCGGATGAATATACAGAAGGATTATATCTGCAAGTATCAAAATGGGTTAGAGAAACATTTGAAGATAAGACCATCAAATCACAAAGTAAGTTAATAGAAAATTAACTAAACATAGAATCGCCATCATCTAAAGAGAGGTGTGGCAAATCTTTAGAATCCTTAAGATTTAATTGTAATTCTACTAGACTTTTGAGTAACTTCTTTATTTCTGCAATATCGGCCTGGACTACATCGCTGAGTTCCAAAACATCCACTAATTTACTGTGAACTTCTACTATCGTAGGAATCTCAGTCATAATGTATGTTAGTTGCGCTTGCTATATCAATCTACCCATAACTTAAAATAGCGGCAGAGATAAGATAGAATTATGATTGACTCGCAAAGTTTATTCAGATGGGGCATTGGTGTGCTGATTGGCACTGGATTGATTGACTTTTTCCGATTTGGAACCATAAAATTACAAACTAAAGATTGGCTTTCTGTGGGAGCAGCCAGTGTAGGGCTAACCATGATAACTTTGGCTGGACTTGATATGGCTTTAGATAAAAATATCTTAACATTAAGTGCTTCTTCTGATTATGAAAATATTTACTTAGAAAATGACCCTGATATGGCAGTTATAGATGATATGGCTGGATTAAGCGTTGAGCATTTTTAGGTGAGTTAAATGGGACTTCCAAGACCAATAAATTGGCTTCGTGAGGCTGCAATTAATGAGGAGCATCTATCAGAAGTTCAAAAGGCTGCTCAAGCGGTAAAACAGGCATTAGATGATGCTCAAGAGTCTCTGAGTCAAATGGAAATTGATAATGCTGACCAAGTTCAAAATCTTAATCAGAGTTTAAGTGAAGCCATGAGTAATATAGTCGGTCAATCAGGTGGTGCACCTACACGAATGTTTATTGTTTATCAATGGTGGGGATTTGCTGAGGAGGTAGCCGAAAGAATTGAAACTGACAACGATATTGAAGATGGGGAGGCAGTTGCAGAAAGGATTAGAGCGGAAAGATATTTAGCAATTCCATTTAGAACTGCAGAAATGGCTGCCAGTTATCTAAATAGCAAGATAGAATTGCTGCAAAGCATAGCAGAAAGTGGATTTTATCTTAGTCCGGAACAAGAAGAAGATACTCCTGATGATGTGTTATCAAGAATCAGTTTAAGAGATAATAATGGTAATGTAATTGGGTATTCAGAACTAAAGTATTGGCAGTATAATGCCGACCAACCCATTCCTGAAGAGGCTGGTGGTGGAACTGGAGATTGGGTCTAATCTTCAGATTCAGTTTCGGATGGAGGAATATAATGTTCAGCCAACTTAACAATAAGATTATTGGTAAGCATAACAGTTTCTACTCCTTGAATCGGAAATCGGTCCAACATATGATAGATAAAGTTAATTTCTGAAATTGTTAATTCAATTTTCTTGGTATCACCGTGGTTAGTAATAATCTCATCAGGCATAATAACTCTATGCTATTCTTCCTATTTAACACTAATCAACTGTTAATCAATCTCAGAATTATTGATGTATCGGTCAAAAAGACATTATGACCACCCGTAGAAGGGGTGTTATAGGCCATAGTAATGTCTATTGCTATTTCTATCTCATCGCCTGGATTTGGGATTGCATCAAGAAAAGATTGTGGGATAAAGAATTTTCCTTGATAAAATTCTGGTGGATTGCCAGGTGCTGCTGCTTCTAAGGATTGATTAAAAGAAAACTTGAAGTTATCTCCGTCTGTTAAAATTACTGGAGTGCTAAGGTCACCTGCGGCAACTTTAGTAAATACACCCTCGCCTGTGGAAGTAGTGGGTCCATCCTCACGGCCGAAACAGTCCACAGGGTCGCCAGTCCTATCAGTCGCAGTAAGTCGGATTATTACAACTCCATCGTCAGGTCCTAATGCTCCATTATTATTGACTCCAAACACAATCTCATAGTATTCTTTGCTACTAAGATTCTGGGCTTGGGCGATGCCCACATATAGCCTTCTATTATCTCCATAAACGGCACCAGGCCCACCTGGGTCTGAAGCCTTAAGTCGGTTTATGGCGAAACCAACAGTAGAATTTTTTACCATTGGGCTGCTTGGGTCAAAGGGGTCAGTAAAACACATAAATGGTGAGCCACCAAAAGCAGGAGATTGAAAAGTGACTGTGGTGGGGCCTTGAAATGGATTGTTGGTGGTGGAATTAAACTTAGTTTTTACGGCCGTAGCAACACCTATCCTTACCATAAAAATAACCTCACGCTACTGTAACATTGCCAAAAACGAAAACTATTGATGGGTCAATAAAGCAAATAGTAAATGATTCATTGACGGGGCAGGTAAATCCTACTGCTCCAACAGCACCTCCTCCGATTACACTTGTTACATTCACTCCATCTATGGCAACTGTGGCTGTGGCTGCGGTAGATAAAAAGGTAGCGGTGGACCCTAATTCACCTGGTCCTGCCACACCAATAGTATAGTTGTCCCCTGCTAATGGTTGAACCGCACCAAAATAACCTCCTCCTACATCGCCTAAATCAGAACCATTAGCCACAGCACCATTTACTCTTTGTCCTGCAATTTGGGAAGTATAACCTACCAATGCAACAACATTTCCTACACCTCCTGTTCCTACTTCAACATCTGCTCCTGCCAAAACAGAACCTGCTGTGGCTGTCATGTTTCCTGTGGTTGCAGTAACTCCTGTTCCGCCTGTGACTGTTGTTCCTGCTGTAACTGCACCTGCTGTTGCAGCAACATTTCCTGTGGTGGCTGTAACCCCTGTGCCTCCTGTAACTGTGGTTGCTGCGGAAACGGCTCCTGTGGCTCCTGCCGCAGTAATTGGTCCGTTAGTAGTGGTAACTCCTCCTGTGCCTCCTACTGTGACTGTTCCACCTGCGCCTGGGTCTATACCAACTGTGGTTCCACCTGCTATACTTGTTGTAGTATCAAATCCTCCTGTGGAGGTAAAACGGGCAACTTCGGAAGCAGCCGCCCCATTGTAATTTTTCAATACTAAATCATAGCGTGTGTTCCCAGCAACAGTTCCAGCAGTAGATACGGATTCAATAATAGAGCCTACATAATTAGTTCCTGCTTGAGCAGGACCTTCTGATTCAAATTCCAATCCTACTCCTAATCCAACTGCGGGTGCTCCAGATGTTTCATGAGTTATTCGGACAGGGTAGGCTGCTATGTTAGTTAGAGCCGTTGGTTTGACGACATGAAGTGGAGCATCAACATCTGCTGCGTTGATGCCTGTGTTGATACCTTGTCTGATTTCGCCTGTGTTATTGGCAGAAAATACGCTAAAAATCTGTGTTCCTGCGGTGTCTTTTAATCGGATTTTGTAGTCATAGCCATTTATTTGACTATCATTCCAAAATGCTGCACCATCTTGCATCAACTTAAAGGCATCGGCTCCACCATTTTGAAACATTATTCCTTCATAAGTAGTGCCATCTCCATTAAGTGTTAAGGCGGAAGTGGCATTTGGATTGGCTGCACCAATACCAACATGGCCTATCTCATCAACTACGAAGGGGGTTGAAACCGCTCCTCCTGTAATAGTCACTCTCAGAAAATCTGCTGCTCCTCCTGATGCACCAGTTATTTCAAATGTGGTAGTATCATAAGTTAAATTTGCATTTCCTCCGATAGTGTCGGCTCCTGTGCCAAAGGCTACTTGATTAACAGCAATAGTTCCTCCAATTCCTCCTGTCGGTGCTGCCCATTCTGGGATAGTAGCACCACCATTCATTGTTAAAACTTGACCAGCGGCTCCTTTCGTTAATTTGGCTAAGGTATTGGCTGCGGAAGCATAAATTATATCTCCTTGAGCATAGGTGCTAAAAGATGTTCCTCCATTTGCGGCTACTAAAGTTCCTGCAACAGTTACTCCTCCAGCAGTTGCAGCAGCAGGGGTTAATCCTGTAGTTCCAAATGCAATAGTGGTTACGCCACCACCTCCGCCTCCACCTGTGTTGATTACAGCGATATTTGGGGAAGAGCCAACAGTTAAAGTTCCATTAGAAACTTCAATAATATCTATGCCAAACAAATCAGTTGCTAAATTAACCGTTCTGACTTCTAAGCCGCTTGCACCGCCCGTTCCTGAATAGGTATTAGACATTTTAATCCTCTCTTTTTAACATAGAAAAGATGTATGTTATACTATACATCAAACTCCGCCTTCCATTCCTTGACGGTTTGTATTAGTAAATCCATTTTGTTGTTCACTCCATCCAACGAATGATGCTTGGACATTGCCAGTAAGTTGGTCATCCAAGAGAGTTCCTGTGTTGATTACTCTAAACACAATTTGCTTTTCACAAACTAATGGTATTTCAAATTGCCACATTTGGTTCGGTGGTGTGACTGCAGCCCATTGGAAGTTAGTCCAAGAAAATGATAGTTCTCCATCAACCCATATTTGATAGGCTGCTGTGGCATTATTTACTAATGGTAAAACTGCTGGAAGAGCAGTTGGTTGAGTATGTCCAAACTTAGCAATAAGATAAAATTCATTCTTACGACCAGCCGCAGTAGCAGTGGTTGTTCCTGCCCTTAGATTTCCTCTGGCTAATCCACCAGGAGAAGTTCCTGTAAATTGCACACCAGTTGATGTGACCGGAGAACCAACAGCAGGGAAAAATGTTGAACCTACACCAGTTCCGGCAGTAGCAGGAAGTGTCGGCGGAGTAGTAGAAGGTAAGTTAGAAGCGCATGGAACTAATGCAGTTGAAGCACCAACCGCAGCCGAGGCAGCCCATGTTTGAGTTCCTAATATATTGTCATCATTAGCGTTAATAACGATTAAATCTACAAATTGTCCTGCATCTAACCGACCTGTGGTTCCAGCACCAGCCGGTTGTAGTATAGTAGTTAAATTAACTACTTGACGCTGAATTAAGTTAGCCGAATTAGATTTTGGAACTAAATGCCAAGGATAAGCCGTTCCATCAACATTGTTAGGGTGTAGATTTAGATTTTCCATAGATGGGCGAACTGGCCGCCTATATGTTCCAGGGTCAATACCTGCTCTCTGCGGTTGAGTTCCTACAGAGGTTTCAGTAGAATAACTTGAATATGGCACTGGAGCAGCATCCACAGCATCTCCCTTCAAAGAATAGTTAGTTTGGAAGGCTTTCTTCCTGTATGCCCGCTTTGAGTTGCGGATGTTTTCGTTAGTATCACCGTTTGGCATAAAATTACCTCCTACTTTGTTTGATGTTCCTGATATTTAAGTCTAATCTCGCTTAGTCCGCTTATCGTGATGCACAATTTTTGGAGCATCAGGTTTCCGACTCTTGTTTCTCTCTCCTTCCCAATATTTAGTTGATTGTTCTAAATACCATTCCCAATGAGTAACATCTAATCCACGACTAAGCAATAACTGTCGTCTAAACCATTCTACATTATCTACTGACACTTCAATTCCTAAACTAATTAATTTTTCACAAATCAATGAATCTGAACCACTAAATTCCCAATATTGAACATAAACTCGTGCAAAACATCCAGCACCAAATGGATATAGGGCCAAATCAGGAAATTGATTAGTCATTACATATCTGACATCCCAAGTTTCAAATGGGCGCACATAAATGTTCGGCTCTAATAAGTATCCAAAATTATTCGTAATGTTTTTTGGGAATGGTGATGCATCGCCAGATATTCCCCAAGATTTAATATTTTCTGGATTTTGATAATACCAAACATTATCTAAAGCAATTTGAACGAAGCCATTTGGAACCCAATTAATAGTATTGATGAATGCATCATCCCTATCCCAATTTGCTGCTACTCCTGGAGTTGAACCAAAATCATCTATAACTACGAAATGGTCTTCTCTCATTAAATTCGGTTCAGTTAAAACTTCTCCTTGCCTATCAGAATAATTCAATTCTGCTTCACCATAAGGACCTACAAAGATAGAAAATTGCTCACCAGGCGAAGGTAATGGTCTGCCTTGTGCTGCCATACGAAATGGATTAAGGCACCAAAGATAATTTTGCTTAGTTATTGTCATTAGGAAAACCTCTTAGGAATAGACTTTAGTTTCTCTTCATTAACTTTTCTTTCATGAATATCTGCCATTAGTTGGTGACGAATTAACATTTGTTTGTAAGCCATCACACTTTCAACCGTAATTGGCATATTTCTTTCCATTAGTTCAAATGCAATCAAAGAGTCTGAACCATCAAATAAAACATATTCTAAATACACTCGTGGAATCCATATATCCCCATCAGTGGCGGGAACTATGTTACCAGCCGCATAATTTATAGTTTGTATTGCACCTGTATTAGTAGTAATATCTTTTACTACTTGTGATGGATTCAAATCATTCAGATAAAAATAAGCACCCCAAGTAGAACCTTGTTTAATATAAAGTGGAGTCTTTTTAAGGGACCAACTTGGAATCCAACCGAGTGGTTTGAATTGTGTTCCGCTAGATGGAACAAATGGGGATGTATATCCAGATATACCAATGTTATGACCTCCGCTTGTTTGGGTGCTACCATCAGGATTTTGAAAATACAATTCATTATTGACCCATAATTGACATGATGCAGTAGGAGGCCAAACAGATAATTCATCAACTACAATAAATTGTTCGGCAGTAACGAAAGCAGGAATGTCTAAGTTACTTCCATAGCCTCCTACAAATATTTCTACTGCCTCATTACGATTGGCTGTATATGCAGGAATAAATGGATTAATAGTAAGAATTGGGTGTAAATTGAGCGAAAATGGATTAGGTGAGTTTTGACTTGGCACTACGCCTCGCCACTCATAAACCTGTCGGCGCATCATAAGGCTATATTAGTATCCTTGCTATTTGAGGCTTCTGTTATTACTGAACCATCTTTTGGATTTCATTTCGGCCAATTAAAGTAATTTTAACACGAACTGTTCTCACATCTAAACCAGCAGCCACCATTAGGTGTGGAGAGATGGCTACATTATTTTTAACCATAATTTGTAGTGGTTGTTGATAAAGAACTAATATTGGAGATGGGAAAGAAATATAGCGTTGATTATGCATGGCTTTAGGCATCAATAATCTTTGAGTTCCAATATCATCAGATGGAATTGTGCTTCCTCCTACGAAAAAATTAACATCAAAGTCTGTAAATGTTCCAGTAGTGCCCCCTGGTGTTTGATACGCATAGTAATAAGGGCAAGTAGTAGTCGTAGGGGTAAGTTGATTGCCATTAATATCTAATGCCATAACATCTACAGCATAGCCATAAAAAGTGCATTGTTCATTATTAAATTGATTTGTAAATGCATTGACTGTAATTGAAGTTCCTCCTGCTAAAGCCACACCTGCAGCAGCAGTAATTGGAAAATTATGGACGGTAGTAATCACTTTTGGTTCAGGGTCTTGCTTAACCATTTTAATACACCACCGTATTTTTGATAATTTCATTTTGTCCGAGTAGGCTAATCACTACACGAACTGTTCTAACATCTGTGGCTACTCCACCCATTTGGTGAGGGGCAATAACTACATTGTTTTCTACTAAAACTTGAAGGGGCTGTTGATACCTAACTAAAATTGGTGATGAAAAACTGATATATCTTTGTTGTTCTGCACCTGGCATTAGCATTCTTTGGATTTGAATGTCGTTAGAAGGGATTTGATTTCCACCCACAAGTATTTTTACATCAAAATCGGTGAATGTGCCTGTGGTTCCTCCAGGTGTTTGATACGCATAATAATATGGATTAAGACCACCCACTGTTGCTTTTAAATCGTTTCCATTCACATCTAAAGGAGTTACATTTACAGCCAATCCATAGATAGTAATTTGTTCGTTATTAGATTGAAATGTGTTGATACCTTGTTGTATAATGGTTAGGGCTGGTAAGTTAGCACCAGCCGCAGCCGCAACAGCGAAGTTATGAGTCGTGCTCATAATCTTTGGTTCAGGGTCTTGATTAACCATTTAGAATCACCCTCACATAGACCGTGCAGCAATCTTTTGAATCGCTAACTCGCTAATGAGGCTGATTTTATATCGGACTGTGGCTATGGCAACTGGACCAATACCATAGTTGAATGCGGCGACACCAGAGTTAGCAGTAACTGTTAATTGAAGTGGTTGTTGGAACAAAGCCAAAACTGGAACTGTGAAACTCATGGTTTGGTCTTGCTGTCCATAAATCCATCCCAAGTCAAAAGCGTTAGAAGGAACATTGTTAGAACCGACTGAACAAGTTAATGTAAAGTCAGTTGGCATAGAAAACTTTGGGTCAGTAACTGCAGTAATTTGGTTTCCTCCTGCATCCAACAAAACAACATCTACGGCAACTGCATAAATCCTAAGTTCTTCATTATTTGCTTGATTCGTAAAGATATTTACTGTGTTCTGAGTTCCAGCGGCAACTGCGATTGGAAAATCGTGAATTGTAGTATATAATTCTGGTTGGGGGTCTTGATTTACCATATGCTCAATCTCCTATGATTACTATAAGTCACTCTTACTATTTCAATCTATCGTTAAACTATTCCCACACATTGATAGGAGCCTTTGGTTTGCGGGCTAACTGTATCCAACGAATCAATAATCCAAAAATAAGTATATCAAAGAAAATAAAATATCCAGCATATTGTTGTAAATGATTTTGCATAATACTAATAACTTCAGCAGGTTCTTTCAATCCACCTCTCATAATTAAAAATGTCCACCCTAGAGCCATCAAGAATGCCCCTAAAAATGTTAGGCCAATTTCTTTAATTATATTTCCAGAGACCATAACAAGACATTCTTTTATCACCTATTTAAGCGTTACGGAATAGTGCATCATCTTCTAAGGTATTATCTGCCGGTAAGACTGAAACATCTGGAGGCATCACTTGAGCATCCAAGGCTTTATTGTCTAAATATTTACGGGCTAATCCATACAATTTTGGAGCGATGTCCTCCATTTCTTGAGTCATGTCCCGACCTCCTTTGGAGGCTTCTTCTTCAAAGTATTCTTGGAATTTTGAAAGTAAGGTCATAGTTTTGTAAAATGATGGTGTAAAGGCTAACTTAGTGCTTCGCCCAATATCATTAGCAGTTTTTTGTGCCATAATTGCCAAGACAACTGCTGCTAAATTGGTGGCAGTAATAAATCCAAGCAGTTGCCAAGTCCACCACGCAGTTGGAGAAACTAGTAATGCAAAGGTTTGAACTACTACTTCAATAAATAATGCCAAAATAATCATATTTCTTGCACTTATCATCTGTGGGTCAGATAATCTTTCCCAATCGGCTTCTGGTTTCATTATAATTCCTCCGTCACAAAAATAATATATGTGGCTTCATTAGTTGGATAAAACCCTGCATTAATATAACCATATTCCTCTACCTGTTTAATTGTTTTCTTTTCCCACTTCCTTTCTTTGTCTATCAAAAAAGAAGTATCTCTAAAAATCCCTTGATTAGATAGCATCAAAAAATCAGAAATTGTGTAGAGTTTATGTGGTTCTCCAGCAATATCATATTCTACAAATTCACTATCAACAATGTTATGTTCCTCTAACAAGTTTCTTTCAAAGAAATCTTCCCCTAATTGTTGTTTAATGGCTTGCGTCACTCCAAATCCGGCAGATAATCTCTCTTGAATAACTAACCATTCTCTTTCTGCTAATGAATCCCACCAAGAAGCATTGGAATTATACTCTATTCCAATGTCTTGACGATAAGAAACTAAATAATCATTTTTACGATTGAGTAAAAAGACCGCCCATAATTCCTCTGGAGTCATCTCAGCCATAATAATCTATTGCGATGTTACTTATTTAATACTACTGTTCACATTCGGTCACGATTTGGAAATCGGCGGGAAATGGATTCTACGGTTGCGCTATCTTCTGGTGTATTCGTGGTCCAGTAGTTGTATTTGGCAGAAAAGATTAAATCTGTATTAAGTAGCACATTATTTAGCATCATAAAACGAGTCAAACGATATACCTCTGCCCGATAGACATTAACAGATAGTAAATTTTCTGCTTCTTGTAGGGCTGCCTCTAAATCAGGAGTAGTGGTAAATAGCACCCCATCTTCGGAACGAGCGGTTTCTTGATACTTAACTTGGTAAAAAATGGTTATTTTCTCTTCTTCTGCCTCAAATAAATTAGACTCTGGATACATAAAGAAATCATTCTCAAATTCAAATCCAATTGTTTCTTGGTCCCAAAGTTCTCTACAATACATCAATAACTCTTCTATTTTAGGAAGGTGTTCTTCATAATCTTCGGGTGTAGCCCAAGTAGTAACTACTCCTACTGGTTCGGAAGTGAGTTCGGAAGATGCACCGATGTATCCTCCTTCGGCATTGACAGATGTATAACCTCCGAATAAAGTAGATAATGCAGTTTGCACAAAGAGGATTCTATCTTCAAATTCATCTTCTGAAATATCGGAGTCTCCTTGAGTAGAAGGAATATAAATCTTAATTTCATAACGAGCGTCTTGGGATAAATCTTCTAATGGTGCTTCGGCTTCCTTTACATTAGATTCTTTTGCAGGTTGCTTTTTTCGCTTTGTTCTTCCTAACATTTCATCCATTTCGTCAAGTCCACCAGCAGTTCGTATTCCCATCCAACCACCATTTGCCTCAAATTCTTCTCCTTCATAGTCTCTAATGGTGACTCCTACTGGGAATCTAGGCACTCCATCATCAGTATATTCAAAGAATCTGACTGTCAATGGTCGGCCAACTAAATTGTCCCGATAGGCCCATAATACCCTTCTTTCATCCAATGTTCCCATAGGTCTTGCACGGAATAATCTTCCATTAGGTGCTTCACACTCCCAAATTGGAGTTCCTCGGTCATTTCCTGTGGCTTCATAATATCCTCTAATTGGGAATTCTGCATCAATAAAAGTCTTAACTTTTTGTAAATGCTTGGAACGCTTATCTAACTCATAAGGTGATTCTAAATTACGAACCATTAAACCTTCAAATCCTTCTTCTTCAAATAATGCTAAGTAAGCCGTAACATCTTCTTCATTACGAATCCTCACATTTCTGGTGATTCTTAGACGAGGGGTTTGAGTATCTGGAACGGCTCTAAGGATAGATTGCAGCAAACGATAACGGGCTACAAAGGTCATATCCATATTTGATAAGTTAATCAAATCGTAAATACGATATGATACTTGGTCTAAATCAGCCCTATCTTGGTCAGATAAATTCTCAGGCTTTTTACGAACTAAACCAACCACCCTTTGAAATGTTAAAGTATCTGAATATAATTCTCCATCCAAAACAATACTTGGAGGTAAATTAAGTAGAGCAAGTTCGGCACGAAGTATGTTCATTCCTGCGAATTCTTTATTTTTGCGAGTTAATAAAACAATGTTATAGAGAAAACCAGAGGATTGCATAGATAAACATCTAACTCCATCAAACTTTCTTTGTCCGGCAGCAGGATAATTTATGTGGCGAGCAGATTTGGAAAACTTCTGCGCCAACATTGGTAAAATATTAATTTCAGTGATTGCCGCAGCACGAGTCAATTTGTAACCTTCATCTAATTTTCTAAGCCATCTGGATTGGGCTTCTGCTTGGGCTTGTTCTTGAATAGTGCGGTTTTGTCGCCCTTCAGTAACATATTGTGGTTCAGGCTCTACCATGTTTTCGCTACCTTCTACACCAGAGCGTCTTTTAATGTGATACATATCATCAGAAACTCTATCTACCCATATTTCCCAAGTGCGAACAGTATCATTACTGTCTTTCTTGTAAAGTGTATCAAAAGGCATACTGAATCATTGTCCTATCTTCTATTTAACTTTATTCATCGTCTAATCCAAAATAATGCAGGGTATAGTCAGGAACTTTTGCCCAAAGAGCAAATTTGTAGAGCAATCTGCGGATTCGCCCCATTATTCTCCATCCAATTCCCAAAAACTACTTTTCTCGCCTTTGCCACGATAACCAAATTTATTTACTCTCATTTCATCTAATACTAATTCTGAAAATATGTTTCCAAAAATAGTCCCTAACACACCTACAATAATACCACCGGCAATAAATCCAAATCCAAAGTATTCTCGGTCTTGTTTTTCATCAAAGAAACCTTCACGATTATTTATTACTTCTACTGGTGAGGCACTTTTAGATGATTCAGCCCTAAACGATTCCTCAGATTCAAAAACCTCATAGGCTTCTGGTTCCATGCTACTGCATTTGGAATAACTCCAAGTTGGACCTCCCCAATCTCCATTATCTTCAATAGTGTGTCGCCATTCACTCCAATTTTCTCGCACTTCATCTGCGGCTTCGTCTTCATCATAGGCTTCCACAGGACCAATACTATAATAATGGATAACAGGAACACTAACCATGTATTTATTTAATTCTTCTTCTTCTTCTTCTTCTTCTTCTGCAGCAAAATGGCTCATATAACATCCTTTACAAAGCAATACTGCTTGGGGGTCATCAGGGTCATCAGGAGAATAAAGTTCTCTCTCTGGAACGAATATTCCACACCCTCTACACTTATGCTGCATTATTCTCATCTCCATTAGACTTAGAAGTTTCTACTAAGAAATATCCAATAATAAAAATAGGAACTGAAAATAAGGCTAAGTCGTGTTTCTCTACGACTCTAAGTGGATTTCCATGAGATTGCCAAGTTTTATGAACATTACCTACAGTTGAAAGAAAAAACGCTAATGAACCTACGGCGGCTAACATAGTTCCTCGCCATGCTTTACGAGATATTTCATCTTTGGCTTCTGCTTGAGCATCAAACTCTTTATCAATGTCTTTTTTATCTTCATTAGACATAATTAATCCTCCTTAGTTAGAGGAGTTCTTCATCAGAACATAACCTAATCCTAAAGCACCAAATACGACTGCCGTTGGTGCAATCATTTTATTTGGAATAATGCCCATATTATCTCCCTCTGCTCCCCAAAACTTACTCCACCACGATTCTTCTGGAGCAGTAGTTACTGTTCCTGATGAACCAGACCAGTCAATTGTTCGGCATCCCATGGTAGGCCACAATGGATTACAAAGACGAGTATTATAAGCATCTTGGGCAGTAGTAATGGTATTAAGGTATTCTTGAGATTGTGGGTCAGCAGCACCCATTTGATTAAAGTTTGCTCCTTTTCCTTGCCAATTTACCATGCCACTCATAGTATAAGGGATTCCTCCAGCACCAAACGGCGCATATTGGTCACCGGCTTGATTTAGACTCCATAGTTGAGGGACCCAAGCCGTGCCAGGGGATGTAGAAGGGGCTTGTGTGATTGGATTACCAGAAGCATCGTATTTCCATATTTTCTGACGAGTGCCATCTGCCAATACTAAATCGCAATCTTGCATTCCGAGTGCGCCTGGAGCGCATTGTATGTTAAAGGGCATACTAATAGTTAAGACCTACGACTACTTAAACTTATTTTCTCTGGCTCCACCAATATGCGGCTCCCAGAGCCAAAAGTGCAGTAGCAATAGCGGCTGTAGATTTACTAATTCCTTTATCTTCAAACAAATCGTCAGAATCATTCATGCCACGAGCATTAAATTCTTCGGCACGGACCCAATCTGCTAACTCATCATCCATTTCCCTATCTGAAACCTGATAATTTTGTTGGTAATCAGCAATAGCATCAATAACCTCTTCACTTAGAGCATAAGGGAATGTAATTTCCCACTCCTCTGAACTTCCGTCATGGCTAGAAACTATAAATAATTCAGAAAATATCTCTTCATAAAATACTTCAATAAGATAATCTTTCAAATCTTCTTCAACTACGAAGGTTTCGCTACCATCGGCTTCGTCTGACCAAACATCGGAAACGGATTCTACTACTTCAACAAATTCTGCATCTTGCGTCTCCCAACAATAATCACAAAAAACATTTCCATCATCCAAAACATCACTTCTTGCATTGTCTATACTAAATTCGGAATCCGAATGTCTCGCTTGTTCACAACCTTCGCAAATAACCATATCCTCTTCTCCGGCTTCAATTCCAGCATTCAAGGCATCCATATTTGGTCCTTGACCTTCTGCACGGCCAATAAAGATATAATCGTGTGCAGGTAGAGATTGTGATGCATCGGTGGCAGAAACAATTTGTCCACCGGTATGCTGGCCTAATACACGACCATTTCCATTAGGAGATGAAGAGGGTTCGGGAACCAACAATTCTAGTTCCTCTACTTGTGTATCTTCAGCAGCAAAAGATTCTACTTCTTTAAGTTCGGCAGTGGGTAATGATTGTCCTAATTTAGCAGCCACAGATTGAGCATCATCCTTACCAATTAGAGATTGACACTTATGTTGCTTACCGTCTGAGTCTGTAAAGAATCCAACAACTTGATAACGGAATCCGCCACCACGAGAAGGTGTAGCGATGATTTCTTCCACATCAGCCTTAACTTTGCGTTTAAGGCCGACAGAATAGATTTCTCTTTTAACCATACTATATCCTCCGTTTCCCTACTATTTCAATGTGTCGTTTAGAATCCAAAGATGTCTTTTTGGAAACTCCTTCCTGTTGGGACTTGGTTTTGTCCAAATGCATCGCCATAAATGCCTAATGTATTAGAATTAGGGGATGAGGCTGCACCAAAGAATAATCCTGCATTTGATTCAGCAGCATATTCTTCTTCTTTTTTAGCCTGCTCTTCTGCCTCTTTTTCTGCGGCTTCAGTTTCTAAACGCTCCATTTCTGCTTCAGCAGTTTCTAAAACCTGCTCATACTTATTGGCTTCATCGTGAGCGTCTAACCCTCGGAATAAACCACCTAATCCAAATCCTAATGGAAACAGACCTAATACACTTATTACAAATGGCCGGTAATTATATTCACCTTCTGAGGCTAAAAGTTTTCCATCTTGTGAATACTTATCAAATCCCCAAAGTCCGATAGAACAGATGCCTAAAAGTATTGGAAATCCGACTAATGGTAAAGTTAATTGGTCCTTAATAGGAGTTTCTGTAATTACTTCTTCCTCTCCTTCAAAGACTGATGACCGTAATGCAGCAAAATCCATATTAGTCACCTCTGTATATAGTTTATACCTCTTGATATTTAAGATTAGCGGAGCGTTTGTTGATTAAAGAAAATCAATTTGCGCCTACTGCACTTCCTCCATAATTCTGACCGAATTCTGGATATGTTGTAGATAATGTCATACTGTAGGCAGACAAATCTGGGCCATTAACCATTTTCTCATAAGGTCCAATGTTTCCTAAGTTAAGGGTTTGACCTACTGCTTGTCCATACATAATGCCTCTTTCAGTAGAAACTCTTTGAATGTCTCCAGAATTATTGAATACACCCCATTCACGAAGAGATGATTCTGCTGGAGTGTGTGCTTCCTTGATATTTTCCGCACCCATGACCTCTTGAGCAATTTTCCATCCACTACGAACTCCGAATGCAACCACGAACCCAACTAATGCTAAGGCTCCTAAGTTTAATGCAAAATCTAATTTTCCCATATTATTCCCCCAATAACATTCCTGTTAGAACTGCTGCTACAGTAGCACCTAAAGAAGCAAGCATGAAACCGAAACCTAAATAGATACCTGTTTCAATTGGCTTATTAAGAATAACTGATTGGTCATCATCATGGCTGTGTGCAGCGTATGTTTCTGCGCTACCATACCATTGTGGGACTCCATTTCCAGAAATAACTGCGGAGGATTCTCCAGTTGAGTTAGGATAATAACCTTGGTCTATCATAGGATTCTCAAAACCTTCGGATTTAAACTTAGAATATCCTTTGCGTAGTTTAGTTCGCATCTTATCTGAATAAGTTCCCTGACCCATTGGACCATAAATTTGTGGGTTTCCATATCCAATACGACCATAAACATTAAAGTTACCAGCAGAAGTTTCTACAAACACATGGAAACGATTCATACTTCCGCCTCTCTTAATCATATAAATTGGAGTTGAGCCTCGTGTTATTTGGGCGCTAGGATAGACTTGACGAATACGAGCCATACTATTTGCTACATCTCCATCATAACTTGGAGGAAATACTTCCATAGCCTCAAACTCTTCTGCACTTCCATACCATTGAGGAACTCCACGACCAGAACTTAATGCTGAATCTTCTCCATAGGTATTAGGGATAAAGTCTTTGTGCATATAGGTGAATCCTTCTTCTGCACCCATGCGAACAGGAGGTTCTACATATTGAGAAGAACCTGAGCCATAAGCCACAGGGACTCCGTTGCCTGTCATTCCATCTACTTCAGCAGAGTTTTGTGGATAGACATCAGTATATGCTTCTGCGCCGAAATGGATACCATATGGTGGGGACGAAGGGGAACTTGTTCCGATTCCATCTTCCCATTGAATAGTAGCATTAGTTAGAATACCACCTTCTGCGTGTTTAGTAGTTGCATCTCCTAATCCACGGAATCCTACTGGTTGTTGAGATTTAGCATTACTTCGTAGGTCTTGCTTAATGGAACCACTAACTCCTACATTACTAATCCATCGCCCTTTAGCATTACGAGCCAAATAACGAGAGTTTCCCTTGATGTGGTCAAATCGTTGTCGCTTACCATATCGGCGTTTGCGACCTTCGGCACTCATGCCTTTCATAGCCTTGCGAGCATAATCTTTTGCATCATCGTAATCTTCGCCTTCGTCAATATATTCATCCATAATGGCTTCTTCGCCAGTTTTGTCAATAAAGAGAACATTTTCAGCACAGTTACATTGATAATTACCACATCCGCATCCACCTTCAGCAGAATAAGAGTCAGTTATGGGATTGTATAGTTGTGGAGATTCAGTAAGTGGGTCATAAGACTCTGGAGTATAATCGTGCTCTTGGCCTTCTTCAGCAGAGTATGATTCACTCATTGGGTCATATGATTCTGGTGATTCGCTCAAGGGGTCATAAGACTTTGGAGTATAATTGTGTGATACTTCTTCTGCGCCAAACTCAGACTTAAGTCGGTATCCCCTTTTAGCCTTTGAAGTCATTTTGCTTTGGGATTGATTACTGGTCATAGGACCATAAATCTTTGGCTCTCCATATCCAATTCTTCCATAGAGATTAAAATGACCTTCACTAGTTTGAATAAATACATGGTAAGCATTACTGCTACCTGATTGCTTAATCATATAGACACCTGACAAGATTTCTATGTTAGGGTATCGTGCTTCTAAGGCACTACGGGCACCTTCAATATCGTGGTCTCCGGCTGGAAATGTTTCCATAGCCTCAAATTTATCTCTCATATAATCTACATCCTGCACAGCATCTTGCATATCTTGACGCTGTTTTTTTGTCAAGGGTCTGTGCTTACGAACCATTGAATCTTCAGCCGCTTTGCATCCACAAGTGTTGCACATATGGTTGATTACTTGTTCCGACTATTTAAGGTTTAGGAACGCTCAAATATACTTTGGAATTTTTGTATTACTTCTTCAGAAGATAAGTTGTCCATCCCAGCAGTGCCATAAAGCATAATTTCATACAAATAATTATAATCTGCATTTTCTAATTCATGTTCTACTAAATCATATCTCATGAGATTAATTTCTGCTTCGGTATAACCATCCTCAGAAGTTTTCTCTAAATCTTGATAACAAAGACATTTTGGCTCTTGGGCACTACAATTCATAGGTCCTTCTTTCATACAACGACATGGCTTATCTTCAGTGGCCCCACAACAACAAGAAGTCTTCACTAATGATTCAGCAGCCCACATTTCTTGTCCTGTTTTTATGTTTAATAAAATATCTATGATAAAAACTCCACGACCTCCTATGATTTCAAGGTTTCTGTCGCCTGAAGTGTTTCCTATATTCATTTGCATTTCCGTAAATTCATGCACTTGCTCTAAAATCTCTAAGGGAACTGATTCGGCAACCTTTTGTAAGTATTGATAAAAATAAGGGTCAGTTAATTTTTCAGGGAAGTCTTCATCTAAAATCGCAGCATCAAGAAACGCAGAAAATAGTTCTGGATTCATATCCATATCTTTATCTAAATCTACATATTTATAATAGGGTTCAATCATTTCTTGATATTGGCTAACATCTTCTGATGTGTCAGCAGTTGGTGATACTCTCTTGGTAAAACGACCCTTCCTATCTCTTTTTTGTTGTTTCCATGAATTAGTTTCGGCATCAAAAACAACATCTTCTGAAGCAAAAACTGAATTTTTACTTACCCATTGAGTGACAAAATCTTGAGGAATCTCAATATCTCCATTGACAATTTCTGCAAAAATGTCATTGATAACATCATAATTTTTAGATGGACTGGCTAATTCTATCGCATAGTCATAAGCCAAACTCTTCATAGCACCCATTAAGCCATCACCTCGGTATAATCATCGCAAACCTGTTTAATAGATACTTCCTGTTCATATCGGGCGCAAATGGAATCAGAAAAATGCTCACAATTGCTACAAGAATTTGGGGGCTCTCCCGCAATTACTATTATGGTTTGACGCAAATGTGGGGGGTGCATACTAATTATTAGTCTGCCCCGTTATTTAAGTTTAATCAAGTGTAATAAACTTCATCTGATTCGGTGACACCACGCTCTGTTTGAGCATCCTTGCGTTGTTTAGAAAGGTCATCTAAGACTGACATTAAATGTGAATTCTCAATTTTTACTTTATCTAATTCATAATTTTGTTCTTCAAAGGATAACATAAATGCAGTTTGAACCAACTCTTGGAGGTAGGCTCCAGAAAATCCTTCTGATTTTTTAATAACAGATTTCATATCTAAGTTACCTGTCTTAAATGGTTCTAAATATTTCTTAATGATGGCTTCACGAGCCTGTTCTTTAGGATAACCAAATTCCATGCGAGCATCAAACCTGCCTGGACGGTCTGCTAAAGCCCTATCCAAATGTTCTGGATAATTGGTGGTGGCTAAAGTAATAACCCCTGAATTTCGTTCTACGCCTGATAAACAATTCAAAAATTCTCCCAAAAGTGGATGGTCATGACTTTCTCTTCTATCTAATCCACCTAAAGTATCAATATCTTCAATAATAATTAAAGTAGGTGATAGATGGCGAGCCAACTTATATAACCTTGATATTTGTCCTTCAGATTTAATGGCAGTCCTAGACATATAGATGGTGGTAACATCCTCTAATTGATTCATAATAACATTACAGCATAAGGTCTTACCAGTGCCAGGTGGCCCTGTGATTAAGACTCCTCGGCTGGCACGAAGATTATTATCTAAATACATATCCATATGTGGTATAAAATTGACAATGTTACGATTTAGTCTTTCAACTGTTTCAGACTCTACAATAATATCTTCCCAAGTAACAGCAGGAACTTCTAAAAATTCAAAGTCTGCAGAAAACTTAGCCCCTTTCAGTAATCCTTCTGTATTAAAATGATGTTTTACCTTATCCCAAAATGCGGTATATTTAGATGGTCCACTAACTGATTGGAAATAGAACTTAATATCAAGTTCATATTGGTCGTAAGGCCAAAAACTGATTACTAGTGGGTCTTTTGTTGCTTTGGATTCAAGGAACATAGTTAATTTATATGGTATCTTGAATATTTCTCCTTTTATTTTTTCTTCGTTCCAAATCGGTGGTGTGCCCGAATCTCCATATTTGAAATTTTCCACCTTAACAACATCATAATCTTGATTGACAATTTCCATTAATGAATAAGACCACATAATGTATTCTCGTCCAGAGTAATCTTTTTGTTTAATCTCTAAGTTATTTACATCGCAACCGAAAAAATCAGAGATATTGGAATCCATCTGGTCAGTTTTCTCAATATTGTTAGCCAAGTAATTTAAAACTAATTTAAGAGGTTCAGTAGGGATAACGATATTGCCTATCGGAGATTCAATTATTAAGTCGTCAGGAACGGGCTTTTGGGTCATAGTTTGAAGTTGTGTTATAACCTATATGAATACAACAGCATAACATTAAGTAGAACCTCTGATTCAACCAAATAAATCCCCTAATCCACTATAGCCATGCTTACCGGCAAGATGAGAGGTTAATTTAACCAACGCATTCTTATGTAGAACCATAGGTGTTTTTTCTTGGGCTTGTATCCATTCCAAAGACATCGTTTCTCTCATGGCGGCTAAACCTTTGTCTTGATGATTACAAATCTTAAGACCTAATGAAAGAGCATTCCAAATATGTGTTGGAAAACTATCGTCCATGACGAGTTCAGCAACTGATTGGTCAATGTTAATTTTTTTAGGAAGGAAGTTACATTCTTCAAAATCCGCAAATTCATACTCTTGATTCCCTATCTCAAGGGGTAATTGTGACATAATTTGCTGATAAACTTTTAATTTTACTGTTGAAACGGAATTAGCATTAGTCAGTGATGGGTATTGAACTTCAAAATCTACAATAGACTGGTGAAACAAAGATGTGAATTCATCAAGTGTCTGACAGGAATCAAAGTCATTACATACATTACAGATTTTTTGGTAAAACAACCAATCGCAAGAACCTTGTTGTGGGGTTATCCAATTGATAGGTAGTGGAAGGCCCATATTTAAATTGAATAGGGATTAAGTATTTAAGGTTGTGGGGTATTTTTCTTATCAATTCTTTCGTGTAGTCCAGTAGCAACAAGGTTACTTCCAATATTTAAGAACAACAAGCCACAAACTACACCTATGAAGTATTCAATACGAGGCTTACCAGAAAATATACGGTTGATATGATAGGATGAAACAGCAATACCGATACCAATCAAGATAGAACCTAGTTGTAGAGATTCCATTAATCTCCACCTACAGACTTTTTCTTAGCAACTTTTCCGCCGGTTTCTTTGGGATTACCTCTTAAAAAATTGGTAATTCCTTCCGGTGTGCCATAATTACTACCTGTGCCAATCTGCCTTGATAATCCTTTGAATGAAGTAAATATTCCTTCCCATTCATCAGGGTCTAAAAATGCTTGGTCGGTTTCATCAAAAATCTCTACATTAAGGCGTTTTTCTACTCTAGTTAAGGCTGCGCCTGTTAATATTGATGTCACACCAGCAACCATGAGCATGGACTTTAGTTCATTACCTGGGGGGATAGAAAAAGAAATCTCTTTCCCTTTGCTTTTCCCATAATTGTAAAGAACAAGACCTGCACCTAAGTCTGTGACTAATAAAACGGCGTTAATTAGCATTGATTTCTTAAATTTATCAGATACCATCAGGCATCACCTTTGTATATTTGGACTACTGTAAATCCTGCTAAAGAACCTATAAATAATCCAATTGAACAAATAGCAAAAACCATTATAAACTCATCGTGGAGTCCGCTTGATTTAGGAATCAAAGCATTTAATCCGATGTATCCACCAACTGCAAAACCAACAAGTCCACAAAGGACAATTGGTATGTAGTCTTTTTTCATGGTATCACCTTACTATGCCTATCGGCACGGTAATTGGTTGGTATTACTATGCGATAAGAACTATGCTTACATACCCTGTGCGGATAGTAGGCTACGCTTATACCAGTCAACATTTCCTGGATTGATGGAAATTCCCATCTCAAGAAGTTTGTTGGCGATAAGTGCGTCAGGTCCGTCATAAAGTATGTATTTAACGAATGCGTTGAAGTCAATACCGTTCATAGCAGCACCACCAGCAGCGACACCAGTAGTAATTGGGAGTTTGCCCCAATCGCCAGCATATCCAGCACCAGAAACAGCACCACCAGCACCAGTTCGTGCAGTAATGCTACCATCTCGGCAGAATGAAGTCACTCTAACATCCCAAACTTGACCAGGAAGGACATAAACATCAGGGTATAGATTGAAGGAAGGTTGGAAATCCAAACTTCGTGGGTAAGGACTTGCAGTTCCAGGAATACCTTCATTAGTTACATTGTCAGGATTCAAGAAGTAATCAGTTGTGTTGATACGAACTTGGACATACATACGAGGTCCAATGACACCAGCAGAATTACCTGTGTAGTTTGCTCCAACTGCTAAGTTGTTAGTGCATTGCCATGAGGCTAACTGACCACGAGCCAATTGACTTGGGGCAGTTCCTGAAACATTCGTAGCAGGGCCAGCAGCAATAGCACCAATAACTGTGTTAGTAGAAACTCCAGCGTTAGCATTAAGTGATGGTGTGCAAGCAATATCTTCAATAACTACGAATTCTGTAGCCGTTGTTTCAGCAGGTTTGGTAATGTTGTTACCGAATCCACCAATAAAGATAGAAATTTGAGTTCCTGATAGTCCGTTGTAAGTTCCGTAGGATGTTGCTGCATTATTAAGTGCAGCAGGGTTATTGTTTGCTCCGTTCCATGCATATACTTGGCTTCTCATTGACATAATTAAGCACCTCCGTTGGTTGGCACAGCAGCAGCCGAAACTGCGCTACGAGTTTGTTGTTCAATTAGACTTCGCTTATACCAATCAATGTTGTTTGGGTTGATTGTGACACCAAGTTCTAAAAGTTTGTTAGCGATAAGTGCATCTGGTCCGTCATAAAGAGTGTATTTAACGAATGCAGATACAACTTTTCCTGTGGTTCCTGAAGCGGCGAAAATTGATGCTCCAGTTCCTTGAGGTGTGGCATAAAGAATTTGGAACACTTGACCAGGCAACACATAAATGTCTGGATAAAGGTCAAAAGACTTCAAAAGATTTGCAGGGAATACAGTTAGAATATTTCCAAAAGTTGCGGCAGGAGCGACTAAACCAGGTCCTGTTGGATTAACAGGCATCATACCACGAGGATATGGGCTTGCCATTCCAGGAACTCCATTCATTTGTGTAACATCAGGATTTTGGAAGTAATCGGTTGTATTAATACGAACCTGAACTGCTCCTGCCAAATCTGGTGTGCACGAAATGTCTTCAATCACAATAAATTGTGTTGCTGTGGTTTCTGCAGGTTTGGTGATGTTGTTTCCGATACCACCGATAAAAATATCTGTGGCTTGGTTTGCAGGAACTTGCACAGGAAGGTCATTCTGACTTCGGCGTAGGACTCTCCCTGCGCCTCCAGCAGCAGTTGTTCCAGGGGCAAGGTTGCTCCATTCATATACTTGACTTCTCATTGACATGGTTATTCATCTCCGTGTTTCAATTTGCACTAAAGCGGTCTCACATACCCTGTGCGGATAGCAAACTTCGCTTATACCAATCTACATTTCCTGGATTGATAGAAATACCCATCTCAAGAAGTTTGTTAGCGATTAGTGCATCAGGTCCATCGTAAAGAGTGTATTTACAGAAAGCGTTGTGTGACGCACCATTAGTAATCCCAGCGGCAGTTCCCCAGTTTGCTGCAGCACAGAAAGCGGTGTAGCGAACATCCCAAACTTGTCCAGGTAGGACATAAACATCAGGGTAAAGGTTGAACGAAGGTTGGAAATCCAAAGAACGAGGGTAAGGTGAGGCTGTGCCTGGGATACCATCGTTGGTTACATTGTCTGGGTTCAAAAAGTAATCGGTAGTGTTGATACGAACTTGTAGGTAAGCACGAGGACCGAAAACATTTCCTCCAGCAACTAAAGTCCATCCAGCCAACTGACCGATAAGGGCTGATGCTGCGCTTGTTGCTAAGGAGTTTGCGGCTAGGCTTGGTGTGCAAGACACATCTTCAATAACTACGAATTCTGTTGCGGTTGTTTCAGCAGGTTTGGTAATGTTGTTACCGAATCCACCAATAAAGATAGAGGTTTGGACACCAGATTGACCGACTACGAAAGCCGGTGCGACTGCTGCCAGTGCTGGGTTAAAGTTTGCTCCGTTCCATGCGTATATTTGACTTCTCATTGACATATTTTTCATCTCCTATTTTAAAGTATTCTAATCAGATTTCTCTGATTAAGCCTGACCTCCAACGGCTGCTATAGCGGCTACTGCACTACGAGTTTGTTGTTCAATTAGACTTCGCTTATACCAATCAATGTTATTTGGGTTGATGGTAACACCAAGTTCTAAGAGTTTGTTAGCGATGAGAGCGTCTGGGCCATCATAGAGTGTGTATTTAACGAATGCCATTACAACTTGAGTGGTTGAACCTTGAGGAGTTGTATAAAGAATTTGGAAAACTTGACCAGGAAGAACATAGACATCAGGGTAGAGGTCAAAAGACTTCAATAGATTGTCAGGTGAATAACCTGCGGCAGCAACAGCAGATACAGTCGCAGGACTTCCACGAGGATAAGGACTTGCCAATCCAGGAACTCCATTCATCTGTGTTACATCAGGGTTTTGGAAGTAGTCAGTAGTATTAATACGGACCTGAACTGCTCCAGCCAACCATGGACTGCATGAAATATCCTCAATCACAATAAATTGTGTTGCTGTGATTTCAGCAGGTTTGCTGATGTTGTTTCCAATACCACCGATAAAAATATCGGTTGCACGATTCGCTGGCACGAGGGTTACTACATCTGCGTTGCTTCTACGCAAAGATGATGTCCCTGCTACGGCACTTAAGTTGGCCCATTCATATACTTGACTTCTCATTGACATATTTTTTCATCTCCATTTTTTAATTTGGGCCGGTGTTTCTGCCCTAAATTAGAATTGTATTTTTGACTACTTAAACTTTTACCTATTTCGGCAATATATGGATAATAATAACCTATTTTGTTCGGAATAGTAATTTAGAAAATAATTGGTTGCGGGCTAAGAAGTTAATTATAGGGGCTATACTAAGATAACACTCTATTTTTGAACCCACCATATCTAAATAAATTTGATTTTGCATCTCTTCTGGAGTGATAATATAAGCATCTTGGCCCTCTACTAATACAGAAGTTCCTGCATAAGTCCAAATCCAATGTGTAGTAGAACTTTTTACTATACTTATAATGGGTAAATAATAATTCTGAACATATTCCCACCAAGATTCTGCATCTACAAACTTTTTACTATTTCGGAAATCAAAAGAAACTGGCATATTTGCCAAAGTTAAGGATGGCATAAAATTTCCATCTACAATTTTATACATATCAAAAAGAAATGGCTTCACATTATTTAGAGCCTTCTTATCTAATATATATTGTTGCGCTTCACCAGCCTCATCACTATCTTCTGGGCTTATGAGGCTAATATTCCGTGCTCTTTCATCTAATTCATTTCTTGTATCTTGTGAAAACCTTTGATACGCAGGAACTTCTGTTCCAAAAACTACTTGAAAAAAATCTTCAAACATAGGGTCATCCCCTATCAAGCACTATGAATTTCCTTAGCACGATTATAAAGTGCAGTTCCCTTCTTAATAGGACTAAATCCTTTGATTCCTAATTCCTTGCGAGCCTTTGAAACTGCTCCCATCCAAGAACCGCCTTCAGCCCTCTTAGATTTAGTGGCCTTTTGCCATGGTTTGAACTCTCCTTTTGCTTTAGATGTGTCTGTGCTCATCTTCATCCTCTTGGGTTTCTTTGACTTAGAACGAATATATGTTTCTGAAATCTTATCTACCGAGGTCCTTGAGCCTTCTGCATCCATTACACCTTCAATTGCCCCTTCGCCCATAGCGGAAAGGGATGAATCTGCAATATTTTTTACTATTGGGATAGAAGTAGAGAAAATCTTACCCGCTAATACTGAAATACCAATACTTAGAGGAATAATACCTAATACACGGCCAACTGTGATTTGCTCTCCGCCGATAAGTGGGAGCATAGTTGGCACCTTTCCTAATGGATATACCAAAATGTCTGCAAAACGGGGTGAGAAAAATGCTCCGCCAATAAGAAGCATAGCGGTTCCGACTACATACTCATTTAGAATCTTCATATTTTTCCCTCATAGAGTTGGCAGTTCCAAATCTGCACGAGAACGAGATTGAACATCCAATGGGTCAATACGGGTTAGAATTGCGACACCCATCAAAAGAGGAACCATTCCGAAAGTCTTTGCCCAAGTCCACCTTAGAGGACCTGTCCAAGACCAAGTGCTGGTCATCCAAGAGCGTTCTGAAGCGAAACCAACAAAGACAGCACCTGTTAGAAGGAGGCTACCGCCGATGGTCCACTTGTTTAATAGCGTTTTATCTACATTTGCATACATTTTTATTCACCTAGTTAATTTGTCCCATAACTGAACCAACGCCTTCTGCGCTGCTCATGTGACGACCCATGCTTCCTTTAGTAGTTCCTTCTGCAGTCCAGAAAGTAACTCCTCTGCCTGAATTACCAGCCGAAGGCATAGCAAAACTTAGCATTGGGTTTGCTTCTGCACTTGTTCCAGGCTTCATATAAGAACCGAATTCATCATAGATACTACCTGTTTGTGTGGCATATGCACGACCAGGAACTACCATGGTTGCTGTTTCAGCACCATAGGAAACTGGAGGTTGAGTAGAGGCTCCACCAGGATAGCGGGAAGCCATGAAAGCATTACGGCCACCAAGACCTTCTGCAATTGCGCCTCCAACATCTACGGAATTGAGATATGCACCTACATCTTTTTCAGCAGGGCTTTCTACAGTAGATGGTTGAGACACTCCACCGTAGTTTTGTTCAACTCCACCAGTAGGGGATACGCCGAAATCATCTTCCATATATTGAGTAGTGGTTTCAGCACCAAGATTGAATGCTACTCCATGACCCATTGGTGATGGGACTGTGTGAGAATACATTGGTTCTTGTCCCATGCCACGATGCATCATAGATAGAGTAGCCGCAACGAATGGTTCTTGAGTGCCTGTGTCAGCAGGGATATATGTTCCTTCATCTCCTTCTGCATTCTTAATATCAGAGAAAGAGTAAGCGGTTCCGTCAGCATAAATGCCTTCTTGACCGATAACATTACCACTACCAGATTGAGGGAGTGCTTCTGCACTCTTAACTTCAGGACCGAGCATCAAACCGCCAATGGTTCGGAAGCCAGGAACATTAAGTAGAGCAAGACCTTGACCAATACCGTATCCTATAAGAACGATACCGCCGACTTGTTCTGCGAAAGCAAAGGAAGGGTCAGACATTTTCTTAGAGCGAACTAATAAAGTGCTACCTAATCCAAGTGTTACTGCAAGACGAGTTACATTGCCCCATGTGCGACCAAGTTTGTAAAATGGTAACATAACCATTGTGGCACCAATCAAATTTGCGACTACAACTCCTCCAATACCTGACCAAGTTTCAAGACTTGATAATGTATCAACAGTTTCTTCTACTACTCCGGCTCCAGGAATATTACTCATCATATGTTCATCTCCTTTTTTTTGCTACTTAAACTTAATCATAGACTTCTTGAAACTTTTGTATAGTTTCCTTGGCTTGGTATCGTAGTTGGTGGGCGATTAATTAGCCCTGCTCCATTTTGGTTAAACGAAAGAGCAGAACTATTCTGATATACTTGCGCTCTTGAAATTGGACTCGGAATTACGGTATCTCCCATAAATGTTGAATTTTTTTGCTTGGTAACTCCCCATGCACCTTCAGCCATATTCATTTCCATAGCACCGTTATTAAAATTCGTAGCAGACATAGGTTGAGTTCCTACAATTTGCATTTCAGAACTATCTTCTAAAAATAATCCATTTTGAAGTGTTGGGAAAGACATTTCGTTATTAAGTGTAGAAACTACTCGGTTAGCAATCTCCATCTTAGTTTCTTGAGTAATTGAATCACTTAGTTCCAAAGCACTTAGGAATCGGTGGGCTGAACCTTTTCCATACTTTACTATCAGGATTGTTGGCCCAGCAGGTTTAGTTCCAGAAATTGTTTCCCAAAATTTGGTTAATACAGAAGGTTCTTGAACTATTGCGGATTGGCTCAAGGTCCACTTAGAACCCGATGGGTCCCAAGATAGATTAAGGCCATTAACTGGTTCTCTAAAAGCAGGTGCAACAGTTTTTTCTGTGATACGAGGTGCAGCACCGGCATGAGAATTAAGTTGTCCTAGATTTACTCCAAACATCTCATTAACTGATTTCATAGTTTGAGGAAGTGCTTTGAGTGTATATCCAGCGCCAAGACTTTCAGAAACGCCATGCATAGCACTATCCATGGGTGAACGCTTTAATTCTCTTTGGATTGCTAAATCAAGTTGCATTACTTATCTCTCCGAATATTTGTTGTTGCTTTTGATATATAAGGTTGATGTATTACCATATCATAAATCCGTTTCGTGGGAAAAAGGTTTCAGCATTGTTGGTTTGACTTTGAGTATCGCTGGTGCAACTAATTTGAGGTGAGTTATTGCCACATCTATTTGATGGTGGTGCTGCTGACCAAGCATTTGTAGTTGATAATTTGTATCCTCCATTAGAATTTATCTCTAACTTATCATAATAAAACTTCTCGTGCGGGAAGTTTTGCCTATCTGGGTCCTCATATCTGTCCTCTAAAATTAAGGGGTCACAACATTTGGACTTAGGTGGGCCAATAAAGACAAAGTTAGGAATTGTGATATTAATAGTTTCATTAAACTGACAATGATTATAATCAATAAAACTTCCTTCAACATCTACTGAATCATTCTCCAATAATGGAGCAATATCCCTGCCAATGTTAAGTTGCAGGGTAAGTTCATAAGCACCAGCATAATCATCATCCCACCCCGATTCAGAAAAGTCAATAGTAGTGGTATATTTTTGATAAGTGGCACTTTGCGTGATTTTATTGCCTTGACAAGTGGTATATGTGGCAGGAAGGGCTCTATTTCCTCTATTGCCTGTGGGCAATAGTTGAGTATATTTTATATTACTGTCTGGTTGAAGTGTGCCAGATAACTCCGCATAATTCAGATTTACTAATGAAACTTCATCTATTGATACTGATGCTCCATTATTAATCCAACCTGCCCCCATCCATCCATAAGAAGGCCAACAATCCATAGAAACTCCTTCTAAGAAAGAATAGAGTTGCCATTCTATCTCAAAAGAAAAGTTATTGGTGTGAACTGGTCCACCTTGTAGTTTGGCTCTGGCTCTAATGGGTGGGCAACTTCCTTCTGGGTCAGCAACAAGAGCCGTAGAGCAAGCAAATTTAGCACCTCCACAATCTCCTGCGCTTGGAGAACTCCATTCGCTCCATCCTTGAGATTTTCTTAAATCCATGCTGGTTTGATAATAAGGTCTGGTGCATTCTGTAGAACAATTGGCTGCTTCCACTATGGCTTCAGGACAATACTGTTCATCATCAGTCCATCCACAAGAGGTGTCAAATGTATTTACCCAATCTTTTGAATCATTATAGTATTCAGGATTTGTAGAGTTCATAGGAGAAAAAGATGGTTTATCAGAATCGGCTAATTCTGTATTTACTTCTGTGAGTCCACGAGGAGAAGTAGATTTGCTATCAGAGATAGATTTAAGATATAATCCAAGACCGACAATTGTTCCTGCACCGATTAACCATGATGTTTCCATCTTATCAACCTCGGCGCAATAGTAGAATAGGGAGTAAAACCGCTACACCACAAGCACCGATAACGCCCCAATTGGTATCTGGAGATGTTTTTTTTCCGGATTGTATTTCTTCAATAACTGAAATGGCTTCAGAAGCGTTTCGTGGAATCAAAGGAATTAACTCCATTGGTGGGGCTTTTTCTAATTCACAACGAGTTTTTTCAACTGGATTGTCTCGGAAATTAAGTCTGCTCCAAAGTGATGCACCAATTTTAACTTGCCATAATTCTGCTACGGCTCGGCCACCATTGGCTGCCTTTAGTGATGCATCAATACGAGCCAAACACATTTGGCCTCTAAGATTATCTGGGCTACCTTGACTTGGGAATAACCATTCTTCATATTCTGCTAATGGCATTGAGGCTACTCGCTGTGCTAATGAATGTGCAGCATAAATTTCTGCATGACGGACAGTATCTACTGGAGTTGGATTTATTGGTTCTGCCACTGGGGGTGTGAACTCTTCTACTGGTTCTGCATTTTCCACTGGACTATTAAAAATATCTTCGGGTTTTTCAGATTCTGAATTATCCATAGTCTTATTTAAATTCATAGGTTCTTCCATAGGCCCTTCATGTGAATCTGGTGACTTATCTTTTTTAGCAAGGATAGCATTTTGTAATGCTAGTGGGAGATTACTCTTTTGACTTTCAGATAGACCTTGTGACTCGGAATTTTTATCCAAACTTGACTCGGCGGCTGCTGTTTCTGATGGGAACTCATTTACTACCGTTGATTCAGTTTTAGCAAATACATCCTGAAGTTCTACTAACTCCGGTGTTTCAATATCTTCTGCCATAGGGTATATTCAGTATCGCTGTTATTTAAGTTTAAGCAAACCATACATGGGTTTGAACTTTGTCCCATTCTATTTCAGCAAAATCAAGAATTTCCATTTCCGATGGTCCTGACGACCCAACAATCTGTTCTAACACTACTTCTGGAGAGGAAGATACAAACGGCCATGCTCTGTAATTAAACCTGCGTTGTCCAGATGGAATCTCAATTTGAAGATAAGCAGAATCGTGATTAAGTGTGGTTCCAACATGAATCGCACTAACGGTAGATGGTTCCCATCCTAATTTGGCGCAAATGGGATTCACATCACGAGGGTCAATGTTTCCCAAAGAGAATTTAATTGGACAAATAATATAGCGACCATTATTTATGACCCCTGAAAAAACGAATCCTTCAAATGAATCTGGTTGGGAAATCTCTATGTCTTCTGCATGAGAAAACTCATATTTGCCCCATGAAACCCATCCTGCATCGCTTTCCATAACTAACCATAGTTAGAGCACCTATTTAAGAACTTTCAGTTCAAAATGGTAACATATCTCGGTGCCAATAATGACCATCACCAATGAAGGTAGGGATTTGTTGCCATAATAATAAAGTTGCTAATAATGCTAACATAGAAACATTCCAATTACCTTTTATCGCCTGATAGATGGATAATCCCATACAGCCGAAAAAGCCCACTATAAAACCGACAGAAATTAATTGATTAAGTCCGGCATTGATTGGGCCTCCAGCAGCAGTCATATTTACAACTCCTTTTTCAAAAATCTAATTCCTAAGAATCCTAATCCAAATCCAAGTGCCGTAGCCACAGGTTTGACCCATAATGGTTCACTAACGGGGATGGTGGCGGAAGGGGATTCTGCTCTATACTCAATTTCGGGAAACTCTCGTTGATGTTCCTCCCAATCGGAACTCCCAACACACCTGCAACATGAACCTTTATGATTACGGCATTTTTCACAGAATGGATGAGGTTGTCCTTGACTGTCAGTATAGTCGCAAACATTACACTCTCGTTCTTCGGCTCGTTTTCGCCTTAGAC
>Ga0114918_10000592_pt1 | contig 31429 bp, 37 predicted proteins | sample LantaG_FD_87015 | JGI IMG/M metagenome (GOLD analysis project Ga0114918, IMG submission 87015) | Deep subsurface microbial communities from Baltic Sea to uncover new lineages of life (NeLLi) - Landsort_02402 metaG | ecosystem: Environmental > Aquatic > Marine > Oceanic > Sediment | place...
CACAACTCTTACTTTATGACCCCGGTGAGAATCGAACTCAACATAACCACCTTGAAAGGATGGTGGATTAACCATTATCCGACGGGGCCTCACACTATATTCAATTTTGAAAGAACTACGCTACGGGTAGGGGGAATCGAACCCCCGTATTCTGATAGAAAGTCAGATGGATTAACCACTATCCTATACCCGCATTTGACAAGAGAAATAGCGACCACGGTCTTTTTTAAGAATCGTTGTGAAACGGTTTTTTTGAAGTAACCGTGACCTACACAGCTTGTCAAATGGACCCTGGCAGAATCGAACTGCCGATACAAACTTGCAAGGATTGCGTGATACCAACTTCACCAAGGGCCCGGTGATAACCATACCCATTGTACAACGGATATGATTGCCTCAAGTTCACAAACTTATGGATTAATGGGTTCGGCGGAACCTACCACAGGTGTTCCCTGAGTTTTCCCAGGTGTTTTTTCATAAAGGTTGTGGCGCATGGATTTTTCCCATGTTTTCAGGTTTTTATCCTGTGGAACGGGGATCGCATTGATCACGTCCACTGCCGAACCGGAATTTTCCACGGACTCGATGAACTGAAAGATTTTGTCCGACCAACCGGACACTTGCACCACGGAATTTTCATCCGTGGGGAATTGGGTGGTGTCTCCACCTGAAAGATCAATAGAGTACAACGTTGCGTTTGGTGCCACGTTTCTTTTGTAATCCACCCAAAGAGAAGCCAACGAATGGCTGGAACCCCATGTGTTGTTGTAGCACTGCATATCCGACAGTACCACTACACGATCCATCACGATCTTGTTATCGATCAAATGCTGGATACATTTCCAGGCTTCCGTGGAGTGACCCACATTGGTCTTCTGGATCTTTTGCATGTTGGTCATGATGCTATCACGACGGGACAGGCTCACTGTTTTGTAGCTCTGTCCAAAGGCACCTACACAATAGTCGTCACGAGTCAAAAAGCAAGCCATGGCACCCATGAGGGAAGCCACATCATTGTAGCTAACAATGCTTTTGTCAGACAATTTGGTACTCATAGACCCCGAGAGGTCTACAAAGATGGCCGTGGGTCCACGCCATTTGGGCAAATGGACCACCGACAACTCCAGTGCCTCAAGCAAAGCGTCTTTGGTCAAACTGTTGGTAACCTGACACCACGCGGTGTACCACCGAAATGGTAATTGTTTTGAATTGCGAACCGTTTCGGGGTCACGAATTTTGTCCACCGCGATTTGCAGTGCTTTGGCTGCACCCTTTTGCTCGAAGTTACGTAAGTTTCTGATCAACGCCATAACGCCCATACTAGGGGCGATGCTATCCCAGGTCTCACCAGTAGACCCATTGGCAGAGATGTAGGTTTCCCAGGTCTCTGGGGTGGCCAAATCACCCGTATTGGCACGACGGTAAAGATCCGATCTCTCTTCGGAAGAAGGTTTTGGTCGCAGAACCCGGATCACATCTCGCAATTTAACCCCTGCACTGGACTTGTTCCACTTCTGGAGTTGGTATTCATCGAAGTTTTCCAGTGCATCACAGATGCCTCTACGGACAGCCATGGGGATCTTGTTCCCTTTACCCTCGGTGCGGTTGCTACCACCCCATAGGTATGACAGCAATTCAGCGGGTTCATCGGCCCGACGAAGGATCGCAGGGGTGAACTTACGAACCAGGGAGTCACCTTTCGGGTTGGGTAACTTTGCCACCTCACCCAAGAGGGCAATGGGCATGGAACGCAAGTTCATCTCGTTCCGAACGAATGCCGCCAACTTCAACACAAACTCACGGTCACACTGGGACACCAACTTTTTCAATCGTTGGTGTTGGATCGTTTTCGTGTTGCCATAGGATTTATCCTCAAAGAGACCCGTACAGGCACTCAGGTAAAGTTCCATCTCTGGACCCGTACGAAATGCCAAACCACCCGCAAGGTTGGTTGTTGCATCTGCACGGTCGGAGAGAGAGCTAGAAATGGTCTTCGCTTTCTGATTGAACTTTGACATTTGGATATTTCCTTTTGTGTGGGTTTTACCAAAAATTGGTAAGTAACAAAACATGTGTGTGGTTCATACGGGTGACACCACAAGAGGTTCAGTGCTGTTAGTGATTATACGCGAAGATTGGTAAAAGTGAAGAAAAAAGTGTGGTATCAGTGGGTATTGATTTTGGGATGGGGGGCCATTTATTGCGGTGACCCCCACTTTTGGAGGTAGCGAGAAGCCACCCGTCTAGCACTTGCCATTTTCACCTCAGGGAGAATCACGTTTAGCCACCGTTTGGCCTCTGGATTGAGGGTTCGAGGACCAAACCCCACCAGGAGACCCACTGCCTCGCAGAACGCTTCTTCTACGTTTTTGTGGGCGTATCCTGTGATGGGGTTCCCACTCACAGAAACAACAGGGTCACCCCCTTTCTCCAGATACTCCACAAATTCCTCACGGGAAATCAACTCTCGAACATCTCGGTTACCCGTATGGTGCAAGGCTTCCATTTGCAGATACAAGTAGGGGTTGGTTCGAATGAGTGACTTCTCAAAAGCGTGTCGTCTTACTCCTATGGGCCATGACTTGAGGACGTCATTCAAGTTCAATGACACCAGATCACCCAGGACAGCCCCACGCCAAAACTTCGTTTGTGCGGCAGACAAAGATTTGAAACGGTGGTGTGCCATTTCATGGGCCATGACTTTCGCAAACTGCCTTGGGTTAATAGCAGATGCAGCCCAAGGGCAAACCCCAATATGGGTTCCGTTATACGTGGCCGCAAATCGGGAGTCCCACCTACAAGCGAAGTCCAGTTCCAGGGGCAATTGGTTCTGTAGAAGCCAAGGGTACACCTTTGCAGCATTTTGACGGTAGAGACGCAACCCTGCGGTTACCCGACTCATGTGACCCACCAAGTCCTGGTCATCAGGTTCATAACCGATCACTCGGGTCTTGAACCCTTCTATGACTTCATTTTTAATCTCTCGAAACGAATGGCTAAACCCAACGTTTCTCTCGGTAAGCCACTCCGCAAATTCCCGCAACAACTTCCAAATCCCTTGTGCGGATTTGCGAATACGGCTTTCCCATTGTTTAACCCCCCGGAGAAACTTCCCCAGGATTCGTTCTTCTGTCCAATATTCATCGGGTAGACTTACCGGAGGGTCAAAGTTGACAAACAACCCCCAAGCAGTGGTTTTGATCGATTTTTGCCAATGATCCCGCCATTTTTCCGGGAAATTTGGAGCAGAAGAGATGCCGGGGACTAACTCTTCATAGATGTAGTCGTGGTAGTAGTCACGCCACATTTGCATGGCGCGGGTCCACTTGACCAACACTGGGTAGGTTGTGAGGCGAGGGATGTTTTTCAACAACATGTTGAAGTCACCTTTCAACTTCTTGACCTTTTCAAGGTCCAACCCTTGTCGCCCCGCTTTCTTATCATTAAACAGGGTGACGGTGGGAGTGGTGGGAAAGAGGTGGTCAAAAGCAACATCTCTTGCGATCAACCAATTAGGTAGGTCTTTCCAATAAACGCTATTGGTTGTTGTGGGGTTGATCTTTAGGATTTGAAACAACCGGAATGCGGAACCCACATTTTGGGAAATCATGGTTGCAGAGGGGGTGGGGTTATCCTCTGTTTCGGGGGCCGTTTGTATGGCCTCAAACTCATAGGGTGCAGACATGATAGTGAAGTCATGACCGTTAACCACCAATTTTTCGAGGTCCCTGGGTGCCACATGTTGATAATGCACCTGGGTTTCAATAAACTGTTGCCTAATAGGCCCGTCTATTCTTTGGTAGTCCACCATCAAATCTTGTAGTTGACGTTTGACCCGAGAAATAAATTCGTCGTAGGACGTCCCTTCGTTGACCCCTGCACTGGTCAATATATTAGTGATCAGATAGCCTTCAAAACCCTGTTTGACTTCCCAATCGGTAAACAGGCGGAAAACACGCAATCGACGTTTGAGTGGTTTTACAGGGAGTTCTTCTAATAGGAGGGTGTTGTAGTTCCAACTGTATCTTATGTACGGACCCAAACGTTGATTATTCCACATGAAAACTATCCTTAGGGTTGGGGTCTATTACGTATCCATTCTCTGTGAAGTTGATCTTTAACCGACTTGGCGATATCAAAAATATTACTACGTAGGTTGGTACACTGTTCATAATAAACATTCTCTGCATATTCATCACGGAGAAGGTCCACCGATTTGGCCAACTCTGACAAAGACCCACCCTTTAGGGCCTCTTGAACCCTTCGATCATTTTTGACCATCAGGTTAAAGTATTGGTGTAGATCCCTAAGGGTGAGGGATTTGTATGCTAGTTTCTCTTTTTTTTTAGATCGTTCAGCAAAGGCAACAAGTGGGGTCGGAGTTCTTTGTTCTCGTAAGCCAATTTGACGGTCGCTTTATAAAGCTCGGAAGCTTTTTTGTCTTCCTTATCCTCGTCGTCTTTGTCTTTGGCTTCCTCTTGTTTTTTCTTGACGTTTTCCAAAAACTGGGGAGGGATTTTGCCCGCTTTTTTCTTGGAAGCCTCAACTTTCTCTTCGACTTCTTCCTCTTCTTCCTCGGCTTCTTTTGCCTCTTTGATCAGGGGTAGGAGAAATGGTCGAAGTTCTTTGTTGTCATATGCCAATTTAACGGTGGCTTGAAAGAGGGATTTCTCATTGTCGTTTGCGTATTTCATGGGTTCTGGATTTCCTTTTCCGTTTGACAAATCGCCTTTTTCTTGGCGGTCACGGAGTTCTTGGGTTTCTTGATTGGACCATTCGTCTTCTAGATACATATCCTGTGGGTCACGTACCAAGGGACCTTTTGGGATCACCTTAGAGATGTTACTAGGATCAAAATAGGCTTTCCGAACAGCGGGGATCAAAAGTTTTCCCAATGAGGGATTACTTTTGACTAACGCCATAACTTGTTTTGCGAGTTTCATGGGGTCTCCTTGGAAACGTATATAACAACCTACAATCTATTGAGGAATATTATCAAAGGATAATTCCCTGGATTGGTGTATTAAAAGAATGGATATTCTACCAAACGAGGAGAAATAAGAAATGCCAGTGAACAATAAAATAGCGCAATACCTGGGTGACCAGATGGGGATCAACAAAGTAGCCTCTTTGGTATATCGAAAAAAAGGCACTCTGATGGGTAGGGGTGAAGGCCGTAAGAAGTATGGTGATGATCTGGTTTCCACCGTGGTGGTTACCGGATTTGATTACCACCGGGTGGTGTCCAAATCCCAAGAGATGCTGACCCGGATTTCGGCACAAGACATTTTAGCATTGGCCGCAGATCAAGAACTCCGAGACAAAGACAATGAGCCATTAACCTTCTTGGATGTTAACCAAGCACTACAGGAACTTTGGGAATCCTTTGAGCGAACCCTGAAAGGGGAAAGCAGGGCCCCAAAAGGGGTTTATACCCCCCTTACCGTGGGTGGTGTCAACGTACCTGGGTGCCGCGTATACCAGGGTGAGGGTGAAAGTCTGGAGCAGGGTACCATTTACCTGCAAGGTCTCAAAATTGGGGAGAAGATTTTGGAACCCTCACCCAATGGCCCACCCCCGGTTACCCGTTCGGGTAAAATCCCATTGGCCAAACGTTTGATTCGGGAACAACTCCCTGTGGGTCGATATGTCAGTTACTCTCTGGAACCACACAGTGGGTTTGACCTTCGCATTGGAATCAGCGCGGGTATTTCCGCAGATGAAAAAGGCATCCTGATCCGAGACGAAGACCTCCAATCATTGAAGGATTGCCTATGACAACCAAAGACCCATGGGTACCCCTACAATCTCTTGAGGGGGTTATGCAATTGATTCGGGATGCAGAAAGTGGTGTATCGAAAGTCCGCACTTTGGGGGATAAACCCCAATTGGTGACCACTTTTTTGGCCGCTTGTGCATATGCAAGGAATACCCCCAACTTCCTTTTAAGGGATGAACGGATTGCGGGGGTGTTGTCTGGAGGGTACCGAGGGGAAGATACTTTTTTAGAGGAAGAGGATACCCAATCCACAGTTCTGTTTTACACCTCTAAGAAGGGGGAAACGGCAAGGGTGAAAGTGATACGTGGGGAAGCCATGTTTTGTGCCACGATATATCGGAAGGAGGACATCTACGCAGAACCCCCAAAAAAACAGGGTGTTTATGGTGTGGTTTTTTTGCGTGGGAAATTTGGGGGAGTGGATATGTGGACTCTGGAGAAGGGTATGATCAATCCTTCCTTGTTAAAAAAGGAACCAAATGACCCCGATAATCAGGGTTCTCGTACGCCAACCTGATCAAACCACTTCTCAATCCCGCCTCCTCACTCGCAAGTCTTCCCTTACCCGTAGCAGGTGTGATCTTAATCTTTTGGGGTAGCGGTCCCATATTGGATTTTTTATAAAGTTCCGCCAATGCTTTGTGTAGCATTTTTTGGATCACGGGACTCATGGGGTCGTAGATGGACATTACATCCATGAAAACTAAAAACTTACCCTCTGCCTTGAATCCAGGAGGCACATAGTAAGCGCGGTCTGTAGACGCCTGTACCTCGGCACCCAGGTCCAGGTATTTGTTTCCAAAAAAACGCATGGCCATTTGATTGGCATCCCGTTTGTGTAGGGTAGCCATGTCTTCGGGGGCCGGGAAGTTGACAAATAGTTTTGCGGAACCCGCCTCCGATCTATATGCTTTTTTCATGATCACAGTCCTTTGGCTTCAAATCTTTTGATAACTGCGGGTGGCATATCTTCCTTCTCTACCTCTTTGAACCCAGTAAGAGGCTTTCGGTGACTTTTTTGTACAGCCTTACTGGCTTTCCCATCATCCCAAGTCACCTGGATACCTGTGACCCCATTGTTGGTGAGTGTTGTGGGTGCCAGATATGCGGCATTACCGTAGGCAAAGTTCAACTTGTAAAACTTACCCTCTTTACCATTCCAGGCACCCAAGTCACTTGCGGTTTTACCACCCAACCTTTTTAGATCTTCGCGTTGCAACTTCAACAACTCTTCACCGAGGTCACTGGTTTCCTGCAACACTCCTTCCATTTTTTTCTGAACGGACAGCATCTTTTTGGAGGTGGCCTCCGTAAGGGGCGATTCTAGCAACCCTGAGAGTTCGCGTTGCAACTTTTCATATTCCTTGAGGGACTTTGTTTGCTGATCCAGAATTTTCTGGATTTTAGCACCGTTACCCGCAGGTTCACGCTTTGGTGGTGGCCCTATCATTTGCTGGGCATATTTGGTGAGTAGGGGCAACATTTGGGGTCGCATTGCCGGATTAGCGTGTGTCACTTTGACCGCTTGAGAAAACATTTGGTCATTAATAGTCGTGGAGATCGAATCCAAGAATTCCACAGGTTGGCCCTGTGTTTCTTCGTTGGACTGTTTGTAATAATTCTGGATTTCTTCCTGGGTTAAAGCACCACCCCCGGTGTTACCTCTGATGGCTTTGTGCATGTCCCATTTTCTTTGGGTGGAGCCTTTATCGGCGGGTCCATACATGGTGGCAGCGGATTTTACCGTTGGAAACCATATTGATCTGGGATTCAACACCGCCTTAGTATCCGCTGTAGGTACAAAGATGTGGGTGCCATTCATTTCAAGATCAATACCAGCGGGTGTCACTTTCACAATGGTGGCACGACCCTCGGGATACCCATTGGGATTTGTCTTAGTGTGTACGGGTCGGATTTCAATGGAATAACCAGGACGGAGAAAAGAGGCTGATTTTTGTCCTTGGAAGTAATTGTCCTGTTTACAGTGATCTGACCCAGGGTCTTTATACTGGCAGAACCGACTCCAGGCTACAGCCCATGCCTTGGATTCATCCATACCTTGATCCTTACCCTCTTGCACGTAACGTTCTACGTCAGCGGGTAGGTTTTTAGCTTGGACCATACGAAGGAAGTGGGGTCTAAAAGCTTCATTGGAGTGTGCCAGACGCACCAATCCTTTGAAAAGGGTGTTGGGGTCTTGGGATTCTTGTAGCAGCGGTAAAAGCGCTGATCGGAATTCCTGGTGTGCATGAGCGATACGAATAGTTCCTTGGATGAATGACATTTTCTTTTTAGACCCCTTTTTGGATTTAAAACCACCTGCGTCCCATTGTTTGCGGATCTTTTTTTGATCATCCACAGAAAGAGACTTGAAATTTACGTAATTGTCGGTTTCCTTCTTGTGGAACCCACCCGCATCGTTTTTCTTGGCAACAAATGCCTCAAATGTATCTTTTTTGCCTTTGCCTTTATCCTTGTTTTTGCTTCTGAATTTATTGCCTTCCCTTTTGGCTTTGGATTTAGAAGCAAGGGTGTTCAATTGGGATCGGAAATCCTCAACCCTGGACCCACCACCAAAGTTTTTACCCTCGTATTCCCCTCGAAGTATTCCGGGTACATCCGCAAAATGTTGAGTGGGGATACCCAAAAAGGAGGATTTGGATTCTGTATGTATGGAGGGTTTAATCTCAGTGGAAATCTGGGTACCCAAACTTTTGATGGTGTCATTGAAGTCCACATCCTCTATAGAAGCCAACAACTCTGACTTCTGGGGGTCTTTCAACTTAGAAACTTTTTTCTGAATGCTGTTGGTGATGCTTTGCTGGATGACGGATTTTAAATTATCTTCCGACATGGGTATCCCAGACTTATTTTTGGAGGTCTGGAGTTTTTCCCCCTTAAGAGCTTTGGTGGTTTGTTCTTTAATAAAATTGGAAAGATCCTCTTTATTTTCATCCAAGAACTTTTGAATGTGTTCCGAGGAATTCTTTTTAATTTTATCCTGGTTGTCGGAGATGTAGTCATTAAAGTAATAACTGGAAACATCATCGTTGAAGTCAAACTTCTTGTAGTCCACCGTCTTGAACTTTTCTTTCCATGGGCCCACCGTAAGAGTAGCCTTGACTTTGTTCCAAAAACCGGACTTATACTCTTCTGGTGCCTTGCCGGAACCCAAACGACTCACGGTTTCCGGCAAGGTGAGCCAACCCCTGTGCATCTTTTCAAAGATGTCGGTGTTGACCCTCTTATTCATATCCACCCAACCCCAATCATTCAAAGATTTAGCCCATTGGGAATCCTTCGCTTGATCTTTGACCCAATTGGACATGGTTCCTAAAGTGAACTTCGCAATGTCACCCAGGTTTTTTTGTAAGAGGTTTCCCGGATGAAGTCGGCGCATCAACTCAAACAAACCGGATTTAAACTTTTCCGATTTCATTGCCGATATATTGTCCACCAGATCAATTACTTCTTCGCTAGTGGTGTACGACGGGATGACGGCATCTGATTGGGACTCCATAAAATCTAGGAGGTCTTTCTGATCCGGGTAATATTTATTAAAAGTACCTGCCACCTCACCCGCCGCAAATCTATTTGTATCCTTTAGGAGGTCACCCCAAGCACTTTTGGAGGTTTCCTTTTTTTTCTTTTGTTCCGTTTCATCTTCCGTTTTCTTTTTTTGTGCCGCCCTGGCATCCTCTTCTTCTTTTTTCTTTTTGGCCTTTAACTCTTCCTCTGCTTTTTCTTCTTCCTGTACCTTCTTTTGCCTCTTCTCGTAGAGTTCTTCAAAAGACCCACTACCATCCGCAAATTTCATGAGAAAGGGGACTAACCTTTTTTGGGTATCCGGCTCATGGTAAGCTAGACGCACCAACTGTTTAAACATCTTACGATTCATGCGGGGTATTTTCTCAGACATTGGTACCAATCTCCTATGAGAGGCTATCATTCTGCTAGTGATGAATTATAAAAAGATTCTTGAGGGTTGTATGTGATAACTGACCCCTTACAGCTTAACACAATCCATCCAATAATTAACCACCTTTTGGAATTCCTCAAAGGTACTGGGTTTTTGTACGAAAGAGGAGACCCCCAATTCGTAGATCTCTCTTATCTTAGTTGGGTTGATACCATATCCGGTCAGGAACACAATCACGGGGTGACCCTTCCACCAAGGTTTGATATGCACTAACATTTCCTCACCGTTCATACGGGGCATGTTAAAATCAAGGAAGATCAAATCTATGGGGGGGGCATTCTCATATGGGGGTGTTCGGGTTAGAAACTGGGAGGCTTCCCACCCATTGCACACATGATGTACTTCCCACATCTCATTTTGTGGTACAATTTCCATATGTTCGTAGAATATCTTGGCATCTTCGGGGTTGTCCTCTACCAAAAGTATCTGTAATTTTTTCATTGGATACCCTTTTTTGGTAGGATAAACCAGAAATTAGAACCCTTTCCCAATACCGAATCTACTCCGATGGTGTTACCATGCCGTTCCACGATTTTACTACAAATAGATAAACCCACACCCATACCCTGGGAATTGGGATTTTCCTGGTAGAAAACTTGGTATATTTTCTTTTGGGATTCTTGAGGTATACCCAAACCATTGTCTTGTATGGTAAAATACCAAGATTCAGATCTTCCGATACAACCCAAGACAATTTTAATGGGGCGATCAGGGTGTGCATATTTCACAGCATTTTCAATTAAATTCTGAAAAACCCTTGTGATCTGATGGGGGTCACACCAGACTTCGGGTAACTGTTCTGGGAGGGTGAGATCTACTGTGGGAAAAACCTCGGATATTTGGGTAAGGATAGTGCCTAAGGGTACTTTTTGAAACTTACCCCCCCGTGTAACAATTTGAGTAAGGTCCCTTAAACTTTGCAACATACCATCCACAGATTGGTATGCTTGAAGACATTTGCCTACATATCGGGTTACCTTTTCGGGGTCCGAAGGGAATCTAAGGGCCATGTCCAAATAGGTGCCTATGATTCGTAATGGGGATCTCAGGTCATGGGACACCTCACTTACAAAATCATCTAAACGTTTGTTGGAAGACCTTAGGTTTTCCATAGTGGTTCCCAAATTATGTTGGGTAAACACTGAGGTGGTAATGTCTTTCATAATCAAAGAGGAGGCCACCACTTGACCATTTTCCCTTATGGGTAGGAAAGACATTTGAAACCACAACACCCCATAATCGATATCCGTTAGTGTAATTTGAGTTTCTTGAGGGACACCCAAAAAAACCTCCTGCAAGGACATTTTGCAAACACCCAGATATTCGGGTGACACCCAATCCCACAGACACTTATCCAAAACATCTTCTTGAGTATACTTGGGCCATGTTTTGTTTATGTATTTGATCATGGCATCACGGTCCAAAATCAAATGGAAATAATTACCCTGGTCCACTAGGTATTTCCAAACAGGTGAGTCAGATGACAAGTTCATGGTAACTCCACACAATCAACCCAATAGGTGAAAATTTTCTGGAAAACACTTAGCTCCTTGGGTTTGGGTATAAATGAGGCAGCACCCAATTGGTACAGATTTTTGATCTTCTCGGCACCAAAATCGTAGTTGGTCAATATAACAATTACGGGATAACCCTTCCACCAATCCCCCGAATGAAGGTCCAAAAGCATCTCTTCGCCACTCATACGAGGCATATTATAATCAGAGAACACAATATCCACTTTAGGAGCATTTTGGTAAGGGGTCTCTTTTTTTAGGAATTTGATGGCTTCCAATCCATTAATTACATGGTGCAATTGCCATCTATCATGTTGTCCAAACAAATCCAACATTTCTTGGAACAAGGTAGCTTCTTCATGATCATCCTCTACCAACAAAATTTGAATGGTCATTTTATTCCTTTTTTTGAAAAAGGGAGATAAGTAAATCCAACTTACCCAAGATATGGGCAATGATTTGTTGGGTATCCTCTGTGGATTTGGTAACTTTTTCAATGGCACGACGATTACGTTGACCCTCTTCCAACATCCAATTTTCAGAGGATTCCACCCGTTTTCGAATCACTTCCAGGTCATTTTGGAAGACACTGATATTTTTCTCAACCTCCTCCTGTTTTCTATTGAGACCTTCTTCCCAAGCAGTGACATGATCTCCCAACTTATTAAATTTCAAACTTAGTTCTTCAAACCGTTCCATGATCCCTGCCTTTCTTGTTCCGTCTTTTCCAGTGTAGCCGTATAAGACGTTTTGAAGTTTATCAATGTCGATCTCTTTTTTCTGTAATTCCCGTCTAACAAACCATCCTATGATCATCACAAGTACAGAAATTAAAGTAGTTGCCAAACCAAAAGCCCATATAGGTATGGTAGTAACTTTGGTACCAAAAAACATTAACATGTTGACCCCCCCTTGGATTTCACATGTGCATTCACTAAACGTGTAACCATCGCCAATTTAGAGATAGGTGCATTCTTACTTAGGTACAAATCTTCCAACGTAAGGGTGGTAACTTTTTTGAGGGTACCGGGTTCTAGGAGGGGTTCACCATCCGAACCATATAGGAATTCACCATCCAATTTAACACGTTTACCCTGAACTAAGAACATCTTCCGACCCTTCGAGAAACCCTTGAAGAATTGGGTAAGGTAATTCCCACCTATATGATAAATCGCTTCTCGTGGGTCAGGACCTTTCACGTACCACCCGCCCTCCAATCTGGGGGTCACCCGCAACACCGAAACCCCCTCTTCAAAACGTCTCTCGGTGACACGATCAGAACCGTAACCCCCCTCCAAGGTATCATCATCCAAGAAGACTTTGGATACATCGGACCACTCACCCGCTCGCAAGTAATACTCACCACTAAAATGCTGCAAACGGCGTTGCAACGTCTTGCGGTACTTCTTCCAATAGGATTGAGCTTCTTCCAATTCATCGGGGTGTGGTTGAAACTTGGGGGACACAGGTTCAATGCTGCCATCTACTTTAAATAACACCTGTGACATTCGAACCATCCCAATGTTGGAACTTGTGGGGGTCACACCAAAGAGGGTAAAAGACAAGGTGCCATCTTTCCACGGTTGACCTGGATCAAGTGGTGCCTTTTTAGGCATGGGGGTCCAAGATTGTCTTGCAAGGGGCCACTGTCCACCAATCCATAACTTTTCCCCTATTTTGGTCCAGTCTACATCGTCATTTAGGCCCTCTAACTTGGGGACGTTGGGGCCTGGATATTGCTTGGCGGCATGTTTCTCAATTTTCTCCAAACGGTCGTAGTAGTCGGGAAGTTCCGTTAGGTGATCCATCGCGATTTCTTGTGCTAACGATTTATCCTTCGTATGCTCCATCTCTATTTGGATACCTTTGGCTAATTGCTTGGGGTCGAAGTCTTTCGGTTTTTTCTTATCCCCAAGACCTCCAGGTATCTGATCCGCTTGTTTGAGACCCAATGGATATCGGATAAATGCGTCTTGGGTGCGGAAACTTTTGTTTCTCCCCTTATTGAGGACGAACCCAAACCGCTTGTAAAAAACACGAAGTTTTGTGATCTTCCCACCAAAGTCTTTTGAGGGCGTTAGGCTTAGGATGTACCCGTTACGGTCAGCCCACTGTGTTATCTCAAGCATGACCTTGGTCCCAATACCTATGCCACGATCATCTTTGGGTACCACAATGGATCTAAGGTTCACAATGGGAGGGTTACCCTCATAGGGGCCGGTCATCCAAAGCTCAACGTCGTACCGACTTTCAAGAGACTTCGCAAAAGAGTCTGCATCACTTGACATTTTGATATGTGTCCCTTTTTTCCTAAAACTATCTTTGTCACCCCACTCCTCAGGCCATGCCGATTCTTTCAGCACGTAATCAGCCACCGATTGATGGAGGACCCGACCGGACTTATCCAGGAACCTATAAGTGGACCCTACGGCTTTCTTGTACTCAGATAAGTGGAGGGGGATCAAACCGGGGTTGGTGGTGTACAATAATTGTATGTCTGTGAAAAAGTTATATTTCTTGGACCCATTATACAGGGATTTGTCCACAGAAACCCACACGATTCTATTGTTCCCTCTGTAGGTCACAGGTTTCTGGAGTCGCAGGTTTTGACGTGAAGAATATTCGTTGGGGGAGGGGTCCGAAAGTTCCTTGAGTGCTTTGGAAAGATCAGCGGTCGCTTTGACTATGCGTGAATAGGAACCCTTGATCTCAGATGGGGTGCTACGTAGTAAATTTAGATTTTCCCGAATGGTCTGTGACCAACCCATTATCGTTTTGATTTGACCCCTATCATAAGAGGGGTCTTCCGACTCACCCGATGAAATGGAGAATTGAAGGTCGTTGATCCGGTCATTATTCTGTTCCAACTTTTTAGTTTCGGATATACTAATGCGTTTTACGTTGTTGGCCCAAAGGGTTTCCAACAAGTGTATAGCATGGGCCCTAAAAAGTTCTTCAATCAGGGGGTCAATCTTGGATCGTTGTTGTTCGTACCGATATTTTAAACGAGGGTGCTTCTCAACAACGATACTCCAAAAGTCATTGGTGGGATCTTTGAGATTTGCAGACTCTATCCAATTAGCAAGTTTCAAATAATCCTGGGGTGCTACTTCTCCGGGATAACCCCAAGACCCCCTCCAATTTTTGTAAGCAAAGAGGACCCCCCAAAAAGATCGGGTGTCTATCAAGGAAGATTGATTACGGGTGTTCACGGATCTTTCCACCCAGGGGAGTAAGTCATCTTCATCCATCCAATGGGTGGGGGTACGTGTTTCCAACTCCATACCCACCATCACAGGTTCACCACCCATTTTCATACTGGCACTTTCAGCGTGGCCATGTGCTAGTGACCATGAGGTCGTCACATACACGCCGCCATAAGTGGCAATCGACCTACCTCCAGCATCACCCCGTAATTCTTCCTGGTACTGTTTCTCTTTCGTAACTGGTACCAGACCCATTTTCAGAATTTGACGCAGGTATTTGCTGGAGGTACCATGCCAATAAATCCCCTTGGCTGCTTGCTTTGGGGTGGTTACAGATTTGACCCAAGCATCACCGTCATCGGATCGATCAGCGTGGTAATCGAGTTCTTCGAAGTCTTTGAGTGCCTGACGTTGCAATTTGGTGGCGATACCCTGGCGTCGGTAGGAGGGGTCCACATATGTGTTGGAACTGATCGCTTTTTTTCCATCCCTACTCATAAACTGAGCCACACCCACGATTTCACCACCCACACTCCACACGTAACGGTAGCTACCATGAGGGGATACAAAGAGAGATATGCCATTAGGTTGATACCTACCCTTCTCCGCCCCTATTTGCCTCACCTTGCCCCTGGGAGATAGCAAATACTCCAAGTCATAAGAGGATACAGCTTGCTTGTTCAACCCAAAATGTGATTGAACCCTTTTCAGAAGGTGTGTCAATTCATCATCGGGGACACCATCAAAGGTGGTAGTGTGGATCAATTGGTTAGGATTATGCACAGTCTTGTTGGGTAAGTTGAGTTCCCTTAGTTTGACCTGGGTGTTGTACTGGTTAAAGTCCAGGTTATCCACTAGAACCCAATCACTACGGCCCACCAAGAAGGGAAACTCATTGTGGTGTCGTGAGGAGAAAAAACCATCCACTCGGAGGCCAAGAGCATCCACCACTTCTTGGATATACTGATCGGTACCTGCACTGTAGATGTAAACCTCAGCGAAGTTTGACAGTCCTGCTAAGAATTCATATAGGCCCGGACGTACCTCTACGTCATATCCTATGGGTATTTTCACCACCTTCAAGGCTAGGTCATGGTGAGGATTCTCAGAGGCATTAACGAGGGTGTTGTCCAGGTCTAAAAAGACAATGGGTTTAGTTTTTAGGTACGTGTTCGCCACACGGGACGCAATAGTCATAACTATAACCCCTAGAAAAGTTTAATGTTGTCATACAATTGAGGGTGCATTTGACCCCGGATTCGAGGTAGGAGTTCACGTTCCACCACAGAGGTCAAGCTACTAAGTTGCGTTTGGTATACACGGGTCAATGCCTGGGTGATCAATGTGTGGTTGGGTGCTGCGAGACCTTTGCCAATTTCCTTTGAAAGTTGACCCTCAGTATTATCAATCCCTTTTTGAATGGCTATCAAAAGCGATTCTTCGGTCATGTTTTTGACCTGTGGGAATACCATGTTTTTGACCGATTTTATCAGGGGACTCACGATCATTTTCTTGAGGGCTTCCATGGGTTGTTGTTTGAAATACTGCCACTTGTCGGCAATGTCACCCATGATTCCGCCCTGCTTCATACGAATGCTAAAGTTTTTCTCGATCTTACGAGCATTCAGTATTACAGCTTTGGACATTGCTACCACGACCCACCACACGATACGGTCTGCATTTTCGGCAATGACTTTTTCCGCAAGATCCCGGTACCGTCGGGGCCCCAAATCACTTCTCAGATAATCATTGAACAGCATGTTGATCTCATCCGCGACATCTTCAACATGATAATGTGAAAGGATCACGGACAGGGCATTTTTTTTATTTTTCTTAGCGGCATACAAAAGTGCCACCCAGTCACTAATGGTGAATTGAAGGTCTTTGAACTGTACAACCTCATCCACATTACGGGCCGCTTTAGCATTAATGTCATGGGGCATCATCTCTTGGTCATACCAATCTTTAATGGCCTGGGGAGACTTCTGCATGATTTTAAACATTTCAATGGCGGCATCACCCCCTTTATTGACCACAGACAAACTAAGGTCTTTGATTTTGGGTGCCGCCCACAGTCCACCATCTATAGCGCGACCTGCTAGGTAACCCAACAGTTTAAGGGCATGTACGGAAGTCCATGCAATGGCCTCACCCGATAGATTCATGCCTTTAGCCAAAAGTGGGGCGTTGCGATTAAGATCACGGGTAAGGAATCTATTGATCATGGGACGCACTTTCACTACCTTGTTTCCCTGATCCTGTAGAAATTGGGCAAAGTCGGCACCCACGTCTTCCGGCATATAATGCTTAAAGCTCTTTTCCATGCCCACTACGATCTCTTTGGAATAAGATTGCAGCAAGACCTTGAGAACCGGTCCCATCACCTCAATACCTTCTTCTACGCTACGAATCACACCCGCAGAGATACCCGCAGTTTTGTGACCCTCCACCTGTGCAACATAACGTTTAGCGACCTTTCCCGACAAAGAACTACCCCCGTGTGGACCCATAATCATTATTCTAATACCTTCCCATTGATACGAAAGGACTCGTGAAGCCTCTCGTTTATCTGTTGTGAATACCATAATTGCAGGACCACCCTCAGCCACACCTACAGCCATCTGTTCAAACCAGGGGTAGTCCACTATCTTAGCCTTAAGGCGGATCGCTGATTCTCGTATTGATTTCATTATACCATCCCTTTTAGGTATCCTTGGACTCTAGTAATAAACTGCTATAGGGTTTCTATTTAACCTGGAGGTCTCCGAAATGAAAGAGAAAGACATGTACAAGTTTGTAGGAAAATGTACTACATTTTCCATAAAGCGCCTTACCTGTGGGGTGTGTAAAAAGGAGTGGTTTATCACCGAAACACCCGTGGGCAGGGATCACTGGTTTTGTACGTGGTGTGGAGTTTTACAGGAGAGTAAAGAGGCTAGGGAAGACACCCTGGGTTAATACTTCCTTCTGGTTCGGGGGGGGATAAAATCTTTTTTAGGGTGGGACTAATTTCAAAAGAAGCTTCTTTGGGTGCCTCTAGGGGATGGGTTCCCTCATATAACAGAAAATAACTACGGACACCACCCATTTTCCATGCCTCTGCCAAATAGTTAACGCGGTACCACTGCCAACAAAGTTCTTCATAAATAAAAGGGTGACCCGCGCTACCCCACCTAGAGAATTTCCTTAGTCGATCTAGGTACCTTAGGTCTTCATTATGCATGAAGATTTCAATCAAGGCACCTATGTGAAAAACCACAGGGTGTATACTACTTTTCATGTCTCGAATAGGTGTTCTGAAATTGATCCCCTTGTTGGATATAGTGGAGGCAATGGGTGTCAATTTTTTGGGTTGGATTTGGTTAATCCGTTTCACCCTATGCAAGTTTACCAAGTTACTCAATGTGTCTATATTAGAGATGAATTCAAACCTGTTATGACGTATTTTCAGGATGGCACGTTCTATCATGTCACACATCCAATAGTGGGTAAGGTCTTCGGGACTTTTCTCCAGGGCTGCATCTATCAAGGAGACTAAGACCTCTATATCTTGGGAAAGGGGCATGGTTCAATCCTTAAACGGTTGATGTGATTCGATATAATCCAACCAGTGACTTTCCAACCCATGGATTGCATGTGCCTCCAGCAATTCCAAATGGAATGCGAGCCATAACTTTTTACGCACAGGGGGGGTATTCAACCTCGCTACGTGACTTCTAACCTCATGGGGGTGGGACGCCCAAAAGGAGGGCCATTCCTCAGATACCACGAACCCCCAATCACTCAAAAGTAGGGGGTCACCCTCAGATCTATTTCTTTTTTTCCATTCCATCGCAGATCTCCTGGTAATGGGAGTCGCATAAAGTAGTGTGGAATAACTTAATTTTCCGGGTCAAACCGGAGGTACCACAAACTTCGCAAACGGTACGTGAAGCCGATTCCAGATCATCTAGTATCTGATAAATAAGGTCACCCTGTTCCTCTGTCATGGTTTCCCAGTTACCCCAAAGGTTGTAACGCAGACCTCCAAATTTTTCTTTGATCTGGAATATAAAGATCAAATCCTCATATTTTGGATTAGCAATTACCTCCTGGATCTTTTCGGGTGACCCACAGACTTCCCGCAAGATTGCTTCAATTTTGGCGGATGCCTCATTGATAAGAGGGAACCACCCATCACCACAGGTGACCTCTGGGGATTTTCTAAATAAAAGGGGGTAGGCTTCTTGCAGAAAAGAGACCTGTGGGGGACTCATAGGAGATCTCATAAACGGGAATAACATGGTTCAATCCGCTAACATGAGGCAAAGGACTTGCTTGGCGGTGGAATCATACTGATCACACCCATTGTGGTAGTAAGCCCAACTGGCACTTACCGTGGACAGGGCTATCAGTGCCAGAATAGCGGCAATGACTTTGAATATGTCTCTGTGTTTGCGTTTCGTACCCCTTTCTACCAGGGGTCTTCTTGATGGTTCTTCATGTATTCCCGCATATCATTTAGGTCGTTGAGGACTTTCTCAAAAGTTCTATTGGCATCCTCGGGGACGGTGATTTTATCTTCCCGATGAATTTCTACGCGAGGTGCATAGGTGAAGGAGTCGAAATGTTGGTATAGGTCTACCACACGACCGATCAAACCCAAGGCCACACGCTCTTTTTCAGGTAAGGCATTGTAGTCATCATAAAATGCATCCTCATGCATCCGATGATTTTTGTTGGCGATCATGGTTTCCAGGTATTTGCAAACGAAGTCACCTACTGTAGGTGGGGTTTTGGTTTTGGTATCCAATTCCTTAAGGATATCCAAGGTGTCTTGGGTGAACACCTTGAGTGTGGCCACCGCTTCCAATTGTAGCACTTCTTTGTGCCAACCCTCCAAAATATCCGTTAGGGAAGCACCCCCTTCTTCATACGTCATTTGAAGGGTGACCATACGCTCTGAAAGAGTACCCCCATCATTTTTTGTGATGTAGGACATCAATTTCAACTTCTGAGACTGCAACTTCGAAAGTTGGGCTTCCAACTTTCGAATATCTGCCAACCACTCCTGGAAACGATCCACATAAATCCCGGAGATGGTTCCTGGGCGAAAAACCCACTGACCTTCGTCTTGGATTTTATCCGCCAAAGAGGCATATTTAGTGGAGGCACCAGAGTTTTCCGGGGCCTTCTCTTCTGGGGACTCTGGGATTACCGGGGGTTCCGTTTCTTTGGGGATTTCACCACCCAACCGAACATGGTCCACGAAGTTCATGATGGCATCCACCTGCTCCCTGGTAGGTTCCCAAGTAGAACGTTGGATACTAGCGCTAAGAGTGGGGGTCTTGAAGTGAATCTCAATCATGTGTGACTCCTTTTGTTGGTGAGGTTACTTTCCATATACGCAAGGGGGAGTTCAAAGACGGGTATTTTCGTCTTCGTCTTCGTCTTCGTCTTCTTCTAGGTAAACTTCTCCCTCTTCTTCAAAAGAAGCCGTTAATGATTGGTGGCACAGTTCAGCCATAGCCATTTTTTCGGTCCATTGGAGGACTTGCGTCATAATATCCACATCTGACCCCACTGATCTGGGATTTTCAAATATAGTGGCTAAGTTGGCTTTGCTTCTTGCAATCTCCGCCTCATAGTGTTTGAGGGCCGCACCAAAAATAAGGTTCCCGCTTTGCATGATCATTTAGTATCCTCTTCTAATAAGGGAGGTTGTTCTAATAGGAACACCAGGGTGTAGTGGTGAGCATTATATTTATCGATAACCTCAGACATCCTCCAGTCTAAAACATGGTGGGTTCTGAAAACTTTGGTAAGTTCTTTCTCTAGGTTACGGGAGTTTTCCACGGTAACCACTAGGGGGTATTTCATTAGACCCCCCTCATATGGACCAAGTTTTTACGGGCCACCTCTGAGAGGTCCAACTCCAATTGATCACATATCTTGGCAAGGCATTGTAAAACGGTACCCATGTCCTTTTCCATCTGATCCCGATCAATGGGGTCATCCAAAGAAGTCAAGTGGAGGTGGATATCATTGGAGGTCTCCAAAAAAACATCCCGAACATGGAGGTGTTCTTGATCCAAATGTGCGGGGTGGACCAGGGGTATCTTGATGATTTCTTCCTGGTACCTGCATAAACTGACACCATTCTCAGGTTCAATGTGTGACCAATACATGTGAAACTCCTAAATTCTACCGGTACCGTTGCAGGTGTTACAAGTTCCTTCACCATCTTTATTGCGTAAAAGGGCTTCCCATTCTTTTTTAATGGCTTCCCTATCCGCCATATCCTGTATTTCCCAGGTATGTACTTGATCTTGTAATTTCAAGATTTTGGGGCGTTCTCTTGGGTTTGTATGCTTGATCAAATCAGGCAGGTTATCTTGTAACCACAACATGATAGCATGTTGGGTACGTAATGACTTGTATTCACTTTTTTCACTTGTTTTCAAGGTTCACTCCTCATCCACGAGGGTTATTAATGCTTTAGAAATACCCCAAGGGAAATGACTTTGATCGTATTCGGGGTATTTGCTTTGAAGTTCCTCCACCTTAGCAAGTGCTTCCTCACGAGTGGGGTAGATCGTGGGGTCACATTTATGCCACCCGAGCAAACGTCCATCCCTGCCCTTGACACCAACGACGTAGACCATATGGGAAGGTCTTTCACTCATAGGTTCACTCATAGGTACCCTCACAATCCCCTACACGTTCCACCACAGCGTAGATTTTGGGTAGTTCACCACACCCGTCCGGTACTTTGTGGTGGTGATTGGTGACCCGATAGCGACCGGGTTCCAGGTGGACTATGGGGTGTTTTTCAATTATTGTGGGGTCGGTACCCAAGTAACAACCACCCATGTCTTCGCTGTACAGGCGAAAAAGGGGTTCCTTGTTATCGATGAACGCCTTATCCGCCAAGGAAAACCACCAAAGGTCCGTACAAATCCCCACAAGTTTTTCGTAACCCTCTAAAATGGGGTGGTCGTCATCCAAGTCATCCCCATTTGCATCACAGTAAGGGGCATTACCAATCAATAATGTGTTTGGGTGATCAGGATGTCGCCAAACTGCGGGGCAGGTATTCCCACAGTACCCCGTCATGTAGTTATCATAGGAATACTCCAGAGCGGTGTAGTGGACACCACGGGTACCGTTAAGGTCCAAGTCTCCTGGAAATACCCCGGACTTCAAGCGGTGATCTGAATCTTGTAGACGCACCCAAGCCTCACGAAACCAAGGTCTTAGGTCATTGGTTACTACCACTTCCCCAGTGGGAAAGTCCACCTCTACAGAATACGCGGGGTAACCATTGGGATGTTCACATGGTCCCACCAAACGGAGGGCATGTCCATCTGTCTCCACCTGGAGTTCCCGACCACAGTTGTGGCAGATCTTGAGGATAGACTTTTTTTGGATAGGTACCCAACGGTCCATAGGTTTGCTGGTATCCTCCATAAATTTCTGGAGTTCCTGTAGATCCTCTTCGGGCATACCTGCATCAATGGACATTGTGATGCCGAATAGCTCTTTCAAGAAACTTTGTTTTATGTCTTCCACGGATTTATAAAACATGTGGGGGTCGTAATTAAAGTGACCATTCCAGTACCAATTTTTCACTTTGGGGAATTTACCGTCGTTACGGTACCACTTGTCGGGGATACCCAGACGATCCAACAGGTGTGCTTGTAGTTTTTCAAAAAACGCTACGTATTCGGGGTTAGTTTCCCTTTTAATACGACGTTCTGTGTAATTAAATCCATCAAATAGGATGGAAGAGGTCAAGCCTCTGATTCTCCACTTTGCAAATTGATCCGCTGCGGGTCCTGTCAAATATTTTTGGATCAGACCATCTGCCAATTCCTGGCACATTTCGGTTTCTTGTTGGTTTTTGATTTTGGAAATTTCAGATTCGCGGTATCCTTCGAGGTGCTTTTGGCTCATGGGTAGATCCTTATGACTATAATAAAAGATTTCACCCCATCACGGGGTTGGGTTACATAGGTGCGAGCATGTAACCCCCCATCACGTTCGGGATTACCCTTATAATACTCTTTAAACGCCTCATCTATGTAATTTTTTAAATCTTCGTATTCGATCCCGTGATCTTCCTCCAAGGGGAAACTATACGCTTCATATCCATTGGGGAATTGATCCCAATCTACTTGATTACACCAATCACCCGGAGGGACATATAATGTCCCATCCTCAGCGGTTTCATATCGAATTTTATAAGGTTTGTTCATGGTGGAATCCTCCTGGGTGGGTATATAACACTATACCGTGTGTGTCCATTCCAGGGTATATTTGCAAACCCTCCTCCAGACAAAGGAAACCAGATGAACAAATACCAATTTTTCAAAAGCATGGACGATCAAGGGATCGCTCTCACCTATGAAGATGTACGACTCCGAACCGGTTACTCCAAAGTGATGCCCCATGAGGTGGATACCACCACATTATTTTCCCGCAATGTGTCGCTGAAAATACCCCTGGTAAGTGCCGCCATGGATACGGTAACCGAAGCACCCATGGCCATCGCTATGGCACAATTGGGGGGTCTCGGTGTTATTCACCGCAATATGACCCCTGAAAAACAAGCACAACAGGTACACAAAGTCAAAAAGCACCTCAATGGCGTGGTAGACAACCCCATATGTGTCAACCACAACATGACCGTGGAACACGTACTCAATATGAGAAAGGAACACGAGTATTCTTTTCGCAGTTTTCCAGTGGTAGACGACAACGGTTTGTTTGTAGGGGTGGTCACGGGTAACGACTTTGACTTTTGTCTGGACCCGCAGACCCCCATAAGTCAAATTATGACCCCTGAAAAGCAAGCCATCTTTGGATTGGTGGTGCATTCCAAGGACGAATCATATGTCACCATGCAGACACATAAGAAGAAAGTTCTCCCCCTTCTTTCAACAGATGGGAGACCCACACAGATGTATTGCTGGAGTGATCTGCAACGGATACATTCGGGCAAATCGAATTCTTACAACGTGGATGCCAATGGACAACTGATCGTAGCCGCTGCTGTTGGCACCGGGCATGATACCACGGAGAGAGTACAACGCTTGATCGAAGCAGGTGTGGATGTGATCGTGATCGACACCGCACATGGTGACAGTACACCCGTATATGAAACGTTGAAAGCCATTAAGGAACACCATGAGGTTGATGTGGTGATAGGCAATGTCTCCGAAGAAAGCAGTGCCTTGAGACTTCGCAACGTGGGTGCAGATGGTTTAAAGTGTGGGCAAGGTCCGGGGGCTATTTGTTCCACCCGAATCGTCGCAGGTATTGGTACCCCACAACTTACAGCCGTGTACCACTGCGCCAAAGGTGTCCAAATACCCGTGTGTGCGGATGGGGGTCTACGTTACTCCGGGGACATCACCATTGCGTTGGGTGCAGGTGCCTCCAGTGTGATGATGGGTTCCATGCTTGCCGGAACCAAAGAGGCACCCGGTGATAAGATTTTCTTGAACGGTCGAAGCTGGAAGTATTACCGGGGTATGGGTTCCCTTTCCGCCATGCGAGAAAGCAGGTCTTCTAGGGAGCGTTATAGGCAGACAGAAGAGAAGTTGGTACCCGAAGGGGTTGAGGGTAGAGTGCCTTATAAAGGTTCCCTTGAGGACGCTGTAACGCAATATGTGGGAGGTCTACGTGCAGGGATGGGTTATGTAGGGGCCTCGAACATCCAAGAGTTGCAAGAAAAAGCCCAATTCTATAGGATCACCAGTGCGGGGGTCAAAGAGAGTCACCCCCATGACATCACGATTCTAAATGAGAATCTTTAAAATAGTCCTCCACCCTACTCCACCAGTGTAAACGTTGTTCATTATCACCACGTTTTGGAACACCATCGGGTACCTGTAAGCCATAGATATCCCTGTATGAATAGATACAATCCTTAATAGAGTGGTACCAATTCAGTTGACGCTTACGTTTTTTGCGTTCCTTTTCGGCATTCCAGGTCACCCTATCCTCTGGAAGTTCCCATATGTAACTACCACTTCGGCACCTCAAATGCTGCATGTAAGGGGAATTGGAGATTATATCCCTGCCATTCATACCCAGGGCATTGGTATGAAGGTTTAGATATTCCAAACGAGCCAACCCCGGAAGTTTTGAAATTTCTTCTGCATCCTCCGGGCTAAGACAATTGTCACTAAAATCCAAACTTTTAATAGGGATGCCAGAATTCAGGATTATCTGGAGGTGCCTCAGACAACCCCCCACATGTCTAAGTCTCAATCGTTCCAAATGGTTCCTGGGGTTACCCTGTGGGTCATAAAGAAGTGCTTTCAAAGCCAAATCATTATTTTCTATGGCGTCGTCTACTACCAAAACATAGGAAAAATCAATGGACCGAACATTAGATGACAATGTTTGGATAAGAGGTAACACCTTTCGGTTAAAATCCCTCTTTATTTTCCATGTTATAGTTGTAAATTCCAGAATGGTTAGGTCACTACGATATTCCCAAGCGGCAAGGCTCCACAATGACTTCTCCAAGTCGTACCTTTGGAGTATGCTGTCGCTAGGTGGGGTGGCATACCTACGGGCCAGTCTAAAAAAATAGGGGATTTTGAACATTTCAGGGTGTTCTCTGGCAACACGATAAATATCATCCGATATTTTGACCTGGGAAGAGTCTACTCTGGATTTCCACCAATCAGGTTGGGTCACCCGTAATTCATCCGGCCAAAGTAGATCCATATGGGTGATGGCATAATCCACCAGGATTTTTTCATCCTCTGGTTCCATGACCTTGGAGGCTAAACGCCATATTTTATTCCAGAGTTTTCGACTGGGATTCTGTGTCAAAAGTTCCCTTAGTTGGGCAAAGGATTCGGAGTTACCCACCGTGTTTCTCCTTCAATGCCTCAACCTGATCCCCATATTTGACAAGAAGTTCTAAAAACCGTTTTTCATCTTGGTTTTGATCCCGTACCACCATGTCCTGTTGGTCCTGGTAAAATTCATCGAACCACTGTTGCAAGGGGAGTTGCACCTTATCGGAAGGTTTCAGGATGTATACCTGCACATCCACTTTCTTTTCCAGTTCGGGGGTCACTTTGATGGGAAGTTCATGCCGAAGGACCCACCCGATTTTTTCGTTCACACAAAACTGGGCTTCGTTCATCACGGGTGAAGTATCATCCTCAGACATCCAACATGTGAAGACACATTCGCCATCCGAGATCAAAATTCCAAGGTTGGGGTTTTTTTCTGTGGTCATTTCTCAACTCCTTAGGTGGTCAAGGGCCAAAATAATCCAATCGGCAGTTTTCTGGCACCGGAAAAGGTAATTTTTTGGGTTCTTGGTACAACATCCAAAAGCGGGATGTTTTAGATGCATAATCCAATAGGAAATCAAAACGATCCCTCTGCCATGCTTTTTCCAAAACAACCATCTCGGAATCCATGTCTGGGGGGATCGTGGGTGTCCCCGATGTTGCGGAACGAACAGCCCAATAGGAGGCTCCTGTCAAATGAGGTCCATAAACAGGACCAATTTGGGTTTTAGGGTCGTCAAACACTGCCGCCAATATGGATCGTACCGCATCCGAATATGTCTTGGTATCTGCATTCTTCTGGTAATGTGAAACAGACCTGAGTAGGGGTTTACGTATATCAATGATATCTTTTTGGATCACCCCATCCAACAACTCCAACCTTCTTAGGTCAATGGCTTGTTGAAACTTGGCCTTCTTCAACCTATCCGCACCACGATACAAAGCATGTTGGGCGATATCAAGACACCAATGTTCTACGAGACCTACAGGGGCAGTTTTCAATTGGATCACAAAGTCCACGGGTGATGTTTCGTGGTGCATCGGACTACTCCCAAAAAACCCGAAGGTCTTTCACCAAAGAGGGGCATTTACGTGCCTCCAAGTAGGTTTTAAGTTCTTGCTGATCACCTTCGTACCGGGTACACTCCAAATCCAATTCCTTCTGCAAGGAAGCCACCCGAAAGTTGGTGTATGCCTGACCCTTGAAGTCCGCAAACTTGGATTGTTGGTTGGGGGTCAATTTAATCCCACCACCCTCTACCAACCCATACACCTGATCCACCGTGTCACATTGCTGGAGAATGCCCAACAACAACTTCTCAGGCACCCTGGATATACGGGGAATCTTGTCGGAGGTGTCACCAAAGAATGCCTTGTGCAAGCACACTTTCCCAGGACCAACACCCAACTTCTCGGTCACCCGAACATGATTAAACTCTTCGGCTTTGTTACCAAAGCAAAAGACTTTACCGGCATCCAAATCACAGGATTCACCTGTCACCAGACCCCACAGATCCTTGTCCGAACTCATGATCCAAATGTCATCGTTTTTGGTTTTCTCACCCTGTTGTAGAGACGTCACCAGGGTTGCGATCACATCATCGGCTTCATAATCGGGATGCACATACCAAGACGATGGCACCATTCGCAATGCATTGTGGAGGTCTTTTTTCATCAGTGAAAAGACTTCATCTTCTTGGTCACTAAACCTACCACCGCGTCCCTCTTTATAGGAGGGTAGAAGGTCATACCGAAATTGCGGGTAACCCTCCATTGCTATATGTAATGTATGGGTACCGGGCATTTTCTTGATCAAACCCAGGATCATTTTGATGGGGCCGTAGAGGTGTGCCACGGGAAACTCACCGTCTTGGTTGAGTTTCGAGTAGGCATGGGTACCTCTGAAAAAGGTATTCGCAAAGTCCACCAAGAGGTGGGTGTGTGGTGCGTGTTCTTCAAATTCCATATCAAAGAGGTATCCCGTCATGGTTTTTTCCAATTCTGTTGGGTGGGTGTTATTTTTTATACACAGAAGGCAGGGGGAAATCGGTTTTTATTTAACTTCCCAAAGTGGGCCTAGGTCGGCGGGTCACCTTGGGTTCGTCGGTACGCATGAATAAATTGAGTTTTGCCAGTTGGGGGTAATCACTTTTCAGGGTGGAACGGATCACTTCCAGATCCAATCTAAGATCACCACTTGAAAAGTCTTCGGTGCCAAACAAATTTTGTGGTGGGGGTAGGTACCCCTCCAGATCCGATTCATTTTCCCAGATTACCCACATTCTATGTGTAATCTGAGAGACACCCAAGAGAAAAGCCAAACGTTGTTGCTGCCACCGGATTTCATTCAACGCCACAAAAAAACCAAATAGTTTGGATTCACCCAACTTCTGCAATGCGGCAATTTTAATTGCTTCCATGATAGCGGCTTTGTTTTTGGTAAGTGCCTCGGATTCGGCACCTGGAGACTTTAGAGCCATAGGTTTCTCATGCGATACATCATTGGAGAGGTACCCACAAAGCTTGATCGTATTGATCGCCTTAGCCATACACAACTTACCATTGGCTAAACAACGTTGGATATCCAGTTCCAGGTTGGATTCAAGGGTCATCCATTCTTTTTTCCAGGCGTCCACATCTTCTTGGGAGAGATCATTAAACATATGGATATTTTTTTTGAATTGGATAGCTTGGTATAATTTCAGTGGTGGGTTCGACCCCATACGAAGCAATGCTCTTTCTGCCACATCTATGGAGAGGTAAGTTAACAAGTTGTATATAATGGATGAACCATCTGTTAGGATACAAGTTTCTTCGGGGTTTTTCCTGGGTGGAACCACACCCAGGAAAAAGTAACCTATATACTGATCGAGGGGCATTTGACGGACTAAATCAGGTAACCCTTGAAAACCCATGGTTTTTCTTTCTAGAGGTCATACTCCTCTGTTTCAGTGGTGTCATCCGAAATAAGATCCCATGCCGGGAAATATACACACGTCAGGGTGACACCCAAAGAGAGTAACACTGTTTTGGTTAGGCCATAGGGAGAGAGGATAAAGGTTAATATCAAAAGACCCAAGCCGAAAAGTGTGATGTTTTGATCGCTTCGTAGATATTTTCGCCGTTTGGACACTGTTTTTTTCATGGGTCTCTCTTTCTAGTTCAACATCTGTTGATTAATTGTGGGGTCAATACCGTGGTGTTCCAGTTGTCTCATGAGCATGGAATAGACTACCTCACATATACCCTCAAATTGCACCAAAACGTGGGGTTCTGCTTCCGTTAGATCTTCATACTTCCCCAATTCTTCCCAAATCTCCACCGTGGGGTCATCTTGTAGTAACCCCTGCGATACAATATAGGTGATGATTGGAAATAGCACTTGTGGTTCTACATCGAAACCTTCATCTACCATAACCAGGGATATGGTATGGGCTACGGTAGCGGGTGCCGTACTCAATATAATTTTCACAAATCTAGAAGACTTCGGGGATTCAAACTGATCGGTGTTCTTCTGTGCCATTAGGGCAAATTGCCCCAGAAATCCTTGGTAACGTTCATCCAAATTTTGAATTAGTCCTAATAAACCTGTGGCATATTCGGGTGCCATACATTTCTCCGTGAGGTGAAGTTAATAATTAGTCCTACACCATACCGCAAAGATTTTCTTAGGGCCTAAGTTTGACAAAAACGATCACCATTCGTACAATGCTTAGTTAGGGATGAACTTTGCTTTTTGACATGGGGAGACTCACATGAATCAAACAACTATGAATAGCCCAGAAGTCTATTACACCAAATGGTGTCACGGTGGGGGTGAAGTGCGTGTTTTGAATACCACGGAAGGAAAAGTATATGAATTACTGAATTCTTCCAGCCTCCAACCCCAACCCCCAAAGATTTTCAAAAGTGCCAGATCACTGCTCATAGAAATCCATGGTGGAAAAGACAACCATATTACTTTCGATAAATACTTCAAAGTGGGGCAAAGTTTCAAACCCCAGTCAGAGGTCACTGTCTTAGATATCTTTGGGGGGTCTTTTGAGACCCACACAAAGAAGACACCCAAGATTAACACGAAACCCATAGGGATTGATCTGGTGAATCGGGGTCACGAAGTCGCCAAACTTTTCTATGCGGGTTTTGGTTCCGAGGTTATACAGTCGGGGTATGACCCCGAAGACGTCCTACAAGAAGTGTACAAAGGGTTGATCGCCCGAAACCATGGGGAATGCCCATTCGACCCTTCCAAGGGGTCTTTTGGACATTATGTACATATGGTATGTAGTGGCATTGTTAACAACATCCATCGCAAAGAGAACAAGCGTAAGGGTAGGGAAGTAGTGGGACTACCTACTTTCGTAAATGGTACCTGGGAAAATGCCGATGTGAGTGTCTGCGAGACAATTGGTAGCGAACCCGATATGTCTTTTTCGAATTTAGGACTATCTCAGGCTATTAGGAACTTAGAAAACTTCATTGAATCAGGTGATGTAGGTGAGAACTCAAAACCACTTATGAAGAAAATGATCCCGCTGCTCCTAGCGGGTCATACCCAAAAAGAAATCATGGATATCTTGGGGTTGTCCAAAGCAGGACTTCGAAAAACCTTGGGGCTGCTACGTGAAGAAGCTAGCGATTGGGAAGTTTGGTCCTGACCTGGAAGAATTCGGGTTAAACACAAAAAAAACCCCTAGCGAAACATCCCATGAAAGGACGTTTGCTAGGGGTTTTTTTTGACCTGTTGTTTCAAGGAACCCAGTTCGGTGGCGACCCATTCGCGAAACCGGGTGAACGTTTGGTGCATCAATTGGACCTCCTCCACCGAGTAGGTCACCTGATCCGTGGGGTTGGGGTTGGCAGTATGTCTTTCCAGCATTTCCAGGGCCATTTGCAATTTCATGTAACATCCTCGTCTTTGTTCATTGGGATTTCCTGTGGTGGGTCTCTTTTGTACGTGGGGCCAATGCAGACCATGTACTTACCCAAAGACAGGGCAAGGCAGGGCAACCAATCTTCTTTATCATATGCCAGTTGGGCCCCAAACACCCACTTATGGTCCCACTGTGGAACTTTGTGGGCCGAAAAATAAACTACAACTCTACCCTTGTGTACTCTGACCATGGTATCTCTCCTCCTATTAGTTACACCCATACATCAGGAAACCTCGAAATATTCCATGCAGCATTGCAACAGGTAGTTGTAATCCCCCGAACGTGCAAGGTTTAGCCAAATTTTGCGTTGCAGAGGGGTCCAATCATCATTCCTCGCAGCCCTATCACACAGTCCCAGGAGAACATTGGCGTTGCCATTTTGGCCCACCAATTCAACTTCGGGTCTGCTAGAGGGTTTGGGTACGAACATTTGAAAGGTGACCTGCTCTGGGTGTTCTTTGATCAGAACTTGTATTTGTTCTGGTGTCGTGGGTGATGTTTTGGGGTCATCCCGGTGGTCCAGGATAACCAATTTATCCAATTGATTTTTCCTTTGGGCCAAAGAAAAGGCTTTCTCACCTTCGAATTTGAGGATGGGGTTCCAGGGGTATCCTTTGGACTTTGACATGGTGAAACTCCTTTTGATTTAGGTTATTGTAACCGGTCACGGTCATGGGCAAACTGCATACGCATGATCATGCGTTCGATTTGTTTTTCGGCAAGGTTAACAACTAACTTCTGATTGGTGATGCGAACAGAACCATCCCAATCGGTGGTGACCTCGTAGAAAATCTCTCGTGCTTGTTCCCAAGTAAGAGATCCACCACAATGCTTGGGGCTGTGTTGGATGAAACGAATAGCGTAAACCCTTGGGTAGTTGCCATTCTTTCGAAGTTGATCTCGTTTCTTGTTACCCTCCAAGATCAACAACCCCTGGTTCCTACCAAAGTAGCGCGGTTCTTTTTTGGGCCGCGTAGGCCCCTTCTTCTTGTAGGCGAAGGGGCAGGGACCGTCAAAGTACCGTGGGGGAAAGTCGAATACCTTTTTGAGGTATTCCACCCCAATTTGATGCTGGAACTTCTTTTTGTAGGGACGACCATCCGCAAGGCAAAGAACATTGATGGTGGCCACATCCTTTGTGTGGGTAACACCATGGTAGGTGTAAGAGATCGTTTCGATGGACAACACCCGACCATACCATTGGTAATTGGGGGG
>Ga0114918_10000593_pt1 | contig 31373 bp, 35 predicted proteins | sample LantaG_FD_87015 | JGI IMG/M metagenome (GOLD analysis project Ga0114918, IMG submission 87015) | Deep subsurface microbial communities from Baltic Sea to uncover new lineages of life (NeLLi) - Landsort_02402 metaG | ecosystem: Environmental > Aquatic > Marine > Oceanic > Sediment | place...
AAAAAAAAAAAAAAAAAAAAAAAAAAAAAAAAAAAAAAAAAAAAAAAAAAAAAAAAAAAAAAAAAAAAAAAAAAAAAAAAAAAAAAAAAAAAAAAATCCTCAGGCGGCCTCAAACCCCTCCTCGCCCTGCTCGCCTCCCGCAACGGCAACCTCCAGCACAACGCCGCCTTCGCCCTCTACGGCCTCGCGGACTCGGACGACAACGTCGCGCCCCTCGTGAAGGAAGGGGCGGTCCAGGCCCTGCTGGACTGCGAGCTGCTGGTGCAGCCCTCGAAGGACTGCGTGCAAAAGACCCTGAAGAGGCTCGAGGACAAGGCGGCCAAGCCCGGGGTGCTGACCACGGTGCTGTTCGCGATGCGCGGGGGGGACAGGGCCTCGCGCGAGAGGGTCGCCGCGGCCCTCGCCAGGCTGGTGACGAGGGACGAGGACCTGCGCTCGGTCTTTGTCGACCGGAAGGGGCTCGACGTGCTCCTGGGTCTGCTGACGGATCCTTCGAGGGACCCGAGGGCGCAGCGCGAGGCGGCCGGGGCGCTCTTCGAGCTGGCGAAGAAGGCGAACGCGACGGGGCCGATCGACTGCGCCCCGGCGCCGCCGACGCCGCAGGTCTACTTGGGGGTAAGAGGAAAAAGGAAGGGGGCTTTTTTTTTATAGAGAAAAGAAAAGAGAAGGAAAAAAAAACGACTTTGACGACGAAACGAAAAAAAACTCAACCTTGAAAAACTTCTTCCTCTCTTTTTCCAAAACCCCTTCCAGGAGCAATACGTCAACAACGCCACCCTCTCCGACGTCACCTTTGTCGTCGAGGGCCGCACCTTCCACGCGCACCGCATCGCCCTCCTGGCCTCCAGCGACACCTTCCGTGCGATGTTCGACGGCCACTACCGCGAGAAGGACGCCTCGGAGATCCCGATCCCAAACATCTCGTATCCGGTCTTCGAGGCGATGATGCGCTGCGTGTACACGGGCAGCGTGGAGGTGGAGCCGGCGCTCGCGCAGGACCTGCTGCGGGCCGCGGACCAGTACATGGTGAGATTTTTGAATTTTTGAATTTTTTTGAAAAAAATCTTCGCGAGCGAGCACGCGAGCGCTTGCTCTCTCGCTCTACTCGTTTCGCTCACTTTCTCTCTTCCTTCGAAAAAACCTCCACCCCCCCCCTTCCCGCAACAGCTCGAGGGCCTCAAGCGCCTCTGCGAGGCCTCGCTCGCCTCCTCGCTCACCGTCTCGGGCCTGCGCTCGACCTACGAGCTCTCGGAGGCCTTTTCTGCGCCTCAGCTCGGCCGCCGCTGCGTGCTGTTCGCGCTCGAGAAGTACGATTCGGTCTCGGCGGCCCTGGAGCCGTCGGGCTTCTGCGCGCTGATGCGGCGCATGGTGCCCAAGCTGCGCGAGTCGCTGACGGAGCAGATGGTGCTGAGGAAGAAGGAGCAGCAGCAGGCCGCGGCGGCGAGCGCTGCTGCCGCGGCAGGTGCACCCGGTCCCACTGGAGCGACTGCGGCGGCGGCGGTTGCGGCGGCGGCTCTTCCTGCCCCTGCCGCCGGTGGTGCTGGTGGCACTGATGCGGGGACGACGGCGGCGGTGACGACGGTGGCGGGAGGATTAGGAGGAGGAGGTGACGGTGGCAGTGGAGGAGTCTAATAGAGAGAGAGACAGAGAGAGAGAGAGAGAGAGAGAGAGAGAGAGAGAGCTAGAACTTGAGTTTTTTTCTGTTTTTTCTGTTTTTTTTTACCCCTCCTCCCCCCAACTAGCCTTGAACGAATTTTTCCATACGCACACCCTGTCCTTCAAAAAGCCACCTCTATCCTGTTCCCTTCCCCCCCACACACACACAAAATGAACAATCAACCTGAATGAAAATATCAACAATCAGCTTCTTTTCCGGTTCTTTTCTTCTTTTCTTTTTCAGAGTTTTTTCGATCTGTAAGAGAGGGAGAGAGAAAGAGATAAGGAGGAAACGAATCAAAGAAAAGGAGGACGCCTCGAATCTGAAAGGGTGGAGAAGCTCGCGTGCGCGTGTTCTCCTCTTCTTTTCTTCCCCACCCTGGCCGCGGGACAAGAGAAGAAGCGAGAAAGAGAGAAGAGAAGAGGAAGAAGAGAAGAAAGAAAAAATCTCGTCACTTCCTTTCTCTTTTTTCCTCTCGCGTCTGTCAGTCGCCTTCTTTCGAGTTTCTGAGACCATCAAGGTAAGCCAAATTCTCTTTCTTCTTCATTTCGCTTGTCCTACTCTCGCGGTGCATCGCATGCAGATCGATGTCGACTGCGCGCCGGAGCGAGAATCAGGGCGATTGCGCAGTCGTGGCGAGGCCCCCACGCGACGACGAGGAACAAGCATCCGTTTCGTCGTCGTCGTTTGCTTCTTCTGTCGCGCGTCGTCAATCAAATCCGCTCCCTTTCTCCCCTGTTTTTTTCCTCTTCTGCGCTGGACAATTTACGCGTCTTTCTGATGTTACCTCGAGGATCCGATGTTACCTAGCGGTTCCACGTAAAAGTGCGACAAGACAAGCGCAATTTCGTACTCAACCGCGATTCGTTTTTTTTTTCTCTCCATTCGCGCCGCTCGACATCGATGGCTTTCGCTGACAACGCCCGTTTTCTTTTTTTTTGAATTTCCCTTCCTTGAAAACCTCAAAACAAAAAAACAGAGCGCTCGAACCTTCCAACAACAATGACCCGCCGCGCCACCTGCCTGTGCGTCCTGGCGCTCCTGGCCTGCGCCTCGCTCTTCGTGGCGCCCTCCTCCTTCGTCGCCGCCGCCGCCTCGGAGGAGGAGGAGATCGCGTTCGCCGTCGCGCCCGAGGCCGCCCCCGAGGCCGCCGCCCTCGCCCCCGCCCCCGCTGACTCCGCCGGCGGCGTCTCCGCCGAGGCCTTTGCGATGTCCCCGGCCTCGGCCGAGCAGTTTGGTGAGAGAGAAGAGTTTGATTTGTTGTAGAAAGAGAAGAAGAAGAAGAAGAAGAAGCGGAAGAAGCAGCAAAAGAGCAGCAACAACAACATCAACAACAACTCACTTTCCTTTCTTGCTCCTCGACTTTTCTTCTCTCAACAAAAAAAACAAAAACCCACGATTTCCAAAAAAACAGGCGGAATCATCGGCCTGTTCGGCGCGGGCCTCGGCATCTTCGCCGGCCTCGCCGGAGGGATCCTCGGTGAGGAAATCGGGAAAAGCTCTTTTTCCTCTGCTTTTTTTTTTTAAAGAAAAAAAAACGAAACTCGTGCGCGCGCGCTAGCGCTCACGAACCAACTCTCAAAACTCCAAAAAAACCAAAACAGGTGGCCTCGCCCAGGGCCTCGGCTCCCTCCCCGGCCTCGCTCAGGGCTTCGGCCGCCTCAGAGGCGCCGGCCGCAACGGCACCGCCCTCAACCTGGGTTCCCTGCTCCCGGCCCCCGTCGCCGGGCTGCTTGGAAACGGCAACAGCACCGCCACGGCAGAGTCGATCGGTGATGGTTTGCTCTCGCAGTTCACCAACATCGGGGGTATCATCGCCGAGCTGGGGTCCACCGGAGCCATCGAGAACAGCCTGCTGGCGTCGATCGTCGCCGCCCTCAACGGGCAGGGAGGGGCCGCGCTGGGCTCGCTGCTGGGTGCCGGCCTGGCCGCGGGGCAGTTTGGCCTCGACCAGGCAGCCGACGCCGGGACCGCCGCCGGTCTGGGGACCTTCCCTGGCTTCGGCCTGGCCCCTGCTCCCGCTGCTTCGGCGAGCGCTGAGTCTGCCTCGTCTTCTTCCATGGCTGCCGCTGGCGCCGCTGCTCCCGCCGCCGCCCAAGCTGAGAGATTCCTCCTCCCGCCCCGCCGGACGCCGGCGCCGCGCCCGACCCCCGCCCCCCGCGCGACCCCGGCCCCGAGGGCCACTACCCCTCCCAAGACGACCGCGCCCCCGAAGACGGCCGCCCCTACCCCCAAGGCCACGCCCAAGCCCACGGCCGCGCCTTCGACCCCGGCGCCGACCACCGCCCCGGCGCCGCTGCCCCCGTCGAGCGAGCAGGAGGTCACGCTCGCGCTCCACAACGTCGCGCGCGCGCGGCACCAGGTCCCCAACCTGGTTTGGGACGCGTCGCTCGCGGCCTCCTCGGCGGCCTGGGCCAAAGGGTGCCGCTTCTCGCACTCGAGGACGGGAGAGAACCTGTGTGCCGGGCACAAGGACTGGAACGCGTGCATCAGCGCGTGGTACAACGAGATCGCGTCGTACAACTACAAGAGCGGGTCGTTCTCGTCCGCGGTGAGAGATTTTTTTTTCAAGTTTTTTCTTTTCTTTTTTTTCCTTCGTCGATTTGCTGGTCCTTTTGCTCCTTCGTTTTCAACGCTGTTTTCACCGCTGCCATCCTCTCCGTCTCCTTTTTCCAACTCACTTCTAAAATCCTAAAACGAACACTCGAATGTTCCTCAAAATCAACCTCAAAAACAACAACTTCAAAACAGACGGGCCACGCCACGCAGATGCTCTGGAAGGGCTCGGGCCGCCTCGGCTGCAGCGCCCAGTTCTGCCCCAGACTCTACGGCGGCTCCAACCTGTACGTGTGCCACTACCTTGAGCCCGGGAACGTGATGGGCCAGTTCCAGCAGAACGTGTTCCCTCCGGTGAACGCGTGAAAATGAAAATTGCGAGTTGAGAGCTGAAACAAGAGAGTTGAAAGAAGTTTTTGAAATCTTTTCTTCTTCTTCTTTTATTCGTTGCTTTCTACTTGCCCTTTTTTGCTTCCCAAATTGAGATGCCACGGCTCTATTTCGACGCGCATGATGAATCTTAGAGAGAATAAATATAAATATATAATGAGAAAGAAAGAGAGAGAGAGAGATCTAAACAACCTCAACTTCGAGAGAGAGAGAGAGAGAAAAAAAAAGTAAAAGAAAAGAAACGACTCCTCCGCTTCCCTCAAAGCCTCGCGCGCACCTCTCTCCCTGTCTTTTCCTCTCTCCCTTTGAGCCCTTTGCGTTCGTCTGTTGTTTTGCTGATTCTGATTGGGTGGTTCTACAATGATCTTTTATCTCTTTAAAAATCTCTTTTCTAACTCGCCCCTGCCGCCGCCGCCGCCGCCGCCGCTGCTCCTCCTCCTGCTTCCTCCCGCGCCCGCCGCGCCTCCTTCTCCACCTTCCACTCGGCGGCGATCCTCCTCATCACCTCGCCGTGGCTGGTCCCTCGCGGCGCCTGCCTCTTGACGCGCGCGAAGCGCTCGGCGACGAAGGCCGCAAAGGCGTTTGTCGGGGTCGCAGGAGGCGAGCCGCTGTTGTTGTTTTGCAGTTGCTGCAAAGCTCCTCCGCCTCCTCCGCCTCCTCCGCCTCCTCCGCCTCCTCCGCCTCCTCCGCTCCCGCCCTTCGCTGCCGCCCCTTTCGACGACGAGAGCGGCTTCCCGTCCGCGCCCAGCTTCCCCACGTAGACCAGCTTCCCTTTGCAGACCCCGCACGCGTGCCTCGCGACGTCGATCGATCGGGAGTGGCGGCGGTAAACCTGGCCGCAGCCCGGATCGCTCCTCGGGCCTGAAAAACCCAAGGGCCAGCTCCTGGCGTCTGAAGCCCCGAACAACGGCCAGCTCGACGCAGCGGCAGCGGCAGCGGCAGCAGAGGCGCTGCTACCACCGCCCCCCTTCCCGGCGCACCTCCACGCGTGCGGCGCGTGGACCCGGTACGAGTGGCAGGTCCTGACGGACGGGACCCCGGGAAGGGCCCTCTCGGCCACGGAAGCCCAGCGCTGGAAGTGAGCGCCGTGCGGGGGCTTGGCCTGTGCGTCCAAGGTCCAGGAGGCGACGTGGCACATCTCGTGGAGGAGCGTGGCGGCGAGGCGCTGGTTGGTGGGTGGAAGGTAGAGAGGAAACAAGAAAAAAAGAGTGAGTTTTTTTTTCGCTCTCGCTCGAACGAAGAATCAAAAAAAAGTCGAAATCGGAATCGGAAGAAAAAAAGTTCTTAAAAAAACTCACCCCTTCCGAGTCGATTACTTTCGTCGACAGCTCGATCCTCGCCCCTCTCCCTTCGACATACAGTCCCGGGTCGGGCTGAGCAGCAGAGGAGGACGACGGAGGAAGAGGAAGAGGAGCAGCGGAAGAAGAAGAAGCGTTGGCGGCCTTCTTTTTGGGTTTCAGGCGAGTGAAGTGCGTGAGCCCGGCGGTCGTCCGCAGCCTCGCAGACCACAGAACCGAAACGTTCTTGGGGAGCCTGTTCCCAAAGGCCTTTTCGTTGTATTTCGCATAAAGCTCGGCGGCGCGGGCTGCCCGCACCCTGCGGAAGGCGGCGGCGGACTTGGGGGGCGCCGGGGCCGCGAGCGCCGTGTGGGTCGAAGGGAGGGAAGTGTCGCTGTCGTTTCCGCTTCCGTCGCTTTCGTCGCTTTCGTCATCGCTGGCTGCGTTCTCCTTGCCCTTGCGCGGCCTCCACTCGCTCTCGTCGGAGCTCTCTTGGTCGTCTTCGTCGTCTTCGTCGTCTCTTCCTTCCTCGGACTTAGAACTCAAAAGGATCTGGCTGCTTCCGGCGTCTTCCTCGCTGCTCTCGCCGCCTCTGACCTCTTGTCCGTTTCCTCCTCTTCTTCCTCTTCTCTCCTTGGAGCTCTTCTTCTCGTTCAGGTTCAAGTTCAGGTTCAGGTCGAGGAGCGAGGCCGAGGGAGAAGGCGGCAGGGAGTACGGGTCCGCGCCCCCGTCGACGGTCCTGCCGCCGCGGACCGGGGTGAGCACGAGCGAGGCGAGATTTGGGAGGGGGAGAGAAGGAGGAGGAGGAAGAGCGGAGGTGCTGCTGCTGCTGCTCTTTTTCTTCTTCCTCGGCATCGTCGCCGTCGTCGCCGTCGTCGTTGCTGTCGTTCCTGGGAGCACGGCCGCGAGCGAGGGAAGCGTCGAGAGCGGTTCCTGCTGCTGCTGGTCTGCAGTAGGGAAAGTCAGGGCCCTCCTCGCCGCCCTAGGCTGCTGCTGCTGCTGCTGCTCCCTTTCTTCTTCTCCGGCTCCTCTTCGCTCGGCGCTTTCGGTTTCGCCGTCTTCGTCTTTGTCTTCGTCTTCGTCTTCGTCTTCGTCTTCACTTTCGCTGCTGCTCAGAACGACCACCGTCGAACAGGGGCGCACTGGGGGCACCGATCCCGCCGCCGTCGCCCCGCTCGTTGCTGTCGCTGCTCCTTTCTTCGCCGTGCGCGGGGGCTGCTGGCGGCGGAGGGAGGAGTTGGTCGTCGTCGTCGAGGTCGAAGCGGAGGGAGAGGCCTCTGTGGCAGCAGCGTCCGTCGCCGTCGCCGCTCGCCTCCTCTGCTGCCTCCTCCGAGCGGGAGGGGAAGAGTCCGGGGAGAAGAAGTTTTCGCCCTCCTCCGCGGCTTCCGGCGCCAAAATGCCAGCGTCACGGCTCCGCGCCGTCACGAAGCTGTCTCCCGAGGAGGCGGAGGACGCGGAGCAGGGCCTGGCGCGGAGCGGCGACGGCGTGAATGCCTCGGGAGCAGTGGCGGCGCCATGCTGCTGCGGAGGAGGAGGAGGAGCTCGAGCTCCAATCAGCGCCAGCGGCCGGCGCAGCCAGGAGAGCCAGCGCATTGAGGTTTCGTCGCGTCTGTGGCGCAGAGCACGGCGTTTTCGTCCCCCAGAGGAGACGCAGAAAGACAGACGCGGGCACGCACGCGCGCAAGAGAAAGAGAGAGAGATGGGGGAGAATGCGCCCTTCGAATGAATTCCGGGCGCCCCTCGATTTGTGGAGCGAGCTCATCGCGTTGCATTTTTTTTTCCTTCGCCGCTCTCATCGATCTCGAAAAGACCCCCTCTTTCGGAGAGGCGCTGGAAGGCCCAAAACAAATACGCTTGCATCTGTTCCTTTTCACTGCATGACCTAAAGACCGTGCTCTACGGCCTCCAAGTCGCAGAAAGGCAAAAGAAAAGAGCGGCGGATAGAGAGAGAAAGGGAGGAGGAGGAAGAAGAAGTAGAAGAAGAAGAGCATCGATCCAAAAAAACATCGACCATGACCTCTTCTCCGTCGTCGACCTCTTCTTCCCAACCTCCACCTCTACCCCCTCCGCCACAACAACAACAACAACCACTCGACTGGGACGCCGTCGAGTCCGCGCTCGCCTCCCTCCCGCCAGAGCTCAAGGACCCGCGCGCGGACCCGCTGCTGCTGTCCCTGGAGGCCCTCTCCCGCGCCGATGGCGCCGACGCGGCGCTGCGCGAGCTCAGGCGCCACGCCGCGGCGCTCGACGCCGCGGTCGACGCGGTCGTCGGCGCTCGCAGCGCCGGGTTCGCCGCCGCCTTGGGAGGGTTTAGCGCCGCGGTGCGGGCGGCAGAGGAGGCAGGGAGGGCGATCGAGAGCGCGAGGAGCGCGCTGGAGGAGGCGGCGGCGAGGGCCGCGGCCGCCGCGGCGGCGGCCGGGGTTTCGAGTTCGAGCTCGGGTCCTTCGGGTTCTTCGGGTTTGAACCCTTCTTCCAGTTCTTCCGCCTCCGCTTGTTCCTCGTCGGGCCTCGCCGCCCTCTGGTTCGCCGACGCCAGGCTCTCCGCCGCCGTCTCGACGCTCCGGGACGTGGAGGAGGCCGCCGCGTCCCCGCTTGAGGCCTCGGAGGCGGCGGCGAGGGGGGAGTGGAGTAAAGCCGTCGCGAGGCTGCGGCGCGGGGCGGCGCTGCTTTCGCCTCCGACGACGACGGCGATGAAAACGACGACGAAAGCGAAAGCTGCTCCTCCTCCTGCTGCTGCTGCTCCGGCAAGCAAGACCCCGGGCCTCTCTTCCGTGGGGGCCCTGCGAGATGTGAAAAGGGCCCTGGCCGAATGCGGCAGGAGCGCCGTCGCGGGCTTGTGCGAGCTGATGGTGGAAGCCGTCGTCTTCGCTGGAGGAGAGGCGGAAAAGGCGAAGAAGAAAAAGAGGAAGACCCGAAAGCACCAGTGGCGGCTCCGCAAGGGCAGCAATGCCGAAGGAGAAGGAGACTCGGACTCGGACTCTTCCCTCTCTTCTTCTTCTTCTTCCTCCTCTTCTCCCTCTTCGGGCTTCGGCTACGAGGACGAATCGAGCTCTTGCAGCAGCGAGAGCAGCGACGAAGAGAAGGAAGAAGAAGAAGAAAACTCCTCCGACGACAACGACGGCGACAAGCGCCAAGAACCTCTTCCTCGCGCCTCTCCCCCGCCCCTCCTCCCGCCAACGATCTCGCAGCTCTCCTCGTGGCTGGGCAAGCTTGGCGCCGCCAGGGAAGGGGCCGCGGCCCTGCTCTCGGCCTTCGAGGGCGGCGCGGCTCCCGCGGAGGCGCTGCGGCGAGCCTTCGCCTCCGAGCTCTCTTCTCTGGCTTTGCACAGCGGCAGCGAAGATGAGAACGAAGGAGAAGAGGAGCACGAAGGAGATCCCGAAGCCAGGGCGGCGGCCCTGGACTCGGCGCTCTCCGTCGGGGTCGACATCGTCGCGAGGGCGGCCTCGGCGTTCTCCATCCTGGCGAAGGAAGCGGCGGGAGCGGGAGCTTCCTCTCATTTTCCTTGGCTCGAGGAAGCGGCGGCGACGACATCCGCGGCGACAGCAGCGAGCGGCGACGGCGGCAGCGCTTCCGCTGCCGCTGCTCCCTCTTCTCCTTCTCCCTTTCCGCTCGTCCCCTTCCGGACGCCCGCGCCGGTGCGCTCGCGGCCTGGGCCTCCGTGCAGACTGCCGGAGAGGCTCTGCTTGCCGATCTGCTGCCCCCTTTCTCGCCCGACGGGTTTCTGAAGAAGGGCGGCGGCGGCGGCGTTCCCTCTTTCGGCGGCAAGAGCAAGAGCAACAGCGAAAGCAAGAGCAACAACGACGACGACAGCGAAGGCGACGACGACGACGAAGCTGGCGGGCTGCTCTCCTTCTCTTTCGAGCAGGAGCTCGAGCGCTCTTCTTCTTCTACTTCTTCTACTTCTAACGGGAAGCAGCAGCAGAGCCAGAGAGCTCCGGCTGCAACGACAGGTGCAACCGCCGCCGCAGCTCCTTTCACTCTCTCCACCGCAGCAGCAGCAACTTCGGCCTCGACCTTGACAACAACCTCTTCTTCTTCTCCCGCCGCTCTGGCCGCCGCGGCCGCCCGCCGCGCCTCGCTGGCGCCCTGGGCCCTGGAGCTGTCCGCCGGGGCCACGCAGACAGTGGAGCGGGAGCTCGATTTGCTCGCGGCTCGGGAAGCGGTGGCGGCTGCTGCGGCCTCGGCGGGGGCCGGGGCTGCCGCTCTCTCCGCCGCCACCGGCGGCGGCAGCAGCCGCGGGGACGCAACAGGAGGCAGCAGCGGCGGCGCCCTCTCGCCTCGCAGCGGGACCTCCTCGGCCTCAGGGATGGCGTCGCCGCCCGCAGGAGCTGTGGCAACGCCGGGCGGAGGAGGAGGCGCAGCTCCTCAACAACGGGCGAGTTGGTTCCGCGGCGGCGGCGGCGGCGGCGGCAGCCGGGAGAGAGAAAGGCAAAGCCAACTCCTCAGCCTCCAACGCGCCCCGCCTCCGAGGCGCCTGCTCGCGGCGGCCGAGTCTTCGGTGGCCGGCACTTTCCTGCCCGCGCTCTTCGCTGCCGCCAGGTCCAGGTGCAGCGCCGCGCTGGAGGCCGAGGGGGCGATGAAACCGCCGAAGCGCCGCGGAGGAGGAAAGGGAGGAGGCAGTGAGAGAGGAATCGAAAGAGAAAGACAAAGAGGGAAAGAAAAGGCGCTTCCTTCTCCTTCTCCTTCCGCTTCCACCCTCCCTCCGGCGGCCTTTGTCGTCGTCGCCGTCGTCGACGAGCTCTCCGCCTGGGGCGGCAAGCTTCCCCCGGCCTTCGCCGCGACTCTGGCGGCGGCGGCAGACGCTTTGCTCTCCTCGGCGGCGCGCGCTGTGAGGGCAGCGATTGACTCCGCGGAGGCTTCCGCTCCCGCTCCCGGCTCCTCTTCTGCTCCTCCTTCTCTTGCTTCCGCTTCCGCGGCTCTGTCGCTCGCGCTGGATCCTTCCGTTGTTTTCTGCATGGCGAACGAGGCAGACGCGTCCGCCGCCGGTGGCAGGGAGGCCTTCGGGAGCGTCGGCGGCGGCGGTCGGGGAGGTGGGACGACGACGGGAGAGCACGAGGAGGGAGGGGAAGGCGACGACCTTTCTGCTCTCGCTTCCCCTCCGCCTTCGCCCTCAGTTTCTGGCTCCTCTTCTTCTTCTTCCTCCTCCTCCGCCTCGCAGCAGCAGCAGCAGCAGCACCAACAAATCATGCACCAGCGCAGAGCGAGGCACCAGTGCCCGGAGGTCGCAGACGCCGCGGCGCTGCTCGATGTCTTGACTTCTTCTTCTTCGAAGAGGAGGAAAGGAGGAAGCTCCAACGGCAGCAACAGCGGCGGCCAAGTCTTCCTCTCTTCCTCTTCGCTCTCCGCTCTGGCGGCGGCCTCCGCGGCGGCAGAGGCCCTCGCCCTCGCCGCCACGGACGCCGCCACCTCCCTGGGCGCGGCTGCCGCGGCCGCGACGCTCGGGGCGGCGGGGATCGCCTCGCTGCCGCCGCAGCAGCAACAAAATTTGGCGGCGGCAGCCTCGTCGGCGGCGCTGGCGGCCGCGGCGGCGGCGGCGGCGTTCCCGCTCTCCGTTGCCTCTTCCGTCGCTGGATTCGTGGCCGCACCAGTCAACCGCGCGATCGCTTCGCTGTCGACGACGACGACGACGACTTCTGCCGCTGCCGGTGCTGCTAACGCGCCTGCGCTGCCTCTAGTGCCGCAGCTCTCGCTCCCTTCTTCTTCGTCGTCGGCGGCTCGAGGGGCGAGCGCCGTGCCCGCCTCCGTCGCGGGCCTCTCTGCCACAGCGGCGCGCCTCCGCGCCCTTTCGGGCCTGGCCCTGCGCGTGATCCGGATCGACGCGGCGCTGCTGGCCCTGGAGGCGGGGAGGGCTCTGCCGGGGGCTGTCGCTTCTTCTTCTTCTTCTTCTTCTTTTTGTTCTTCTCCTTTGCCGTTGTCGCCGTCGTCTTCTTCCGTCGCTGCTGCTTCCGCTTCCGCTTCCGCTTGGGCTTCTTCGCTCTCCGCGGCGGTCTCCAAGGCAGACGCAGCCGTTTCCCCCTTCTTGCCTCCGCGCAGGAGGTTTTACGCTCTGGGAGGCCTCTCCGCGGCGGTGGTTGCGGCCTCGGTGCGCGCGCTCGAAGAAGAGACCTGGAGGGGAGGTCGCGGAAAGAAGAAGGCAAAATCTTCTTCTCCTTCAACGCCTCTCTTGGACGCCGCCGCGGCGGCCAGGGCCTGCCGCGCCCTCGCCTCGGCGCAGCCCGCGCTCGAGAGCGCCGGCGGAGGAGGAATGGGAGGAGTCAACCCGGGAGGCTCCCGCGCCTCGATGACGCCGCTCGAGAGGGCGCGCGCGCTGTGGAATTTGGGCACGCTCTCTTCGCCGGGCGAGCTCGTCGAGGCTGCTACGGCGGCTGCTGCGATGGAGACTTCCGAAGTCGCTGCCGTTGCTGCTGCCCCCGCCGCTCCGGCGAAAGCGGGCAAGCTGCAGCACCAGCAGCACCAGCAGCAGCAAGAGGAGAGGCTCCTCGTCGGCGGGTGGAGGGGCCCGGCGCTCTGGGCCCTGGCGCTGGCGTTCTTCCCTCTCGACCTCGACCCCGGCCTCGAAGAAGGAACGGGGGCGGGAGGAGGAGAAGAGGAGAGGCAGCTCCTCACCTCTGCTTTCGGGCCTGCTCCCGTCGCTTCTGCTTCGTCTTCTTCTGCTCCCGAGTGATCTTTCTTCTTTGTAAATATATATAGAGAGTTACACACCCACACACAAGTGATTGACTGATCGATTCGAGGAAACGAACAAGAAGAGAAAAAGAAGGAAAAGAAGAAGAAAATATCTTTTTCACCCTCCGTGCAGCGTCGAGATGAACGTGACCCGGTCGCCCGACCTCACCCTCGTCCCTTTACTCCCGCCGCGGAAGAGCTCGCAGTCGGCGTCGTTGACCAGCACCAGGACGCCCGGGCGCACGGCGTCTGTGCCTTTCACGAAGAGCATGTGGGCCTGGTCGGGGTCGGCGAGGGCGGCGGCGGCGGCGGCGACGCGGGCGACGGTGGTGGAGGGGGCCGGAGGAGAAGAAGGGGTCGGGTTTCCGTCGTCGTCGCCGTCGAAATCGTCGTCGTCGAGATCTTCATCATCGTCAGCAGCCTCATTATCACTTCCCTTCTTCCGTCGCGCCACCGCCTCGACCTGCAGCTTCTTCTCCTTCTCACCGTTGAAGATAGCCTCGAGGCCGCCGCTGCGTGTTTGTGGAAGAGGATCAGAATTGAGAGAATGATTTGAGAGAGAAAGAGGTGAGTTCGATCTGTTGTCGTTCGTCTCGATGGCCGAATCAAGCTAAAAAGAAAAGGAACAAAAAAGCTCCTCTCTTTCCCGCTGAGAAAAGGCTTTTACGCTCTCACCAGAACTCGACGGTCACGGGGATCATCGCGACCTGCGAGGGCATGGCGGGAATCGAATGGAGTAAGAGAGGGGGCGACAGAGAGAGAGAGAGTAAAGCAAGAAAGAGAAAGAGAAGAGTGAACGAAAAAAACTCTCTCAACCTCGACCTCGACCTCCTCCTCTCTTCCTCGCTTCGCGCTCGCCTTCACCGAGAGAAACTCTTTCCACTTTCTTTGGTGTTGTTGTTTTGAGTTTTTGTTGTGTAATTTGACAGAAGGGCCGAGGCAAAATTGTTCTTGTTCGATCTGAGAATGAAATCTAAGGACGGACACAAAGAGACAGAGTTTTTTTGGATTTTGGATTTTTCCCTCCTTTTTTTTCTTAAGAATAAAAGTATAGAAGAGACCCAGGTAGAAACGCCCCGCCGCCTCATCCCCCCCCTAGACCCGACCCAACCCCGCGCGCAAAGGCGCAGAGGAAAGAGAGAAGAGAGGGAGAAGGACGAGCGGGACGCTGAGACGAGAGCGATTGAATGAATGGTTTTTTGGTTCGGGGCGGGAGGGAAAATTTTCTCTTTTTTCTAGCGATGACGAAAACGACGAAAAAAACGAAAAACGGAAAAATGAAAACTCTTTTCCGCATACGAAATTGTGGTTGTTCTTTTTGGAAAGTCAAAAAAAGGCATGAATGTTTTGTTGTTATTGTTGTTGTTGTTGTTCCTAAGGAGAAGGCAAGTGCTGGTGTTTTTAGTTATCGGAGATCGGAGATCGGAGGACGGAGTGGATAGATCGGATGACGACAGACGGAAGGTGGTTTTCGTTTTTTATTATCGATTCTCTCAAAACGCCACCGCGTTCCTGCTCCCGCCGCTCGCGCCGGCCGGGGGGCCTAGGTCGAGGTCGTCGAAGAGGAAGGTGGCCTGCGGCGGCGGCGGAGGCGAGGCGGCGCCCGGCGGGCGGCGGAGGCGAAGGAGCTTCTCCTTTAAGCAGCTGCCGCCGCCGCTGTTGCTGTTGCTCCCTTCCTCCGCCTCCGCTCGCTCCGCCGCGGCCTTGAGGGCCGCCGCGTCCGAGGCGAGCGCGTCCCGCTCAGCCTGCGCCGCGGCGAGCTCGGCGAGGAGGCGCGCGGCGCCTGCCTGGCCCTGTTGAGTGGTGAAGGTGGGAAAAAGAGAAGAAAAAGAGGGAAAGAGAGAGAGAGAAAGGTTAGAGAAAAGGAAAGGGGCCTTCTTATCAGTCGCCGGCTTCCTTGCGCGTCTCTCTCTCGATCTCCTCGGCATCTCTCTCTCTCTCCGCCTTCCCGCTTCCCCAAAAAGGCGTCGCCTTCTTTGCTCCGATTCTTTCTTACCTGCTGGTCCATGAGATACTGGATGTCGCGGAGGCTCCCGGACAGCGAGGAGGAGCGGTTGGCGGCGGCGGCGGCGAGAGAAAGAGAGGGAGGATTTGTCATCGCCGCCGCCGTCCTTGCCGCCGCGACCGCCGCCACGGAAGACGGCGTCGTCGGGGGAAGGCCGAGGAACCCGCCGCCTCCTCCTCCGCAGCAGCCGCCGCCGCCGCTCTCGGCCGAGCTGAGCTCCTCCATCAGCGCGGCTTCGTGGCCCAGGAGCGCGGCCATCCTGTTTTTGAGAGGTGGAGAGGAAGAAGGGGAAACGGGAAGAGGGAAGGGGTTGGCGTTTGCTCGGAGATAGCGGAAAAAATCTTAGTTGGAAAAATCAAAGAAGATCAAGAGGGCGCTGATCTGAAGACTTCGGAGGCGTTGGCAGGGTCCCGCGCGCCTCTTGATTTCTATTTCTTCCCAACGATAGGAAAGAAGACGTCGAGTCTCGATCTCGACCGTCGAAAGAGAAGCAAAAAGGGGAGCGCAAGGAGGGGAAAGGCGACGGCGAATGCCAACCGCAAACGAAGAAAAAAAAAAGCACCACCCGCAAGGTCAAACGAAGAAAAAAAACGTCGCCAATTCTTACCTCGCCGGAGGGATGGCTATCGGGTCGCTGGACCTCGAGAGCGGCGTTTCACAGCCGCTAAGGTCGCTGTACGACCTGGTCCGCCTCGAGGGAGAGGAAGGAGACGACGAGTCCATCGCCGCAGCCGCGGAGGTTGTGGAGCAAGGGGTGTTGAATCCTGTCGAGAGCGCCATCGCCGACGTCGTCGGCGTCGTGGTCGAGGTGGTGCTCATCATCGATGCCTTGGGCGTCGTCGTCGTCTTGAGCGCCGGCAGCGACGGGTAGCACGTGTTCCTCAACCGCAGCAGGGCCGCGAGAGGCGAGTCCGCGGGCTTGGCGTTGCCCCCGCGAGCAGCGCGCCTGGCAGCGGCGCGCTCTCCAGCAGAAGAGGAGGAAGGAGGAGGGTGTTGGAAGCCGACGAGCCGCGAGGGGGGGGACGACGACGACCGCTCTTCTTCTCCCGACGCCCTCGCCGCTGGCCCCGCCGGGGCGTCCTCCTCCGAGCTGCCTCCGCACGGTGTGTGCGGCGGGGTGGGCGTGTCGCACCCTGGGCGCTCCATCGCGCAGGTGCGGCGCGGGTTTGGAAACGGAAATGGAAGGTCTCGTCCGATTGAATTGAACGAGACAACCGAAAACAAAGAAAAAAAATCGAAGAAAAAAAATTGAAAGGGAAGTGAGGCCCAGCAGAGAGCGTGCTCGGAAAAAATCTTTCTTCGAATATCAACCCCGACAAGGGCGGGAAAATCCCATTTTATTTTTACATACTCGCCTCAGACAGCCCCAACGACGGCGACGACCACCGTTATGTCATCCAGCTTCCCTCCCAGCAGCGCCGAAGAAGGCTCGTCCTCGTCGTCGCTCCCCCCTCCAAAGAGCCTGGAAGCAAAGCTCGAAACGGCGGCACCGAAAGAGTTTCCTTGCCCGTCTCCTCCTCCTCTCAGGTCGACGCCGCACGCCGCGGCCTCCGCCGCGTAAGGGGAAGGGTAGGAATCGTCCCTGCTGTTGGCCGCAGCGAAGCGGACGATCTTCTCCGCGATTTCCCTGGCGGAAGACGAGAGAGGAGAAGGAGGAGGAGGGGTTTTCCCGTCGTCGTCGGCTTCGTTTGTTGTCATTGTCGCTGTCGCTGCAGCTACTGTTTCCGTGGGGAGCAAGGCGAGCAGCTCTGCCGCCCAGCAGTTGTCGAAGACGCCGTCGGTGCCCAGGAGGACGACGTCGCCTTGTGAGTTTTTTTATTTTAGAGAAAGAGGGAAAGAGAAACAAGGGAGGAAAAGTGAGAAGAGTTTTTCGATTTCTGGAAGAGAAAGAAAAAAAAACGAAGAAATGAAAAAAAAAGTCTCTAACTTTTCTTTACCTTCCTCGAGCCCCTCCACCTCGAACGCCTCCCCGTCCTCCACGCCGTCGGACCACTCCACGTGTTCCGGAGCGGCGGCAAGCTGCCTGGGGCAGTCGAACGAGTGAGAGGTCGGGCTCGAGCGGAAGAGCAGGAAGTTGCGGCGCACGACGAGCGCGCCCGAGTCGCCGACGGAGACCCCGAAGAGCGTCCCCGTGTCCGGGTCGAGGGTGACGACGCAGGCCGTGGCGGATCCGGGGAGGCGCACGGCCGCGTGCGCCGCCGCGAGGGCAGCGGTGGGGATCTGAGAGGGAGGCGTTGGGGGAGAGGGAGGAGGAGGAGAGGGAGAGGAAAGGAGGGAGTCGAGAGGGAAGGCGCCTCCGTCCTCTCCGTAAGACTCTCCTCCTCCTGCTGCTGCTGCTGCTGCTGCTTCGACCTCCGCTGCCGCGAAGGGAGCAGAAGCGGAAGGCGAGGAGCCGGAAGGGGCCGGGGCACCCCCTCCTGCGGCGTCGAAGCACGACAGCGGCACCCCGGGCTCCGTTCCGCGAGAAGAAGAAGGAGAAGAAGGAGAGAGAGAAGAAGCGTTTTCTTCGCTCCCTCCTCCTCCTCTCGCGGCAGCGAGAGACTCGACAGTCACCCTCCGAGGAGGCACCCCTTCCGCGGCAGACCTCGCCGCCGCCATCAGCTCGCGGGCGTACTCTGCCGGGCAGACCCCGGACTCGGCCCAGCCTCCGACGCCGTCGGCGATGCCTACGTTTTTTGTTGTGGAAAAGTTTCTTTTTTAGTTTCGGGTTTTTTTGCTTTTCTCTCGAGGTCGAGGGAAAAGAGAAAAAAGAGAGAAATGAAAAAAAACTCCACTTTTTTCCTTTTCTTCAACTCCTCACTCACCGATCGTCCCCGAGCTCGGCGAGCAGAACCACGCGTCCTCGCCGCCGTAGTGGGCCTTGTCCGGGTGCGCCAGCGCGGCCGCGGCGACGAACAGGCCGAGGCGGCGCTTCTTGGAAGAGGAGGACGCGGAGGAGGAGGCTTGCGGCGTCGGAGGGACGACGACGAGAGGGGCGAGAGAGGGGGGAGCCTCTTCTTCCTCTTCGTTATCTTCTTCGCTGGGAGAGGCAACTGCTGCTGCTGAGGACGCCCCGCCGTTGTCGTTCAATGCCCGCGCGGGGAAGGAGTTTTCCCGGCGGGTGAGGGGGCCTGCTGCGGTTTCAAAAAAAGAAAAAGAAGAGAGAATAGATAGAACGACGGTTAAGCAAAAAAGAAGAAGAAGAAGAAGAAAAAAAACGATCTGAATTTGCCGTGCCTCTCACTTCCGCATCCAGGCCACCGATTGGCCTGAACCTGCAACGAGAGCGTAGAACGATGTCAGTGCTTTGCGTGAGGATGCAAAAAGAGATCGGTTCGACCTTCTCCGTACCTCGCTCGGGCCGCGAAGAAGGCATCATCGATGACACCGCCCTCGCCTTTGCCATCGCCGCCGCCCGAGGTTTCGTCGCCAATCTCCGGCCCGTGGAGGCCACCGCTGCGCTCGCCGTGGTGAGCTTCGACGCCGTGAGGGAGAGCATCGCGTTGTTGCGTGGCGTCGCTCAGGCGATCGGGAATAACAATCGACAGCCGTGGAGTGAGGTGGAAAAGAGAGAGACGTCGAAGTAGGAGAGAGAGAGAGAAAATTGAAAGATAGAAACGAGAAAGAAGAAAAAGAGAAATGAACCTCTTCGAGTTTTTTTTTTACGAAGTGCCGCCGGCTCTTCCCTCTCCCATCACTCCACGAGCCTCAGCCTGATCGGCCCCTTGAAGCCCCGAGGATCGGCGACAGCGACTCCCCCCTGCGTGATCTCCAGCTGCCCCCTCTCGACGAGCCGAGCCGCGGCCTCCCTGACAGCCGGCATCTGCGACCTCCAGTCTCCTCCTGCTCCTCCTCCTCCTCCTCCTCCTCCTTCCTGCTTCTGCTTCTTCTTCTCTCTTGCTAAAAGCCCCCGAGGGACCTCGCTCGGGCAGCAGTTGGTCCCGGGCCTGCGGGAGCGAAGCAGGGAGAGGATCTCGGCTTCGAATCGGTCGAAAGTGGAAGAGGTTAATGAGGAGGTCGAAGAGGTTGAAGAAGAAGAGGTCGGGCGCTCGTCGGCGGCGGCATTGTCGCCCCTTGCTCTTTTCTCCTTCGAGCTGCTCCCCTTGTTCGTTTTTGGCCGCGAGATTTTCACTGCAGCTGTGTCAGATTCTCCTCTCTGCCTCTTTGGGGGCATTCGAATTGTGGAAACTCAAGGAAGGCGAAAAAGAACGAAGGCGAGAGAGGAGCATCGGAAAGAAAAACGAGATCGAAACTTTCGGCGGCGAAAATAGTAAAAAAATCGGCCACGGCGTCGTCGATTTTTCTCACTTCTTTCTATTTCCTTAGAAGCGAACTCCTTCAAAATGCCCTCGCCTTCCCACTCGGCGGACTGGCGACGCATCCTCGAGGGCCTCGCCCTCGTCGCCGGGCGCGTCGCGGCGGACAGCAGGCTGGCGGGCAGGCTAGCGAACGCGGCGACGGCGACGACGACGAAAGGAGGAGCAGGAGCAGGAGCGGCGATGAAAACAAAAGCGGCATCTTCGTTATCGTCATCATCTACCGCTCCCCTTGACTCCGCCTCCGTCCTCGCCGCGGCGCAGGCGGTGCTCCGCGAGGCACAAACGCGTCTCTCCGAGGCCTGGACGGCGGCAGAGAGCTTCCAGAGGCCCGTGGAGGAAGCTGCCGCGGAGGCAATGTCGGCGACATCGAAACCAAAGTCGAACAACAAGGCTCCTCGCTTTGCCCGGGCGCCGTCTTCGGTGCCTGTTCCGCTGGCGCCTTTCCTCCCTCAGATGGCGGCGGCGACCGGCCGCTCCCTGACGTTCTCGAGCCTCCCCTCGGGGATAGGCTCGTCGTCCTACTACGCGCTGTCGACGCCTCCGAGGAGTTTAGTACAAGAAGAAGGAGGAGAAAGCTCCTCGACCTCTTCTTCTTCCTCGAGCTCTTCTTCTTCTCCGTTCGCCTCCAACGAGCGCCGCGTGCCCTCCTCGGCGCTCGCCAGGGCTCTGGGCTTCGCCCGCCTGGGGGTCTCGATGGCGGCGGGCGTCGCCGTCGACAGGCTCTCCGCGGCGATGAGCGGAGGAGGAGGAGAAGGGTTGAATTCGTCCTCATCTCCTCGAAGCTCTTCTTCTTCGGATTCAAACTCAAACTCCTCCCTCTTCGTCTCCGAAGCCTCGGCAGAGCGCCTCGCCGCCGCGCTCTGCCGCATGCGCGGCGCCGCCCTCAAGCTGGGCCAGATGCTCTCGATCCAGGACGACGCCCTGCTTCCTCCCGCGCTGGCCTCGGCGCTCGCTAGGGCGAGGGCCGGCGCCGACATCATGCCCCGATCGCAGCTCGAGGCGGCTCTGGGTTCCGAGCTGGGCCCCGGCTGGAGGGAGCGGGGGTTGTTCGAGGAGTTTGACGACAGGCCGATGGCCGCCGCTTCCATCGGGCAGGTGCACAGGGCCATGGTAGTGCTGGGGGAGGAAGAAGAAGACGGAGAAGAGAAAGAAGAAGAGGGTGAAAACGGCGAGAAGAAAGAAAAACTTCGAAAACGGAAGAAGAAAACGATGGCGGTTGCAGTCAAGGTCCAGTACCCCGGGGTCGCCGAGTCCGTGGTCGCCGACGTGGACAACCTCCTGAGGGTCGCCTCTTTGACTGGTGAGTCGTCGTCGTCGTTGTTGTTGTTGTTTTTTGAAGTAGAAAGAGAGAGAGGGAGAGAAAGGGAGAGAGGGAGAGACAGAGAGAGAGGGAGAGCGAGAAGAGAAAAAAAAACTCATTTTTTTTCGTTTCAAAAAAAAAAAAAAAACTGACAGGAGCGCTCCCCCGCGGCCTGTTTGTCGAGGCCGCCGCCGCCGTCGCCAAGAAAGAGCTCGCCCTCGAGTGCGACTACCTGCGAGAAGCGGCCTGCGCCGAGAAGTTTTCCGCCCTCTTAAAGAAAGACAAGACCGGGCTCGCGGAGGCCGTGCGCAGCCCTCGGGTTATCCGAGAGGTTGAAACCAAAAACGGGAGCTTTTCTCCCGTCACGACGGCCCGCGTCCTCACCACCGAGCTCGTGCCTGGGGTCCACATCGACCGCGTGGCCTCCATGCCCCAGAGGGTCCGCGACGCGGTGGGCACCACGCTGCTGCGCCTCACGCTGCGGGAACTTTTCTCTTGGAGGTTCATGCAGACGGACCCCAACTGGGGCAATTTCTTATTCGACCCGCGCTCGGGCGTGCTCTGCTGCGTCGACTTTGGCGCCTGCCGCGATTTTCCGGTGAGTTTTGTCGACCCTTACCTGGAGATGGTGGTGGCGTGTGCCAGGGGGGACGGGGAAAAAGTTTTAACGAAAAGCAGGGAGCTTGGGTTTCTGACGGGCGACGAGTCGAGGGAGATGAACGAGGCTCACGTCTCCGCGGCCCTGCAGGTCGGGAGGCCCTTCTCCGCGGACGCGGCGGAGGTGATAGTAGATGCGGAGAATGGCAGCGGAGAAGATGCGGAGAATGGTGCGGAGAATGCTGCGATCCCAGTCTACGACTTCGGCAAGGCGAGGCGGCTGACCGCCGACGTCGCGCGCCAGGGCAAGGTCATGCTCGAGCACCGGCTCACGCCCCCACCCGAAGAAGGGTACTCGCTGCACAGGAGGCTCTCCGGTGCCTTCTTGGCGTGCATAAAGCTGAAGGCGAGGGTGCCAGCCGCGGCGTTGCTGGACGAGGCGGTGGCGCTGTGGGAGGAGGAGAACGGGAGGAGGTTGGGGGAGGTGAGGAAGGAGGAGAGGGAGAAGAAGAAGGAAGGGAAGAGGCGAGGGGTGGCGGCGACGGCGACGGCGACGGAAGCGGCGGCGGCGTGAGTTTGTCCTTCTTTCTCTCTCTTTGCCGTTTATTCTTTTTCATCGAATTGAAATTTGTAACATCAGAGCGTTAACTATAGAGAATTGTTTAGTGAAATTGGGCTGGAGATGATTTTACACGGCGAGAAGAAAGCGGAGAAGAAACAAGAAGAAGATCGAGAAGAAAAAAGAACGAACGAAAGAACGAAAGAACGAAAGAACGAAAGAAAGAAGATAACGAAAAAGCTTTTTTTTTTTCAAAACCGTCTCCTCTCTCGCCACCCCGCGGCGTCGAGCCGCGCCCCCTGCGCCCGCGCCCGCGACAGGAAGTCCCGCCAGGCGCGCTCCGTGGACTCTCGCTCGCTCCTCCTTTCGCCGTCATTGTCGTTGCTCTCGTCTTGGGTCCGGTCATCGTTTCCCTTCTCTCTCTCGTCGACAAACGCCCGCCGTTCGCGCAGCTCCGGGGACCACAGCGCCTCCGCCGTCGCCAGCAGGCGAGGGAAAAGCATGTAGGAGGCCGTGGCCTCGTCGCGGACGTACTCGGTCCAGAGGCAGGCCTGGCCTCCCAGGACGCGGGCGCGGGAGGTGGCCGGGAGGGGCACGCGGCGGAGGCGGAACTTTTGGACTTTTGCAGCGGCGGCGGCGTTGGCGGCGGCGGCGGCGGCGGCGGCAGCGTTTCTCGCGGCGGGGCCGGCGACCTCTTCCTCTCCTCCGCCGCATCCGCCGCCGCCGCCACCGAGCACGGTCCCTCCGGCGCCACTCATCGTCTCTGCGTCCTCCGAGGAGGCCATCGCGAGGCTGGCGCCGTAGGGAGGGTGCGGGGGTTGCTGCTGCTGCTGCCGCGAAGAGACCCCTTCGTCGTCGTCGTTCCCGTTCCCGTTGCCTCCGCCGCCGCCGCCGCCGCCGCCGCCGCCGCCGCCGCCCGCGTTGCTCTCCATCTCCGACATCGAGCGCCTGGATTCTTCTCCGGCTTCCCCGCTGACGAGGGTCAGATCCTCGCTGTCGCCGCGACGGACTTGCCTCCCCCCGTTGTTATCGTCGTCGGTCGCCGCCGCTCTCGTCGCTCGCTCTTCTCCTCCTTCTCCTCCGTTCCCCGCTTCTCCTCCTTCTCCTCCTCCTCCTTCCTCTACCGCCACGGCCTCGTCGATCACCAGGGGGTCAAACTCCCAGCAGTCCCGGAGCGTGAGAGTCGCATACCACGCGCCGGGCTCCTTGCTGCTGCCGTTTCGGAAAACTTTCTCGTTTCGGACCTCTTCTTCGGCGCCGTTTTCGCTGCCGTTTTCGCCGCCGACGCCGTTTTCGCCGCCGACGACGAAGCTTCCTCGGACTTCCGCTTCTTCCGCGCCTCCTCCCTCTTGCCTGTAGTCGAGGTAGCACCTCCCGGCGGGGCACATCACGACGTCCCTGCCCTCGGCGGCGGCTCGAGCGCCGGGGGCGCCGCCGCCCCGCCAGCACATGACGACGGAGGAAGAAGAGGCGGAAGGAGGAGAGGAAGAAGAGGGAGAAGAAGGGGAGGCGGGAGCGCTGCTCGCGCCACCACCTCCCGCTGCCGCTCTCTCCCTCTCCCTCTCTTTTTCCTCCTCCACGGCCCTCCTCGCGGCGCTCTCGGCGTCGAAGGCGTCGCACCACGCCACGGTCTTCCTCCCGAGCCGCGACAGACGAGTCTCGGCGCGGGAGAGGAACCAGGAGTGCAGGAGCTCGCCTAGGAAGCGCGAGGAGGAGGGAGAGGAGGAAGAAAAGGGAGGAGAAAGAGCCGCTGCTGCTGCTGCTGCTGCTGCTGCTGCTGCTGCTGCTGCTCCGCCCTTTTCTTCTTCGCCTTCTTCGTCTTCTTCTCTTTTCCCTTGGAGCAGCCCCTCTGCCCTGGAGCGGCACCCAAAGCACCGCTCCCAGGGGCCCAGAGGCACCTCGTCGCCCCCGACGTGCACAAACCTCGAGCTAGGAAACAAGCTAGCCGCTTCTCCTAGTAAAAGGTCGACGAAGCGCAGCGCCGAGGGCGAGGAGGAGCAGAGGACGTGCGGGTGGACGCCCCAGACGGTCGGGACGGAGGAGTGAGGAGGAGGAGAAGGAGGAGGAGGAGGAGGAGGAGGAGGAGGAGGAGGAGGATTCGCGGCGGCGTTGCTGATGTCCTTGCCGTCGTTGTTTTCGCTTCCGCCGCCGGCGACGGCGACGACAACAGCAGCTGCTGCTGCTGCTTCCGCCACGCTTCCCCCTCCACCTCCACCTCCTCCGCAGCTCAGCTCCGGGTACGCCGCGATCGCGGCCCCGCAGTGGCCCGGCAGGTCGACCTCGGGAACGATCGACACGTGGCACGCCGCGGCGGCCCTCAGGATCCTGGAAATATCTTTTTTAGAAAAGCGGCCGCCGGCGCGGACCCTCGTCCTCGCGTCGAGCTTCTTTCGACCTTCTTTTCTTTCTTTTCCGCTTCCTCTCGCTTCTTCGCCCTCGTCATCTTCATCAGATGAAGAACAAGAGCTGTTTCTCTCTGCCTCGGAGGAGGAAGGGGAGGCGCCGAGCTTCTCGTCGTCGTTCTCCTCTTCTTCCTCTTCCTCCTTCTTCTTCTCTCCCTCCTCTTCTTCGCCCTTCCCCTCCCTTCGCCGCCGCCGCCGCCGCCTCCTCTCCCTCCGCCTCCGCCGCCGCTCCGCCCTCCACGCCGTGGCCTCTCTCCTGCTGTCCCCTCGCCACGCGCCCATCTCGGACAGAAGCGGGAAGGAGCTCGCGAGAGAAGAGGGAGAAGGCAGAGACGGAGAGGGAGCTGCTGCCGTCGCCGAAGGAGCTTCTTCTCCTCCTTTCTCCTCCATCCCTTCTCCTCCCTCTTTCTCGACGCCATCATTCCCCTCCGGTGGAGGGAGCCTCCAACCTTGGTCGTCCACCAGGTGCAGATGGAGGACATTGAGCTTCAGGGACGAGATAGCCCTTATCAGTTTTATCACAAAGTCGGCGGAGAAGAAGTGGCGGGCGACGTCGAGGAGTAAGCCGCGCCAGGCGAAGCGGGGCGCGTCCGCGACCTCGAGGCAGGGCAGAGAGAGCGAAGTCGGGCGCGAACCTTGCTCTGCTGCTGCTGCTGCTGCTGCTGCTGCTGCTGCTGCTGCTGCTTTTTTCGAAAGAGGCTTCTTCATCATCGGAGGTGGCAGCAGCTGGACCATGGTCTTCAGGGCGTAGAACGCCCCGGCCGGCGTCGAGGCCCTTATCGCGAGCGCCGAGGGCGTGATCTCGATCTCGTAACCCTCCGAGGCGCCCAGCGGGGTGGAGTGGAGCGAAGGGGTGGCCCCCGGCGCCACCGTGACGGAGACGGCGACGGAGCAGGAGGAGGAAGTGGAGGTTTCGGGCTCTTCAGAGGTCGAGGTCGAGGTCGAGGTCGACGGCGGCGAAAAACTCGATGATGAACTCACCCCTCTGGCCCTCAGCTCTCCCGCGAGGAGCTCCGCCGCGGCGTCCGACGCCGCCGCCGAGCAGGAGCGGACGGTGACGTGTCCGGAGAGCACGCACTCCAGCCCCGGGAGGCGCTGGAAGCGCCAGGGCTCCGGGAGGAGGAGGAGCGGGAGCGAGGACGAGGGCATCGGAGTGGTGAGGAGGAGAGCATCAGAAGAGAAAAAATGAATTTTTTTTCTTTCGAGCTAGCCATTCATTGTTTTCGCTCAAAAAAAACATCAAAGCGGAAGCGCAATTGCTTCCCTCTCTCTCGTTCTCTCCGCGCCTCTCTTTGAGCTTTTTAAGCACGGGGGACGCGCGACCTCGCTGCTGATCTCCTCTTTCTACACACAGCACGGCGGCAAGACCAACAGAGGCTCCATCAAGAAACGCCAACGCCGCGAAAAAGCAATCAAAAGCCGTCGCTTTTTTTCCTTGCAATTCGGCCGCCGCCGGCTCTTTCGCTCTCTTTCTTGTTTTTCAACCTCGACCTCCTCCCACAAAGATGGCCTTCCGCGCCGTCGACGTCGAGGAGGACGTCCGCTTTGCCCCTCCCGACCTCGGGCGCCCTTTGGCCGAGGCCCTCACCGACTCGCTGGCCCGGAACCTCGTGGGCCGCGTCGTCAGGGATCTGGGCCTCGTCGTCGCCGTCGTCGGCGTCGGCGCGGCCGAGGGCGGCGTCGTCCACGCCGCGGGAGGGGACGGCGCCGCGCACTGGCGCGTCGCGGCGCGGCTGGCCACGTTCAGGCCGTCGCCCGGGGACGTTCTGGACGGGCAGGTGGTGGCGGCGGATTTGGAGATGGGGCTGCGGGTGAGGCTCGGGAGGTTCTTCGACGACGTTTTCGTGCCGCCCGACGGCCTGCCATCTCCGAGCGCCTTTGTGCCTCCGACGGTAGTCCGAAACGCTGCTGCTGGTGCTGCTGCTCAGCATTCCTCTACTGGCGGTTGTTGGATGTACCGCCCGCCGCCCGAAGAGGGTGATGAAGGGGAAGCAGACGAGCTCGAGATAGCCCCGGGGGCCGCTGTCCGGTTCCGGGTGAGGGAGGTCAGGTTCGAGCGCGGGCCGGCGCCGGCGCTCGCTGGTGGCAAGGCTTCCTACTCTGCTGCTGCTGCTGCTGCTTCTCCTTCTCCTTCCGATGCCCCCTTCGCGCCGCTCGTCGTCATCGGGGACATGGACGGCGTCGGTCTGGGGCCCAAGAGCTGGTGGGCGGACGACGAGGACGACGACGAGGAGGAAGAGGAAGGAGCTCCAGCAACGTAGAGAGAGAGAGAGAGAGATGATGAAAGAAATGGAAAAAAAACTCAAAACTGTAAAAACTTGACCCTCCTCTTTTTCCCTGTTGTGACATTGATCGAAAGTGCTACGTGTGATTTTTTGTTCTCTCTTACACGTTTTTTTTTTTTTTTGAAAATCTCCCTCTCTCCTCGATCGGAAAATAACTCTCACTGTCTCTCTATCTCCGATCTCTAAACGCCCAAAGTGTTGATGATGGTGATAGTTGAAATGCTGTAACTCTTCCTGCGCCGCGCCGTGCCCCTTGGTTTTTGGAGAATCTTTGCTTTTTTTCTCTTGATTTTTTTTTTTTGAAAGCACACCGCTTTGGTGTTTTGTTATTGAAAGGCGTTCGATTTCGAAGAAACCGAGGCAAGGCGCTCATGATGCTCTCGCAAAAAACAAAAACAGAAAGAGAGATGAGAATATTCATAGAAGAAATAGCGGTTGTGTGTAGAAAAAGAGAAAAGGGGGAAAAGGTGGTCAGAAGAGCGGGGGTTGAAGTTCGGAAGATGATCAGTTGGTGGTGGTGGAGGTTTTTTTTTTTTGGTTCAAACTTGGGTTTTTTTTTTCTTCGAGAGTTGGTGAAAAGAAGAAGAAAAAGACAAAGAGGGGGAGAAGCAAACGAGGGGACGATTTTTTTAGGCTCTTCGTTCCCTCCTTTCCTCGTCTCTCTCTCAGCCTTGTTCTTCTTCTTCTTCCGTTTATTATGTTCGGGGGGGGGGTGGGGATTGTGATCATCGTTCGTCATGGAGGTTGCTTCTTCTTTTTTTGTATTAGTTGGTTTTTTTATTTCTTTTTCCCTTTTTTCTTTTTCTTTCTTCGAGGTCCGCGGCTCTCTTTATCCGAAATTCGCCACGTCTTCTTCTTGTTTGTTTTTCTAATCCCTGGGAGTCATCGCGACGACGTTGAGCGCGGCCGGGGTGCTGGGTAGGCTCGCCTTGGGCGTGTCACAGACGATCAGCTCGGGGACAGCGACGGCGGGAACGGCGACGACGGGAGCGGCGACGACGGGAGTGGCGACGACGGGAGTGGCGACGGCGGGAGCGGCAGCGACAACAGCCGGCGGCGCCGAAGAAGCCAAAGAACCCGAAGAAGCCGCCTCCGCCGAGGGCCTGGCCTTGGGCGTCTCTCCCAGGGCGCGCAGCAGCGCGGCGTTGCAGCCCGAGAAGTCCATCGAGGAGCGCGCGGCGGGGGCTCCTTCTTCTTCGACGGCGACGACAACGGCGGCTTCCTCGGAGGTCGAGGCCGTGGCAGAGACAGATTCGCCGAGAGACTCCGACGCCTCCCCGACAGCGACAGCAGCCAAAGCCAAAACCTTCTCGTTCTCAAAGGCCCCCTCGGCGCGGGCCACGGCCACCTCGGTCTCCTCGGTGTCCCAGGTCAGGCGGGAGGCCGGCAGCACCAGCAGCGGGACCAGGCGCGAGGAGCGGCCTCTGGTGTTGCTCCCTCCCTCGTCGTCGCTGTCGTCGTCGAAGGCAGCGAGCGTCGAGCGGAGCGCTCCGAGCAGCGAGTCGGCGTCCGAGGACAGGACCCCCCTCACGACGTGGGAGATCGTGCGACGGATCCCGCGGCGGCGGCGTAAGGTCTTCGTTTTCTCCGCCTGGGCGGCGGAGAAGCTGCGGCGGCGGGCGGCGGCAGCCTCGGCGTCGTCGGAGGCGGAGGTCGGGGTCGAGGACGAGTTGTTGTTGTCGTCGTCGGAAGAAGTGACGACGGCCGTCGTCGTTGCCGTCTCCTCAGAGCAGCTCTCAGCAGCAGCCGCTCCTCCTCCTCCTCCCTCTCCCCCAAGGTCGTAGCCTCCGTAGGCCCCGTCGTTGTCGTCCTCGTTGTCCTCCTCGTCGGTGCTGCTGGGGCCCAGGTCGAATTCGGGCCATTCCCCGGAAACCTGGCCAGAGCCGCCGCCGGCGCCGGCGCCTCCGCCTACGCCGACGCCGCCCTCGCTCGCCCTCTTCTCCCTGCTCCTCTGCATGCGTCACGCGCGTCTCCCGGCCGCCGCAGCCGAGGCAACGATGGCGGCCTCGGTCTCCTTGGTGGCCGCGATAGGCAGGACCAGAGGGGGCACGGAGAAGGGGCGCGAAACCCTGCTGCAGAGCGAGCGCTGCTGCTGCTGCTGCTGCTGCTGCTGCTGCTGCTGCTGCTGCTGCTGCTGCTGCTGCTGCTGCTGCTGCTGCTGCTGCTGCTGCTGCTGCTGCTGCTGCCGCTGCTGCTGCTGCTTCGGCTGGGGGGTGGCGGTGGCAGCGGCGACGGGCGCCGGCGTCGCCGGAGCGACGACGGCGGGGGCAGCAACCTCTACAACGACGGCAGCAGCCTCCTCCGCGCAGGCGCCGACCTCGATCGGGTGGGACTCGACGGAAGAGCTCCTCCTCGAGGCGCCGCGGTTCAGGGCCGCGGCGGTGGGGGTGGTGGCGGAAGGGAGGGGCGAAGAGGATGCTTCTTGCTCCTCAACAATGACGACGACGACCTCCTCCGCCGTCGCTTCTTCTTCTTCAACGGCAACGGCGGCAACGACAACAGCAGCAGCAGCAGCAGCAGAGGCAGATCCAATCGCCGCGCGCCCAGAGGAGCGACGAGCAAACCCGAGCGACCTCAGGAGAGAAGAAGAGCTCGAGTTGGCGCGCTTGAGCTCCTTCTTGGCGGCGGCGGCGGCGGCCTTCTCCTCGGCCTTGGCGCGCCTGACGGCGCCCGCGACGGCGGCGACGGCGATCGCTTTTGCAGCGGCGCGCGCCTGCGCCTCCTCGGCGCGCGCCCTGGCGAGCTCGGCCCTCTCGAGCGCCGCCTGGCGTCTCAGAGCTTCCTCCTCGGCCAGCGCGGAGCGCGCGGCCGCGGAGACGGCTCGCGCGGCGATGGAGCGGGCGGCGAGCGCGGCCTCGCGCGCATCGCGAGCGGCCGCGGCAGTGGCGGCCCTCTCCAGGGCGCGCTGCCTCTTGATCGAGGCGAGCGACTGCTCCAGGGAGGCAAGGGGAGTAGGAGCGACGATGGGGGCAGCCTCGACAACGGAGGAGGCAGCCTCGATGACAAGTTCCTCCTCGGCGAGAACAACGGGAGCAGCTTCTTCTTGCTCTTCGACGACGGCGGCGGCGGCAGCGGCAACAACGACCTCCTCCTCCTCCTCCTCCTCGATTTCAGGAGCAGCAGCCGCGACGACGACGACAGCAGCGGTGGCAGCAGTGGCAGTCGCGGCAGCCTGGCGCGCGTTCTTCTTCGCCTTCTTCTTGCCGTTCTTAGACAGAGACGGAGACGGAGCAGCCGGAGCGAGGGCAGCCGGGGTCTCGACAACGACAACGGCGACCTCTTCCTCCTCCACTTGCTCCTCCTCCTCCACAGCAGCAACAACGGGAGCAGGCTCAGGGACGACGGCGACCTCGATCTCAGGAACAACGACAACGGCAGCAACAGGAGCAGGAGCAGGAGCAGGAGCTTCCTCCTCCTTCTTCTCCTCAGCAGCGACGGCGACGGCGGCGACGGGCCTCGCGGTCGCTCTCGCCTTGCGCCCCCCTCCGAAGAACCCGGCCAGCGAGCGCGCGCGCCCGGGAGCCACCTCATCAGAGACGGGGCGAGGAGAGAGCTCCTTTTGGACGGGAGCAGCAGCGACCTTCTTCTTGCCTCCTCCGTTGCGCGCCGCGGCGAGCTTCTCCTCGGCCGCGGCGACCTGCGCGGCGAAGGCGCCCCTCCTGGGGCTCAGGGGCGGGGTGCGGAGCCTGCCCCCCCCGCCCCAGAAGGCACGCTCCTTGACGCGCTCGAAGATGCTGGTGACGAGCTTGCGGACGGCGAGCTCGTCGGCGGTGAGCTGATGGTAGTGGTGGAGGTGGTTTGAGAGAAGAAGAAGAAGAGGAAGAAGAGGAAGAAGAAGAAGAAGAAGAAGAAGAAGAAGAAGAAGGGGGTGGTGGTGAGTTGAAAGAAAAAAAAAGTCGACCGAGGGGCGAGCTCTCTTCGGCTTGTTTCCCCTCGACGAAAATTCTTCCAAGACGCATGCCGCTCGAAGCGCCGGCTCAGAGCCTTCTCTTCCCTTTTTCTTTCCCTAGAAGCACACAGCGTCATCTTTATCGATCGTCGAAGCGGAGAGAAAGAGCAATAGTCCACGGTTCGAGCTCGAAGCAAGGGGTAACGCATGTCGCATTTTCCCCTCGCACGCCTTTCGACCCCTCCCCCCCTGACCAATCTTCTCCATCTTCATCTTACCTCGAGCGAAGGCCTCGAGCTTCTCGGCGCCGCGCCTCCCATGCCGGCCGCGGACGACTCCTCCTTCAGGTCCTTAAGGATGCCGGCGGCCTTCACAGTCCTTGAACGCACGCCGAAGAAGTCGTCGTCGTCGAAGACGGGGGCGGCGGAGGGGCGCGTCACGTTCCAACCCGTCGCCGCCGGCGCCGCCGCCGTTGTCGCGGCATCGAGCAGCGTCGGAGTCGGAGAAGACGCGTTTTTGTTGATGGTGCTCGCCGGGCGGGACACGGCCCAGCCCTCGGACATCTCTACTTATTTATTTATTCAAACGAAGCTCTGTTGTGTTTTGATGTGTTCGAGTCGGAAGAGAGAATTGAGGGAGGAGGGTGAGGAGGGAAGCGAGGCGAGGCAGAGAAGATGGAGCATGAGAGCGCGCTCGAGGGGGGCGCAAGGAGAGAGGTCGGGGAGACGTGAATTGAGCTTTCCGCTTCCTCGGCGACTCTCTTCCCGGGCGTCTATTCCTCTGATTCTTCGCGAGATGGGCAGAAAATGACGCGAGGAACGCACCGAAAGCAGAAAAAAGAAGAAAGCGAGGGCGGAAAGCGCTACTAGTGAAGTGCGCGCGCGATTGCTTCCTCGTGAAAAAGGGGGGTCTCAACAAAACGTTCGAGGTCGAGAAGGAGCAAAAGTGAGCAAGTCGAGAAAAACGCCTTCATTTTTTCTTCTTCTTTTTCTCAAGTTCTCGCGCGCGCGCGTCCACCGTTCTCTGTCTCTCTTTCTCCGCACCAATGCGATCCTCCTTCACGATGCAGCGACACGTGCCCTGCGCTGTCGCGGCAGCAGCGTGGCGTCCCTCGCCCGCGATTCCTCGGCGACCAACGGCGACGACGATGCCTCCTCTTCGAACCTCGCCATCGTCGTCGCCATCAATCCCTTCGACCTCCCAACCTTCTTCGCAGCGCCTCCGCAACCTCTCCGCCTCTTCTTACTCCTCTTCCTCCTCCTCAGGGTCGATCTGGGACTCCGAGGTGGTCCAGAAGGAGTTCGAAGTAATGATGCGCGACTTCGCGGACGTGAGCAATTGGTCGATTGATTGATGTTGAACGAGAGAGAGAGAGAGAGAGAGAGAGAGAGAGAGAGAGAGAGAGAGAGAGAGAGAGAGAGAGGGAGAGAGAGAGAGTGAGGAGAAGAAAGGGAGAAAAAGCAGACAGAAGCACAAAAAGAGACCGAAGACA
>Ga0114918_10000595_pt1 | contig 31323 bp, 13 predicted proteins | sample LantaG_FD_87015 | JGI IMG/M metagenome (GOLD analysis project Ga0114918, IMG submission 87015) | Deep subsurface microbial communities from Baltic Sea to uncover new lineages of life (NeLLi) - Landsort_02402 metaG | ecosystem: Environmental > Aquatic > Marine > Oceanic > Sediment | place...
CCCGGAAGTCCTTTGGGACTAAATAGTTCCTTAAAGGGGGGTGCGTTGAAATCAACCCGAAAATGGGGGTTATCATGGATATGAGTGTAGGTCCTCTTGCGGAGACCTTGAGAAAAACGGACAAACCGATTGTGACTCTTTATGAACCAGTGTTGAGGGCTCTCTTTGAACTGTCACAGGAGTCTAACGGTGGTTTTGTTCGTTCGGCTGTGGTTTGTAAGGTTGAAGAGATCTTGGGAGTCCAAGAGGAGGAGTTTGGGAATTATCGTCGGGAGACTAAATTCCGTAGTTGGGTTGGGTCTTGTCTCAGTCGACATCGGAAGCGTGGTCTTGTGAAGTCTCCTGTTCCCAGACGTTTTTCCTTGACGGAGAACGGGGAGAAAGAGGCTCGGAAGATCCAATATGAGAAGATCTCATCTAAAACAAATCCTGTTACCTCCTTTTCCCTTGAGAAGGACCTGTTCCTGAAACAGGTTTCTCAAACTCTAGAAGAAATGAGGGGAAAGTCTTCGGGAGAGGGGAATTTCCCAGATTTTCTTGGAGAGCTGAATTCCCGTCTCCGTGGAAGGGAGGAGCCGTGGGGTCAAACGGAGACTATTTCTCCGGAGAAAGCGGCACATCTCCTGGAATATAACACGAACAATCGTGGTTTGAGGCGTTCTCGCTTGGATCGATATGTTAAGGACATGAGGAGCGGTTCCTGGAAAAATACCGGACAGGGTGTTATCCTGTCCAGCAAGCTCCCAGATGGAAGTCGTCGCCTCCTCAATGGCCAACATACTCTGGAGGCTATCCTTGTCTCTGAGAAGCCCCAGGAGATTCTGGTGGTGTATGATGTGGCTCTTGAGAACTTTCCTTTCTTGGATCGTGGTAAGGAGAGAGACCTGGCCGATATCCTGTCTGCTGCGGGGGTCCGTTATTCTCGAGAAATGGCTTCCATGTATTCCAAGTTTGTCGAGATCCAGGCAGCTATTGGTCAGATTCCTGACTATGATGGACATCAATGTTTTCGTAGGCGCAATTCGCAGGTGGACTCTCGGGAAGCGATCAAGTGGGCAGATGAGAACTATAATGGTTTCCGTAATGCTATGAAGGCAATTCCTAATGGAACGATCGCGGCTCCTGTGTCGACTTTCCGTGCCCTTCATTTTTTGTTTGCCCCTGTAGACCAGGAAGCGGCAGACACATTTTTTAAGATTCTCGTGAACGGTTACGGGTACAGTGGGGAGAGTGACCCGATCTATCGTCTCCGAATGTCCCTGGAGAAAATGAGGTTGAGGGCTCAGAGGGTGAGGGGGACTAAGATTTCGATGGCGCAACAGGTCGGGATGACGATCAAGGCTTGGAATGCTATTCGGAGTGGAAAGGTTTACAAGCAAATGTTTTTCAGGACTAATGAAAGGATTCCTTTCATTAACGGTTTGAAGGGATAATATGACTCACATCAAAGCCTTGAGCGATCGTCAGGCTCGAAGGATCGACAAGCTGAGGGCTCTAGGTGATCCGGAGCGAAACCCGGAGAAGGGTGAAGCGAAGGCCGCTCGGGAGAAGAGCATTGATCTTCTTTACGAGGCGGGGATGCTCCATGATTCGATCAAGATCGAAGTCCGTGAGGGAATCTCCGAGGAGGATCTCCGCGATGCTCTTCAGAAGCTTTGCCCTAACATTGACATGAAGTGGGTGAAGATTACGGTTGAGTCGAACCAGACCCCCCTCTGGAAAGACACCTGACTGGGTTCTTAAAGAAAAATTGAAAAGCCCCTTATCTTGCGATGTATATTAAGATGTCGCTTGGTAAGGGGCTTTTTTGCGTATTTCCAACCTCACTTTAATCTTTATTGACTCCTGTTGTTACGTGGAGGAAGGGCTCCGCTGTACTCAGTCTGAGTTATGGGATGCTTTTAGTGATTGGGTTCCGGATCTGAGGTTATCCAGAATTGGGAGAAATACCTTTTATACAACTCTTTTAGAGTATTTTTTGAGGAAGGGTAATTTATTTTTCTCTTTGTCTCTTCGAGACCCAGATGATTGGGAATATTTGGATAAGGGGGATCTTTCGCGGGTGTACCTGATCGGAGATGGCGATGCAGTTAAGATTGGGATTTCTTTCAATCCAAATTATCGATTGAAAGTTTTACAAATAGGTTCCTCCAGAGAACTTTATCTGTTAGCGAGTTTTCCGGGGGGAGAGAAAGAAGAAACTATTCTCCATGGTCTTTTTCGAGAGAAACATGTGAGGGGGGAGTGGTTTAACCTTGACGAAAAAGATATCTTAAAAATATTTGGATTTTTTTCAGAAGTTGATCTAAAATAAAAAAAGATGTGGACTTACACTCCTATGTAGAATCAGAGTTCTAAATTGTGTGGAGGAGTAGGCCATGCAAAGGTCTCGAGCTGTTTTTGTGGATTTGAGTGATTTCTTGAAAGTCTCCGATGAAAAGGAGAATTTTATGGAACCACAACTAAAATTCTCCCCGCTCCTCCCAGGGTTTTTGAGGGACCAGAAGTCTCTTTTCGGAAAACTTATAGGGTTTATTTGGCCTTATGAGATGTCTCAAACCTTTAATTGGGGTCTTCGAGAGGATTTTTCTACAGAGGTGTCTTTTTTGTTCGGGGAAAACAACGATTTCGTTTTTCCGATTATTTGTCTTAAAGATAGGGAGGACCCGAAACCTCTTTGGGATCTTCAAGCTCGTTTTGACATTTCCTTGTGGGGTTCGAGTTACTTCACAGGAGTCTCTTGTTGTTGCACTTTTGCTAATGTAGCAGGGGTCTCAAAAATTTTGTCTTTTCCCTTTGACTTATAGTCGGATTGATAATTCGGCTATAAGCGCTCCAGTTATAGGAGAAAGGGCCTTTTGTTTTCGGGGGTAAGGAATGGCTACTAATCAGGATCTGAATCCTCAAAATGGAGTACAGGGTACTTCTTATATTTATGACTTCGGTACCTCCCCGAATACTCGGACGGCGGTATCCCAGAAGGTTCGTCTTCTGACCCCTGCGTATGGAAGTACCGAGGGGTTGAGTCAGATTGGTGTTGTCGGATCCTTTAATCCGACTCACTCGAGGGATGTCACGGAAGTTCGCGGTATTGGTTTCGGTGACAAGGTTGCTGAGCTGGTGCCTTCGGTTTCTGCGGTTATCACGGCCTCCTTCGAGAGGGCGATGCTTTACCTGAGCGATATGTTTTCCGCTACCGGGTATGGTAGTGGTCTCAATGGTCCTGTGAGGGCTCTGAGTCATCACAGGTGGCCGTTTGATATTGAGCAGCAGTTGGTTTTTAGCACGCTTGCAGATATGGATCTAGGGGTCCAAAATATCGGTAAGACGGGAAAAGACTGGGATGGTGGTGTTAAGGCTATCGAATTTCCTACTACGGTGTTAGATAAAGCTAATAATTACTCAACCCGAGGCCATACAGCAGTCGTTACTATTTACGAGGCTTGTTGGTTCAATGATTATAACTTCACCCTGTCGAAGGATGAGGGGCAGATCATGGAATCAGGTGGAGTGACTGTTTCTGATGTCCATGATTTAGGTTCAGTGTACGGCGAATTCATGGCTACCGGTAATGACCCCACTATTCAGAGTGGTTCCATCAGGTTTGATCCTGTTAGTCCGTAGTCTGAATAATTGAGTGATTTTGGAAAAGGGCGAACCCGACGGGTTCGCCCTTTTCTTTTTTACAAGTTATTTCTAACAAGTGGTATAGTTTACTCGGAGTTATTTTTGTTGTAGGAGAAAAAACATGTTAGATATTAAATCTCTTCAGGAAGCCCTTGATAAGGTTTCGGATATTGGCTGTCGAGAAGTGTCTTTTGAAGTGAATGGTTTGACGATTTCTTTTCGTCATTTGTCGGATGAAGAAGAAGTTGAAGTCTTCCGATATTCTCAAGAACCCTTATCTGAAGGGGTGGAAAGCCAAGCCGTTATTCATGATATGTTTCATAGGTTTAAAGTGTCTACTTTAGCCTATGCCTTGGTTCAGATTGGGGACAAGGATCTGAGGGGTGTCGATTTTATATCAATTGGAGAAGTATTAAAGAACGGTAAAGAAATAAAAAGACCAAGAGTAGAAGTTTTAAAAGAGTTGTTGAAAGGTTGGTCGAGACCTTTTTTAAGTCGATGTTTCATGAAGTATGGGGAGATTCTTGAACAACTGGAGATTGCTGCTGAGAAGGCAATTGAGTTTGAGCCTTCAAGTATAGAACTCGAAATAGAAAGGTTGGAGAAGAAGATCAAAGATCTTAAAAAATTGAGGGAAAAAAGAGATAAACAGGCGATTGATGAAAAGGATCATTTTATTAAAGGGCTCATAGATGGTGAGAGAGAGCAGATTGAAGTGGGTAAGATTGATCTCGAAGAAAAGAGGGAAATAAGGACTCTAGGCCAAACTCTAGATGAGAAGGAACCTCTTTCCGAGTATCAAGAAAAAATTTCCTCTCTGGCCCCTTTGCAACCTCCTATGAGGATGGTTCCTCCACGACGTTCCTTATCCCCGAGACCTGGGCAGCATCAGCCGGTGCAGCAACCTCAGCTGGTGCAGCAACCTCAGCCGGTGCAGCAACCTCAGCCGGTGCAGCAACCTCAGCCGGTGCAGCAACCCCAGCCGGTGCAGCAGCCTCAGCCGGTGCAGCAGCCTCAGCCGGTACAGCAGCCTCAGTCGGTACAGCAGCCTCAGCCGGTACAGCAGCCTCAGCCGGTACAGCAGCCTCAGCCGGAAAGGATGCAGAGAAGAAGGGCAAATTTGGAGGAAAAACGGATTGAGGGAACTGCTGTCAGGAGTTTTAGGAATTCCGGGACCGACCCGATTCCAACTCCAGTAGCAGGGAGAAAACCACCACATTTGAGTGCGAGTCAAATTGCAAATGAAATAGAAATGTTTGAGGTGCCTCCTCAGATTCTCGGAGGACCTTCAGAGAGAGGAAAAAAGAAGTTATCTGATAATGATAAAGAACATATGGATAAGGTCTCTAAAGCTTCCGAGAACCCAAATTGGGTTCCCCCAAAAAGATGAGTAGTGAGGTTTTTTTAGGCAAGGAGTGTGGGGATCTAAATGAGTCCAGTACGATTACCACATACTGCCTATTCACAAAGAGAACAGTTTTATAAAGACACTTTAAAATTGTTGGATCCGGGTTTCTTAACTCAAAAGGTTAAGGTAAATGGGATCAATATTGTTTTTCGGTCTCCGAGTCCGTCAGATTATCTGTTAGCGGAACAAACAGAAGACGAAAATAAAGTTTGGTTATGTAGATTTTTATCTTTATGTACATGGACCATAGATCATCATGTTCTTACTGACATAAATTCTAGTCGGAGAGTTTTTGACTGTTATCAAAATCTTCAGCCAAATATTCTTTCTTGTTTTTTTGGGGTTCTTCGGGGACTTATAACACGAGTTAAGGATAGTTGTGATGTAGTTAAGATATTTTCCGTTGAAGATCCTTCAAGGATTTTATGGCGTCAATTTGATGGTAAATATCAGGAGAGTATTTTTGGAAGATCTCTACACCCTCATCGTGAGCTGAACACGGTCCAAAAGTTATGGGTTTATTACAACTCGAGGAAGGATGAAGAAGATCAACTTTTGAGGGAATGGTCTTATGTAAAAAGTATGCTTGCTCCCCATCTCTCGAAGAGTTCCTCTAATAGTTGGTCTTCTCAGGAAAAGGAAAGGGGAAAGAAACAGGAGTCTGAAAATAGAGTCCTGAAAGATGAGTTTTACTATAAAAAAATAGGAGTTCTTGAAGAAAGCGGGTTTAAGCGTCCAAAAAGGAAAAGTGAGGTTAAAGATTATGGGACTCTTCAGGATGAGTTCCGTAGGTGGGTTAAGGGAGAGATGGATGATCATGATCAAACTGTTAAGTCTTATAAAGATGAGATAAGAAAAGCCTGGGAAGAAAGGAAAGCCAAGAGAGAAAAACAGAGACAAATTGTACTCGAAGCACATAAACAACACATGGAAACTTTGGACCCCGAGAAGCCTCTTCGTCTGGTCGGTTATTCAGAAGAGCAGTTGAAAGAAATATTACAAGGTAAACCCAAAGGTTCCCGAATTATTGACCCTGAAGGAAGTTCCTATATTTATAAAGGGTGGGTGGAACAGGACCCAAAACCTTTTAAGGGATCTCTCCAGAGCCAGATTGAAGAGAGATCCAGCAAAATGAAACGAGGAGATCCTAATGTCTGAGTCCACTTTGAAAGCTCAGATGATTATAGAGACTAATTTGAAAGAGTCTCTGGCTTCTATTCTGAAATTCAGAAGGGCCGCAGGAAAGGAACTCAAAGGCTTAGGAAACGTAATAGATGAGGAGTTCGGGGAGATCCCGAAGCTTGGAGTTAGTTCGTTTAAGAAAATGTTCGATGACTTGAAGAAGACTTCTTCTCGTCTTGGTCTGAATCCTTTTAAATTTGAGAAGATAGAGAAGAAGTTTGATAAACAGTATGCAAAGATGGAGGCGACAGAGAAAAAACTCGATAAATATCGAGCTAAGTTGAAGAAGTCGGAGAGTGAGGATGATAAGGAAAAGTATAAGAAAAAGATAGAATTTCAGAAACATATAATGCGGAAAGAGGGCCGTAATATTTCGGACCTATTAGGTCACGAAAAAAAGTTGCTGGAAACAAGGAAGCAGAACCTTTCAGATTACCACAAAATTAGGCAAAAGAAGGGCTCTGAACATGTAGAGAGTCTTGGTAGGAATGCCGCCAGTATGTTCAATGATTTGAAGTCTCAGAATATCGGCATGTTTGCGGATATTTTTAAGGGAGGCGGAAAAGCTCTGGCTATGAGAGGGGCCCGTCTTCAGGAGAAGTTCGCAGGAGGAACGGGAATACGTGCGAAGGGAGCCAATATGATGGGGGACATGATGTCCAGCATGGGCCCCCTGTTGGCTGGTCTGGGTGGAGTTGTTGCCGGATTTACAGCCGTCGCAGGAATTGTGATGGCTGTAGATTCCCACACAAAGGGGTTGAACAAGACTTTAATTCAAAGCGGGGTTACTGCAGCCGACCTTGCTGGGAATTATATGGATTTCGAGGACTCCCTCAATAGAGTGACGGCTTTAACGGGAGGGGCCGGGGGTAAGGCGGAAGAATTCCGTCAAACGTGGAATCTTACTGCTGAAGCTCAAATGCAGTTAGTGGGTGCCTTTAATCAAGGCAATATGGCTTTCAAAAAGTTTTCCAATAACGCTGACGGAACAAGTTCTTCTATCGGGTCTATTCAGGAGAATATGGAGACGGCTCTGACTTATGCGAATTTATTTTCAGTAGCCGCTCCGGAGATGGTCGCCACTCAATCTAAGATGATGACCGAATGGGGAATGAGTCTTGATGAAGTGAAGGAGCAGTTTGGGAGTATTTTTGAAGCGGCTCGCCAGTCTACTTATGGGGTGAAGAATTTCTATTCTATGGTCCTAAATGTGACGTCTGGGTTAGCTAGCTATAATGTTCGAATGTCTGAAACCGCTGCCCTTTTATTGAAGTTGTCTAAAGTTATGGATCCTGGAAGAGCCTCAGCTTTCCTGCAGGCTATCTCGGGTAAATATGAAAAGATGGGAATTAAGGATAGATTTACCGATGTGAAGAAGAGAGGGGCGGGGCTCACCAAGGAAATTCTGGTAGGTAAAGAAGGTATCGGAGGCGTCGGGAGAGTGGAGGACCTCAAGAAAAAATATGGGCATGCACTTCAATCTTCAAGTGATAGAGTTGGGGTTAAAATAGATTGGTCGAAGGGTTCTGAGGAGATTATGAAGCAGTTGTCAAAGTTGACAACTAAACAAGAGGGTATGCTGGTACAGGGTCTTCAGAGGGATCTAGGCGGGGGGGATAAAGGAACTGCGGCAGCAGAGGAATTAATGGCTGCGGCTCAGATCTCCGGAGCGATGTCTGGTAGTGCAAAAGACCTTGCAATGGCTATGGATGCGGTTTCTGCTGGACAGGAGCTGGCTCTTGAATTGACCGGTATGCAAAAGCTCGTAGGGGGGAAATCCATGGCTGAGGCTATGGATAAATTTGAAACTCGGGCTCTTATGGAGGAGACTTATGGAGCCGAACAGGCAAAAAGGCTTCGAGAGGTTTCTTTAAGGTTAGAGGGTAACTTTGACATTCTTCAGAAAGAGTCCGCTCGGATGAAGGAGTTGACGGAGCTGGCGAAACTGGAAGGTCCTCGTGGGGAGGAAGCTAAAAAAGAACTCGAAGAACTCAAGTCGCGACAGGATCAGAATGCAAAGAGTATGGGGGGGATGGTAAAGGATAATGGGGACATTGTTTCTACGACTATAGATGAAAATGGAGATGTTCAGGAAGGGGGCACTATGAATAAAGTCCTCGATTATATGATGACGAATGGTGCGGAGCTGGAAAAGGTCTCCCTAGATAAGCAGTCCCAACAGCTTGATGTTTCAAAACAAATAGTTGAAAATACAAAGGATATCGCGGACACCTTGAAGATCGGAATTGAGGCCTTGATGAGGGATATGTATTCTTGGATGAAGCCCATATGGGATGGTATGGGAATTGTTTGGGATGGGATAAAAGGTTTCCTTAGTATGGCGGTGGAAGGTATTATCGATCTTGTGGATCGTTTCGGAGGTAAGGGAACTGCGGCAAGACTTTCGAAAAATTTCAAGTCGGCTGTCTTAGGTCCTTTGGGATATGATGGTGATCTGGGATTTGCAGACCAAAATAGAGATACTTTGACGGAAGAAGAGGAGAGGGAAAAAGCAGCTTTCCTGGAGAAAAAAAGAACAGAAATTCAAGCCATGAAAGTAAAAGAAACCTCCGCAGAAAAGGAGGTCCAAACTCTCTCCTCAGAATTGAGAGGGATGGGCAAAGGAACGCCTGCGGAGGAGGCTGCTTATAAGGCTAAAGAGAAGGAGTTAGAGGCGGCTCAAAAAAGGAAAGAAACATACTCAAGTCATGGGAGAGCCTTAGCTGGCCAGCTGTCCGGGGTCCAAAATTTAACTGGAGGAGGGATTCAGGTTTCTCTTGCAGAAACTGGATGGGAGGGTTTTCAAGGACAAGAGATGCTCGCTCTTTGGGATACGGCAGTGTCTTCAATGTCCGGAGAGGAGAAGAAAAAATATGATAGTATTAAGCATTTTTCCGGGGAAGATAGAAATAAAATTGCTTTAGCAGAGACGGATAATGAGAGAAAAGCTCTTATTGATGAGATTTTCCGGAGCCAGAATGATGGGGGGAAATGGACGGTTGCAGGAGCTGCTACCGCTCAAGCAAGGGGAGAGACTGGAATTGGTGCAGATGTCATTAGTAATTCTGCCGTAAGCCAGGCAGAGGGTAGGGGGTTATTACAGGCAAGTGAAGAGGGAGTTTCTTCGGAGGATCTGCCGAAATTTATGGCTAAATATATGTCCGATTTTTTAAAGGACTCCCTTGATTCAAACATCAAGTTTTTAGGAGAAGGCATAACCAAGACTGATGAAGACATTGCAGCTCAGCAGGAGAGAGTAGATTCGGCAGCTCTCACTCAGGATAGTGACCTGTTTGTAGAAGAGCAAAGAAAATTAGAGGAGTTGCAGAATAAGAAGAAGAAATTTGAGGAGCAATTAGCTTCAAAGCAGGCTATTCAAATAGCGGAAGAGTTATGGAAAAAGGAAAAACAAGGAGATGCAGATGCATTTCTTAGTATGCTAGGATTTAGTCCGGAGCAGATCTCCGAAATGTCCGATGATATGGCAGCTGCATTGGCAGACCCAAAAGCCCAGAAAAAGTTTATGAAGGGGGCGGAGGGCGCTAAGGTTAGAACAGCTGTTGAGATGGCGAGTTCAGATCCGATTTGGCTCGAAGAGCTGAAAGCTTATCCAGAGTTTCTTAATATGGTTACCGGGGGAGGTAGGAGTCGTTCGGCTTCCCTTGAGGGAAGCCCCGAAGTGACCGATGAGAGGTCTGCCTCTGAGGCGAACGCCGCTGCCAAGGAGAAGGACAGAGCCCGGGCTAGAGACGCCGAGGCGAGGGAGGGGGCCAATAGGGAGAGGGATGCGAAGGCTGCGAAGGAGGCAGCCGCCCTTAGAGGTCCCTCCCTTAAGGATTTCATTTGGAGGCCCGGCCAGGCACCTGTGAGCTTTAGTCCTAATGATGAGCTTTTCGGAGCTAAGTCCGGTGGTCCCATAGAGAAACTCCTCGGAGGAGGTGGTGGAGGGGCAGTAAACATAAATATTTATGGGGACGAGGCGAAAGTATACCAAGTGGTTAAGCGGGTTCTTTCGGAGTTAAAGATGATCTAAAAACTTAGGGATTAAATATCCGGCTATACTCTTGTATGATAAGGGGAGGGTTATTTTCAAAGGGGAACCCCATGGCCGGAACGATCCCTGTATTTAGAAGTGCTTTTACATCTCCTGAAGATGAGTTTTCAGGGAGGGGGGTAAGGCCGGTTGTTTTCGACATCTTGGCCCCTGACCATGAAACTAGCATTCTTCCAGACCATTTAAAAATGGTCCTGCATGTGAATCCGACATCTATGAAGATGTCTCATTCGAAGGTCATCGAGAGGATTCATACAGAGGGAGGATTTGTAGAACAGCATTTCGGAGATGGTACCGAAACCATTGCGTTCGAGATGGCTACGGGTGGGTTTATGAGACTCTATACGGGTCTCACGAATATTACCGGTGGGGGAATCGATGTCGGGGGTACCCGACGGGAAACAATTGCTTACGATAAATATTTGGATATACTTGCCCTGTTTCATAATAATGGGCATATTTATGACTATCATGGGAGAATCGTTTTTGATGGGATCATCAAAATCTGGTTTGATGGGCATACTTGGTATGGGTGGTTCCAAAGTTTTTCCGTTTCTGAAGAGGCAGAGTCCCCCTATCAATTCACCTTGTCCGCCAATTTTATTATAGATAGTGAAAAGGTGACTTTAAGGACTACAATACTTCCGGGAGGCGCCTCCTCAAGCCAGGACCCGACAAGAAAAACTTTCGAGTTCCAGGAGGAAGAAATTTCCACTGTGAATACTGATTTCTCATATGAATCGAAATTGGAAGAGGAAATTAAAAATTTCAAGAAGATTGGGGATATTAATCCTTCTTCCGAATCTTTTGAGGAAGATTATTACCCTGAACCTGATAAAACTTCTCTGGGGATGGAGAATACTGAAAAAGAAGAGGCCACTCTGCAACTGTTCAAGGACGTTAAAGAAAGGGGAGAAGACATTCAGTCTTCTCTGGGGGAGAAGACTGAATAACTCCGAAGAGGTGAAAAGGCTTCAAGAGATTGGTCCAAAGGCTTTCCAGAAGGAGAATGGATCTTAAATGGCTTCAACAAAAGAAACTTTTCCTATAGCAAACATTCCCGGTCGCCCCGTTTATGACCCAACTCGTATTCATTCTCCAAATGAATATTCCCTTTTGGGTGGGCTTGATAGGAATTATGAGCTTCAGGAAAATATTCCCATAAGTGGGGTCAGAGAAGATCTTCGGGCCTACTCCCCTTTTAAAATTTCTCTAGTTCCCCCAATAGTTTATGGGAATCTTCCGGAACAGGATTCTATTTTTTCAGGGATCGGTGACAAATTAAGGCAAATAGGTCAAGGTGCCCTTGATTTATTTCTGTTCGCTTTTGGTATTGATGAAAGCGAAATTGATAGTTTGCTTTCACAGGATTACAATCTGGGGGCCGGTGGCAACGCAAGTTTTGAGGAGGACATTGAGACGAATGATGCTGCTTCGATTGCAGTACGAGAGGCCACAAAGGAATGGGAAGAATCTGTCCATGATGCCACGTGTAAGTGTACAAATGGAAATTCCGCGGGGAATTGTCCTTCTCCGTCGACTTTAAGAATTGATGGGTATATCAGAAGCCCCCAAGGTGCCGGACTAACGGGCTCAAAGCTGTACACTTGTGATACCGTAGCTAACGAAAACGGTGCTCAGGAATGGTGCGGGTTTTTTGTTGTTTACTGTTATGGGGCAGCAGGACTAAAGCCGGATATTAAAAAGAGGTTATATTCTGCTAGTGGATCCAAGAACTGGGCGGATAAAACAGGGAGATTAGTCTCTCCTTCAGACATCAAATCTGGAGATATTCTTCTTATTGGGACTTCTCCGGGTCCTCCAACACATATCGGGCTAGCTATAGAGGATGCGAATTACCCAACCTCTGTGAGGACCATTGAGGGGAACACGTCAGGAGAATTTCCTGATGGAAATAAATATGATGGAGTAGGGAAACGTACCCGTCCTTTTACTGGGGCAGGTGCTGTTCTTCATGGTATTAGATTAAAATCAGAAGATTTTGTGGATGGTTTTTCAGCTCGTTCCCCTACGGATGAGGCGAACGAGAATCAGGTGGCTGTGGGGGTGGCAGCACAAGTAGAGAGGGTGTCTGATGAGGCGGGTTTGGGTGTCGGTGAGGGAGAGGGTCCCCTTCAATCTCGTGGGTACGGTCCTTTACCATATACAATCAAAAATATTCAGACCTTAGACGTCGCCTCACACTATTATGATAGTTGGCAGGAGGCTAAGGATGCCCGTACTAGGGGAATCCTACAGAATCTTGGGGCCGGAGACTCTTGGGGGTTGGATGCCCGGAGTAAAGTTGAATCTTTTGTGGCTCTCGGAAAGAAAAGTTTGGCAGGTGGGGTTACGGAACCCGCTCTTGCGGACCGTGTTGTTGCAGCAGATGTTGCTTTACAGCTTGATGCTATTCTCAAGACACCTGCACTGACTCTTCTCGTAAACCCACTTTCTTTAAGCATCAGTTACGAGAAGATTCAGCAACTTACTAATCACACACGTATGGGATATATATATGAAGCCTGGGGAGAACAGCAGCCAAAATTGAGTATTTCCGGACAAACCGGGGCTTTTATAGCAGGGGCCGGAGCCTCTGATGAAGAGCATACACGGACAAAGTCTCCCTCTGGGGTTCAGTTTGCTTGTAAGAGAGATAGTGCTGCTTATCAGAATTTGATGAATCTATTTACGATGTATAAAAACAATGGATATATTTTTGATTCTGTTTTTGGGTCAAAGTCTCCTCTTTTTGTAGGTGCTTTGTCGATTGAGTATGATGGGTGGGTCTACATAGGGCATATGGAAAACTTCAATTATGGGTTTGACCAGAAGGAGACTCAGAATGGTCGAGTCCAATTTGATTTCGAGTTCACTGTAAGCCAGATGTACGATACGTCCCAACCTGTTGAGGTGGTTCAAGAGATGGCTAACCCTAATGGGGGTCGTCTTCTCCAAACCGGTCGCAGTGAAACATTGTCAGAGTTTTCTTCCACCTTTTTTTCGGGGGGCACTGCAACCTCCCCTCCCCCCCTAATCCCGGAAGCTTCCTTGCCTGGGGGTGTGGTGTCGGTACCTCCTAGCAGCCTCGGAGTAGAAGTTCCGGAGGACTCTCAGGAAGAGGAGCCTGTTGTTTATTGGGATCCGATTAATGGAGGCACTTTTCCAGAGGGGGGGGTTTCCATTGACCAAATTTCTGGGAGCATGGCGCAAGCAGAGGCTTATCAACAGGAACCGGTTGAGACTCGTAACATTAAAATTTACGACGTTGTTTGATGGGGTTACGTAATGGGTGTTGAGCATCGTCCTTATGCGGGTAGTTGGAATTTGAATCAGACAAAACTGGTTCAACATTCCCCTGATTGTCTGGTTTATTTTAATGGGGACACTTCAATTCCCGGATGCTCGAGTTGTTCCGGCCGCATTGAGATGCAGAAATATATTATCCAGGTCAGTGTGGAGTCTGGTGTGGATGCTGGCTCAGCTTCTGCTAACCTTTCCCTGGCAATTCCTATCCATACGGCGGACGGGATGGGGAGGGATGGTCAGTACCTTTTAAGGGCCGGGTTGGAAGTTCATATTTATATGAGGGGATATTTCCCGGTTCAGGGTCAGTTTCAGGGAGTGGAACTCGAGGAGGATGTTGGAAATCTGGACATTTCCCAGATTATGACCTACCCGTATTATCATGTTTTTCATGGGGTGGTGACCGGAGTAGATGTCTCTAAACAAGGGGGCCTTCAAAGTTATACGGTTCAGTGTAATAGTATGATGTATTTCTGGCAATATCATAATGTCAGCCAGAATGCTTCTGCTTTTGGGCCGAGACCAGCTAACTCTAAGCTCAAGAGTAATCTTGTAGGGCATCAGTTTACTGGATGGACTCCTTACTCGATCATTTATACCTTATTCCATGATGTGGCGGGAGCTGCTGGTGGTGTGGGTTTTGCGATTGATCAAAAGACGAATGTTGATGCTAATTCCTCAGTAGGAGACCAAAGTCTTTTCTCTTTGAACCTTGAGTATTGGAAAAGAAGATTCCAGACCAGGATGATTCACTTGAGGATGCATGGAGCTAGCGGTCAGGTTTACAGTGCGGCTCAGGGAATTTTTTTGGGGCGTTTGAGCGGGAGTCGTGTGCAAAGTATTTTGACGCATTTCAAAGCCACAAGAAGTGCAAGTGAAACGTTAAAGTTTGACATTTTCTCAGCCTCAAGAGCTTTGGGGCTGACAAAGACTACAAAACATCCGACTACAGGGGAGACCATTGTTAAGGCAACTTTTGGTTCTAATGTTTCAGGAACCTCAGCTGAAATTGAAGGGGTAGACTCTAATTCGGCAACGGACATTAATGTTTTTGATCTCGAGCCTTATGCACAGAAATTAGGGGAATTGGGACAGGTTAATTTTTGGGAGTCCACATATCAGTCCAAATTAGATGTGGCGCAACAGGTTTGCCAAACAACAGGATATGAGTTTTACCAGGATGTAGACGGAGATTTTGTTTTTAAACCCCCCCTTTATAATTTGGACACGTCTTCTAGTCGAGTGTACAGGATCGAAGAAATTGATGTTATCTCAATCGCGGAACATGATAAGGAACCTGTTTGCACATATATGACCTTTACTGGAGGCCAGTTCCGTAACTATCAGATTGGGGGTCTGGAGGGAGAGTGGGGAACTAGAGGTCAGTATGTGGATTATCGACTGGTGGCTCAGTTTGGGTGGCGTCCGGAAAGTTTTGAGTCTACCTATCATAATAATCCAAGGACTATGTTTTATGCGGCAATGAACAGAATGGATATCTTGAATGCCCCAACACGTTCCGCTGAGATCTCAATTCTTTTAAGACCTGAGTTAAGGCCTGGATTTCCAGTTTATGTAGTTGGGATCGATTGTTTTTATTACCTCCAAAACATGTCTCATTCCTGGAGTTTCGGGGGTTCCTGTACCACAAGTCTGAATTTAGTGGCAAAGAGACCAAAGTTCTATGCCCCGGGATATTCTAAAAAGAGAGGAATCGGCGCAATTGATCTTTCTCAGATGTATCTCCCCAAAAAACCTTTGAAGATTATTGATAAAGAGGGACATCCTAGACTTTCTGGATTCCCAAATGTGGTTTTAGCCCTGAACCCTTATGGAGTTAATCCTCTCCATTTTGTTACCGGGGCAGATTTGAAAGATTTAAGCAATCCTTTGGTTGTAAGGAACCTCATAAAGATTGCTTTAGAAACTAATCTTATCTATGTGGACTATAATAACAGTGGGACGCCGGAGAAGGGCCCCTTTTTGATGAAGATAGACCCCACCTCGGAAGTTAAACCAGACCCCCTGGGGACGGAGGCTAAAGAAGGTGAGGTAAATACTGACGCTGCTTCGAATGGGGTCCCAGAAGGGTTCCAAAGACTTAATTTTGAAACCTTTGCGGCCGGTGCAAACCTCCTTGCAGCGGCACGGGAACAAAGGGCTTCGGTTGCACAAACTTATGAAAAGGTTATCCTAGAGATAACCTCAAATCTTCAGAATCTGATAGAGAAAAGAAAGAAGTTGAATGCCCAGAAAAAAAATACGGAGGCCATAAACAATAAAATCAGTTCGGTAGAACGACAAATAGAGAGCCTGAGAAATCAGGTGACCCAAGCCGAATCCGCTATCCAAGATAAATATAAAAATGATGAGCAAATTCAAGGAATTTTAGACCTGTTCAAGAACTTAATGCTTGGATATATCCAGGATCAGTCTGATTATCCGGCTCCGAACTCTACTGCTTCCTACCTGGACCTCCTCAGCGACAAAAAAGCAGCCTTTACAAATACAGAATTGCCTGGAGCCTATCAATATTTTTCTTGCTCCCACCCGGACCCGAAATTTCAAGGTCCTGGTATTCTGAGGGCAGACCTCAAAGCGGGAGCTTTGGTAGAGCCCCCAGCCAGGGTGCGGGAACAGTATCGTGATACTGTAGGATTCGTCCCCACTCCGACAAGAGGTCCTGACGGGGTTTTTCCAGAGGCAGAGTTAGGGAAGATTACAGTTTATAATGGCTTGGCTCTTTTAACTTCTCAAAAAGAATCTTTTGTTGACAAGGATGGTAAGGAGAAGACCAGAAGAATTCCAGATATCTTGCCGACTTCTGAAATAAAGAGTATGGTTTTTACAACTCACCAGTTGGACTTGAGCCAGGCCCAAACAGCTTATAACTTTGGGGAGAATTTCACTGGTCTGGGGGAGGGAACTTTTGAGGTAGTCAATAAGGCAATTAATACTAAAGCTAAAAAGGGTGGAACTAGCCTGGAGTATTTTTATAAAGAGGATTGGGAGAAATTTATTAAGGGAACAGTAGGATGGCCAGAGTTTTATGAAAAAGTGGAATTCCCAACGGAAGTTGTATTTTTAGGGAGTCCTTATGCTACGGATCAAGAAGATATTCTCATAGATTTGAGGCTCACCCCTTCTTTTTCCGAGTCATCTACGGATAAAGAAATTACAGAGGTTCTTCGTACCTTCTTTGTAAACCTTCTGTATGTGACAGTAAATACGGCCCTTCGGGAAAAATGGATAGAGTTAAAGCAGGAAGTTTTGGCGGGGACCGTAGGCGAACAGAGTAATTTGGTGACTGCTACGACTCAGATTGAGGCGGATTTTAAGGGAATTGGTAAAGCTCTTTTCGGTAAATCTTTTAAGATGAAGTCGGATAAAGTTGAAAAGGTAGTGGGGAAAGGAAAGAAGATTTTTGCCTCTCCCGTTTTCCCCGTGAGTGACCGAAAAGGATATGAGGTTATTGGGTCGTATCAGTATGGAAGAGATATAGATATTGCTCCAGGTTCCTCATATGATCAGTTGGCCCTGAAAGACCCCCTCTCTTTTGCGAACCCCTCTGACGTAGAAGAGTTTATCAAAATTTTGACCGGAGACGCTAGAGATACAAGCACTGGAGATGATGAGGAATTAGTGACTCCTATCCAGAAGGCCGCTGCCGAGATTGAGCAGAAACTTATGAGTGGGATTCTTAACAATCCTGGAACCCCCAATGAGGTACTTGAATTAGTACGAGGTTTTATGGATGAGTCTAAGGGTAAGAAAACCTCAGTGGGGTTCGCTAATTGGATTGCAGCTTCTAATGACCAAGATTTCAAACTCTCTGTTAATAATGCTGCTTACCAGTTGGCAGACCTTCAGTTGCATGTGAATAAACCCATCTGTAATTGCCGAGCTACGGAAGCAGACATACTCCTGAGCGAGGCTTTCAATTCAGAAAACTTCACTCAGATTGTACACACGGAAGATTTAGACCAGGTGACTGGGGCCATTAGTAATCTCGTAAACCAAAAGTCTGTCGGATGGGACAAAAGCCAGAAAGCTATGGGAGGTCAAACAACAAATCTATTTCCCAGCACCACTTCTGAGCTTAATAAAAGAAAACAAGATGTTTCTACAGCTTTCGGAGATCTCAAAAAGTTAGCGGACCATGTGGTCAGTGATAGTGGGTTGGAGGAGGCTATTGCTGCCTTTGATGCTGCCAAGGAGAAAGTCTAATGCCTCGTCCTCTTTTTAATAAGGCCACTTATGGTGTAATCCATGAGATGGTGAATCGGAAGAAAGCCCGGGACCAGAGGTCCTCAAGTGGCATCTCTTCAATGAATCTCTGTCTCGGGAAAGTAGTGTCGGTGAATTATGAGGAGGCAAAGGTTACCCTGAGAATCCTTTCCGGGGCCGACCAGGAGTTTCAAAGGGTACCAGTACCGATTACCTTTCCAGGTGCCGGAGATCGGGTTTTTCTAGGGGCTATGCCAATGGTGGGAGATGTGGCTGTTTTAGGTCACCTCACTCAAGAGTCCACTGGTGGAGAGACTACTCCTGTAATTCTTAGCTGGTGTCTTCCGGGTCCTTGGATGGGTTATGACTGGCTTCCCGGGCAGCCCTTTGCCCCGGATGAATATTCTATGGATCCTAAAGACTCGGCTTTCACAGCAGGAGTCTTTCAGAGGACCCGAAGAAAGCTTCGACACATGGAGCCTGGTAATATTGTAGCCTCTTCTGGGCAAGGTTCCGATTTGGTTCTTGATGAGGGAGTTCTTCTCTCAAATCGACGATGCAATGAAATCCGTCTTCGGGACCAGGACCAGGCTCTAGTTTGCCGAACTCTGCAACAGTTCCATGCAATGGCCGGAGTTCGTGTTTATTCCGGAATGGTTCAGAGGGAAGCCACCCTTTTGCCAACCCAAATGATCTCTGATGGAACTTATTGGGAGACCCCTTATCAAGTAGACTATACGACAAAAACCCCCCTTGATGATGAGGGTCTGAGGAAAATTCCACACCCTAAATATCAGGTGGGATATCTATCCCCAAATGATGTTTTCAATCGCATTGAAGATTCCGGAAATATGGCAGGATCAAATTTATCTGGAGTTTTCTTCAATGGGGACATAGACCCATATGTGTTTTTGAGGAGGGGTCTCTTCATTACACAAAATGGGTTTCTTTATGACGGGAAAACCTCTTCGGGGGCTTCTTATGGGGGGAAGCCGGGTTATCGAGTTTCAGTGAACACAGATGAAGACGGCGTTCCTCTAAATAGTCTCACAGGGGGGAAGGAAAATGCGGAATCCTTTACTGAGTATCGAATTGAAGTTACTCACACCTCTGATGGGAGGCTCCCAGTAACAGAGCAGACAGATAACTTTGACGCGGAAAGGCTTCCTTCCGCAGAGTTGTCTGGAACCAACCTTAACGGGAAAACTTCCCCCTTTGTTACCCTTGTTTATGGAAGCGTTGTAGGGAATGACCCGTTCACCCCTGCCGGAAGAGAAAAATATGGAATCCCACTAAAACCAGTGATTTTTACGGAAGCGGGAGACCCTGCTCCCGACATGGAAAGTGGGATAGGTTCTCCTGTATCCGACCATGCCGCAAGTTATTTCGGAGTTAGCCCAGTAAATGCAGACACACCTCCTACTTTTTGGTCCGTGACCAAAGACGGTCGGGTGAAGATGTCTGTGAGTGGGCCGAAAACCTCTGCTTTTTGCGTTGAAGCTAATTTTTCTTCTGGTGTAAAGATTAATACCGGAGGAGTTTTTGAGGTTAATGCAGCAGGAGGCTTCCAGTGGTCTATTTCAGGAAAGAATGAGGTTGATAATCGTAGCCTTAACCTTTCCTCAAAAGGGGCGGTGAGGATTTACGCCGACGGAGACACGACGGAGGGAAAACAAACAAAGGATCTTCGTTCAAACTCGGCTTCTACACAACCGAGTTTGGAGATAGGCGGTAAAAATAATGTTCTTGTCAGTTCTGGGAAAAGAGTTGACCTGCGTTCGGAGGTAATTGAACACCAAGCCCAGACTCATCGATTACAAGCGATGTCTGGAATTTCTTTGAACGCAGTGAAAAATATTGAGGTAAACTCGAGCGTATACAGCCAATCTGTCGGGGGTAAGGCTGATTATTCATATTTTGGCCCGAAGGATCTTTTGCCCACTAGTGGCCCTCACAGGAATACCGTCATCAGTGGTGTCGGTGTAGGGACGGTAGACAATTATCTTGTCTTGATGGGAGACAGGACGGAAAACATTGTGGTTGGAGACCACAGCACCTCGATCCTGATAGGAAACCTCACTTATGAGACCCTTGCAGGAACCTGGGAAGCAAGGGCTGGGGTAAATTCTCTTTCTGTGGATGTGGCAACAGGTCTCAGTGGTTCGGTTAAGGTTGGAACAGTGAAAATGGAAGCCTTGGCAGGGACTACAGAGATCAGTGGGCAAGTGTCCATCACTCTGAGGAGTTCAGGTCCCGCAACCCTCGCAGGATTAGCTGGAGTTAATTTACAGGCTCCCGGAAAGAAGGGCGGTATAGTGAGTGGGTCAGACTTGGACCCCCTTACAGGGGCCCCCCTCTCCACATATGGGATGGGAAGCCCGGGTCATCTTTTGACATAGGATTTCCTCCAACCTGATAATTACTCTATGTTAACCCATGGGTAGACGTTTTTCTACTCCCCCAAGGGGGGGTGTTGCCGGGGAAAAGAAATATAAATTCTTTCTTTTGAGAGAAAAGCGTTAAACATGCATGGCTTTATCTTCAACAATCATATCTTCAGCTATTCTCAATGCCGGATCGGACCTCCTCGGCCCAACTTTCCCTCTGTTGTGTAATGCCATCGGAACTTCCGTATTTACCTGGTCGCTGATTCCAGCAAACTTTGCTCTTACTGGGGTCACCTCTGGGGTTCTCGGAGCAGGCATCGTTACGGGAAAGATTACGGTATCTCCTAATGTGTCGATAGTTCAAGGAGCCCTCACAGGGCAAGGGGTTTCCGGGGTGGTTTCTCCTCGCCTTGCCAAAGCAGTAGCTATTGGGATCTCGACTTCTTTTTCTTCCTCGGCTCAATATACTGGCCCCTCTGTGGGGGTGGCGGTCGGTACGGATACGTCTATCGTGTCCGTTTCGAATCCAGCTACTTTATTATCTTTGATGATTTCCTCAATGATCTCTTCTTTTGGATCTTTCGGAGCCTCCGCAGGAAATGTGGCCTCCGGATTAGGCAACGGAATTGCACTTCTCCTGCAGACTGCCCAAGGTTTTGGTGCAGTGGCCGGGACTCCGACAGCTTCCGCTTCAGCGGCCGGGACCTCTCCGCTTAGTAAGGTTTTCTAAATGGCTAACATTTTTCAAGGTACGGTTTTGAAGCCAACTCGAGCGGGGACCTCCAACTCCGCCGACACCTCAGTCCCTGTTAGTGGAGTCATCAGGGATGTGAAGCCTCCCCCTACTGGTTATACTCTCCCGTATCCAGACGTAGTCGACATCGGATTGCAGAGATATAAAGCAGCGATCCTTGAGCAAGAGAATTCTGTAGAATATATGGTTTGGGCGGCGAACAGCTCTAACCTTACCCGTGTAGATGACCCTACTTGGTCTCTTGGAGACGGTAGCGTTACAATTCCGGAGGGTTCTTATACTGTTGTCGATGCAAACAGCCCGGACGAGGAGTTAGGCACACATATCCGAAGGGACGGGTCGGAATATCTTGTTCTTCGAGATAACCAAGAGAGGAGTATCAGCCAGGTCCTGACCCTGACGATCCGTAATGGGGCGAATCAGATACAAAAGAAGATCTACGAAGGGTTTGATTTCGATGTCTTGGATGCTGAGACTGGCCTTATTCAGCTTCTTGATACGGCTTTGACTCAGAGTGTTTGTGATCCTTTCGGTACGGACCCTCCCTCGATGTCAAATTTACGGGGAGATAGCATTGTAGAGATGTCTTATGTGATATCTCCTCAAACTTTCTGGTGGACACGGAATGACTCTTTGAGCACCCGTTTCTCGTGGTCGGATAGAAGTCAGAGTTGGGTTTTACGAAAAGGAAATTCTCCAGTCGAAGTTGGGGTGTTGACTCCGGGTACCCTTTACACATTAGAACCTAAAGTGACCGGGCTTGTGGCAGGCTCCTTCCTTCCTGGAGCCATCTCTGGAGATGCCTGGTGCATGGTCCGTCTTGGAACCTTCCCAGACTCAACTAGCCTTCCTTTGGGGAAAAATTTATCGGGTCCTTTCGATGGGATTTTTGTCGTTAGTGATTTCACCTCAAAGGAGATCTTCGATTTTGGGGCCATGAGCCCTCCCCCAGCAGCTGTGATCGGGCAGACGAATTCTCTGATTCAATGGAATCCGGCTTTTGTTGACCAATATGCGGGTCAAACAATATGGTACAATTACAGATCCTTCCAAGAGAATAAGAACGGAGTTGTAGGAGACTTTCTTACCGCTAAAGACTCCTCCCTCTTTATTGTTCCGGTACCACGCCTTTATGAGAGGCCTATGCTTCGGATAGGTTCTAGAAGGTACCTGGATACAATTATTGTAAAAACGGAATCCCTGCTGTCCTCTACGTTTGTTGCTTCGGGGCGGGTCGGAGTGGCCCTCTCTACCGGTAAGTTAAAGTTCAATATCCAGGATGTTCTCAAAAGTGACCCTGAAAGTGTGGAGTTTGAGCCAAGATATCTAAACGACCAAGTGTTTTATGATGGGGTAGCCCTCAACCTTGAGATGCAACCTCCCAGACCCCCCATCATTCTCCAGGATTCGGATAGTTTTACCCCAATCAGGTCCAACAACGAATTTTATGTTCCAAATGCAAATCCTTTCCGAGGACTCGGGGTTTCTGGGGTCGAAAACATCTATGATGGTACGGGAGCCTCTCCGACGTCTGGGGTGGCTTCCGTTCGCCCAGGTGGAGATGACCCCGCCGACCCCTACGCGGGCCTCATACGGCAGGTGGTGGGTCTCTGTAGCCCACTTATCTTCACCAAAGAAGGTCCACTGACAAAGTTGGTTGTGGTAGACCGTGTCTCGGACATCCCAACCTTCCTGTATAAGATTCCGGACAATACCGTTTATGTTACAAAGGAGAACGTGAACGGCTCCTCGGGCAGCCGTTTGGAGATAAGCTCTAGTGAAAGATCGAGATTATCCGGATTAGATCTTTATTATCAGCAACCTTACCTCACCCCTTCTTTGTATACAAATGTCGCTAGCATTGCCTCGAAAAGATATGATTTCTTCGACCTAGATGGGACCGAAAAATTATACTTTGCCTTAAATGGTGTAGATTACGTTTGGGATTCCAGTACCCTAACCGGAACTTCTCCGTACTCCTCAGAGGTAGTTGCAGATAGTATTGACTCTATTGTTACAGGACCTGGGAGGGTTTATTCTTTTTCAGGGCATGTGGTTATTGAGGCTGATAATCCTTTGTCCGGTGTGGTTGAGATCGGGTTTGGCTCCTTAAGTGTTCCTGATTTGAGTGGGTGTTCAGCTTTGGGTTTTGTTCCTGGTTGGCAGGTTGATTCTTTAAATCCTGACAGTTATTGGATTTCTGATAGTGGGGTTTCTTTTGGGTTGTCCCCAAATTTAATGAAAGATTCAGAGGTGGCCGACTTTACTGTTTTTGGCCGCCTGGAGAACGAAGTCCTTCAAAAAAACATCTCTCCGTCTGATTTTGTATTTTTGGATCCGATCCCTCTCAAGGATATTCCGGGGTATGATGAGGATTTGTTTTTCAGAGTTCAGGACGGGGATAATAAGATTGATCAGGATCCTTATGAGGAGGTCCTGTATTCTTTCGAGATAAATAAAAGGTTCTCTTGGCTTTCCGAGCATTCTGAGAGCCAGCAGATATCTCGGCCCACCAGTTTTATTTATCTCGGTCAGAGGAACGTTGTTGAAGAGGGGTTTTATCCCTCTATGGGTAGCAGTTTCCTGTTGAGTGATGACGGAGGTCCGTTTGTCAGGCAGGAAATAAATGAGGACTTCATCCTGAATTCTCAGACGGGTACGATTACCCTGACGAATCAGGTTAGTGGTTTGACCCTACAGGGTTATCGAGGGTCTTTTACAGCTTTCAATAATCAGTTTGTAGACCCAGATGCGGACTTTACACTTGCGGGAGTTTCTGAAGGGTATCAGCTCAAGATCCCGTCGGGAAGTGCCATAGGTACTTATATCATTCAGTCTGTTGTTAATGCGACAACTTTGGAGGTTTCTCCCAATTTTTTGGTTTCTTCTACCCTCCCGGTTTTCTGGGAAATTTATGAGGGTCATCCCCTTTCAGTTTACGATCCAAGTTTGATTTCAGATGTCGTTTATGAGGATTTCAGGCACCTGAGTGCTGAAACTTTTATTATCCGCTTGTTGACTTCTTTAGGTTTGACCCCGGATACGGTTCCAGACCAAGCCTCGAATCGTCTTGTTTCCGAAGTGGCCAGAGCTTTGGAGATGGGTCGGCTTTTGTCTTTGAGGGTGGACCCTCAGGATAGGCAGAAGGAGTGGGTGGTAGGGAATGCTGTGGACGGGATAATAATCCCAGCGGTAAATACAGGTTCCTATTATTATGATTTTGGTCTTTTCACTCTGGATGTAGGTGAACTTTCCCTACGGCCAGGTGATGGTAGTCTTACTAAGGTCGAATCTTTTTCTGCGGCATTGCCCTCAAACAAGGTCGAGTATATCGAGGCCACGGGCCAGCTGAAGTTCAGCTCGAACCTTTTAGGCAGGATGGTGATCTATACGGAAGACACCGCTGCTCCCTCTTTTGTGGGTGGGTTTGATATTTCTTTGTCTCTCCTTGGGAAAGAAGAACTTGGGACGATTGCAAATGAGAGTTTGTTTGTTCCGGACACCGGATCTATTAGATTTAACGATGAGGCTTTCTCTATTCAGATTGGGTTAGACACCTTTCAACATGGAGCCCAGTTGGAGGGGGTAGCTTCTTTCACCTCTCCTCTTCCGGCCAATAAAATTGAATATCTGAACTCTACGGGAGAGTTGAAATTTGGAGAAGATCTCCTGTTTGATTATTCCTTGTCCAGAGTTTCCTATGTGGAGGAGTTTCTTAGCCCTTCTGTGATGACGGACAGGACTGCGGAGGTCAAATTTGAGGGAGAGATCAATTTATCTGAGGATGATATCAATGAGTTCGGGGGAGAGCCGATTTATTTTGTTGAGCAGGCGATCTCTGAACCTCCGGACACAGTGATTAATCCGATTGACGGGTCTTTTTCGTTCCTCAGCCCAGTTCTTTCTGGGCAATCTGTTGAGGTCGAGTATTTCCAGGCTTCAGCTTCTGGAGAGCTTTGTAAGGCTGCCTCTGGATTCCCCGCTCCGATCCGGGAAGTCCTTCCCGTTTTTATTCAAGGAGAGGAGACTACCCGAGTTTCGGATAAGATTTATTCTTTTAATCCAGGTGGTAACACCATTTATACTCCATATGAACCTCTTGTTTATGTGGGGGCAGTCCAGAAAAACAGGGGATCCGATTACGATTATTTCATAAACAATCTGAATCAGATTGTTTTCCTTCTCTCAATAGAAGACCCCACCATTTCTGTTACCATTACGTATGCTATTGCGGAGGCATTAGGGGGAGAAGCAGCCTATTCGACTTCCACCAAACCGGTTTATCGACCTCCTTTTTACCTTGAAAAGGAACAGGAGAGCTTTGAACTTTCCGGAGACCGAACTTCACAAATGGTTCCCGGGAAACTCTTGCGTCTTGGGGCTTCCTGTTTTTATCTGGAAAGCTCTGCCTACAATGCTTCCACCGATATTACTACGGTCGGGATCTATCCCACTCCGAGAGAAGAAGCAGGATCAAGGGCTCCAGGGAAAGATTTGATCTCTGCTTTATCAAATGTTCCGATTGCAGTGGGGGTTCCAAATATTCCCAATGGCAATCTTGGGTTTATGTTGACCCTGAATGTTGATTATCAGTCCATCCAAAAAAATCAAAGGGATGTGACCTTTGTCGGGGATCTTACTTCTTTTGCCATTGCGGGTCACATACTCCAGATAGGTGGGGAACCCTATATAATCGCTAAGAGTCAGTTTGATGAAAATGGGTCTTATACGAAAGTTACTGTTGCGAGTCCTTTCACAAGAGAATTCGAAGCTTCTACCGTTTCCACTAGGGTAAGCGCCCGCCCAATTTACCCTTCTGGGGCAACCATTTTTCTAGGGCCGGGGCAGATCGTTGGAGATAGCTATGAAGTCATAGTTTTTGGGGAGACTCAGAATTCAGTTCCCCTTCCTGGTAGGACCCTTATCTCAGAGAAGCATTATACAATAGAGAGCGGGTCTGGGAATATCATTCTTCTCTCTCCCTTGCAGGAGGGGATACAACCCGGACAGAGTTTCTACATGAGGTTCTCTGGGGCTCGGGTTCTCCAACCGATTCTTCTTAATGACACGGTTATTTATCCTCGTTTCCGAGCCACTTTTAAGTACGTGCAGATCCCTGAGGAGACCCAGAATAAAATTCTCCAGGCCACCTATAGCTACTACAATCCAGACACTTTCTATGCGGAATCCGTCCCCTTGTCAGAATATGCTGTGGAGGTTTCCCAAGAGGTGGCTAAAATGGTTCAGAGCCAGACTCCTGGGGGAGGTGGTTTTGTTGTTTCTCAAGGAGCTGCTGGAGGAGATAAGGGAGGGACTGACCCCCTCTCTAATATTCGAACCGCAAAAGATAAAGATCGGGCGGCACGGCTGTACCTTGATTATTATAACCGTGTCATTGTGGGGTTTGAGCAGATCTATGAGGGGATTACAGGACTCGTAATTGGTGATCGTGACGGAAAATTCAAATTCTTCGTGGGGAGATTCAAAGACGTTCCGCCCCCGGGTCTTGAGGACGACGTTACCGGATACATGAACCCACGCAGTTTGTGGTCTGAAGTTTTCCGTTCCAGGACCGTATCTTCCCCTTATCCTCTTGTTACGGTACTGGAGGATAATATTGTAAATCCAGCTACGGCGGTTTTGTCGAATGGGACTTTGTCCGGAGAACTTCTGGACCCGGAGGATTTGTCTCTCCTCATGGGGGAGCAAAAGGTCCTTGTCAAAAATGACATGGACGATTTTATCCTCACCCGAACCGGGGGAGTTCAAACTGTTTTCATCCCGGGATCTTTCCCTTTACAAAGTCGGGGTCAGGTCTCTGGGGTTCATCAGAGAATGGCTTCTCCGCAGGTCTGGTCACGTTTGTACCCTTTGCGGTCCAGGGCTTTTACTACAACCTATCCTGGGTTGGGTGCAGATGTGGATCCTCCTGGAGTGTATTCCTTCTCTTATACGTATGAGAACTCTTCCGGGGAGATAGTTACTGCCTCCACTCATAATAAGCCGATTGCTCAGTTGGGGAATCCCGTTCTAGGGGACCTGACAAAAATTCAGAAGACTTCGATTGGATATCGCCTTCCGAGAGCTTGGGTGTGGGACTACAGTCCTGAAGGGTTCCCTGAGATAGATATTTTGACGGCAGGAATCCCTTGTATAGTAGCGTCGATGGTTCCGTTGTCGGAGTTCCCGGTAACTTCAGAAGGTCTTCCAGATCCTCAATATTTGATGTCAGTTCCTCCGGGGCCTCCTGGACCGGAAGACAAGTATGATTTGTCCTCGGGTAACCCAGACCTTCACATGCCCCCCTTTGAGCCAATCTCAAGTTTTAGTGGGCTTGAAAACTTTTATTCTGGGGGGAAACCACAAAGGCTTGCTCTAGGAAAACCCGATGGGTCTGTAATAGACCTGGCATCTACCCAGGAAAGTTTTGGCCTGTTAGGGGGTTCTATCCTTTCGGGAATTTTCGTGAATGACGTCCTTCAAGGATGCCTCATCACGATGTGCACTCCTTCGGGAGTCATTTCTGACTCTAATTCTATTGTGAAAACCACAGAAGAGCCTCTCAAAGGAGAACCGGTAACCTTCGAGAGGGGAGACACTATTTTTGTGGTTCCAGGTGAGCCCTTTGAGATTTCTGATACGGAAGAGGTGAGCCCAACCAGCTCTGGTGTATTCAGACCCGGTGTAGATTTTGGGTTGAACTCCGAGACAGGAGAATTGCTAGACGTCACTCCCCCTAACCTATTCGGGAGTGTCTTCACCTCCCCGGTCACGGTTCTCCTCGGATCAAATGGACCTAAACCTCTTCGTACGATTGAAGGTTCTATTGAATACCAGAGCACGAGACTCGAACCTGTGGGGATTCCGGCTCTTTTGGGGCAAAATAAAGATGATAATGGGGATTACACCCTCCCATTTATCGGATCGGATCTTCAAGAGCCGAAACTTTTGAAGGAGGTTTTCGATTCCTTCGTGAAACTCCTTTCAGACACGACGATTCCGAATTCTATCTACCCCGAAGAATTTTTAGCATCCGATGGTGAGGTTTTGTCGAGTGTGTCGGGACTTCTGGATCCCGGAGTTTTGATTACCCAGACAAATCTGAAGCCTTCATCGACGGTCCCCTACATCCCCAACTCTGGAGTTGGGAACCTTCGTCCTTACGATTTCCTTTTCATCCAAACAGATTCCGAAAGTGGGTACGAGGGCCTTCTCTCTGTTGGTGATGTGTCATATGATTCTGCTGTGGGTAGCTGGATTGATCCCCCGAGATTTGTGACCCAGACCCGGAAAGGGAACCGAGTTAGATACCTTTTCGATAACTGTATGGTTCACCTTGGGCCTGGGTTTGTCACGATTGTAGAGGGAGGTGGCTTCACTGACATTATCCTGGACCCAAGTGTCCCTTTAACTCTTGATGATGGGTCCAATATCGCAGTTGGTGGTTTGAATTCCATTGTAGATAATCTTCTTCTTCCGTTCCCAAATGAAAATAAAGTAATTATAGACCTTTTTGATACGACAACGGGAGTTTTTCAGGAAAGGATTACGATTACTGGAAATGCTATTCTTCCTGCCGGGATAGTCCAAACACAGGTTTTTCCGGGAAGCTCTCCCTTTACCCCAACGGCTCTGTTTTATAGTAAGAGCATAAGAATCCCATTGACGGGGTGGATTACTCCAGGATTTCTTGGGGTTCCTTTCCATTTTTCTATTTCCGTGGACACTCAGGATACAGGTTCTCCTTCAGGAAACGTCGCCATTGGCTCTGTCGGGGCTTGGGTTTCTTCTAATAGGGTCACGTTTAATGAGTCCTATGATTTAACTCAAACTGCTCCGGAAGGTGCGGTGCAAAGCCAGTTGTCTGTAATGACGGTTACGGACTGGAACTCAGATTTGCTTGAGGTAAATTCTCCCGATGTGGTGAATGGGGGGTTTCCTTTCACTTTTAAGCCGAGGTCTGGGAGTCTTGGGACTTGGACTCCCGCCACGTCTCCGGGAGCTGGAGATGAGAACGGAGACATCAAGGTAACGTCTTTTAGAGGATTCGGTAACCTAGACCTGACTCTTTCGAATCTTACTTTTGCGGGTCTCCCTTCTTCAGACTCTAACGAAACTGAGATAATTTTACAGGGGTCTGGAGATGCTGATTCTGTTTTAGATATGCGGATCACCTCGATAAGTCCGGTCTCAGGTTCCGTAGAGAATGTAGAGCCGGGTGATGTTCTTGTGATCCAGGAGTCTTTTTCTGGACAGGCGATTAGTAAGGCTGGGACATATCTTGTCCGTAAGGCGGTCGAAGACCCCGGCCCAGGATACAAAGAGGTTATTACAACAGCTTCTTCTGGTGGTGGGGGTTGGGTAGAGATTGATTTCCCAACGGTGGTTTCCTTTGATGAGATCACAGAAAAACTGACAATTAGCAGTACGGTTCCTTTTTCTTTGTCTACAACAGGCCATTCTTTTTCTTCTACGGGACGGATTTATGTAATCACGAATCCGTCTAATGTAACCTCTACAGACCCAGCTGTATTTGCGAAAACTTGTGTTAGTGCTTCTTATAGTTCGATTGATCCTGTTAATCCGATTTTCACTCTTGTTCCAGGAACGTATCGGGATGCCAACAATATTCTTATTAATGCAACCTTATTCGGGCAGGCAATTTCTGCTGGGATGACTGTTTCGGGAATGGTTTATTTCCCTGTAAATATGGGAGGTATTTATAATTTACCTGAGGTGGGTCTTGATTCCCCCGCGACTCCTTATGGGATGGTTCGGGTGAACTACACCACCCGTGTGCAAACTCAGCCTTTTCTTTTTGACTATTATATAGCGGGGACTCCGGATACTTTTGAGGTTCAAAAGAAACCTGTTGTTGCGTTTAATCAGTTTACGGCGGACCCTGCAGCTCCTTTTTATGAAAACATCCCGGGATTGGTTTCTATTACCGAACTCAGTGATATTTCTTGGGACTTTCTTCACAACCCTTCTTCTCCAGGGACTACGGTAGTTCGGTGTGTTTTACCTGGGGAGACGTTTCAATTAACGTTCCACGCAGAGTCGGGGATTTTTCTTGAACCTACGGTACCTACCAGTGTATTTGACCTTGGTGGGATACAAGCTCATGTTATTGACAGTGCGCATACCGGAGGATTGCTACCAGTATCTGAATTTGGGTTTAGAGGAAGTGTGGCATATCCTTCGATACTTGAGCCGGAGCCAGTTAATATTGAGGTCAGGAGAATTCGAAGATTCCATGAACCTCTTCAGAAGATCTCTTCTGGGTTCGGAAATCTTCGATACCTTAATGAGGTTCGAAGAGGTGTAGTCTCTGTTTATTCAACTACCTCAAATCAATATGGGCTCCTGACCACAACACCTCAAGGGACCAATCTTGGTGGTTTGGATGAGTCGAAGGTCAATGTGAGAGCTGGAGACCTGTTCCGACTCCTTGACGTTGACGGGAACCTTTTGGAAGAGGTGGAGATCTCTGGAGTGCTTGACCCGGTCACCTTAATGCTTAATCCCCCGGGATTGCTGACTACCCCGGTGGCGGGGCTTTCTTTCGAGATCTATTTGAGGAGTTCTCCAGTTCCGTACGGTCAGTCTGTAGAACAGCTTCTTGATCTAATGACAGAAGAGGTTTTACTTCGTCGAACGGCGGACCTTGGAACCAATACCGGTGGCTATGTAGATACCGTGAATGAATTGAAGGATTCAGAACCTTCTACGTTTGGTAGTCTTGGGGTTCAGGTGGGAGACATTGTTCTTATTGACCCTGCAGGAGAAATTGTGTCTGGGTCTGATCCCGAGTTTGGGTCTAGGCCTTTGGGAGATGTTTCTGTTTTTTCTCGCCCAACAGCACATGTTCCGGGAGGCCCTTCCTATTTGGACGATAACCGAGGGTTCTACAGAGTTTCTCAGGTAAATAATGAGAGTCTAACGGTAACCGGGGCTTCAAGTTTTGCAGGAGACCATATTTCTGGGGACACTATTTTTTATCAGGGAACAACGTATGATTATGCTGTTTACCCGACCATCTCGGACAGCGATTTGACGGGAGGTACGGAGGGTCAGAACGATTTGAGGCCCACAGCTTATGAGAGTGGGGGTTCTTTCTTAGGAGACCCGGAGTCCATTGCTCCGTTCTCCTACCGTATCCTTCGGGCAAGGCAGCTTATAACAGAGGAAGCAATAGACCTCATCCTTGTGGAGAGGGATAGGATGCTTTCCTGGTTGGAACTTCTTAGATCCAGTGTCCAGGAAATCGGGGGCACTTATTATTTGTTCCAGCTCAATGCTCAAATATATGATTTGTCTCTAGGTGTTATTTCAAATGCCCAGATTGAGGGTCTTGGAGGAATTATTTATGTAGCTC
>Ga0114918_10000596_pt1 | contig 31311 bp, 21 predicted proteins | sample LantaG_FD_87015 | JGI IMG/M metagenome (GOLD analysis project Ga0114918, IMG submission 87015) | Deep subsurface microbial communities from Baltic Sea to uncover new lineages of life (NeLLi) - Landsort_02402 metaG | ecosystem: Environmental > Aquatic > Marine > Oceanic > Sediment | place...
AAGGGCGAGGTTTCAAATAACCTGCTAAGGGCGATGAGTCAAATTCGAGCAACTTCTCGAAAAAGGGGATTTGGGGCATAATGTCAAAGCCTTCTTCCGCGATAAGTAAGCCTAAACTTTCCAGTTCCGCTTCCCGCGACTTTTCACGCATTTTGGTAAAGATTTTGACTAGACTTGATTTAATGCGTTGTCGACTGCGACTACGCATCGTTGGCTCAGGGCTCGTCATAAGTTGATTGACTAGAACCCGACCGGCACTTGTTTGCACAAATTGGGACGTAATGACGGCGTAGGCTGTTAAAAAGTCACGTTCGTCAGTGGAAATCGACCATTGACGTCTTTGCTGGACGTCAGTAAAGACGGCAAAGCCGAAGCCGTCTGCGTGGATTTGCAGCTCTTTCGGTTCTGCCGGTTTTTCCCCGTTCTGGCTTGTTTGCTCTAAGGGCAATCGTAGCCAAATTGGTGTTCGTACCTGAATAAGGTCGTGGTGAAAGGCTTGCAGCACGTCTTCAAAGTTGTGAAAGTAGGGTGTTGACTCGCCCGATTGCACACCACGGACGGTCTCGTCTATAGGCGGTAAGCCGAGCTGAGCGCGGTTTTCGATCTTCGGTAGGCCGTTTGTTGTTAAATAGTAGGAGCCTAAGATCATATCCTGACTCGGCGCAAGAATGGGATCGCCTGTTGCGGGAGCTAAGAGATTATTGCGAGACCAGAGAAGCTTCCAGGCCTCGGTGCGTGCAGCGAAGGTCAACGGTACGTGGACAGCCATTTGGTCTCCATCGAAGTCAGCATTAAAGGCAGTACAGACCAGTGGGTGCAGCAGGATAGTTTGTGTGGATACCAGATGAGGCTGAAAGGCCTGAATCCCTAGACGGTGTAGGGTTGGGGCACGGTTCAGAAGGATGGGGTATTGCGCCATAATTTCGATTAAGAGCGGCCAAATCACCGGATGCTGCATTCGAATATAAAGCTTGGCGCGTAAAAAGTTGTCGACGTATTTCGTTTGGATAAGTCGACGCATTAAGAAGGGGGTGAAAAGCTTCAAGGCCATTTCGCGGGGGAGCCCGCATTCGTGAAGTTTCATCTTAGGGCCAACAACAATAACAGAACGGCCGGAGTAGTCTACCCGTTTACCGAGGAGATTAAAACGGAAACGCCCACGTTTCCCCTTTAAATGATCGGCGAGGGCCTTGAGTGGTCGGTTGTTCCGGTCTAGCAGGGCCTCGCTTCCCCCCTTTCCGTTTTCAAGAAGGGCATCGACAGCTCGTTGTACCAGAGCCTGGTGAAAGGCGATCAATTCCGTATCGACGATGCTTAACTTGCTCAATCGGTAATTACGAAAAATAAGCACTTGGTAGAGGCGATTAAGGTCAGAAGAGATGATTGTTCCGTTGATCATCGAAATCGGACGAATGGTCGGTGGGAGCACCGGTAAGACCGATAAAACCATCCATTCCGGTTTGCGTTTGTTGCGAAGAAAGGCGTCGACCAGTTTCAGGCGGTGAATATGGGCCCGGCGTCTGTACACAGCTCGCGTGAGTTCTCGCTGATACGTCGGCATGCGGATATAGAGTTTCGCTCGCCACTCAATCTCAGGCGTTAACGCCGCAATTTCTACGGCTAAAAGTTCGCACAACTTGCGGAGGTTGAGTCTTTTCATAACGTTGGCAACCGCTTGGCCACCAATCGCGTTCAGAACTTGCTTCTTTTTGGCAAAACGCTCATTTTCGATTTGGCGGAGCATTTCTTGAAAGTCCGTTACCTCCTCTTCCACGCCTTTCGGGATGCCGGCGCTGACTTCTTTGATCAGCGCGCCGGAGCAATATGCTGGGATGGTACGATCGCCGGGCTCCGGCGCAGAAACGACGTAGTTGAAGAAAGACCGTTGACGAAAGACGTCACAGCAAAAATTGGAGCGCACGGGAATTGTGTGCCCTGGACTATATTTTTGCTCTTGCGGAACTCCGAGATTGTTGCTTCGAATGATGTTAGGGACCAGGTCGAGTAGATGGGCGTTGACCAAGACCGATGTTCCGTAAATCAGTCTCTCTAAACAAGGGCGCTTCATCTTTAAAAGGATCGAAAGGTAGTTCGGTCGTCCTTTAAAGTACCAAATATGCACGGAACCGGAAACGAGTTCAATATAGCCAAGTCGGTGACGACGAATCGTCGCTGGGTAGTATTCTACTTCACAGTCTGGGCAAAACCGTACGTCGTTCTTTGGTTGTCGTTTATTGCAGGCACAGTAGAAGTCCTTTGTCGGTCCAAAAATCCGCTCACAAAAGAGACCGCCCCGTAAAGGTTTCAGCGTCTTATAGTCGAGGGTTTTTGCGGTTAATACTTGACCGATGACGGACCCGTTCGGGAGTTTTCGTTGGGCCCATCGTCGAATTTGATCGGGAGAGGCAATTCCTAAAAGCAACGACTCGAATTGGATTCGTTTGTTTTGGTGCATCCGTTCTTTGATGCGCGATTCCCGCTCTTTAAAATATGAGAACACCATTATGAGCCTCCAAATGTGTACAAGCAGGTCTCGCCGTGCAGGTCCGACTTAGAACCTGCACGGCGAGACCTGATCGGGTATTGCTAGAAGTCAATTCCAAATTGACTTTTATATCGACGCGTATATGCGAGATAGTCTTCCGGAGCAAGCACTGGATCGCAAAGCTCGATGACTTCTTTTGAGATTACTAATTCTGACTCGTTGGATTTGACGAATCTGTAGCGTCGTTTTGGTCCTTTTTGGTAATCTACCGCATCTCGCGCTGTAGTAGGGTCTTTTCGCTTTTTCGGTAGTGGCGTGCTGAGTGCGTAGACGCCGACGTCTAGACAAAGCGATTGAAGTTCGCGTACGAGGACACGGAATGTATCCGACGTACCGAGACTACGCTGCACGTTTACCTTGTAAGCGTAGTCCGTTGATCGTTGGTTGGCACGTTCGCGGATCAGGGGGATAACAGGATCGTTGGGCGGCAGTTTTGATAGCATGTCTAATTCCGGAATAGCAACTTCATCCACCTTCCAAATAGGGTCGAGGATGGTTTCAGTCACCCTTGTACGCCCCTCAAAGTCGTCGGATTTAATTGTTAACATTTCCTGGAGAGTGTAGGCAGCCCCGTAGGCCTCGAGTGCCCATACCTCCATCTCGCCGAGACGCTGGCCACCGCCCCTTGCTCGCCCACCAACTGGTTGTTCCGTCACCATCGCGTAAGGGCCGGTTGTACGGGCATGAATTTTCTCCTCAACCAGGTGAACCAGCTTTAACATGTAAGCACAGCCCACAGTCACAAACTGGTCAAAGCATTCCCCACTACGCCCATCAAAGACGCGGACCTTCCCTGGAAAGTTTGGCTGAAATAACCACTTCTTGTGCGTTTTTAGACGTGCTTGGTAGAGTTTTAAAAAGACAATACTGCGCGAGGCTTCCGCTCCAAAAATCTCATCAAAGGGGGTAATACGGAATTCCTGTTGCAAGTAACTGCCGGCCAAGCCGAGTAGGCACTCAAAGATCTGTCCGACGTTCATACGTGAGGGAACCCCTAACGGGTTCAGGACCATATCAACGCCTTGTCCGTCGGGCAAGTACGGCATGTCTTGTCGTGGTAAAATACAAGAGATAATCCCCTTGTTACCGTGACGCCCGGCCACCTTGTCGCCGACTTGAATGCGTCGTTTTTCCGCAATAAAAACGCGGACCTTTGACGGGAGAGTTTCAGGAATGTCGGTAATACCTTGTTCCTTGTAGGCCAAACGTACCTGCGGACTCACCTTCATCCGCTCAATTACTTGGGTATTAACCACACGACCGCGCACGCCCCGCGGCACACGGAAGGACATATCTGTACTCCCTGGAGGCTTCTCGTCCAGGATAGCGTAAGTCAGGCGTGCGTAGGGGCTGAGGGGTTGAGGTTTGAGACGGCTCATTTTTCGGGCTAAAGTATCCCCGGGCTCCACCCAGCGGCCAACCCGAATAATCCCCTCTTCGTCTAAGACCACCTTATCCCATGGCGAGAGTTTTGGAAGGAGGTCGCGCGTGATCAGTTCTGTCCCATCGAGAGATGTGGCCATGTCACGGGCTTTTGTGTCAAATTTCTCAATATGGAGTGTTGTATAGAGGTCGTCGAAGACTAGGCGTTCGCTGATCACCACCGCATCCTCAAAATTGTAGCCTTCCCACGGCACGTAGACCACGAAGAGGTTTTGGCCGATGGCTAACTGGCCGCGAATGCTCGCCGCACAATCGGCGAGGAGGTCGCCGCGCTGTACCCATTGACCTTCACTTACCGCCGGTCGTTGTGTTAAGGCTGTTTTTTGATTTGAATATTCGTAGGTCTCTAACTCATAATGGCGACGTTTTGATTTTGTTTCAATCGTCGCCCGGCGCAACCAGGTTTGTGACATGCTGTTGAGCCATTGCTGTGTCCGCTCGCCGGCTAGCTCCTTCGTCGTTCTTGTCGATCCTACCGTCGCCGTGGCCTCGTCGAACAGGCTAACAGGGCTAAAGCCGGGAAAACGGCGCGCCAGGGGGAGGTAGTCTGGGCGCATCGCGTCAACGACCTTGGCCAATTCGGAAGTGAAACGCGTTGTTGACGCGAGGGCTGGTCCGCTTTCGATTTCGATCCGATCCGAAGTCGAGTAGGACACAATACCCGCCTTGTCCGCTAAGAGGGCGTGACCGGATTCGCCGACCACTAAAGCTTCGAGCCCGGTCGAGACAATCGGGCGGGTTGGTCGAAGCACAGGTACCGTTTGTCGTTGCATGTTCGCGCCCATTAATGCACGGTTGGCATCATCGTGTTCGAGAAAAGGGATCAAGGATGTAGCGATCGACATGAGTTGCGGTGGGCCCACGCCGATGTATTCCACCTGCTCGCGGGGAATGTTGACAAAGTCCTCTTGGAGATCAGTGGCAATTCGCGCCGGTACGGCCAAGGCGCCCGAAACCACCTATCCACGATCGCGACCAAGGTCCAGGGGAGCGATTGTTAAGGCGTTGCCCTCTTCTTGGGCTGTCGTTACGTAGTGCAAGCCTGCTCGGGTTTGAATTTGGCCTTTAAACATGCGGTAGTAGGGCGTTTGGAGAAAGCCATCTTCACTCATTCGACCAAAGACAGTCAAGGAGTTGACGAGCCCGGCCATCTTCCCCTCAGGGGTTTCAATTGGACAGAGTCGGCCGTAATAGGTTGGGTGAATGCTTCGCATAACGAGACTGGCATTCGCCTTGCTGACCCCGCCCGGTCCCGTCGCATAAATACGACGCTTGTGAGTTATTGTTGAGAGGGGGTTCACTTGGTCTAAAAATTGAGCCAGTGGGTTGCCGACGAAGCAGTCACGGAAGGCTTGACGGAAGGGTTTTGAATCCACCAGAAGACGTGACGTCTTCACGTCTTTCCAACGATTGAGCTTCCGTTTCGCACTCTTTGCGAGCATAGCGAGGCCGGTTTCGAGTCTGATCTGGAAGAGTTCACTGGAGCTACGCAGGCGGCGATTTCCGAGATTGTCGATATCATCGAAAACACGCTGGTGCTGGTCAAGATCCAGCAGATACGCCATCACCCCTTGTAAATCGTTTGCGGTTAATTGCAGGGAGTTTTCCGTAATCTGTAGTTTGCGGTTAATTTGATACCGCGCCGAGCCCCCTAGAGTGTAGGTTCTTGGATTTTTAAACCGCGTATAAATGAATTTGTAGGCGTTATGGGCGGCCAAGTCCGTTTTTGTGCCGGCCTCCGTTTTATCGCGAGCCCGCTTCACAAAACCAAGACGCTCCCCAACCTGTTTTAAGGCTCTAAGATCGTCGGGGGTCCAGACACCCCCGCCCCCCTGCGCTAGTTGCCTCTCAACAACTGACATTGCTGCGATCATGTGCTCCAGGTTAATCTTCCGCGTGTTTTTTAAACAAAACCATAGCCGTTTCTTTTTATCGCGTTGGATACGGACCCAAGATCCGCGCTGGCAAATAAAATCTCCCCAAAGAACGCGCGTCTCTTTCCACCCCACGCCTTCAATTTTTTCTTTAAAGTAAAGGCCGGGTCGTCGAACAATCTGGTGTACTAAGACACGGATCCGCCCATTAATGATAAAGTGGCCGCGACGGGTCATGACGGGTAATTGCCCAAAATCGAGCCATTGAGGCCGCTCCACTGGCTGATTTCCTCGAAATAGCTGCCCAACTACGAACAGGGACATGGCATAGGTTTCTTTGTTGAGAAAGGCTTGCCGTTCAGTCATTTTTGGCTGACAAAAAAGATATAAGTTTGGATATAAAACGACCCGCATGTTTTTTCGGCGAGCCTGGATTGGATTAATGGCGTCTAAACTTGGCGCAATAGCCTTACTTAAAAATGCAGTAAATTTTCGATATTGAATTTCCGTTAAGTCAGGTAGCGCTGGTGCAAGTCGATAACGCGAAGGTCTAAAGAGTGGCATAGTTAAGTCCTGCGTGGTGCATGATATGTGTACTTGGTGCGTGATGCATGATGCGAGTGCGCGACGCCTTGTCCATCAAAAATAAAAGACAAGGGCGAGGGTGACTTACTGGCTTTTTGCCCTCCGGAGGCCCCGGGTAGTTGAGCAAAAAACACAAAAGAGCGGCAAGGTTGGGCCCTTTATGGGAGCCAAGCCCTGACCCTGTTTACAAGATTTCCGGAGATATGGTACTATTAAAGGGGAAGGTAGTACACTATCTTTCGGCTTCCCCGTTTATTGCTGGGAAAAGGCGGCATAGCCAAGTGGTAAGGCAGATGATTGCAAATCATTTATTCCCCAGTTCAAATCTGGGTGCCGCCTTAAAAAGGTTTATGGTGAATTCTAAAAAAATGTCTTTACAAATATGGGCCTGAAGCCTTTGGCTCTGGGGCCACACCTAGTCTTGCTCCGTGGTGACGGCCTCTAGACGTTTCAGCGCGGACTCATCCCAAGAACGACACGCCCGACTTCGATTATACCCCGGAATCGGCGGAATGACAAGTTCTTCGTTTTGCTTTTCGAAGGGCTCCGGAAGCGTACCTTGTGCCCTGTGCCAACGAGACCCCCCTCCATCGACCATCTTTGCCCTGCAGAGGATTTGAACCTCCACGCATTAAAAATGCAATTGATTTTGAATCAATCATGTCTACCATTCCATCACCAGGGCATATGCATTACCTTCCCCTCTCCTTCTTATTGGGGATGGAGGGACTTGAACCCTCACGATTTAAAAAATCGACAGATTTTCGTACCACCATAGTTTTCACTACCGACCCGGCTGAGGGCCGTGGGCGTTTGTGGTCTGGACTTTATCTTGACCATAGGCTTGCGGTAGCATAAACTACACGGGCCCCTAGGCCTCCCCTGTCATATTTTCTAAAATTGGATCGAACTTATATTCCATCCCGGCCATGCAATAGGGCCGAAGGATGGAAAACAACTGACGAGCATCGCGCGTGCCGCAACGAACGGAAAACCGCCCCTTCATCTTTTTCACCGCCATCCGCACTGCGTAGCGCTCCGCAAAGAAGGTACAAATGCCTTGTGCCTCCTCAACGGTCGCACAGCAGGTCGACAGGACGAGCTCTGATGCGTGGGGAATTCCCTTCCTTTTTTTGGTATACAGACTGCCGTCGTCCATGTACCAAATAGCAACTGCCTCGTCGGTCAATCGCCGTAAAAGGCGAAGGCTCAACGTTTTTTGGTCATTTTTATACAACCAAGCGCGCACAAAGTGCAAATAGGGGTGAGACATTCGAAAACGAATCACGTCGTAGCCGCCGTATGTTTTTTGGTGGCTGATAATCGGTCGTCCCAAGACCTCCCCCAAGAGTTTTGCCTTGTGTTCGCAATAGGCCCGCTGTTTGCTACTGTGGTTAATCTGCAGCTCTGGACGATCCTTGCGGATGTACCCATCACCGAGAGCCATGGCCAACAAGAGGCTCTTTACTCGTTTTGTCGTCATCGTTCTTTTCTGCATACATGATGCGGTGTTATACTTTTTTAGAAAACAGTCTCTACACCTTTTATCGAGGGATTCGCCCACTCCATAACTTGGCTCGGTATTAGCAGCCGCGGGTCGCGAAGTGCCCGCGGGGAAGCCTTCACCGAATTTAAGGGATTCTACACCGCGGGTTTCCCCGCGGGCACTCAAATCTAAGTCTGTTGCGTCTACCGATTCCGCCACATCCCCTCTTGTTCTTCGGTCACTTTGTACCTTGCGCTTGTGCAAGCAGTGCACAATAGCAATCATAACCACTTTGCGTCACGGTATCTCGAACCGTGACCTTCTTTTGACCGCATCGGCAAAAGTTTTTATTTTTTCGGCATTGTCAGATATTATATCACAATTTGCAGGATTCAGCTAGTTGTCTTTTCTGCAAGGATTTGCTACAATGTGTGTAGATGAAGAAAATGGGTCGATGCCCGAGCGGTTAATGGGGGTGGATTGTAACTCCACTGGTTAATTCCTACGCTGGTTCAAATCCAGCTCGGCCCAATTGAAAAATTCTTTATTCTTTTTCATCGGCGTTTTTTTGCTATACTAGTAAAGACGAGTCTGCCTTATATCCTTCAAAAATACGAACCAAAGGACTCCGCTCCGGAGGACTCCGGAGGGCTACGCACGCACGGGCTTCGAAGAGCTTTACTTTCACCGCCTAGCGTACCTTTATCTCGACGCCCCTGCTCCCGGAAACGGGCGCGGGGCCTTTTTAAGCACTACCCCCCCCCTCCATTGTCCTTTAGATTGCTATGAATCAAACTTTTTTCACTAACTCGACTTTCCTCTACCTCATGCTTTTAATGCTCTGGTCTTGGATTGAGCCCTTCTTTCCAAATTTGACGAAAAAGTCGACGACTACCAGCACCTTTTTTGGTATTTGCGTGGCCAATATACTCTTAGCGGTTGTGCTTATTTTGCGCTGGATCGACTCCGGCCACTTCCCTTTGACGAACCTCTACGAATCTTTAATCTTCCTCGCCTGGTCCTTTACGGCGATTCATGTCGGCTCGATGTTCGCCTTCCAAAACCTCAACTTCTTAGAGGCAATCACTACGCCGATCACGCTTTTAACCTACACCTTCGCGAGCTTTTCGCTCCCGCCAGCCATGCAAAAAGCTACGGCCTTGGTCCCGGCCCTCCAATCAAATTGGTTGATGATGCACGTCACAATCATGATTTTAAGCTACGGCGCCCTCCTCTGCGGGTCCATCATTGCCTTTGTCTTCCTCCTCGTCCCCGCTTCGATGAAGTTCAGCGGAGCCCTGCGGAGCGGGGCGGAGCGGATCGGAACGCCAAAAGGGCAAGGTTCATTGGCAGTGAAGGGGGCCTCCGGAGCGGATTCGGGAGCCATGGATGCGGAGCCTTACGGAGCTCTTTACCAATCCAGCGATCTAAGCGCCTTTGGTCAAAGCTTAGACAACCTCTCTTATCGTATCCTAGGCCTCGGCTTCCCTCTACTAACCCTCGGTATTCTTTCCGGGGCAGTTTGGGCGAACGAGGCCTGGGGCTCCTATTGGAGTTGGGACCCCAAAGAAACTTGGGCTCTCATTACATGGCTCGTTTTTGCAATTTACCTCCATACACGCTTGACCAAAGGTTGGCGCGGTACGAAGTCAGCGATCTTGGCTACAGTCGGCTTTGTGACGGTGTGGGTTTGTTATCTCGGGGTTAACCTCCTCGGCATAGGTTTACACTCCTACGGTTGGTTCTCGGGGCAAGGCTAAAAGCTGCGGGGTTGCTCTGCGCAGGCCTCCGAAGGTCTCCGGATCCGAAGGCTTCGCTCCGCAGGGCAGGCTCCGCTACGGAAGACGCTCGTCGTAAGCGGTAGGCGGGCTACCGCTTACGACGAGCGTACCTCTTTTGTGGTTTTACGCTGTGAGTTGTGATAGACTAAATAGTAACGCGTAGCCTACTTATCATTAGACTTGACTATTTTTCATGCTTACATTAAAAATCTTTGTTTATATTGTCGTGACGTTCTTCGTTTCGCTTTTCATCTTTGGCTTTTTGTCCAATGATCCAGCGCGCAGTCCCGGCGACAACTAACTAAAGGCCCCGACCAAGGGATCAAGACCCCCGCGGGGGTCTCGGTTTTGGGTTCCCTGCATTATAGACTTTCTTTATCCTCACTTTGGTCGCCGCGATCGCCGGTTGCCGGCCTGGCGTCACGGGAATCACGAACCGCCCGCCACGCCGTTCACCGTCTCCGGTCGGCTTCGGCAATTTTTTCCTGAGTCTCGGCTGGGAGCGGTCCTGGAAGGGTCATGAACTTCGTGGACGTCTGATTTGCGCGATTGAAAAAGAGCGGACGATTGCGCACGTCGAAGTAGGCGTGCAAGCGTACTTCAAGAGCAAGAGCTCCTGTACGGGTTGGGTAGACCGAAATCACCCTCTTCGTCCAATATTCCGGCCCGTAGCTGCGACGAGCATCAGCTACGAGGGGACTTGACGACCAGTAGTGATCAAGGTTCGGATCACCAAGACAAGTGCGTGAGCCGTAATAATAACGGTGGGGGCTTTCAGGATGTGTGCAAGTCAGACGATAGGTATAATGCTTTTTTGGCTGTCCGCCAAGGTTATTATACACTTTAGATACTCAAAATCAACGTGGCGGTTCAATAAGCCTCAGTTTGATGCACCGCTTTTTTTATCCTGGCATTGAGCTATTTTCCCAGCGGGCCTCCCCACAAGTATCGTCGCTTTTTATACGTTTCACAGCTAAGTTCGGGATGGGGTTAGCGTGGTTCCATATAAACAAAAACACCAGAAAAAAGGATGAGTCACCGTCGACATCGACGGTGACTCATCCTGAAGTTTGAAACTGAAGTTCCAAGACTTTACGTATTGGTCAAACTCGATCGGCGGATTAGTATGTCTCAGCTGAAACGATTGCTCGCCTTACACTTGACACCTATCAAACAGTTAGTCTTACTGTTGCCTGAGAGAGCACTCATCTTGAGGTGGGCTTCCGACTTAGATGCTTTCAGCTGTTATCCGCTCCGTGCATAGCTACCCAGCGGTCCTGCGGGTGCAAGAACTGGTATACTAGAGGCACGTCCTTCCAGGTCCTCTCGTACTATGGAAGGCTCCTCTCAATGCTCTAACGATTACACCGGATATGGACCGAACTGTCTCACGCATGGGACTCCACCGGTTTCCCGGGGCATGGACTATATCTTCATCCGACGTGGTCATTGTGACTTTGCAGTCGACACGTCGGAGTCGACGTTTTATCTCGCCCACCAACGGGGCGAGATCCGCGGCCCCCGTAAGGAGTGGACCGCAAGTCTCTACGGGGAGTTTATGCCCTGCCGCTTGCCTGCCACTGGCGAACCACGTAGGCCCGGTCGATGACTCGTAGTTTCGAGTCGTTGAGCCGGGCAATCTGGTCGACATGCTCACAGACCGCCAAAAAGACGTCTGGATCTGGGGTGGCTGGCAGCCGTTCTATAATGCTGAGGACGAGGGTAGCCTGGCGTCGCTTGATCCGCAGGTGGGGGCGCAGGGCGATGAGGAGGGCGCGGATCTGGGCGGCACCGGTAAAGGTGTAGTCGCTCATCCCGTCCCCCCGTCGGCGCAGGACGCCCCCGGGGATCTGCTTCTTCAACCAGAGCAGGTACCAATGCCTCTTCGTCTTTTGGGCGAAGCTGACCGTGACCCGCACCTGGAAGCCCAGGCGATAGTCGCGGCGCGTGACGATCTGCGCATTGACGCAGCCGTCCCCGTCCAAAAAACCTGCGATATAGGCTAGGGTTGTTTCATTCATACACTCTTCCCTCGGTATTGCCATTGGTCTCGTCGGTTTTCATGTCGAACCGACCCAAGACCAAGAAGGTTTCACCGATTTCAGTCGATACTCGTACGACATTACTGCCGCACAACGCAGTGAATTCTTATCGAATCTACGTTCTGAACCCAGCTCACGTACCGCTTTCATAGGCGAACAGCCTAACCCTTGGCACGTACTTCCGCACCAGGTTGCGATGAGCCGACATCGAGGTGCCAAACCTTTCCGTCGATGTGAACTCTTGGGAAAGATCAGCCTGTTATCCCTAGAGTAACTTTTATCCGTTGAGCGACGGCCCTTCCACTCGGAACCGCCGGATCACTAAGGCCAGCTTTCGCTCCTGCTTGACTTGTCGGTCTTGCAGTTAAGCTCCCTTCTGCCTTTACGCTCTACGACTAATTTCCGTCTAGTCTAAGAGAACCTTTGCACGCCTCCGTTACCTTTTAGGAGGCTATTGCCCCAATAAAACTGCCCATCAGAAACTGTCTTGCGTCCTGATTCAAGGAAACGCAATTAGAAATCTAGCTCGTTAAGAGTGGTCTCTCAATGACGGCTCCAACTTTCCCGGAGAAAAATCTTCAACGCCTCCCACCTAGGCTGCGCAAAACGAGCCCAATTTCAATTCCAGACTACAGTAAAGCTTCATAGGGTCTTTCTGTCCAGGTGCAATTAATCCGCATCTTCACGGATATGTCTATTTCACCGAGTCTCTCTCCGAGACAGTGCCCAGATCGTTACGCCTTTCGTGCGGGTCGGAACTTACCCGACAATGAATTTCGCTACCTTAGGACCGTTATAGTTACGGCCGCCGTTCACCGGGGCTTCGGTCGTCAGCTTCTCCTTGCGAATAACCAACTTCCTTCACCGTCCGGCACCGGGCAGGCGTCAGCCCCCATAGATCGTCTTACGACTTTGCGGAGACCTGTGTTTTTGGTAAACAGTCGCCTGGGCCTATTCTCTGCGACCTCTTTATCAGAGGCATTCCTTCTCCCGAAGTTACGGAATTATTTTGCCGAGTTCCTTAGAGAGAGTTATCTCGCGCCCCTTAGTATGCTCTACTACCCCACCTGTGTCGGTTTCGGGTACGGGTTTATATATCGCATCGATAGTTCGAGCTTTTCTTGGAAGTATGACGTCATCATATACATGAAAAAGTAAACCTTTTCACTAGATAGCACTTATCTCGAAATACGTTTTTCTTCGCAATCTCAACGACTCGTGCCATCCCTCAAAATACCAATCTTCGAGATATGTTGGGCCTCCATCGTCCCTCGGTATCCCGATATATAAAGTACAGGAATATTAACCTGTTTGCTATCGACTACGCCTTTCGGCCTCGCCTTAAGACCCGACTCACCCTCCAAGGACGAGCCTAGTGAAGGAACCCTTAGGGTTTCGGGGCATTGGATTCTCACCAATGTTTTCGTTACTCAAGCCGACATTCTCACTTCTGCAGTGTCCACTCACCCTTACGAGAAAGCTTCACCCACATGCAGAACGCTCTCCTACCGATAGTCACGATTGACTATCCCACAGCGTCGGCAGATAGCTTAAGTCCCTATGCATTTTCGGCGCGAGGACGCTCCACCAGTGAGCTATTACGCACTCTTTAAAGGGTAGCTGCTTCTAAGCGAACCTCCTGGTTGTTTCTGCATCCTCACCTCCTTTTACACTTAGCTATCATTTAGGGGCCTTAGCTGGTGATCTGGGCTCTTTCCCTCTCGACTATGAAGCTTATCCCCCACAGTCCCACTCGGCGACAGAAGTCATGCCTAGTATTCTTAGTTTGCGACGATTTGGTACCTCTTTCGAAGCCCGCACCGAAACAGTGCTTTACCCTTAGACAGATCATTGTCGCCGGCTGCGCCTCAACGCATTTCGGAGAGAACCAGCTAGATCCAGGCCCGATTGGAATTTCACCACTAACCACAACTCATCCCACGATTTTTCAACATCGATGGGTTCGACCCTCCATGAAGTGTTACCTACAATTCAGTCTGGCCATGGTTAGATCGCCTGGGTTCGGGTCCGTAAACAGTGACCATGATCGCCCTATTCAGACTTGCTTTCGCTCGGGCTACGGATTGTGCTTCCTTAACCAGCCACTGCCTACGAGTCGCCGGCTCATTCTTCCAAAGGCACGCAGTCAAGTTTAAAAACTCTCCTACAGCTTGTCAGCTTATGATTTCATGTTCTATTTCACTCCCTGTTAAGGGTTTTCTTTCACCTTTCCCTCGCGGTACTTGTTCACTATCGCTCATTCAGGAGTATTTAGCCTTACGAGGTGGTCCTCGCTGATTCACACGGGATTTCACGTGTCCCATGCTACTCGGGATAAAAAGACACATGGGTCACTTTTTCGATGACGGGACTTTCACCCTCTATGGTGTAGGATTCAGCTACTTTATCTAAAATGACCTCAATTGTGTTGAAGTTACCTTCTCCTTTTTCCCACGATCCCGCCATATGAAACCATATGGCGGTTTAGGCTGTTCCCATTTCGCTCGCCGCTACTCAGGGAATCGCGTTTGCTTTCTTCTCCTCCGGCTACTAAGATGTTTCAATTCACCGGGTTGTCTCCTTCAATTCTATGAATTCAAAAAGAAGGTATTACAGGTTGCCCCATTCGGGAATCTCCGGCTCATAGCTTGATTCCAGCTCCTCGAAGCATTTCGTCGGTGTCAACGCCCTTCATCGTCTCTGAATGGCTAGGTATCCTTCATAAGCCTTAAATTATTTGACCTTCCATCTTTCAATCTACCTTGAATACGAAAGATTGTCAAGTTCGTTACCAGGGCCATTGCCAATGTTATTGCCAAGGAGGCTGCTAGCGACAAGCATGGATCTTTTGAATACAAAGTTCACACGTTATTTGAGAATGGGAAACTCGATTATAACAGCGTGTGGTGGAGGTAAGCGGACTCGAACCGCTGACATCTGCCGTGCAAGGACAGCGCTCTACCAGCTGAGCTATACCCCCATTGCCATCACTCTTTTTGATGGTGGGCTATACTAGACTTGAACTAGTGACCTCACCCTTATCAGGGGTGCGTTCTACCACTGAACTAATAGCCCGCAAGGCGACAAGCCGTCAAGCGTGACGCGCTCTCCTACCCTTATCTTCTGGGTGGAGTGATGATATGACCGCACTGGCGCAGCTAAAAAAAAGTATAGCACGCTTTAGACGGTGTGGCTAGTCCCCGCCCCTTGCCCCGCCCAAGGTCGTGGTCGACGATGTTGAAGATTGGGGAAGGGCGCCGATGGTGGTGAACCCGCACCACGGGTGATGGGACAACGAACATAGATACACTCTCGACTTCCATGGATAGAGGTATGTATGAGGGGCGATCGGGGCCTTCGAAGGCCGGCAAAAGAGCACAAACAGGAGGGGGCGCTTTGACTCCCTCCTGTTTGTGACTTGCTTGACGCCATGCTTGACGCGTATCATTGACGACTGCCTTGAGGTGGAGCACTCGTCCCCTCCCCGTTCGCGGGGGAGTCAGACGGGGCAAGTTAGAAGTTCATTTCTGAAAGTTGTACTTTTTCGTACTGTTTTTTTTTCAGAACTAAGAAAACTTGTGTGAGCACGACGAACGAGAAAAAGACGAAGAGGCCTTGAATACGCGCGGGGTTTTGTAAAACAATTTCCGTTTCTTCTTGACCGAAACCACCAACGTTCGGGTTAACTGTCAGAGGCTGATCCGCCGACACTTTCTGACCTTCTTTAACAATTAAATTAGGGCCAGCAGGTACGATTTCAACAGCTTTCTCGCCGTTAGACTTCTCAACAGTGATCGAGAAGCCGCCTTTTTCCGAGTTTGGTGCGATCTGTGTGATCGTACCAGCTGCAGGAGCTGTGTAGACCGTGTTGTTACTCTTCGAACCGTCTGGGTAGAGTTGACCACGACCACGGTTACCACCAAAGTAAATCGGGTACTTTAAGTAAGAAACCGATTTGTCCTTTGTCGGGTCGGGGGATAAAATAGGGACAACCATTTTACTATACTTTTTACCTGGAACCGGACCAACAACAAGGATGTTTTTCTGGTTTTCCGAGTAAGGGGAGTAGAAGAGTTTACCTACTTTTGCTTTCATCTCTTCGGGAACGCGGTCAGCCGGGGCAAGGCTAAAACCTTCAGGGAGAATTAAAACCGCGCCAACGTTTAAACCGCCCTTTTTACCGTTACCAAGAACCTGCGTTACTTGTTGGTCATAAGGAATGTTTAAAACAGCTTCAAAAACGGTGTCGGGAAGAACCGATTGCGGCACTTCGATTTCAACCGGTTTTTGCGCTAAGTGGCAGTTAGCACAAACAAGACGACCGTTCGCTTCACGAGGTGTTTTGTAGTTTTGCTGAGCAAAAACGGGATAAGCCTGGGCCGGCTCAAGTGGACCGGCAAAGATACATGCCAGGGCAAGTACCGGAGCAATAAATGCAGCGCGCCATTGGCGAGTACAAGCTTCCATCATAAATAATTTTTGGATCTAGTAAGAAAATTCTCTTCTCAAATCTTTATAATAGCCGATCTCAAGCCAGACCGCCAAAAAAGAAGCCCTTTATTCACGCCAACGGTGGTGTTTATACGCCATAAATACGCGTCGTCCCTTGAGAGCACCACCGTTGGCGTGCATGGGTTGCGGCTTTTCACGATCACCGGGCCCCTTTTTTTGGCCCGGTGATCGTGAAAAACGTATAACGGGTGAGGTCAGTAGTCGACCTGCGACCCTCCCGCCTAGTCGTCCTCCCCTTTTAGACGGGCAACAAAGTCTCGCCAGTCACTCGCGAGCAAGTCTCGGCGATCATTCTCGTTCAAGAACGGCTGCATCCACTTCGGAAAGAAACGGTCAACCTTGATTTTTAGTCGTTCGTGGCCAGGCCAAATATAGCCACCACTATCGGCAAAAGATGCGAGCGGTTTACCCTCGGGCCACCAAATATTACCGCCTTTCACGGGAACGATAAAACCAGACGGCCAACGTTCCAGCGAGAGATACTGCGGCTCATCTGGTGGACCTACGTTGTCGAGTTCGCGAATACGGCGATTCGCCTCACGTCTCACCCACTTGAGCGAGAGCATACCCGGGAAATCCATTTCTTGATAGGCGATTTCGATTGGCCGGAAGTCGATTTCCGGAATAAAGAAGCGAATCAAACTACGCTGACTGCGAACGTCTCGGAATAGTTGACGCTCGTTCGTCGTCTTACGAGCCTTCCCGATTTTGCGTGGAAGGACACGGTGGCGATTAGCTGAATCCGCCAGAAAAGCATTTGGATGAACGTAGGATAACAGAACATCGTCGGCAATTTTTTGAGGAATCGGCCAAGTTGTAAAGGCGATACGTTTAACATTCGATTTCAACTTTTTCGACTTTTTCGCCGAAGACGTTTCCATAGCACTGAAAGGGGTGAATTCAGGATAGTTCTCGTTCACTCGCATCGCACGGGAAGAGACTCGAGTCGGAAGAAATCGGTTTGTTAAAACGAAGGCACGACGATCCTCATCCCATCCAGCATAGAACGGAGGAACTTTCGCATGTCGGCGATGGCGCCCTCTATTACGAAGACGTGATGATTGCTTATTCTTCGGTGGTTCCTCATTACGGCGATTGTACTTTTTCCGAGTGAGTCGTGGGAAGAGCTCTTCGTGGACACTCACCATCTTATCCTTGCCTTCAGTAAAGAGTGGCATGTCAAATTTCGTAACTCGGGCCGACTGGACATTGGTTACAGGGTCTAAGTCCATACGCAGTAATTGACGAACAACCTTATAGGTTCCGTTAAATTGGTGGTTGTAAACATTTGAGGCGAAGCTCTTACCGCCCTTATAGTTGTACGCCAATTCAGGGTTCGTCAACATCAGCTTGCGTTTTTGTCTTTTTGTCTGGATGAGGTTTTTCAGCATGACGCGTTTAAAGAAGAGTTCAGCCTCCTCCTTCGACGAGAGCAAGTGCCCTTTCGGCTGACGGCTTAAAAAGCTATCGATATCCCAACGGAACAGGATCCTTACTGAAGGATCCTCGCGAAGCAAGCGATTGATGGTGCGCTGACCGATCATCCGTTTAGGGACCTTTTCGTAGAAACTCGATAAAAGGTCAGGCCAAATAGTCAAGTTCAACTTCGTTCTTCGGTCGAGCTTATCTTGATCTTCGTTACCCTCGAGGCCGGCTTTAATGCGTAGTTCGAACTTGTCGGTCTTCTTTAAGATAAAGTATTCCTTATTCAGAGCATCCCACAGAGAAAAACGCGACAATAGGGGAGCATCATCAAGTGGTGGAGCGTCTTCTGAACCCTCCCTCAACTGAACCTCCTCCCATCCGTCCGCCGAATCTGCCAGCACGGGGAGACGGTACATTGTTTGTTCGTAACGTGTGATAAGGTTCTCGATCGCCGTCCATTGACGCCACTCCCAAGCGACCTCCGGCTTCGGCTGGTTGAGGATCTCATCCAGTTCACGTAAAATGTCACTTTGCTCGGGTATGGGTTCGAGTCCGTATGGGTCGAAAGGAAGAGTCACGTTTGAAAAGACCTTAAATTGGCCGAAGTCTTGCGACAGGCCTTTGCCGTCGATTCGGCTCAAAAGGGCATCCACATGGACAATTGCTTGCTCGCGTAGATCCGCGTCGATTTCGTCATCACGTGACAACTTTTTCTTAACCGGGGATGGGGGCGGTTCATCCGTAAAACCGATCATACGGGCGAGTTGTTCGCCAAGACGTTCACCGGTCCCCCATTTCTTTTTGGCCCACTCGACCCAGGCAATAGATGGTCGAGGTTGGCGTAAAAAACGCGACTCATAGATCGCGGAAGCGGGAAGACGGTTATCCTCGTAGGTTTTCGTGTCGGCACGAGAACCCATCGCTCGACGGAAGTAAGTACCTCGATCAAAAGGGGCCAAATCCATATCAGCGACAATCGAGAAACGTTTTGTACCAAACTTCTCACGCGTCACCGTCTTTACACCCTTCTCGTAAGGGTTCGACTTATCGGGCACCACGAAACGAGCAATGGAAAGCGGGGGCACCCCGTACTTTCGAATCAGAAGGTCTTCGTAGGTATTGGTCTGAAGTAGACCTGGCATAAGGGCGCGGTCGTAGGGTACGAAACCGAGTGGCTTCGTACACAGGTATTCAAGTCCATAAAAAGAAAAACTCGTGCACAGGAGGGCAGTAAGCGCGACTTTGCTAAAGGTATTTACACGGGCGTTGAACCGGAAAAAGGTAATCAAAGACCACTCAGTAATTGCATCCCGTAGAAGAATAGCCAACCAAAGAAAGAAGGATGTAAAAAGAATACTGCCGAGCAAGAAACCAGCGAGGTAGAGAAGGTGGGCTTGCGTGAGAGATGAGGCCGTTCCAGTCAGCGGCTCCAGATAAGTCGGTTCGAGACCAAACGTAAAGGTGCTCAGGTACTTAAACAAAACACCTTGGTCACAAAAAGCTAATAGAAAGCCGACACCGGCCGTTTTTGCTAAACCAGCAGGCGTCATGATTTGTTTAAAGGCATTTCGGCCAAAGGCGGACTTGGCCGTATAGTAGGTCACCGCCAAAGCGATCACATAAGTTCCCCACTCGGCTTGCAGCCACGGCATTAGAACCGGGCGCCATCCAAAGAGAATTGCGGCCAAGAAGAAAACATGACCGACAATAATACCTGCGTTAGTTGCAACCGAAGCTCGCCACCCGTTCACGTAGAGCTGGCGGGCGCTGAGCAAATGGGCGAAAGTGAAAGGAAGGGAAGCAAAAAAGCTATTAAGAAGGCCGACGACGAATTTATTCTGCACCAAAGTCGGTAGCCCGGCCGAGAAGGTCATGGCCGAGGTTGTCACAGGTAGTAGTCGTTGATACTTTACGAGAACCGTCCGAAAAACATCAAAGGTAAAATCGGGAATAAGAACTGGCAAATAAGCGAGATCGCGCAACCATTGCAGCGTAAGGATGTAGACGAGGACGTTTTTAGCGCTCTGACAAAGGTATACAAAAGTTGCCTTTGTAAAGGCCGCGAACGTAATCTCACTTGCAAGGGTATTATGGAATGTGTCAGCGTGGGCATTGACCCAGTCAACATAGTCTCTGGCGGCAGTAACAAAAGACATAAAAAGTTTTCTCCAAAACAAATAAAGGCGGTCGTGGTTTTAGGTAGGTCCACGTAGCGGGTCTTTCCATGAAGACCCGCTCAGTATTCGATCAGTATTAGAGACGTAACTTTCGATAGCGGGATTGGAACCAATTCACCGCAAGGAGGATTATTCCAGCTAAAAACAAAAAGACCGTTCCAATAACTGTTGCCGTAAGGTGTTCATATTGTTCTAAATTTTGAAAGATCAAAACCGACACCAATAAATCGTTATAAGGCATGTTCGAGGATACAACGACGACAGCTCCATACTTCCCTAAGGCGCGAGAAAAGGCCAAGGTCATACCGGTTAAAAACGACGGAAATACTGGTGGAAAAATAACTCTCCAAAAGGTACGCCAAGGCGACGCCCCCAAGGTCCACGACGCCTCTTCGAGCTCCTTATCTAGGACCTGTAAAACAGGTTGCACAGTGCGAACAACAAAAGGAAAGGAGACGAAAAGCATGGCTAAAGCGATCCCTGTTCGATTATACATTAAAGAAATGCCGACCTTCGCCGCCCAACGCCCGATCCACCCGTTTGGGTTATAAATCGTCATTAAGGTCAGACCGGCGACCGAGGTCGGCAAGGCGAAGGGGAAATCAACAACCGAATCTACCAATTTTTTGCCCGGAAAACTATAACGAACTAGTACCCAGGCAACGAGAAAGCCAAAAAGGCCGTTGACCAGGGCCGCAAAGAAGGCAAGGGAGAGGGTTACTTGATAGGCGGATAAGGCCTTAGCCGAAGTTGCAAGCCGCCAAAAATCGACGAAAAGGGCCTTCGTCGCGTGGAGGATTAAGACACTAATCGGTAAGACTAAAACAAAGCCTAGATAGCTTAGTACACCAATCCAGATCCAAGGAATCTTCACCTTTTGCAGATCGGGTACCCATCCAAGAGAAGACCATTGGTTGAATTGTTGTCGCAGTTTCGAAACAAGGGCCATAGAAAAAGTTAGAGAACGGTGATTATTCGCCTTCCTGGGTAGGGCGTTTTTGGAATTCAGATAAGGCACGCGCAAAGGCTTTTTTAGCCTGCTCGAGCGCCTTTTCTCTCCATTTTGTTTTGCGTAATTGTGTTTTCGATTTCGATAAACGTTTTTTAGGAACAGCCATAATGTAGATAAATGTTAAAAAGGGCGATAATAGAGAGAATGTCTTTCTCTGAAGAGAAGATCCAATGAGTCAAGAAGAGTCTCAAGCAAATTGAGTATATCACATTTTAGAAAAATGTATATCCCTTTGATGTTCCGAAAGAGGGCTCCTGGTTTTCGGGGCCTTTTTCGAAAATAGTTGCAAAAAAGGCGTCAACCGCGTAAGATGAAATAAAACAAGAGCAATAAAACATATCAAAACGTGAAGGCGTAAGAAGCCCTTTTGCTTGGGTTGATAACTCAATGGTAGAGTATTCGGCTTTTAACCGATTAGTTCCGGGTTCGAGTCCCGGTCAACTCATTCAGTCCATCCACTAAAGGAAGGGTATCTTCGAGCGAATGAAAGCCGAGTTGCCGCAGAAAAGGAACCAGCAAATAACGAATCTGAGAACGGCTCGATCCGCCTAAACGAGTTGTGGTGTCGACCGAAATGGGCACGGCTTCTAGAGCCTTGAAAAGGTCACTTCGCTACGCGTGAAATCGAGCAAAGGGCGTGAAACCCGGTAAGAGCCCACCCTCTTTGCCACTCGTACAAGAAAAAGAGACATGGGAGCTTTCTCAAAACGATTAAAGACGGTGGGTGCGAAGAGCGCCGCACCCGCTCGGAGGAAAATTCGGCGGACTCCACGCCAGATAGGATCCTTCGAGATCAAAAAGGCTCGCAGAGCTCGTTTCAAAAGGAAAGACATCCTGCTCAGGTAAAGGCGTGCGGTTCAAGGAGCCGCAAAAAGGGTTAAAAAGGGGGCCTGCATCCACGGGGCTTTTACCGCAGAGAGAACGAAACGTTCCCGAACCCTAGCCTCCCCTTCTTTCGCGGTTTTCGGGGCTCTTTTTCTCGGAAGTCAGTCGGGCACTGCCTTGTTCCGCCTCTGCACCTTGCTCCCAGAGACCTATTGGTCGAGGGCTCTTCGATTGTTGGTAAGTAATACTCGGCTCTTTACCAGAAAGAGCGGAAGAAGGCGTCAACGCCAACTTCGGTACATAAAAAATAGAACCGAGAAAGAGAAGAATCGACACGACTGAGGTTAAAAAAACCAGTCGTCGCGTCGTGAGAAAAGTCCCAAGACGCTCTGAATTCGAGATTGTCTTTGTCAGCCAGTTTGACGAGGAAGACGACTCCGGAGTCTGGAGAGTCACGACAAGAAAGATGAAGAGCGTAAGAATGAATCTAAAGGAGAATAGAAATTGAAATAGCGCTTTCCAGAAGCCAAAAGTAAAGATCAGTAAAATGTGACGAACAACTTCTTGCCAGAAGTGAAGGGTAAAGAGTTGTTTTAACGCGATAATTAACATGGTAAAAGCCTCCGGAAATGAAACAGGTATGCAGCGAACGGGTACACACGTTTTGTTAACGATCTGTGGATCGTTTTGAACAGAGCCTATGGAAGGTCAAAGACAGGTTGGAAATCTAGGCCGTTGCGGGACTACCGGAGATAAGCTTTACGCTCTTCGGTAGTTGTAGTCCCGAAAAGGCAAGTCCTTTTCTCCAATCTCTTAGATCGATCGTCATTAGTCTTGTTTATCAGTAGGTGCGGCTGGAATAGCGATGCCGATAACCAATGCCGATGGGTGTTTAGAAACCAAAAACACCGTATCTCTACCCTGCCCCTTGCGGTTTATTTACCGATACTGGTACAATAGTAAATAGCAATTAAGGATTTGTCCGTAGACCCTTTATAATCCGCCGGGATAGCTCAGTTGGTAGAGCAGAGGACTGAAAATCCTCGTGTCAGCAGTTCAAGCCTGCTTCCTGGCATATTTAATCTTGTACCGCTTGTATCAAAAATGATCACAGCGTTGACGCGTTCTCCCAAACCGCGGGAGCAAGTCCGAGAACACATCAATGAGGGGGTTTAGAGAGGGCTATGACACCGGGAATTAAACGACAAATGAGTTTAAAACACCTACTACAAGAACTAGAAGAAGCCATAATCCAAGACCTGAGAAAACAGTGCCTTTGTTTTCAACCCAACCATTTGGTGAAGCAAAAACAACAGGTACATCCACTACTAAAAGAAATGATAAAGCAATGAATGCAAATAAAGTGAGTTGGAAAATAAGAGTCATAAAATTCGATATCCAAAGAACGCAAGAATTATATCTTGCCAAAGCACATGACGGTCAATTACTCCTTCTTTCGAGAAGTGTGAAGATTGCGTCACAGTGACGTCGATAAGGGCAATCCTAATTATATAATTAGTATAGCCTATATTTCAAACAAGAGTCATTTTTCTTTTCCGCGCCGGTAGCGGGAAGATGGCGGCGCCTCGTAACGCCTAGCAAACTGCGGCACAGGACGAATCACCGCCTCCTTAAGGGCCAAAAAGCAGTCGCTCAGAAGTTACACAATAAACAATTCGTAGGCTCCCGAGGCGCCCCGTACTTCATAAAGACTTTTTTAAAGTGGTCGGCGAAAACGGGGCGAAATAAGCCACCCTCGACCTATCCAATAGTTGCAGCAATCGGGGGATTAGAAACCCGTCCCCATGCCCGTCCCTTGGCCTGGACCGCCAGATCGGCGGATAAAGGCTTCCAGGGGCGGAACCATTGAAAGTAACAGATCTGTCATGAGGCTTTCCTCCACCTCGCGACGATTAGCCGCGCGTTCGATCTCCTCCATTCGCATTTTGAAGGCCTCCTCGTACAGCATACGAACCTCATCGTAGCCCTTCGCGTAATTTTGACGACGAGTACGAAGACGATCTTCAATCCGCTTTAAAAAGTCGCGTTCTTGAACCGGTTTTCGCCACACGTCAAAGGTGATTGAAGGGATCGGCTCGTCGGAATAAACATCACGACTTCTCGGCTCTGAAAAGGCTTGAAGCGGGATAGACCTCGTCCCCGGTTTACGCGACTCAGGACCCCAAGACTGGTCGATCACGAGATGGACACGGCCGTTAATCGTTTGCAGACGACTATCGGGCTGTTTGCGCAGGTCAGGGACGTCGCCTTTGTTTGGCACGTTTCTCACCTTCGTCTCTGGTTGAACTGTGCGAAGTTCGTCCATGTAAGGCTGAATGTAGGCGTGCATCTCAAAAGAGCGAAGCTTCTTCTTGTGGATTAAATGGTCAGCCATTTGCTCAACAACTCGACGGTGTTTGTCTAAAAGCTCTAAGGCGTTATTAAAACACTTGAACATAAGCGCTTGCATCAAATAGTCACGGTCGATATAGGCAAGATCTGGGTAAGTCGGGTATACCTTTACCTCCGTTAGCTTGTCGTTCGAGCTTGACTTCGAGGCTGATGAGTCAATCACTTTAAAGTGCGGGCGTGTTGCGTAATACTGCTCGACAGGCTCCCACATATTACGTTCGAAGGGGTTGCGCGTAAAAAGAGCCGACCATTTGACAAAATGCTCAGGAGTAAGGTTCATCGCGGCCTTTGTTTCCGCCAACCAACGTAGTGTATGGGTATAGTCGTTATGAACACGATCTCGTCGATCAAACATCGACGTTTGCATTTGCGTCAAACGGGCGTGCTGCTTTTCAACGTATTGAAGATTATTGAGAATAAAGTGAGGTCGTCCCATATCACCCCCTGGCTCAAAGAACATGTCCTTGTTTTCCCCTTCGCGAAGTTTTAAAGCCTGACGGATTGGTAGGGTGAAATCGTCAATAAGCAGCCACTGGTCAACAATAACGTAGGCAAGGTCAACTGCATAGGTAAGCTCCTCACCACCAAGATCCGACTCGAGCAGTTGACGCTCGTTGATCTCTTCTTGGGTCTTAAACGGCGAACCGTAGAGGAGTAAACACTCGCCGGCCTTTCCAGCCAGCATGGCAGTGAGGCGGTCTTCTAAATCTTGTAGCGTGTAAGCACGATGGATGAGCTTGGGGATTGGAACTTCTGGAACGAAGGGCTCGAGTTGGAGTTGCACAAAAGGAAGCGACGGGTGATCTGGGAGAATATTATGCACAAGGGCACGACTCGCCTGGTAGTACCCGATACGGACAAAGAATAAAGGGTCATGGGGTGGAACACGTTTCACAATCGGGTAAGGAACACGATTTTCGCGGATATGGCGATGACGTGTAGTTGCCTCAAGCGACTCCTCTAGACTATCTAAAGTGTGTTTCTGGCCCCGCACGATGGCGATCATCGCCGATTGGTTGACCATTGTTTCCAGATCCGAAACACTGTAGGCGCGAGTACGATCAACCATATAATCCCAAGGGATTGACTCCTGTAGACCTAGTCCCGAAGTGAAGAAACGCAGCAGTTCAGAACGACGCTCCTCCGTCGGGGCGTAGATCGGAATATGCCTGTCTAAACGCCCATAGCGACGAACCGCCGGGTCAAGAACCGAGATACGGTTCGTCGCTCCGATCACCACAATCCCGTCTTGGGGCCGGAGATTATCCATAAGAGATAGGAAAGCCGTCACAAGGGCAACGCGCGCGGAAGCGACGGGTGAAGGAGCCTTCCGCGGTTCTGGAGTGTCGAAGATTGAGTACTCGAATTGGTAGTCATCTTCTGTATCGATGTTATAGCGTCTACGGTCCAGTAAACCCTCGATTGAGCGCTCACGCAGCTCTTTTCGTGCACGAATTGGATCGGCATAAGCAGCAGCAACCACCCTTTCAGCCACCCCTCGTTTGCCGAATGGTTTAGTGATGCGTGGAGGTAGTGTGCGAACAAACGGCCATAAACCGGCTCCCGGGTTAGGCGCTTCCGCTTGGTGTTGCATCATCGACGAGCGTTTCATACCAAGACCATCGATCTCGTCGATAAAGAGAACACACGGTGCCATCTTTAAGGCGAGTTTAAAGGCGTCAACAAGACCCTCCACGGAAGTTTCATGCTTGTTTCGGTCTAATAACTCCGATGTTGTGAGGGCGATCAAAGGCACTTCGGCCTCCCCGGCAATCGCTTGCACGAGGAAAGTTTTCCCGTTTCCTGGAGGCCCGTAAAGAAGAATACCTTTTGGTGATGCCGGACCACCGCGCCCTCTGTTACGTAAGCTGAGAGAGATTTCCGCCGAACGACAAAGGACGTCTGGCTCGATTCCGACGATATCCGTAAAACGTCGTTTGATGCCCGTAAAGATACGGAAAGGTTCATATGGGATTTGTCCGGTCCAGTGGTAACAAGTACGAAGACTTTTTCTGAGGGCACTCACGACGTAAGGGTCTTCTTTAAAGAGCGGAATCGAGTAAACACGATAGTGAAGTTCAATGTAAAAATCACGAACAACAAAATAGCCCAACCACTTCGTTAATTGGATCACGATAGGCACGAAGAGAAACTGGGAGAGGATCAAAAAGGAGTAAACCGTCACGGGTTCGTAAAATCTTTCAGTCAGCGCGTTCGGTCGTGTCTTTACGTTCTCGTAGATAGCGCTTGCACGAGTCGAAGTGAGGGTGTAGAAGAGTTGCGCCAAAGGATCGCCTTCGACTCTTCGACGCCCGATAAAGGCGTCGGCGCTCTTCCACGTCACGGCCACATTCTTACGAACACGTCGTTGCGCGGGAGGGCGTAGGACTGAGGCCTCTGTTTTGAGGGCCATCAAAGGCCGGATCGGGTAGTGCCAAACAATCGGTAAAATACGACGAACTGTTCCCGACGATGGCGACGGGATCGCGGCTTGTAAGCCGCGAGGGTTGAGGTAATCGGGCATATTGAGAGCGCCGAGTCGCGACTCAGAAGCTAGTAGCAGAATTTGTGCCAGAGCTTGCGAACGTTGCTTCTCAGGACTTGCGAGCAGATCTACGTGAATCTGTCCCTCAAAGGCGTTAGGGCGTTGGTAGGTCACCGGTGTAATTGGCGGAATGTCCAAGCTGAGCACCGTTTCGCCCGTTCGGCGGGTCGATTCAAGGCTCGTCTTAAAGACGTGGTGCCACTCGTCCATCGATAGTTGGGGAAGGGTCAGGATCGGGTAGGCCTCAAGAAAAGCCTGGTGTTTTGTTAGAAAATATGGATGCGCGTTGAAGAAACGTCCATAGCTTTCTTTTTCCACCACCTTGCGAGGTGTCGTTTGCTGGCGTCGCGTACCATCCTCAAGTTGAGTAGGCAAGCGAGGTCCTGTATCCGGGCCAGCGAAGAGATGCCGCTCAGCCTTTGATGAGAAGGCCTTAATGCGGTCACGTTGCACCTTACGAATGAATGAGTCAGTACGATCACCGTAGGTAAACCCTTGGAAACCGAAGAAGTTACGTGGCATGTCTTTAATCCAGTTTTGTGCACCTAAGTAGTAGTTCTGGACCATATGAAGGACAGAGGGCCTTGTATCGACATCCCCATTTCGGCGTGCCAGAGTTGTCGAGTAGTCGAAATAGCTCGGGTAGGGCCCAACACCGATAGTCACGGGGTACTCACCATCGTCATCCCAATCGGCAAGCTCTTTGAGAAGTCGTGGTTTTGGGGGAGCGGGTAAAAATGAAACATCAAGGTCCGGGTAGTGTTTCTTTAAGTCATCGTAAGATGGGAGCACCGACGATTGACGCGAGTCCTCATATGTTGGAAAAATGTTCACTGGACGATAGTCGATTGCTCCTGGACGGCTAAAGTCAGGGAGACTTCGAGAAACGAATAGGCGGTAGCCGGGAAGAAGCCGAACCTCTAAAGGTCGAACACTTGTAAGAGCTTGAAACCCTTCCCAAAGCGAACGCGTCGCGAGATTATAACGGAACTTCGACATCAAAATCTGACGCGTCAGTCTTTCGCGATCTGTATCCGGGAAAAGGAAGCCGTTCATGCCAGGTTGCGGGCGCCAATTGTTGCGATAGCTGCTCACGGCAGCGAGCGAGCCTTGCTCGCGAATCAGTCGAGCAAGGTCATTTGAAAGGCGTCGTAGGTTCGTCACAGCTACTAGTCGATCTAAAAAGTCCCAACCAGGTCCAGAGTCTCGTGTCGTGTTGCGAAGGTCGCAATATTCAACGGCGCGTAGGTAAGCACTGGTTTGTTCGTAGACGGCATCGCGGAGTTGCTCTGCACGTTGCTCTGCACCGCGTCCACCTCTCACAGGATCGATCAAGTCACGATAGCGGGGATTGATCTTCTCGAGCTGTGGGGCGATCGCATCGATAAAGTCCTGGGTCGTCTGCGAACGGACAGCAAGGTCGTGGGCATGGAGGGCCCAATGGAACTCCACCCCTTTAGGCAATGGCATGACATAGCTGCTGATATTTTTGGTAAAAGTCTTGTCCATCCAATCGATAATTGGGGGATAGAATCGACGATCGTTCAAGATATTATGCTGGCTTGACGGTGTCCCCGTACGCTGGGCGATACGCCAGGCAGCCGGCACGGATTTATAAGAACCTCGGCGTGGCCATAATCGGCCTCTCATCGTCACCATCGGCCCGCTTGAAAGACCAAAACGTCGTAGGCGTCGATAGAAATCACGAAGACCCCGTCTTTCAATAGCATCGAGCTCGTTTTTCTCAACCACTCGACCGAGTAAATGCACGAATCTCGTTTTTAAATGACCGACCTGTAAGTGACGGGGTTGCGTGAAGTTCGACATAAAAAGACGTCGAATAAGAGCTCGCGTATCCTCGATTGTTAAGGGAATACGTGTGAATGGTTCATCCTCTGGTTCAAGACGCACTTTGAGGTCGCGTGTAAGCTGATACCAGTCGTATTGTGTCACTGGGAGGTGGGCAAACCAGTCAAGCTGACCTCGGCTCCAGTCCCCAAAAAGTGGCTTGCTTTTCGCTTTGGCGAATAAGCCACCCTTCGTCGGGCGGGTTGGTTTAGCTGGAGGTAGTTTTTTGATATGGTCAAGGAGTGCTTGTGGTAACTGCTCATCCCAAAAATGACGAAGATCCTGCGCCTTTTGCTCCACGCGAGCGAAGTCACGTTCAGCTGCTTGGAAAGCTAATTTTTGCTTACGGTAGATAACCAATTCGTCGCGATAGCTCTTTAAAGCCTTCACAAAGGCGCGCGTAGTCGCTGGTTGCGTAGGAAAGACGCCAGCTCGTGTAGCCGACACGAGCGGACCGCTCTCAGCCCTTTTCGGGAAGTGAGGGCGACGGGCACCACGATAGTCCTCATACCCGAACGGGGCTTTTGGTGGTTCGGGAAGTGGATCTGGTTTTCGCATACGCGCCTCTTCGGGAGTGAGGCCCGCAAGGTCGAAAAACCATGACTTTTGGTGGAGAGGGTGGGATGGTGAGAAGCCGAGCATGTGAGCATAGCGCGCATGGGCATAGAGCGTTGAGGCCTGTTCTCTTTCCCGATGATCCAGTCGGTCGAAGAATACGTCGAAAGAAGGCTGGACCATCTTGTCTGAGAGGCCTTTATCGAGGGCGATTAAAGCGCGACGATCCAGAGCATGGAAAGAGCGTAAATTCTTCGAAGGTACCGCAGCAGGTGCCAACGGGATGTCAAAATCAACCTTCCGGGCCGGGCCGGAAAAACCCAAAAGGCCGGCGAGTTTCGAGGCACGGCTCTGTTCTTGGGGAAGATATTCCACCATCGATTCCGGAAGATGGTTTTGGGGGCTTGAGACTTCCGCTGTTGGAATGCCGAAAAGCAAAGCTCGTCGGCGAGCCGAATCAGGCGTCTTTTGAAAGGCTAATAGGCTCGAGTTGGCAGTCACAGTCGGGCCACTACGAGGGCCTGTGACCACCTTCGTATCGCGGTTAAAGAAGCCGATCGGGAATCGGAACGGTCGAATTTGTCTGTCGGAATGGATCGGCGTAAGACCGGCCTTCAGCCCAAAAGCATCATCGAGGCGTGTAGGAACCTCATCCGCTAGATCGTACTGCAGCCGATCCTTGAACAATGGGTCGACGTGGGAAAGTGGCTTATACTCAAACGAGTTAATCGTCGAGAAAGTGCGTGTAACCGGAATCGCATTGCGTTTTCGAAGACTGAATTTACGAGTAAATCGTTTGTTTGTCACACGAGAACGAGAGGCGAGTCGACGACGCTTACCAGTAACGCGTGTTGTTATGTAGTTGTCTCCGCGAAGACTCGCCCACTGGGGAGTGAGCTCAAACAATGCCACCGTCGGATACATGTCCAAACGTTTGAGAAATGGGGTCTCTAAAAATTGAATCAAAGGGCTAGCACTCTCTGCAGATTCAGAGAACTTTGTTCCCAGTTGGCGAGCTCGCTCAACGGCTGTCGGGGCTGTAACGTATTGCAGAGTTGTAAAGTCTTGCTCTTGAATTTGGTGAGCAATGCGCGGTAGTTCACGACGCAGACCGTATGTCCAAATTTGGTCTTGGTACGTGTCACGAAGGGTCAAATAGTAGGTCAGTAGACCGAAGAAAAGCCATCCAGCAAAAATAGGACCATTGAGAAAGTCCTCCTTAAACTGTGCGATTTGAACAAGTCGAACTCGAAAAGCCAAAAAGAGGGTGTCAGCCCTCTCTTGGCTCATAAAACGAGGCTTGTAGGGAAGGGTTGGGACCGGAACGCCGGGACAAAGCTTTTCCCAAAGCTTTGTTAATGCAAATAGCCGTTTAACCTTACGTGGGCGGGGTGGGAGTCGTGTCATAAAAATCTCCAAAATTGGTGTAAGTAGGTCGAGTTATATCGAATCGTAAAAGGGGAAAAAGGGGGTCTCGAAGATCCTCCCAACTGAAGCCTCGTAGGCAGGTTGCTACAAAGGGATCAGCCTCCTTTACGAGCCTCGCTTATTATCGGCATCACGGGGCAAGTTAGCTTCTAAAAGCCCTCTATAAGCAAGATACATGGCATCGATTCGAGGCTTGGGAGGGGGTTCGAGCCGGGAAGAGGTGCAAAGTGTCTTGTTAAGAAACCTCTCATGAGCGTATTAATTCAGAAAAAAGATAACGATTTTGTAAGGTATTTTGATAAGAAAGCTTATCACAAAATGGGAAGCTTGTAAAGGTTGAATCTATTATAAAAATAAGGGCGTGGTCAGATCTGAGGAGGTGTGGGGACCAGCCCGGCCTCTTCCGTAGGGCTTCGCACGATCCCTGCCCTGCTTGACACCTGGCCAAAAAGGGGGGATACTTTCCTCAAGAGATCAGCATCAAAAATGCATCTTGGGGCGTCGCCAAGTGGTAAGGCAGTGGACTTTAACTCCGCCATTCGTAGGTTCGAATCCTTCCGCCCCAGCACCTCAACCACCTTCAAAAGAAACGTCTGGACGGATCATGCTCAAAGCGCATCGTCGATAGGCCAACCTTCATCACAGACCAGCGGATGTAGCTCAATGGTAGAGTCTCGGTCTTCCAAACCGAATGTTGTGGGTTCGAGTCCCATCATCCGCTTTTTTATTTTTCTTTTTAACGTCATGCTTTTCGTTCCCTTAACCTGACCTACGTGGGACAACCGTGTGCGTGCGTAGACCGGCCTTCGGTTGCGG
>Ga0114918_10000599_pt1 | contig 31277 bp, 26 predicted proteins | sample LantaG_FD_87015 | JGI IMG/M metagenome (GOLD analysis project Ga0114918, IMG submission 87015) | Deep subsurface microbial communities from Baltic Sea to uncover new lineages of life (NeLLi) - Landsort_02402 metaG | ecosystem: Environmental > Aquatic > Marine > Oceanic > Sediment | place...
CTCTCTCTCTCTCTCTCTCTCTCTCTCTCTCTCTCTCTCTCTCTCTCTCTCTCTCTCTCTCTCTCTCTCTCTCTCTCTCTCTCTCTCTCCGCTGCGCCCATTCCCCCGATCCCTCCTCCCACAGGCACATACCTGACGCCCTGACTCCCCGGAGATGTCGCGCAGAGGTGGATCCTTATTTGATTTTTGTGGATAAAGGGTAGGAAAAAGAGAGGAAGAAAAGGGCGTCAGAAGACAAACGATGATGAATTTCTATCGACTCATTGGTGCTCTTCTTCTCTTCTCTTTCTCTTCTTCTCTTCCATCGCTCTCACCGGAGCTCCTGCAGGTTGCGGCTCAGCGCGCCGCGCCAGGCTGCGGCGACCATCGTGCTGCTTCTTGAGTGAAAAGAGAAGAGAGTGGACAGAAGAAAAGGACAAAGCGAGCGTCGCTTCCTCTTGAGTTTTGATCGAGAGAGTGCGAGTCAATTTCTTTTTTTGATGCCGAGCCGGGGAATTCGGCAAATCGCTCCCTCACTTTTTTCTTTTCTTTCGCCCTTTTCGCACGCTACGTTTCCGCGTCCCGCAGGGCTCGCTTTCCAGAACACGGCTCTATATCTCGTCGTCGACAGATACCTCTGCTCAGCTGATTAGAAAGGGTCCATCGCAAGAGGGGAAGAAGCAATGAGGCAGCCGGATGGCTCGGCGTCGGCGCCGTCGCCTGCTCCTCCGTCTTTGACGACGACGTCCCTCGCTGAACAGCTCGCCCGGAACAGGCTCTCTGGAGCTCCGCCGGCGGCCTCCCAGGCGGGAAGGAGAGCCTTCGAGGAGTCTGGTATCCCGCCGTCGACGTCACCGGGGGTGTACTTCTGCGAGGTGAGAGGGAGAGAGAGAGAGAGAGGGAAAACAATCAAGGCGATGCGAGGGCGTAAAAAAACCAAGCCAAAAAAAAAACTCTCTCGTTCTCAACCTCTTCTTCTTTTCTTCTCTTTTTTTCTTCAAACAAAAAACAGGCCCGCCACGAGACCTCAGCAGCAGCCTCCACCTCCGCAAACCCCTCCTCCGCAGGAGCAAACCTCCTCGCCACGCCCTCGCTCACCCCGGGGGCGCCGCCGGTCTCCCGCTGGCGCCAGAAGGAGCGCACCAAGACGACGGCGGTCGCGCTCGCGCTGTGCCTCAACATCGGCGTCGACCCGCCCGACGTGCTCCGCATCTCGCCCTGCGCCCGCCTCGAGTGCTGGGTCGACCCGCTGTCCATGGCGCCTCCCAAGGCCCTGGAGACTGTCGGAAAAAACCTACAGGCCCAGTACGAGCGGTGGCAGCCGCGGGCGCGGTACCGCGCGCACTTGGACCCGACGCTCGATGACGTGCGCAAGCTCGCGGCCTCTTCGCGCCGCGCCGCCCGCGGCGAGCGCGTGCTGTTCCATTACAACGGCCACGGCGTGCCTCGCCCCACGGCCAACGGCGAGGTCTGGGTCTTCAACAAGAGCTACACCCAGTACATCCCTCTTTCGGTTTATGATTTACAAGCCTGGGTCGGCGCGCCCGCGATCTATGTGCTCGACTGCTCCGCGGCGGGTCTGGTGGCGTCGTGCTTCAGGGCGTTCGCGGCGCAGAGGGCCGCGGACGCGCAGCAGGCCGCGGCGCAGGCTGCTGTTGCTCAGGCTCAGGCTGCTGCGCAGCACCAGCAGCAGCAGCAGCAGGCGAATGCCGCGGCTGCCGCCGCCGGCTTGCCCAACCCGCCGCCTCTCCCGGTCCCTCCGACGCCGACGCCGACGCCTCCGCCCGCCGCCAGCGGCGACGCCCTCGCCGACGTCATCCTCCTGGCCGCCTGCGGCGCCCGCGAGTCCCTGCCGCAGACCCCGGACCTGCCTGCAGACGCCTTCACCGCGTGCCTCACCACTCCGATCAAAGTAGCCCTGAGGTGGCACGCGTCGAGGTCGCCGCTGGCCCCCGAGGGGCTGACGAGAGACTTGGTCGATCGCATCCCGGGCAAGCAGACAGACCGCAAGACCCCCTTGGGGGAGCTCAACTGGATCTTCACCGCCGTCACGGACTCGATCGCGTGGAACACGCTGCCGCGGGCGCTGTTCCAGAGGCTGTTCCGCCAGGACCTGCTCGTGGCGTCGCTCTTCCGCAATTTCTTGCTTGCCGAACGAGTCTTGCGCGCCGCGGGCATGACCCCGCGCTCGCACCCTGCGCTGCCGCCGACGGCGTCGCACCCGCTGTGGGAGGCCTGGGACCTGGCCGCGGAGGCGTGCCTGCTGCAGCTGCCGGCGATGCTGGCCGCTTCTGGAGGAGGAGGCGGAAGCAACCAGAACGGGGGACAGGGCGGTTCGTCTTCGGACAACAACAACGGCGGAGGAGGAAACAGCAGCAATGGTGGCGCTCCTTTCTCTCCGTCGCCGTTCTTCGCGGACCAGCTCACCGCCTTTGAGCTCTGGCTCGAGAGGACCGCGGCTGTCGGAGGAGGCGGCAGTGGTGGGGCTGGGAGCAGCGGGGCAGCTGCCGCGGCTGCCGCTGCTGCCGCCGCCACTGCTGCTGCCGCCGCTGCAAACAACACCTCCTCCTCCTCCTCCCAACCTCCGCCACTGCCGCCGCCCCCCTTCCCCGCCACGGGTCCCGGAGGCGCCCGCCCCCCCGAGCAGCTCCCCATCGTGCTTCAGGTCCTGCTCTCGCAGGTCCACCGCCTGCGCGCGCTGGCCCTGCTCGCGCGCTTCGTCGACACTGGAGCGTGGGCGGTCGACCTCGCGCTGTCTGTCGGGATCTTTCCTTACGTCTTGAAGCTTCTGCAGACGACGGCCGCGGACCTGAGGGGCACGCTGGTCTTCATCTGGGCCAAGGTGCTGGCGCTGGACCCGACCTGCCAGGCCGACCTGGTGAAGGACGGCGGCCACCTGTACTTCTTGAGGCAGCTGGATGCGCCCGACGCAGGGACGGCCGCGGCCGCGGCGCAGGCACAAGCGTGGCAGCAGCAGCACGCCGCGGCGGTGGCGGCCGGGGGGGGCGCGAGCGCCGCGAGCAACACCCCTCTTCCGACTCCTCCCCCGCCTCCGGGGAACGCGCCTAGGGCGCACGCGGCCTTCGTGCTGGCCTCCGTCTGCTCCGGCGGTCACGGGCGCGGCCGGGCCCTCTGCGCCGGGGCCGGGCTCGTCGAGATCCTCTGCCGGAGGCTGGTCGGTGTCGCGGCCGCGGGCCAGGCGGCGGCGATGGTGCCTTCGTCGAGGTTCCAAGCTCCTCCTCCTGCCTCTTCTTCTTCTTCTCGTCCGCTGATGATGATGATGGACTCGCTGCCTCCAGCCACGGGGGGCGTCGACGGCGACGCCGAGGGAGGAGGGCTGCTCCTGGCTCAGTGGCTGTCGCTGTGCCTCGGGGCGCTTGTCGACGGTTCCCCGGAGCTGGCGGCCGCGGCTGCGAGCTCCGGGGCGCCTGGAGCGCTCGCGGCGCTGCTGTCTTGGGAGAGCCCCGAGGCGAGGGCCGCGGCGGTCTTCGCGCTGGGGAGGCTGGTGTGCACCGCCGTGGAGGGGGAAGGGGGAGAAGGCGGAGATGACGCGGCGGCGGCGGCGGAGGCTGCGTTGCAACAGCAGCAGCAACAGGAGCGACAAGCGCAACAAGCGCAACAAGCGCAAGCGCCGCCGGCGAATGAGCAAGAGCAGCCGCAGCAGCGAAACCCCGACGGGTCCTTTGTCGAAGCTCCTCCACCTCCACCCCCGCCTCCTCCTCCCCCTACGCCCCCGCCTCCTCCGACGCACCTCAGCACCGCCCCGCGCGAAGCCACCGAGGCCGCCGCGGCGGACGCGATATTGCGATCCGCTGTCGCCGACGGCAGTCCGCTGGTCAGGGCCGAGGCCGCCGCGGCGCTCGCGAGGCTCGCCGTGGGGCAGGCTCCGGCGTTCCTGGCCGCCGTCGCCGAGGCCTACGAGCGAGGGGTGTCGGCGGCGTCGGTGCCGCAGCAGCCGTCAAGTGTTACTGCTGCTGCCGCCGCTGCCGCCAACAACGACAGAAGCGACAACAACAACAACAACAACAACAACAACAACAACAACAACAACAACGCCGCTCCGTCTTCGCCTTCTTCTTCTTCTTCTTCTTCTGCGATCTCGATCCACGAGCGCGTCCGCGCGGCGCTGGCCGCGCTCGCGGCGGACCCTTCTCCGCAGGTCTCGGCCACAGCGGAGGCGGCGCTGCGAGCCGCCGGCGTCGACGTCGAGCCGGTGCCGGGGGCCGTCGGCGTGCCCCTTGCTTCTTCTTCGTCGAACTACAACCACAACAGCAGCTCCTCTGTCGGGGCCGCGACGGCGGGGACCTCGCACTTTTCCCTGCGGTCCGGTTACGTCACGCCGCTGTCTCCCGGTGGGGTCGGCGCCGGGGCCTTGTCGTACGGCGGGGGCGCCGCCGCTTCCGCCGCTGCCGACCAGCTCCGGAGCGGCGGCGGCAGCGTTGGTGGTGGTGCTGCTGGAGGCGCCTCTTCTTCGCGCTGGAAGCCTCTGTCCTGGAGGCAATCTAACGATCGCGAACGAGCACAGGCAGCAGCAGCAGCTGCTGCTGCCGCTTCTCAACAACAGCAACAGCAGCAACATCAGCAGCAGCAGCAGCAACATGGAGAGCCCTTCCTCTCCTCTCCAGCGTTCTCGCCTCCTCCGGCTGCCGGCCGCGACAAACATGCCGCCACTGCCGCCGGGGCGTGGCCTCCGTTCGTGCTCCGCCCTTCGAGCGCGGGCGGCTACGGCTCCTCATCCTACTACTACCCTCGCTCCACCGGAGGAGGCGTGGCGAGCTCCGCGGCGAGCTCCGACGACGGGCGCGGAGGAGGGACCAACAGGCCCCTCACGCCTCCGCCGCCGCCGCCGCCGCTGCCGCCCTCGCCGGCTTTCGCCGAGGCCAGGGCCCGCTTCTCCGAGCCGATGCTGGTCCGCGACGGCGCGGGCTGGGCTGGCGTGCCCCGCGGGATCAGGACCGCTGCTGCTGCGTTCCTGGCGGCGAGGAGGGCGGGGAGCGGGGACGCGGGGGCGGCGTCGGCGGCTTATTCTCCGTCGTCGTCGGCGGCATCGGCCTCTCCGCGCGACGCCGCGCTCACCGCGGCCCGCCGCCGCGACCGCTCCTCGGCGCTGGCGGCCTGCGCCACGGCCTACTCCCGCGGCGCTCGCCTGGCCGACGGCGCCGTCGTCTGCATCGAGACCGCGGGCGTCCAGGGCACCGACGCGCTGGCGCTGCACCCCTTCAGGCCGGCGCTGGCCGCGGCGGGAGAGGACGGCGTGCTTCGGGTCTATTCGTCGAGCTCGAGCTCGAGCTCGAGCTCCTCGTCGGGCTCTTCTTCCGGCTGGTCCAGCAGTTCCGGCGAGCACGCCGCCGACCCCGCAGCTGCGCGCTGCGTCAACGCGTTCGCGCTCGACGGGTCCGACACCTCCGCGAGCGCCGGGGGGAGCGGTGGGAGGAGCAGCAACAGCAGCAGCAGTAGAGCGGCGGCGTCGGCGGCGACGGCGATGCCTCCGACCTCGGCCTCGACCTCGACGACCGCCGCAGCGGCGGCAGCGGCAGCGGCCGTGCGCTCCGCGGCGGCGGCCTCCGCCGGCGGCGCCCCGCCATCGCTCTTCCTGCTCAACGAGACGCACGCCTCCGTGCTGCTGGCGGGCGGATGCGACGGCTGCGTGCGCGTCTGGAGGGACTGGTCCTTCCGCGGCGCGCAGCGGCTCGCGACGGCGTGGCAGGCCGCGCCGAGGGAGACGTCGAGCCAGTCGTCGACGGGCTTCTTCTTCGACCGAAGCGGCCTCGGCGGCCTCGGCGGCGTCGGCGCCATCCGGGGCTTCTCCCCTTCCAGCTCCTTCGCGGCCCTGTCCTCCTCTGCTTCGACAGCTTCCGCAGCTTCTGCCGCTGCAGGAGGAGGGAGCTTCGGCCTGGGCTTCGCCAACGCCGCGGGCGGGCTCGGCTTCGACCCGGCGACGTTCGCGCTCGACGAGCGGCGCGGCCTGCTCTACGCCGCCGGCGGCGGCGGGTCGGCCCGCGGCCGCGTCGCCGTGTGGTCGCTGTCCTCCGAGCGCAGAATCGGCACGCTCGTGGCTGCGAGCAGTGGTACTGGGAATTCTTCTTCTTCGGATTCAGCAGCTGCTGCTGCGGGAGCCCCCGTCGTCACCAGGCTCGCTGCGCTCGACTCGAGCACCGGTGGCCCGCCGCTCGTCGCCGCCGCGCTTTCTGACGGGACGCTCTCGCTCATCGACGCCCGTGTCTCTTCTGCTTCCTCTTCGTCTGCTTCTGCCGTCCTGTCCCTGCGCCCGCACTCCGGCGCCGCGCTGGTGGGGCTCGCCGCCCCTTCGCTGTCGGGCGGATCGCCGCACGCGCTCGTCTCCGCCGCGGCCTGCGGCGAGCTCGCGTTTATCGACGTTCGGTCCCCCGGCGGCAGCAGCGGCGCCGGCGAATGTAGCAACAGCAAATCTTCTTCTGCCACCGCTACCTCCGCCGGCGTCGCCGCGGTCCTTTCCGCGCACTCCGCGGGAGGCCTCACGGCCCTGGCCGCGCACCCGCACGCTCCCTTGCTCGCCACGGGCACGACGGCGTCGGTCGTCAAGCTGTGGCACGCCGGAGGCGGCGCGGCGGGCACGGTCAGGGCGCACGGCCCGCTGCTCGGGGCGAGGCCAGGGGCCGTGGGGGCGCTGGCTTTCCACCCATACCGGGGCCTGCTGGCATCGGGCGGGAGGGACGCGTTCGTGGCGATGTTCCCGATCGCGCCCGGGGGTGGTGGTGGAGGTGGAGGAGGGAAGTGAAGGGTGTGTGTGTGTGGAGAGAAAAGAGAGAGAAAAAAAGGCTCTGGTGTTGTGGGAAAAAAGAAAAAAAGAAACAAACTTTTGCTCCATTTTTTTTGTTTCTCTCTTTCTCTACACCTGCCCGCTCCGAAAAGGAAAAAACAAGCACACTCGACACAAAAAGCATTCTCTCTCTCTCTCGCGCGCGCTGACTCTTTGTCTCTAAACGCTGCTCCTAAGCAAACAAAAAAAACGCACCACCAAAAAACTCTTCAAAGTCGACTTGGGCGCTCGGGTTTTCCCTTTCAAGTTTCGCCTTGAAGGCCTCGAGGTGCGCCATCGACTGCGGGTTCCACGACCCCCCTTGCCCTTTCTTCAGATCCACCAGGCGCATGCGAGGGCAGCACTCGACCAAATAGTTGAGCGGGACGTCGAACTGCAAGTCAGCGTTGCTACCGAGCCAGATCTCCTCGAGCGAGCTCACCTCGCGAACAAACGCCGGCACGCGGCGGAGGCCGCAGATGCCGAGGCGGAGGTCGCGCAGAGACTTCATTCCCTTGAGCTCTAGAGGGAACGCCACGTCGTCGGGCACGGCACGTAGGTTGTAGTTCCCGGTAACGACGAGATGCTCTAGCTGCGTGAGCGCGCCCAGCTCTTTCGGCAGCGAGCGGAGGTCGCAGCCGATGACATTGAGTTCTTTCAGTTTTTTGAGATTCGAGATCCCGGCCGGGATCGCCTTGATCCTGAAGTGATGGATCAACTCTAGCTTCTTCAGGTTGGTGAGGGTCAGAAAAGACTCCGGTAAGCGAGGCAGGCCAATGTCAGGGTCGAAGTCTTGAGGAGGTGAGCCCCGGAGGACCAGCTCCTCGAGGCTGCCTCGAAGCTGGGCCGAGGACTCGACGTCGCTCATGGAAACGCCTTTTGGGATGTCCACGACGCGGAGCTTGCGCAGCTTTCGAGCGGGTACGACGTAATCACGCAGCGCTGCCCAGAAGGGAGGTCTCACGAGCTCTTGGAAGCCCTCATCGATCCAGATCTCGGTCAGGTGAGGTCCGACGGCAGCGACGACTTGCGCAAAGTTTGTTGCGTTGAAGTCGCCGAGAGAGGCGCCGTTTCGGGGGCAGAGCATCAGTGTGCGCACCGAATCGGCATGCGTGCGAGCCCAGGAGAGGACTCTCGAGGCACGGACGACAGGCTCGCGACGAAAAGATCGGTGCGAGGTCGCCGTGCTCGCTTCGGCGGCTTATTCCTCAAAGTCGAGAAAGAGAAGGTCGTGGAGCGGCGAAGCGTCGCTCGAGCGGTAGAGGTCGCGGAAGGCCTTGCAAACAAAGGAACCGTGAATAGAGCCCAGCGCAGGTCATCGTCCGCAGCCACGACAAAGATCGACACGAGCACCTGGTTGGGGAGGTCGGTGAGCTTGAGGGGCAGGGGCGCGGCAGTGGAAGTAGAGCTGGAGCTGGAGCTGCTGCTCGCTCCGCCCGGGGCATTGTCGAGGTCGAGTTTTTCGGCCAAGAGGTGGCTCAAGTCGGCCATCGTTGCTGATTCTTTTTGTTGCTTCCGATAACGACTGTTTTCCTTTTTTCTCGCTGTCACTTCGCGGAGAGCAAGCTAATAGTCTTCTACGTCGATGTCAGGTGCAAAAAGAGCGAAAAAAGCAGAGGAGGGTGGAGAAAAGAAGAGACCGAAAGTGTTTGATCGATGCCTTTTTTTAACGTCGATGGGAAAAAAAGTGTGGAGAAAAATTTCGACGATTTTTTTTTCTCCTTCCAGTTTTTTCCTTCCGTGTTCTAGTAAAAAAGCAAAGCTTCTTTTTCCGCCAAGGAGCATCTCTCTCCCACCTCAGAGATGCCCTCTCGCAAGAAGCGACGAATACCTGGATCCGAATCGAACGACCGCGAGTGCCCAGGGGGCAGAGCATCACCAGCCTCTTCTGATGTCGTCGTCGACGAAGATGCCGCATGCGCCGACGGCGCTCCTCCTCTTCCTCCTCCTCCTCACGAATCGACTTCCACCTCCTCCCACGACCTCCACGCCAACCTCCCTCTGTTTGTGACGGGCCCTGCAATCATTCAGGCCACGTCTGGCGCGGCGTGGTGCCACGGATGGAGGATACGGAGCGTGGACGAAGGCGACAAAGTCGTTGTCGATGACGACGCATCGGCCGCTGCTGCTTCGACGACGACGGAAAAACGTCTCGACCTCGACCACCACCGCAACCACCTCGCCGTCCCGGCCGGCGCCGTCGCCAGGCTCGAGGCCGCGCCGCTGGGGCCCGCGGACGTGCCGCTGACCGCCCGCAGCTGTCGCATCTCCGTCACGGTCCCGAAGACGCAGAGCAGCGCGGAAGGGAAGACGAGCCCATCCGGTGCCGTCTCGCGCGCGATTCCTCAAGGCGGAGCAGCAGCAACGGGAACGGGAGCAGGAGCAGGAGCAGGAGCGACGGCGACGGCGACGGCGACGCCGACTTTGCCCCCGCCGCCGCCGGCCTCTTGGCGGGCCGCGGCCGCCTCGATCGCCAGCTGCGCGCAGGCCAGCCTCACTGCGGGCGGTGGCCCGCCCTCCATCGTCGTCGTGGGCCCCAAGAACGTCGGCAAGTCCTCCTTTGCGCGCCTGCTGGCGAACGAGCTGATGAGCTGCTGCCGCTCCCCTCTCGCCGACGACTCGACAAGGAAAGACGCTTCCGCCTCTAGCCCTCCCGCCGTCGTCGCCTGGTGCGACGCCGACTGCGGCCAGCCCGAGCTGACGCCGCCGGGGCTCGTATCGCTGAGCCACCTGTCTCGCCCGCTGCTGGCGGGCGGCGGGAGCAGTGGAGGGAGCAGAAGCAGAAGCAAGAGCAGCAGCAGCAGCAGCAGCGAAAACGGCTTTTCTCTCCGCCGGCCGCCGCACAGAGCCGCTTGGGCGCACTTTTTGGGCGCCCTCTCCCCCGCGAGCGACCCGGACCGAGCCTGCGCCACCGTCTCCTCCCTGCTTCGCTGGCACTGGCAGCACGGCGTCGAGAGAGAAGAGACGGAAAAGAACAGCAATAACAACAAGAAGAAAAAAACGGCGAAGAAGCCTCTCTGGCCGCCGCTGGTGGTCAACACCCCCGGCTGGGTCCACGGCGCCGGGCTCGACCTGCTCAGGGCCACGCTCGCCGCGGCGCGGCCGACGCACGTTGTACGGCTCTCGACGGGGAACGGCGAGAGGGACGCGCCGCAGGCGTTCGAGCTGTTCGAGGGGGGGAACCTGCCTCCTCTGCTGGAGGTGGTCGAGCTGCCGGCGCTGACGAGCAACAAGAGCAACAGCGCCGGCGGCGACGGCGACGACGACGACGAAGGCCTTGCTCCTCCTCCTTCTTCTTCTCTCTTCCAGGGGATCTTCCCGACTTCTTGTGCTGCCAACTCGTCGAGGTACTCTGCCGCCGACGCTCGGACCGCTCTCTGGTTTGCTTTCGCACGCTCCTGCGTCGAGAGCGCAGCGGCGGACGACGACGACGACAACGATGACGAAGAAGAAACAGGGGAGAAAGAAACGTCAAACTCCTCTTCTCTCGACCTCTTCCTCCCGGCGGCGCTGGCCGCGGCGCGTCCTATGACCTTGCCTCTCTCTTCCATCCGGCTAGAGTTCCTGGGAGAGAGGCCCTCGAGTCCCTCGAACGCGCTGAGGATGCTCAACGGCTCCGTGGTTGCTCTGACGACCGCCGCGGAAGCAGGGAGAGGACTTGAAGACGACGATGACGACGACGACGACGGCGGTAACGAGAAGGAAGAAGAAGAGCTTGCTTTCTCTAGAGCTTCGCCTTCTCCTACTGTCTCGCTGGCGCTCGTCCGCGGCATCGACGGCAAGCGGGGTCTCCTTCACCTCCTCTGCCCCCTGCGATCGGCGGAGCTGGCCTCCGCCGGCGTCGTCGCTCTCCAGGTGGGCTCGGCGCTCGAGCTGCCCCCGGCGCTCCTCGCCGGCGGCATCATCGGCGGTGGTCTTGCTGCTGCTTCCGCTCGAAACAGCAGCAGCAGCAAGACGACGCCAGTCGCGGTCTCGTCCTCTCCCTACCTGGCGCCGTGGTGCTTGGCCGCGGGGGGCACGGGCGCGAGGGCGACAAAGGCGAGGAACGACTTAGCGCGCGGGGGAGGAGGAGGAGGTGGGGCGAGGAATTAGAACCTTTTTTTGTGTTTTCAGTTTCATTTTTTTTTGTTTTTTTGTTTTTTGCAAGTACTTGAACAAAACGAACGAACGAAAGAAAGGACAACAAAAGGAAGAAAAAGAAAGAGCTCTATTACGAGTGGAGGTGGCGTCGCCTTTTTCTATTTAAACGGGGAGCAACGACCTCCCTCGGTTGCCGCTCCCTGGCGTCGCCGTCGCTGTCGAAGAAGAAGAACCCGGAGACGCCGAGACCGAAGAGAGCTCCACCGAACCACCCCCACCCCCGCTCCCGCCTCCGCCGCCCCCCGTCGCCGCGGCCTTCGCCGCAGCCAGCCCCGCTGCCCCTCCCCGCGCTGCCTCGGCAGCTGCCCTCCGTAGCGCCTGGCCCAGCGGGATGTCGGCCATCTCCCTCTGCAGGCAAACGAGCTCGCTCGACAGCGCAGCCGCGGCGAAGCCTCCGGCGTTGATGAGCCACCAGCCTCCATTCCGAGGGAACCCGCCGACGGCGCAGCAGGCGAGGAAGTGCAGCGTGTAGGCAGTGGAGGCGAAGTCGAGGCATTTCTTGGCCCGTTCGACGAGCGCGGCGACCGCGACGGCGCACGCGACGGCGGCCCCGAAGTGGGAGAGCGCCGTCATCCAGCTGCCGAAGGAGCGGAAGTCCAGCGTCTTGTAGGAGAAGACGTGGTCGAGGGAGAGGTGGTCCGTGTAGGGTCCTGTAGGGGAGTGGTGTGTGTGTGTGTGAGTGTGGGAGGGGTGAAAGGCGGGGTGAGTTGGTCGTTGCGGGTCGAGTTTTTCTTCTTCTTCTTTCGACGCCGCTGCCATCTTCCCATCAATCAATCAATCAATGAATCAATCAATCATTCAATCAAACTCACCGACGAGCAGGATCAGCAGCGCGCCCAGGCTCGAGTAGAACGCCGCCTGGATCGCGACGATCTGCGAGACGATCAGCCCCGGGTTCCACTCGAACTTGCCCCTCCACATGGCGTGGCGGAGGCGAAGAAAGGGAAAGAGAACGAACAAAGAAAAGACAGAGAGCAATCGATTGGGTTGTTTTTCTTTTGCCTCAAGTCTTTTGTTTCTTTTTGATTTTCAACTCTGGTACGAAGAGTTTGTCGCTTGTTTCTCCTAACCGATGATCAATCGACACGCGAGCCGAGGCAGCCGTGGTGGTTTTCGGTCGGAAAGAGGCAAGGTGAAGCCAAAAGAGAGAGAGAGACTTGAAGTTTTTTCCTTTTTTTTGAAAAGTGTTTGACACCGAAGCAGTGGCGAAAAAAAAAAAAACTCCACCACCTCTTCTTCCACCTTTTCCACCTCTTCCACCTCTTCCACCTCTCTTCTAACTCCAGTCGCTCTGGCAGTGCGGGCAGCTCGCGGCCCGCGCCGAGCTCCGGAACCACTTGTACAGGCACGCGCCGTGGAACTTCTTGCCGCAGGTCTTGCACGCTCTCCTCGGCAGAGCCCCGCCTCCTCCTCCTCCCCCTCCGCCGCCGCCGGCCGAAGCGGCCGAAGAAGCGAGCACGACAGAGTAACAGATCAGACACTCCTCGACCCCTTCAAACTCTTTCGAGACCGAGGCTCGCCACAGGCGCAGGGCGGCCCCGAGGCCGCCCTCTCCCCCACCCCCAGCGGAACGGCCTCCGACGCCGCCACCACGGCCACCAGCGGGAGAGGAGGACCCGAGCCCTCCCACGCGGAGCAGGGCAGAGGCCGACAGCAGCCAGCGCCGCGCCCTCGCGTCCGAGACGCCCGCGGTGGTGCGGGCGTCGACGGCCGCCGCGCGCAGCGGCCACGACCGCGGCAGCGTGACGGCGAGCTCGACGGCGACGCCGTCCTCGACTTGCAGGGTTGCGACGGCCTCCCGGATCGCGGCGTTGGTTTTGACCTGGAACGACGAGGAGGAAGAGGAGCCGGAGGAAGAATTAGCAGCGGAGGAGGAGCCGGCCGAGGCGGCGCCGGCGAGCTCCCCTTGGATGATCGACGGCGACTCGACCCGCAAAGTGTAGTTCTCGACGCGCGACTGGAGCCTCTTGTGCCTGATCCCTCCGAACCAGTCGCGAGAGGCCGCCGGGAGGAGGCGGAGGCAGGCTCGGAAGACGGCGACGGCGAGGAGGCGGGTTTGGGTCTCGGAAGAGCAGTCGTCGTTGCTGCTGCTCGAGTGCCGGCTCAGCTCCCTTTTCTTCCTCTTCGCTCCGGTTTCCGTTACGCTCTTCTCCGCCGCCAAAGAATCAGCCACCAAAGAGCGCAGAGAGGAGCTCAGCGTCCACGTCGCCAAAGTCGTCCCTCCGGCAGCACGAGAAGCGGCAGCCTCGGCAGCAGCGGTCGCAGGATCGACCTTGCTTCTGTTGTTCCTCCTTTTCGCGAGACCTTTTTCTTCTCCTCCTGCTCCTCCTTCGCACTCGGAGAGCGGCAGCCACCTTGTGACGATCAGGTCGAGCAGCGCGCACACGGCGGAGCTCCTCGAGTTCGACGTGAGCGGGCTCCTGCTCGCGACCTCGACGCACTCGGCCTCGCAGAACGCTGACGCGAGCGTCGAGCGCTCGGCGCTTCCCGGTGCCACCGCCTCGCATCGCGCGAGCGCGAGCGCCCAAGCGGAGAGGAAGCGAAGCCGAAGAGCCGCCGCCGCTGCCTTGGCTTCTCTGCCTTGGCTGCTGCTGCTGCTGCTGCTGCTGCTGCTCAGGTCTGCCGTCGAAAGAGAGGGGCGAGAGACGAGCGCGGCGGCGAGCTCGGGGCGCAGGCCCGCGGCTTTCTCGAGAGCAGCTGCTGCCGCGGCGGCGGCGGAAGAGGCTGTCGCCGGCGCCGACAAAGACCCCGCGGGTTTCCTCCTTCGAGCGTCGTCGCCTTCGTCTTCGTCGTCATCGCTCGAGTCAGAGAGGTCGAAATCGTCGTCATCGTCTTCGTCGCGCGGAGGAGGCGGGTCCGCCAGGCGGAGCAGCACCTGCGGGCACGCGAGCAGGGCGAACGCGCCAGAGCGCAATGACGAAGAAGAAGAGGAAGAAGAAGAGGAACTCGAATTCCCGAGCGCGAGGGCCAACGCCGAACCGACTCCATCCACCCCCGTGCCTTCTTCGCCCCACGCGTTCGCCTCTGCGACCACGGCGAGGGCCTCTTCGTCGGAAGACGACGACGAGAAGCTCGAGACGGTCAGAAGAGCGGCACCAGATGCCTCCCAGAGCGGGCGGAGGAGAGGGGGAGAAGAAGACGCCGAAGACGAAGAAGAAGAGCAGTTTCTCCAGGCATCCGCCGCGACGGCGGCGGCACCCCCACCGGCAGATGCCGCGAGCGCAGAGATGCTTCCGACGGCGAGAGCCAGCCTGCAAGCCTCGGCGCGCGCGTCCCTCTGCGCTCCAGCGGGGGACTGCTTCCAGATAACAGAGGAAGAAGAAGAGGAGGACGACGAGGACTCACGAAGCTGCGAGTCCAGGCAGAGGCCCCACGCGGCGGCGGCGGCGGCGGCCGGAGCGGCAAAGGGTTTCGAGCCGAGCGCCTGAGCAACGGGGATCGCCGCGGCCCTCCGGGCGGCCAGAGCCGCAGCGCCGCCGCCGGCGGAGAGCCTCCGCAGCGTCTCGACGGCGGCAGCCAGCGGGGCGTCGGCGCCGGCGGGGCCAGCGAGCCTGCGAGCGGCGCCCGCGGCGGCCTCCGCCGCAGCCTCGGCCGCGGCCTCGGCCGCCGTCGTCGCCGCGGCGACCCCCTTGCGGGCCCGTCGCACGAGGAGCGGCCACGAGTCCTCCGGCACGGCGTCGCGGGCGTAGAGATGGACGGCGGCGGCGAGTGAGGAGATGATCGGCTCGTCAAGATCGGAGTTGGAGGCCGAGGCCGAGTCGGGAGAGGAAGCCGTTGCCGCCGCCGCTTCCGCCGACGTCGCCTCAAACCGCGCCGCGGCGGCCCTCGCCTGCTCCGCGACGCGCTCGCCGTTGAGCTGCCTGACCAGCGCCGAGACAAGCGCGCGTTTCTCCCTCTCCGTGGCTCTGAGCGAGCTCCTCGAAAGAGGGAAGCAGGCCGCCGCGGCGGAGAGCGCTCGACGACAAGCCGCGGAAGAAGAAGACGAAGAAGAAGCCGAGGCGGAGTTTGAAGTAGAGCTTTGTTGTTGCGCGAGCGGCGGCGCTTCCTCTGCCGCGCTCAGGAGCCGCAGCGACAGCTCCGGGAGGCCGCTGGCTTCGAGCTCGGAATCGTTCGAACAGCTCTCCCTGAACGCGGAGCAGACGGACGGGAGGACGCGCGTGGCGAGTAAAGGGGAAGACGAGGGACCGATGGCAGGCGCGACGCGAGACGAGAAGAACTTTCTCGCGACGGCGGCAGAAGAGGAGCTCTCGCGCTCGAGGCGAGAGAGTAAGGAGGCGAGCGACGACGCGGATCGTCGAGAGGAGGTCTCTTCGTCTGCATCCATCACTCGGGAGAGCAAGGCGTCGAGAATGGAGGTGACGACAACGCCGGGCGAAGAAGAAGCAGCACCAGAAGAAGAAGAAGCGACGAGCTCGGCAGACAGAGCGCGAGCGGCGGCACGGCGGCGGCCGGCGAGGACCGAAGCGGCTGTTTCGCACGCCTTTCCATTTTCCTCGCCGCAGAAGCGCAGGAAACGTTCGGCGCCAAAGGCATCGATAACCGCGGCGGCCAGCTCCACTGACGATTCAGAAGAAGAAGAGGAAGAAGAAGTAGCGCGGAGAAGCAACTCCAGCGCCTCTTCCTTTTCGTCTTCTTCGTCGCCGTCGGCGCCGCCACCTCCACCTCCGCCCGCGACTTCGTCAGCCACGAGCGCTCTGCGTGCCGCGGCTACGGGCCACGACTTTCCCTCCTGGTTCGACGCTCGCGAGAGCGCAGGCTGCATGAGCGCGACGAGCAGAGAGCCGCGGAGCGGCCTGAAGTCGGCGGCTGCAAGGAAGGAAGAGAGCGCCGAAGAGACCCCGGGCCAGCAGCGCGCGGCCTCCGCTTCGGGCGACGCCTCTTCTTTCTCCTCTTCCTCTTCGAGGTTCTCACTTTCGTCCTCAGAGGCTTCAGAGGAACTGGATTCTTCTTCGTCGTCGTCAGCATCGTCGGAATCTTCAATCGAAGAAGAAACCGAACCCGAATCCCTCGAGGAGATCTCCGAGCCAGAGAGGCTCGAGGCCGAGTCCTCCGAGGACGCCAGCGAGCGCGACTCTTCGTCATCGCCGTCGTCGCCGTTGCTGTCACTGCTGCCCTCGTCCTCCACTTCCCAGCGAGAAGCTTCGTTGCTGCCGAAAGCGCCCTCGCCGTCCCTGCCGACGCCGCCAGCGACGGCGGCGTCGAGCAGGGACGACGCGGCGACGCCAGCGCCGGCGAGCAGAGAAGAGGCCGTCGCCCCGCCTCCTCGAGCGGGGGCCGAGATCGAAATCGCCCTCTTCGACTGCAGGGCCGCGGCGACGGCGAAGACCGCCGCGACCGCCTTCCTCGAGTCGACCGCTGCTGCCAGGGCGCGCCAGGCAGCGTCGGCGGCTTCTTCGCCCAGGAGCCCGCCTCGAAGCAGAGCGGAGAGCGGGGGGCAAAAGAGCTCTGGGGTTTCGTTTTCTTCTGCGCCTTTGTCTTCTTCTTTCGTCAAGAGCGAGAGGGAGAGGGCACCAGCCGCGGCGTCGAGCTCGTCGCCGGACCAGAAGGAAGAAGAGCCCGACGCTGCGCTCACAGCAGAAGCAGCAGCGGCGTCGACGAGCAAGGTCAGGGCAGAGGAAGAAGCAGAAGCAGAATCGGACAGATTCGCCACATCGTTCGCCAGGCGCGACACGAGCGAGCGCCACTCCGCCGCCCCGCTCGCGCGCTTGGCCACGGCCGACGCCGCGACCACGCGCGCCTGAGCCGTCGCGATGGGCGAGCCCGGAGGCGCCGAGAGCATGGCCTCGACCGCGGAGGCGAGGTCCAGAGAAGAGGAAGAAGCAGAAGGGTCGAGGTCTCCTTCTTCTCCGCTTGTCGTCGCCGAGACCGCCGTGGGGTCGAGGGTGATGAGGTCGGCGAGGAGCGTCGCCGCCGCCGCCGGGGCCGTGCCGGCTCTGACCGCCGGGGAGAGCACGCGGGCGAGCGCCGACGCGAGAGGGAGGCCGGAGGCAACAGGAGAAGAAGACGATTTCTCCAGCAGCGCCGCGGCGAGCTCCCCGGCGGCGGCGAAGGTCGCGTCGTCGCCGCCGCCGCCGCCGCCGCCGCCGCCGCCGATGCCCCGAGCGAGCGCGGCCGCGACGGCGTCGGCGGCGGCCTCGGCGAGGGCCGCGTCGCACTCCTCCGCGGCCCAAGCGGGCATCAACGGGCGCCGCGCGTCGTCGCGGCACCTGACGACGAGCCCCCTGGCGAGGCGGCGGACGGGCGGAGACGACGACGACGACGACGACGACGTCGAAGCGAGCGCCGCGGGCAGGACGCGGGACGCGAGCGGGCCGCGGAAGAGCACCGCCGCCGCCGAGCGAGCACCAGCAGAAGGAGAACTGGTGTCTTCGTCGTCGCCGCCGTCTTCGCCTTTCCTTTCGCCTCCGATATCGACGAGCTCCTGCGCGTGGGCCAGGCCCCAGCGGAGGGCCTCTTGGAAGGCCCCCGCCGAGGCCGTCGCCGCTGCAGCTGCGCCGGTGTTGCCCGTAGTGGCGGTGGTGGTAGTGTTACCTCCTCGAAAACGAACTCCTCCTCCTCCTCCTCCCGTTGAAGCAGCAGCAGAGGCCAGCGCCCCGCAGCGGCAGCATCCAGCAGGACCTCGAGCGAGCGAGCTCCGTCGGGCAGCACCTTGGCCGTGGGGGCCAGCGACAGCAGAGGCAGCAGGGCGGCCGGGGCGGCGGCGGAGGCGGAAGGGTGCCGCAGCGCCGCGGCGAGTTTTGGGAGCGTAGCCGACCTCGCCGCCGCCGCCGACAGGGAGCCCCACGTCCCCTCCGGCGAGGCCTTCGTCAGCGATAGAATCGCGTTCCAGGCCGCACCCACGACGGCCGCGTCCCTCTCGCCGACGGCGGCGAGCACGGGAGCGGAGAGCTGCGGGGCCACCGTAGCCAGCGTCGCGGGGGAGGCGCGGGCCGCGAGCGCCGAGACGCACGAGAGCGCCGCCGCTCGGACCGGCGCCGGGGACTTGAGAGAGGCCGTCGCCGCGGCGAGGAGCGTCCGAGTTGATGACGAAGAGCATGCATTTTTGGTGCCCTCTTCTTCTTCTAGGGAAGCAGACTCGAGAGCGGCAGCGGCAGCGGCTGCTGCAGCAGCTGCTGCTTTCGCCGCGGCCTTGGCGCTCATCTTGCTCGTGTTGCCGCCACCACCTCCGTCTCCAGAGTCGCCCCCCTCGCTCTTGCTGCTCCCCGGAGAGGGCTTGACCGCGGGAGAAAGCAGCAGGTTCACCAGCGACTCGGCAGTGGCGTCGACGGTCGAAGAAGGAGCGACAGCAGAGGGAGAGTGCGCTGCGGCCTCGGACGCGACGTGGAGCGCCGCCGCCGCCGCCCTGAGCGCCTCCGCGCGGGCGCGCTCGGCTCGCTCCACCATCTCGTCCTCCGCCGCCGAGGAAGAAGAGCCGCCGCCGCTGCCCACCCCGCCGATGGCGATCTCGGCCAGATCCCTCGGCGAGGCCGTCGCCGCCGTCCCCAGGAACGCGAAAACGCGCTCCTGCGCGTGCGCCAGGGCCGCGGCGGTCCTGAGCGGCGCCGGCGAGAACGCGGCGTCGAACGCGGCGCGCGCCTCGGCGGCGACGTCCGACGCCGCCACGTCGTGGCAGAGCAGCCACCAAGGACCCAGCAGCGAGCGCACGTGCGGGGCCAGCCTGCGGCCCAGGCGGGAGCTGAGGGCGCGCAGCAGCCTGGCGGTCTCGAGCCTGACCGGCCTGGCCGCGTCGAGCGCCAGGCGCGGGAGCAGCACCGAGAGCGGCGGCGCGAGTGACTCGACGTCCTCGACGGGGCGGCAAGAAGAAGAAGATGAAGATGAAGGTTGGTTTCCGTCTTTCGATTCATCTCCGTTGTTGCTGCCCTCCGAGATGGCTTCGCGCAGGGCCCGGAGGGCCTTGGAGCGCGTGCCCGGGTCGCGCTTCGAGAGCCTGCGGAGGCAGAGCTCGAGGTCCGGGGGCGGCGGGCGGAGCACAGAGGCCGAGGAAGAGGAAAGAGAAGAAAAAGAAGAGGAGGAAGGGCGTGTTTTCGAAGAAGGAGAAGAAGTGGAAGAGGAGGGGTTGTTGTCGCCGTTGAAGTCGCTAACTCCTCCTGCTGCGATCTTCTGCGAGCCGACGAAGCTGTTGGTTTGGTGTTGGAGAGGCGGGAGAGGTGGGAGAGGTGGTGGCGAGGCGAGGAAGTGAAGCAAGAGAAGGTCGTCGAGAGAGAAAAAGTTCTAAGTTTTTTCCTTTTCGCCTTCGAATGATCAAGCTCACGCTTCCTCTTCCGCTCGTTTTTTCGATCCTCTAGAGCCCTTCAATCGCTTTCAAAACCACAGTGCACGCTCTCACGTACCCTCCAAATCCCAGGCCGGTGCTGAAACCTGCAGAGAGCGAAGGCGTGGCCCCAAAGGCCGAGGCATTGCCTCCGGTCGCCAACGCCGACGAGGAAGCAGCAGCTGCAGCTGCGAGCGCCGCCGCTCGGGCCGCCGCCGAGGGGGCTTGGCGCTCACCGCGTGGAGGCATGCCTGGCGGGTAGTGAGAGCTCTTTGCTGGCCTCTCTCCCTCGCACGCGCGAGCCGCGCAGCGCCGAGCGAGAGAAGAGAAGAGAGCCTTTGCTCAGAGCAAAGGCGATGCTCTTTTTTGTGATGGTCGAGGGAAGGCGAGAGAGCTGCTGCCCAGCAAAGGGAGGAAAAAAAAAGGTCGACCCTCTCTTCCTGTTCACTCTCTCGTCGCCCTCTTCCGTCTTCTCTCTCTTCTTTCGACACCTCGCCTTGCTTTGACCTCTCTCCAACTCTTTCTCTCCATGATGTCGTCCTCGTCCACGGTAGCGCCCTCCGTCGCTGCTCGCCGTGGCGGCAGCGTCGCAGCGTCGACGCGCAAGGGCGTGCGACGAGGAGCCCCATCATCGCCGACGCAACACCGCCGCTCGCCTGTTGCCACGCCAGCGGCGGCAGCAGGTGCATCGGGCGCGCGCTTCCAGGTAAGAGGCGGCGGCTTTGGCTCATTTTCTTGCTCTCCGGCAACGTCTCGCGACCACGCTGCTCTCATCAGAACGGAAATCAAGCCAATCAGACGCCTCAGAGACGCAAAACTCGAGTGGCTAGGTCAAGACACGAAATCGCCGCATGCGTTTTCGAAAAAAAACTCAACTTCCTCTTTCTCTCTCTCTCTCTGTCGTCCACCACGCCCTCTCCTTCCCAGCCGTCCAACGCCATCGCGCCGTCTGCGTCGCCCGCTCTGGGAGTCAGCAGCGCAGACGAATTCACTAAAGACGTCGTGGAGCTGGAGAACCGGTAAGATGAATTTGATTTTGATTTTGAAGTTTTTTTGTTCTTTTTCTTTTTTGCCCTCGATTTCATTCCCCAACCTCTCAACCTTTCTTCTTCCTCTTCCTCTTCTTCTCTTCCTCCTCCTTCCACCAACCCCTCCACCCAAACTAAACCACCTCCAACAACAGCTACGTCCTCCAGACCTACGCCCGCCCCAACGTCGTCTTCGTCAGGGGACAAGGGTCCACCCTCTGGGACGCGCACGGCAACTCCTACCTCGACTTCACCGCGGGCATCGCCGTCAACTCGCTGGGGCACGGCCACCCTTCCTGGCTGCGCGCCGTGCAGGAGCAGGCGCGCGAGCTCACGCACGTCTCCAACCTGTACCATACGGCGCCGCAGGCCAGGCTCGCCAAGAAGCTGGTCGAGGCGGCCGCGCCCTGGGCCTCGAGAGCCTTTTTTTGCAACTCTGGCACCGAGGCCAACGAGGCCGCGATCAAGTTTGCTCGCAAGTTTGCCAAAGTCAGCCGAGGCGTCGACCCATATGACGCGGGAGTCCCTGCCTCTGCTGCTCCTTACAAGCTGCTCTCGTTCGACAACTGCTTCCACGGGAGGACGCTGGGAGCGCTGGCGCTGACCTACAAGGTCCAGTACAAGACGCCGTTCGAGCCCATTATGCCCGGGGTGAGAGGATTATGTTTTTTTTTCTTTATTTTTCTGATTTAAGAAGGAGAAGAAAAAAACTAACTCACTTTTTTCCTTTCTTCCTTCTTCTTCCCCTTCCTTTTTTTCCCTCTCTTTCTCTTTCTATCAGGTCGACTCCGTCCCTTACTTCGACCTTGCAGCAGCAGAGGCCGTCCTCGCCAAGGGGGAGACCTGCGCCGTCTTCGTCGAGCCCCTCCAGGGAGAAGGGGGCGTCTTCGCTTCTTCCCAAGCCTTCCTCGAGGGACTCCGCAGGGCCTGCGACAAGCACGGCGCACTTCTCGTATACGACGAGGTCCAGGTGGGGCTGGGTAGGACGGGCTCGCTCTGGGCCCACCAGCAGTACGGCGCGGCGTGCCTCCCCGACATCATGACGCTGGCCAAGCCTCTAGCTGGGGGGTTGCCGATCGGCGCGGCGCTGCTGACGCAGCAAGTCGCCGACGCGATGAGCCCCGGGGACCACGGCTCGACCTTCGCCGGCAACCCGCTGGTCTGCCACGCCGCGGAGGCCGCGTTCGACGTGATCAACGACGCGGTGTTTCTGAAAAACGTCGTGGACAGGGGCGAACAGCTCCGCGAAGGGTTGAAAAAGGCGCTCAAGGGTGTCGACGCCGTCCTCGACGTCAGGGGAAGGGGTTTGATCTCCGGGGTGCAGCTCGACAGGCCCGCAGGCAACGTGTGCACCCTGGCGAGGGAGAAGCATGGGTTATTGGTGCTTACTACTGGAAAAGGTGACGTGGTGAGGCTGGTGCCGCCTCTGGTGTTGACGGAGGCGGAGGTGGACGAAGGGGTGGAGAAGCTGGTGGCTGCGATCAAAGAGGACTTGGCGGCTTGAGAAAAAGAAGAGTTTTAATGTTTTGTTGTTTCTTTGCGCATTCACTTCTTTGCGGTAGAGTTCTTTCTTTCATTTTTCTTCTTTCTTTCTATTCTATTGTGTGTGAAATATTGTTGAGCGTTTTTTGTTCTGGAAAAGAGGGCGGTGGAGAAGAAAGGTATTCGTTTTTGACTTTTTTTACAGTTTTTTCTCCTTTTTTTACACAACTCGCGCCGCCTTTGCACCATCACCTCTCTCCCTCCTCGTCCCCGTCTTCGTCATCGTCATCATCACTCGCAGCAACAATCGACACAGTCCCTTTCCCTGCCGAAGCGCCCGCGACGGCGGCGGACACCGCCGCGACCGCCGAGCGGGCCACGGTCGCCCTGAGCCTGACGAGGCCCGACGCAAGAGAAGAAGAGGAGGAAGAAGAGGAAGAAGAAACATCACCTTTTCCATTTCCGTCTCCAGTTCCGTACTCCTCTTGGATCCCGTCGCTGCCGCCGCAAGCGCTGAGGAGCGCGGCGTAGGCCCCTCCGACGGCGTCCACGGCCACCACCACCTCCACGACGCAGCTCTCCTCAAAGGTCACCAGGGCCCCGCTGCTCTCGGCTGCCGCGCGCAGGCACCCTCGTGCCGCAGCGCCGTAAGCCCGGGAGAGCCCCCCGGGCCCCAGCTTCGGGCCCGACCGCCACCGGGATACCAGCACCGCGACGCGCTCCAGTCCTTCCCCCGAAATCGCGCCCAGGATCGGCCTCCCCGCGGTCCCGGCGGGCTCGCCGTCGTCGGAGCTCCGCTCGCTGAGGCCCGGCGAGACGACGAACGCGAAGCAGTTGTGCGCCGCGTCCCTGGCAGAGGCGGCCTTTATCAGGGCCAGGGCCTCGGCGGCGGAGCGCACGCTTCCGAAGGCCGTGGCGACGAACTTGGACCTGTTGACCTCGTGCGTGAAGGAGTGCGGGCCGCGGGTGAGGGTGGTCGAAGGAGAAGAGGAGGAAGAAGAAGGAGAAGAAGCGGAGGAGGTCGAAAGAGAAGAAGAGGTCGAAGGAGAAGAAGAATCGGCCAGCGATTTCGCGGCAAATAAAGAGGCCAATTGCCGCCCTGCTAGTCGCTTTCGATCGTGGTGATGGTGCCTCGCGATGGCAGCGTATCGCAGTGAGGCTCCCCTGTGGAGGAGGGCGGCCATGAATGGATGAATGGACGGGCGCGAGAGAAAGAGAAAGAGAAAGAGAAAGAGAAAGAGAAAGAGAAAGAGAAAGAGAAAGAGAAAGAGATGTTTGATCTCTCTGAACAGGAAAAAAAAATGAGACAAGAAAATCAAAACCTCGAAAAGAGAAAACACAACCTTGATCTCTCTCTCTGTCTTTACACTCGCCACACCCCTGCGCTCGCCCTCTCCCGCAAAGGACAAAGCAAAAAGTACATTCCCTGCGACTCGCTCTCTCTCACCAAAGATCGTGAAGAAAAGAAACAAGCACAAACAAAAAATATCTGAACTCCTAAAAACTCCATTTCGGCGTTCGGGTTTTTCTTCTGAAGTTTCGCCTTGAAGGCCACGAGGTACGCCAGCGACTGCAGAGTCCACGTTCCGATTAATTTATTCATCGCCACCACGCGCAGGCGAGGGTATCAATCGATCCAATCGTCGAGCCGGGCGTCGAACTGTAAGTGCTCGTTTTCTTTAAAGAGATCTCCTCGAGCGAGCTCAACTCGCGCACAAACGCCGGAACGCGGCGGAGGCCGCAGTTGGTGAGGCCAAGGACGCGCAGAGACTTCATCCCCTTGACTCTTTCGGTAACGCTATGTCGTCGGGCGCGGCCCCAAGATCCGTGTTCCGGGAAACGGAGAGCGTCTGTAGCTGCGAGAGCGCGCCCACCTTTTTCGGCAGCGAGTGAAGGTCGCAGCCGACGACAAGGAGTTCTTTCAGTTTTTCGGCCAAGAGGTCGCGCAACTCGGCCATCACTGCTGATCCTTTTTTATTTGCTTCAGAGAACGACTTTTGCTTTGCTTCTTTCTTTGCTGTTGCTCCGATGACAGCAATATGAGGGTCTCCTACGTCGACTACAGGTGCGAAGAGAGAGAGAGAGGCAGAGAGAGGTGGAGAATAGAAGAGGTCGGAAAGGTTATGTCTAGGTGCTTCGATGCACAGTGAGAAGAGAAGCAAAGCGTTCGATTTTTTTTTTCACAACCCCGTTCTCTCTTGCTTCTGTCCTCTCCCCCGCGTGCTCGTGTGGACTCTTTCAGTTCTCTCTCTCTCTCTCTTTCTCCACTCAGAGACGGAAAGAAAGACCTCATGATCGCTCCCACAGCGAAAGCGGCGTCCCCGGCGGTGCTGCTGCAGCTGCTCCGGCGCGCTCGCACCAATTCGATGATGGTGATGGCGACGTCGTCAAACTCGACCTTCTCGACCTTCCCCGCTGCTTCTTCTTCTTCTTCCGCCTCCACCTCGACCTCCACCCCTGCCACCCTCGAGTCCCTCGCCCTCTCCGACCCCCCGAGAGCCGCCCACGCCATCCGAGCCCACCTCTCGAAGGGCGTCGCGGCCCTCTCTCAGAACATAGCGGTCTCGGCCAGCGGCTCGCGTGTCCTCTGCTCCAACGGCAGAAACTTGCTTGACATGGCCTCTGGCATCGGCGTGCTCTCGACGGGAAGCTGCCACCCTCGCGTCTCGGCCGCCCTGGCGGATCAGGCCTCGACGCTCGTCCACGCGCAGCAGAACATCTTTTCGAGCCACCTCCCTCTGGCCAGGCTCGTCGACAGACTTTTAGAAGTCACCCCGCGCGGGCTCACGACTTTCCTGTTCGCCAACTCCGGGTCCGAGGCGGTCGACAACGCCGTCAAGCTCGCCCGCGCGGCCACGGGAAAGCAGAACGTGATCTCCTTCGACAACTCGTTCCACGGGCGCACCATGGGCGCGATGGCTCTGACAAACTCCAAGACATACTACCGGAAAGGGTTCGGCCCGCTGATGGGAGGGACGTTCGCGACGCGCTACCCTTACTGCCTCCGCTGCTCTGCCCGCGCGCACGACCCTCAGGGAAGCAGCTGGTACAAGCTCGCGCCCAACGTCCCACCCGTGGGGGACCCTTACGCAGACCGAAAGTGCTGTCAGGAGCCTCTCGACGCGCTGCGCTGGCTGCTGAAGCAGCAGACGGCCCCCGAAGAGACGGCGGCGATCATCGTCGAGCCCATCTTGGGCGAAGGGGGGTTCCTGACCCCACCCCCCGGGTTTTTGGACGGGGTACGCAAGATCTGCGACGACAACGGCATTCTCCTCATCCTCGACGAGGTGCAGTCTGGCGTCGCCCGCTCTGGGACCTTCTGGGCGCACTCGCAGCTGATGGAGGTAGGAAGCACGGCCGACATCCTGGTCTTCGCGAAAGGGATCGCGTCGGGCTTCCTCTTCGCCGGCCTGGCCTTCAGGCCCGAGCTGCACGAGAACCTGACCGTGGGGACCTTCGGCGGGACCTACGGGGCCAACGCGCTGGGCTGCGCCGCGGCGGCGGCGACGCTCGACGTGATCGAAGAGGAAGACCTCGTCGGCAACGCGCGAGAGAGGGGCACGCAGCTCGCCGCGGGTTTGGTGGAGATCGCCGGTCGCTTCCGGTCCATCGTCGACGTCCGTGGTCGAGGACTGATGGCTGCCGTCGAGTTCGGAGGTGGTGGTGTTAATGGTGGCGGCGGTGGCGGTGGTAGTGTTGAAGAGGCGCTGAGGATTCCCGCAAAGCCCGGCATCGCGTCGGCAGTCGCGGCGGCGGCCGGGGAGCGGGGCATGATCCTGATGACGGCCGGAGCGCGCGAGTCCGTGCGCTTCCTTCCTCCGCTGACCGTGAGCGCCGCGGAGGTCGACGAGGCGCTTGGGATCTTCGAAAAGGCGCTGGGCGACGTTGAGTTTTAGAGTTTAGGAGTTGTGAGTTCAGAAAAAGAGGGGGAGAGAGAGAGAAAAAAATGAAAAAAAATGAATGAAAAAAAAAGTTCATCTCTGTGTGTTTTACATTGTTACACCCCCCGAGTCGACGAATTCGACGCTCGCCTCAAGGCCTTCCCCGCGAAACAAGCACGCCAGAGGCGAATTGGTGATTTTGGAATTGCTGTTTCTGCAGACGGCAGAGGCGCGAACAGACTCGACCCAGAGAGAAACAAAGGTGTCTCTGTTCCCTTCTTTCTTGTCACCCTCTTCCTCCGCGTCGTCTTCTTCTTCTCCTTCTTCTTCTCCTTCGCTCCTTCGCGTCGTCAGTTCCTCCCACAGATGCAGGGGGATCGAAAAGGAGCACAGCTTTGCCCGAGCGGAAGCGACCGAAGGAGAAGGAGAAAGAGAAGGAGGAGAGAGCGCTCTCACTGTCAGCGTCACGAGTGCGAGCGTCGAGGTTTCGCTTCCGCCTCCCGACCGCAGGGCCCGCGAGGCGAGCGCGGCCTCCTCCCTGTCGCCGACGCTATAGGCGACGGGATAGCCCAACAAGAACGCGTTGAGAGCCGGAGCCGTGGGCAGCGAGGTCATTTGGTCGAGGTCGAGGAAAACGAAAGAAGAAGAAGAAAGAGAGCTCTCACGCTTGCTCTTCCTCGCCGCGACAGCCTTCACCGCCGCAGCCAGCGGCGCCAGCGCCTCCGCGAGCTCCCGCCCTTCGCTCTCGCTTTCACCCCAGCGAGCACACAAGGGATCTCCACGGAAGACGATCTGCAGAGGAGCTGTTGCTGAGAACGCGCCCGAGGAGGAAGGGAAAGAGGAGGAGTTTGGTTCGAACTTCGACGCCAGAGGAGGAGGTGGAGCGGCGGGCTCTCTGCCGAGCAGCCTCGAGTTGAGCAGGTAGCAGCACCCGTCGAGGTGCGCCGCGATGACGACGGACGAAGCATCGCCGGGAGAAGTGTCTCCATCGTCATCAGCAGAAGCAGGAAAAGCAGAAGCAAACTTTTCGCTCGCCGCCGCCGCGAGAGAGGCCGCGGCTTCGGGCTCCAACCCTGGGCAGTAATCGAGCATTGCCCCACTTCGAACGCCAGCGACGACAGCCAGCGCATCAAACACCAGAGTGATGCGCGTCTGAGCGAGGCGCAGAGCCCTGCGCGAGGAGGTGGCGCGAGGAGCCGGTGGTCTGAAGGCCTCGCTCTCTACGGCGGCGGCAACGGCGGCGGCGAGGGACTCGAGCAACGCCGAGGATCCGTCGCCGTCGTTTCTCATCGTTCCGATGGCCCTTCCTGCTGCTGCCCTTCTTTAGACGACGTATTTGCTGCTTCTCTCGTCGTCACCGCCACCACCGATTTGCTCAGAGCGCTCAGCGCCGCCGCGACGCCTTCGACCTCCCTGGCCGCGGCGCTGAAGAACGACTCAGAGTCGCCCAGCGAGCGGAGCGCGTCGTCGAGCGGCGCGAGCGAGGCCGCCCACGAGGTCGTCGACGCCTGCGCCCGCTCGGCCGCGGCGCGGAGCTCCCGGAGCTCGCCGTTGATCAGGCGCTCGAGCTCGAAGCACTGATGGTGGTGGTGAGTAATCGGGGTCGGAAGAAGAGAGGGTGAGGTCGAGGTCGGCGACGATCGAAGCAAAAAGGGGAAAAAACTCGAAACTCTTCACACCTTGGAGACGTCCGCGTCTACGGCGTCCACGAGCCCTGACGCGGCCTTCCTCGCAGCAGAGGCTGCCGCTGCTGTCTCTCGTTCTGGAGATGGAGATAGAGACGGAGATAAAGAGAGAGAAAGGGAGAGAGAGGAAGTGAGCGATGAGACTGAAAAGAAAAAAGAAAATCAGATCGATTGATCGAATGCTTCTCTAAAACAAACTCAACCACTTCCCCACCTGCGACGCGGTTGAGGCGCGCGATGGCTGCCTCGTGCTTGCCCACGTGGCGCTGGAGCATCGATTGAGAAAGGCAGGGCGCGGAGAACGAGAAAGAGAGAAAGGGAGAAGGAGAAAGTGGAAAAAATGGATCGGAGTTTTTCGTTTTTTCGTTTTCATTTTTTCACTCTTCCCCTCCTCTCCCCCTTCTCCACCTCCACTTCTCCACCTTCCTCCTCAGACCCCCTCGACGTCAAACATCACCTCCTCCATGTACCTGTCCGCCCACTCCTTCCCGAACGCGGCGGCCAGCACGCCCCTGGTCGCGCCGTTCTGCAGCTGCTTGTCCCTGTACCTCGCGTGCGCCGCCGCCGTCGCCGCGCGCTCGCGCAGCCGCTGCTGCTTCGTCTTGCCGCGCCGGCTCTCGCCCCTGTTCGCGAACAGGTTGTCCGCGAACGTCAGGTGCGCCGAGTGCAGGCTCAGCGCGTACCTCAGGAACCGCTTCAGTAAGTCCTCGTCCCCGGCGGGTCGCGTCAGGATGCAGGCCTCGGAAAAAATCTCGCGGCCCCACTCGGGCTGGGACCTGTTGCTCGCGACGCCGCACTCCCTCTGGAGAGCAACGACGACGTCCCGGTAAGGTTCCGGCAGGGAACCGTCGAGCCTCGCAGGACAGGGGTCGATGATGGCCAGGGAGACGACGCTGTCGGGTAAGAGCGGGGGCTGAAGTGAAGCAGGATCGGAAGAAGAAGAAGAAGAAGAAGAGGAAGTCTTCGGCGTCGGCGGCAGTGGCGCAGCGACGAGGTCCATGCTGAGGATCGGGAGGTCGAACTCCAACCGCGGGAAGAGCACGCAGTGCAGGACCTGCAGCCCGTCCCCGCGCAGGGCCAGCTCGAGGTGGATCTTGCGGAAGACAGCCGACGAGTAGACGCGGTTCTCGACCACCAGCCGCATTTTTTCGAGCCTCGCGAGGCGTGCCGCCTCGCACGCCGCCGCCGCCTCGACCGCCGCTCGCATGGCATCGACGCTCTCGAAGTCGAGCTTCTCGGGCTCTGTTTTTTCGTCGTCGCCTCCCGTCGCGTTCTCATCTTTCTCCTCGGCGGAGTCCCTGTACTCGACCCCGGGGTCCAGCTCGACCAGCTCGAGGCCCGAGGAGCTCAAGTTGGCGTGCCAGGCGCCCTCGAGCGACGCCGCGAGGAGCGCGAGCGGCGGGGAGAGGTAGGAGCCCAGGCGCCAGGGCGGGCGCGAAGGAGAAGAAGAACTTCGACTGCTGCTCTTGCTGCTGCTGTTGCTCGTGCTGGCGCTGCTTCCAGAAGTGGAGGCTGCCGCGGTCGGGGAAGAGAAAGAAGAAGAAGAAGAAGAAGAAGAAGAAGAAGAAGAAGGCCGGGTTGACGTTGCCGGCCCTCGTCGTCGCCGAAATACTAGCGACGGCAGATTCGAATTGCTCGACGGAGCTCTCGGTCGAGCGGCGATGGAGCTCGACTCATTGCTGGCGGGTGTATAACATCGGTGAGAGGCCTGCGTGCGCAGGGATAGAGACATCGGTGAGTCGAGAGGGGGGAGAGAAAGAGCTCTCGCGAAGGGATGCGAGAGACAGAGAGAAAGAAAGGGAATTCTGAACATCGAACGCTGGTTCGTTTTCACTTTTTCCCATCGACGTTAAAAAAAGGCATCGATCGAACACTTTCCGCCCTCTTCTTTTCTCCACCTCTCTCTGCCTTTTTCTCTCTTCTGCTCCCCGAGATCGACGAAGAAGAATCTCATCTTTCTGTCAGCGGAGCAGCAGCAAGAAAAAAGAAAGAAGCAAGTCCTTCGGAAATAACCAAAAAAATCAGCAGCGATGGCCGATTTGAGCGACCTCTTGGCCGAAAAATTCTACCTCGACCTCGACCTCAACGCCCCTGGCGGCGCGAGCAGCAGCTCGAGCTCGAGCAACTCCAGCTCCACTGCCGCGCCCGCGCCCCTCAAGCTCACCGACGTTCCCAACCAGGTGATCGTGTCGATCTTGCGCTTGGCTACGGACGATGACGCACTCTGGGCTAAATTCAATGTCCCCTTTGTCTGCAAGGCCTTCCGCGACCTCTACCGCTCGCGCGACGCTTCGCCGCTCCACGATGCACTCGTGCTCAACTTTGAGGAAGAGGTCGCCAAGGCAAAGAGGGCGCCCCCTCGCCGTGATTCTCGTCGCGAACCAATTGTTCGCGCTTCGAGGGTCATCGCCTGGGCTCGCACGCACGCCGAGTCGGTGCGCACGCTGAACCTCAACCACAGAAACGGCGCCTCTCTCGGCGATTTCAACGCAGCAAACTTTGCTCAACTCGTCGCTGCCGTCGGACCTCACTTGACCGAGATCGTGATCTATGACGGCTTCCAAAAGCTCCTGGCGCCCCCTTTCTGGGCGGCGCTGCGGGATAGCGTCGTCCCCGCTCGCAATTTGCGCACGATCTGCGTAATGGACCTCCCAAAAGGCCTTTCCATGAGCGACGTCGAGCCCTTGGCTCAGCTCCGAGGCAGCCTCGAGGAGCTTAGCCTCGACGTGTCCTCTGATAACTACGGCAACCCTTCGATCGGCCTGCGTCGCTTCTCGGAGTCTTTTCTGGGGCTCACGAACCTGAAGAAGCTCGAATTGAACTATCACTTCAGGATCAAGGAGATCCCGGCCGGGATCTCGAATCTCAAAAACCTGAAATTCCTCTCTGTTACCGGCTGCGACCTTCGCTCGCTGCCGAAAGAGCTGGGCGCGCTCACACAGCTTGAGGTGCTCGCCGTTACCGTGAACAAGGCTTTAGGGTCCGCTTCCGACGACGTGGCGTTCCCTCCAGAGCTCAAGGGAATGAAGTCCCTGAGCAACCTTCGCCTTGAAATCTGCGGCCTCCGCCGCGTGCCGGCGTTTGTGCGCGAGTTGAGCTCGCTCGAGGAGATCGTTCTTTTCGGAAACGTGGGTTTAGAGATTGACGGCCCGCTGGACTATTTGGTCGAGTGCTGCCCTCGCCTGCGCTTGGTGAAGATGGAGAAAGGGCGCAACACGAGTTCGTGGACTCCGCAGTCGCTGGCGCACCTCGAGGCCTTCAAGGCGAAACTGCAGAAGAAAAACCCGAGCGCCGGAGTGAACTTCTAAGAGTTTTTTTCCTTTTTCTGCGCTTGTTTGCTTTTATCACAGAGTCTAGAGAGAGGTAGTCAGAGAATGAATGAGTGTTTTATTTGCTTTGCCTTTGGGAGAGAGCGCGCGGGGGAGTGAGTGAGTGAGTGTAAAGAGTGAGGAAAGAGAGAGAGAAATGTTTTTTTTTCCCTTCGAGAGGTCAAGGTCATCAAAAAAAAACTCATTTGTTTTTCGCCTCTTCGAGAGGAGGTCTTCGAGAGGAGCTCAAACAAACATGGCTTCCGCGCCGCTGCCTCCGCAGCTGGACCAGCACCATCCCGCTGCCCCCTCTCCTCCTCCTCCTCCTCCCACCAACAGCAGCGAACCTCCCTTACCCCCGCGCCACCCGCTCAAGCGCATCCGCGTCGGCGCTGGTCCCGGCGAAACCGCAGCGTCGTCGCCGACGGCGAGACGCGAAGTGGCGATCGCCCTCCAGAACGAAAACGGCCCCTGCCCGCTGCTCGCAGCGGCCAACGCGCTCATCATCCGCGGCGATTTGAATCTGGGCACGAGCGCCACGAGCATCTCTCAGGTGAGAGCGGTTTGGAACGCGTCGATGCGGGTCGAATTCGAGCTTGGGAAAGCGAAGAAGTTGATGAAGATGATGGCATCGAAAACATTTTCATTGCCCCTTTTTCCGACCTCGACCTTCGCCGTCCCTCTGTCTCCAAAAAAAAAAACAAAAAAAACACCCCCACCGCCCCGCCCCGCCCGGGCGGCGCAG
>Ga0114918_10000600_pt1:0-30000 | contig 31274 bp, 29 predicted proteins | sample LantaG_FD_87015 | JGI IMG/M metagenome (GOLD analysis project Ga0114918, IMG submission 87015) | Deep subsurface microbial communities from Baltic Sea to uncover new lineages of life (NeLLi) - Landsort_02402 metaG | ecosystem: Environmental > Aquatic > Marine > Oceanic > Sediment...
AGAGAGAGAGAGAGAGAGAGAGAGAGAGAGAGAGAGAGAGAGAGAGAGAGAGATGATAACAACAAAAGCAGAGAGAGACTTGAGTGTGTGCGTTTTATTTCTTCTTTTCGTTTTTTTCGTTCTTCTTCTTCCCAATGAAGCAATTTTCGATCAATAATTTGTGTGTGAGCTGAAACAGAGAAAAAGAAAAGGACGCGATTCTTCAAAAAAAAAAAAAAAGTTGAGAGAGGTGCGAGGGCGGGGTCGGGGTTGAAGAAGAGGAAGAAGATTTTTTCGTTTTTTCGTTTGGCTCACAAACTCTCACAAGCTCTCGATCGATCTGTGCTTTTCCGTCCCCCCTTCCCGACACCCCTGAACCCGCCCCGGAACCCCACCAGAACAGCAACCATGCACATCCTGGCCGTGTTCGACACCGGTGAGTGGGTGAGGGGTCGAAACGAAAGAGAGGAAGAAGAGCGAGAGCGCGAGAGAGAATGAATGCTGACGATGAACGAAACGAAAACGAACCAAAAAAATCTTGCCTCTTGAAATACCGCTACTACCGCTCACAGACCTCGCCCACCCGCCCGAGGGCCTGCTCTCGTCCTCTTCTTCCTCTGCCGTCGCCGCCGCCGCTCCCTCCTCGGCCGAGGAGCGCGTCTGCCGCGCCACCGAGGAGCTTTCCCGCGTCCTTTCGCTGATCGAAGCCGAGGAAGAGCAAGAAGATCAAGAGAAAGAAGAGCAAGAGAAAAAAGAACAAGAACAAGAAAACGACGACGACGAGGGATTCGTCGACGTCGCCGCCGAGAAGCACGGCCAGCCCCAGCCCCGCCGCCACCGCCGCCGCCGCCGCCGCGAGACCTCGCGCCTCCTCGAGAGCTCCGCCGGCGGCGGCGGCTTCGCCGCGGAGCTCTGCGCGCTCTCGCACGTGGCCTCTCGCGGGGGCGTCCACGTCATCTTTGCCCGCGCGCCATCGTCGTCGGCCGAGGGAGGAGAAGGAGGAGGAGGAGGAGGAGGAGAAGGAGGAGGAGGAGGAGACGCCGTGGGCCCCTTCGAGTGGCCCGGCTTCCTCGCCGCCGCCGCCGTCTCTGCCGCTGACGCTGCCGCCGAAGAAGAGGAAGAAGAGGCGAAGAAGATGGAAGCGGAGGAGAAAGAAATGGAACAAGAAGAGTCCAACGCCGCCGCCGCCCTCGCCGGGGCCGAGGCCGCGTCGCTCGTCGCGCAGGCGCTCGCCGACTCCGCCACCGCCGCCGCCGACCCCGCAGAGGCCGCGCTCGCCTTCTACGAGGAGTTCGCCGCGCGCCTCCCCCTCGAGGCCGAGGAGGCAGCCCGCGTGGCCTTGTCGAAAGCCAAGGGAGGTTTCTCTTTCGTGATCTACGACGCCAACCAGGGGCGCCTGCTCGCTGCGCGCGACCCTCTGGGCCTGGCCCCTCTGTCGTGGGGCGTGAAGGACGGGCTGCTGCTGATTGGTTCCGAGCCGGAGGACCTGGCGGCATGCGAACCCTCGGCGGCTCCGTTCGGGGCCGGGACGCTGTTCGTGTCGGGCGCGACCGAGCCGGCGTCGCCGGGCGCGAGGGGCTTCGTGTTGAGGGCCCCGAGCTCCTCCGAGGGGCCCGTTCCCGGGCGCCTGCTGTCCTTCGTTCCCTCTGGAGCAACCGCTGCTGCTCCTCCCGCGACGGCGTTCGAGGCGGCGCTGGCGGCGGAGCGCGACCGCCGCCGCCGCGCGCGCCGCAGTGGTGGGCACAGGCCGCCTCCTGCTACCTCGGCGGCCGTTCCTTCTTCCTCGCACCCTTCCTGGCGCGGCGTCCGCGCGGTGCCGCGCCTCAACGATCAGGGAGTGATGTGCGGGGCGGTGTACCGCGTGGCGTCGGAGGGGTCGCTGTTGCCGTCGGCGGTGTTTTAGAGGAGAGGGAACGGAGGAGGAGATGGAGGAGAAGAGACGAAGAAAAGAGAAGGAGAAGAGAGAGTTTGCCTTTTTTTTTTGCTTTTTGCGCTTTTTCGTTTGCGATTTCTGACCAGGATTTGAGCGCCCCCCTTTTTTTGGAAAGAGAGAGAGAGAATGAAAGAGAAAGAGAAACGCAGCAGTTGCAAGCGAGCGGGCGCGCACGCTCGCTTGCTTTTTTGGGAGAGGTGCAAGAGAAAAAAAAAAGAGAAAATAGTTTTTCATTTTCCGTTTTTTTTTCGTTTTCGGCCAAAGAGCCATTCGCGAAGAGGAGACGCAAACCCCCTTCTTCGACGCGCTCTCCTCGCGCACCCGCTCTCTCTCGCGCTTCTCCTCGACCGCTAAAGCACGCTCCCTTGTCTCCTCTTTGCTGTCGTCGCAAAAGAACAGCTGCAAAGCAAGCAGAGAAATAAGTCAAGAAAAAAGCAACAGGGAGGGACGCATTCGATTCTTCTCTTTCTTTTTTTCTTTCTTCGACCTCTGCGTTTCTTCTTCTTTCTTCAAACTCAAAAAAAAAACATGTCGTCGCTCGCCGCGGCCCGCGCCGACAACTTCTACTACCCGCCAGACCACGACCCCCGCAAAGGATCCAGAAACAAGCAGCTCGGGCAACACCACCTGCGGGAGCGCGCAGCGAGGCTCTCGACGGAAGGCATCCTCGTCGTCAGGTTCGAGCTGCCCTTCAACTGCTTCTGCAACGGCTGCGGTCGCGCGCTGGGCCAGGGCCTGCGCTTCAACGCCGACAAGCGGCAGGTCGGCAGCTACCATTCGACCAAGATATGGGAGTTCGCGATGGCCGTGCCGTGCTGCGGCACGCGGCTGGTGGTGCGGACCGACCCGAAGAACGGGGACTTTGAGGTGGTGTCGGGGGGCAGGAGGCGGGTGGTGACGAAGGTCGACGACGACGAGAGCGAGAGCGAAGAAGAGCACGAAGAAGAGAGAGAGGGAGGAGACGGAGGAAGAGCGGGACCTTCGACTTCCAATGCCGCCGCCCCAGCAGCAGCAGCAGCAAGCAGCGATGCCTTCGCCAACGCCGAGGCCGCCTTCCGAGCCCAGCGCCGCTCCCTCTCCTCCTCCCGGAAAGCCCTGACAGTAACGGAGCAGCGGCAGCGCCTGCGCGAGATCTCGGAGTTGCGCAGTGCGACGCACGGCGACGACTACGAAAGCAACAAGCGGGCGCGCGCGCTGGCGCGGCCCGAGCGGCGTGCGGCGGCAGAGAGCGACAGGAGGAGGGCCGAGCTTGGCCTGCCGTCGAACGTGAGGCTCCCGGCCGAGGGGGGCGCGGGGGAGCGGGCTCTGGCCTCCGCCGCTTTCGCGGCGGCGAGGAGGAAAGGCAAGGCACCGGCGGCGTTTGCGACGGCGGCTGCGGCGGCTCGCCGCGGCAGCGGAAGCTCTTCTTCTTCGTTCGCGTCGCAGTCCATCTTCCCGCAGAGCAACGGCAAGGTCGTCAAGAAGGTTTCGGGGATCGGAAGCGGAAGCAGCAGCGGTGTTATTGTGGTGAAGAAGAAGAGGGCGGGCTGAGATAAAGCAAGTGTAATAATAATTTCAGAAGTTCTTCAATCACTTATTTTTTTAAGTTACTTTTTTTCCTTTCTCTTCTCTCTCTCTTCACTCCCGTCACTGCGCCGTCGCCACGGCAGCCACGGCCTTCCCGGACCGCAGCAGCCTCACCCCCTCGATCGTGTCCTTCTCATTTTTTAGGGCGACGAGGGCCACACCTGCCAGGGCGACGACTCCGACGAGGCCGTGCGCCACCGTCGCCGTCAGGAGCTCCCGCCCCTGCAGCGAGCAGCGGAAGAGAGGAGAAGAAGAGGAAGAAGAGGAAGAGCTTTGCCCGCTTGCTCTCGCCCCGAAGAAGAAGGCGTCTGAGGCGAAGCCCAGGCAGCTGGCGAGGGCGAGGGCGGCCAGGGTCTGGGCGGAAGGGAGCAGGTCGCGGAGGCGCGGGGGCGGAGAGGAGGAGGAGGAGGAAGAAGATTTTGTTCGACTCTTCGTTCTTCGCTCGATCTCATCCCCTTTCTCTCCACCTCTGTCTCCCCTCGAGAGCCTCCCGACGGCCCCCAGCGACCACGCTATCCTCGCGACCATCGTCACGGCGTCCGCCGCGACGAGTCCCACGGACCCGAACCGCCTCGCCCCGAAGGCCCCGGCCCCGGCGCCGAAGGCCGCGAGCGCCAGCAGCGCCGCGTTGCCGCGCGCGAGCTCCGCCGGGCCGCCCCGGGCGTGCACAAAGGCCTCGAGCACGCCGTTGAGGGCGAGCAAGGCAGTGTAGGCCGCATAAGCTCCCAGAGCTCTGGAGGCTGCCGTATCGCAGGCCCAGGTGTGGCCGTAGGCGAGCCTGACGAGGGCGAAGGCGAAGGGAGGGCCGAAGGCGGCGCCGGTCGCGCCGACGAGCGTGACGCAGCGGCAGAGCAGCGCGAGCAGCGCGTTGGCTCTCCCGATCTCGTTTGCGTTTGCGTTTTCGCTCGCGTTCGCTCCTCCTCCTCCCGAGCTCTTCTTCTTCTCCTTCTTCTTCCCGTCTTCTTCTCCTCCTTTCCTCGCGAATGCCAGGAACGCCGCCTCCTCGATGGGCTGGAAGAGCGTGCGCACCGCCAGCGATCCCACATTGGCGGCGAGCCCGAACTCGCCCTGCGATGCCGGAGAGGCCGCGACGGCGAGCACGGCGCGGGACCCCTCGGCCAGCGCGAGCTTCTCGGCGGCCTGGAGCGTGAAGCCGCCGCAGAGCGAGAGGGCGCGCCTGCCGAGGAAGAGCGAGGAATCGGAATCGGAAGGAGGAGAAGACGAAGTAGAAGCTGTTTTTGTTTTCCGAGGAGAGGAGCGCCTCTTGGGTTTCGAGCTCGGCCTCGACCTTGACCTCTTCCATTTTTGAACTTCCGAGGCCACCTCTCCGGAAAACGCCGCGAAGTGCGCCAGGAGCCACGTCAGTGCGTACCCCAGCTGCGCCAGAGACAGCGCGACGCCAGGGTCGACGGTCCCGGAGCAGAACCGGAGCAGCGCCAGAGACAGCACGCCGCGGACGAGCGTGCCCCCGGCCTCGCCGGCGACGTGCGGCGCGAGCGCGCCCCGCACGGCAGCGACGACGTAGAAGGGCTCCGCCGCCAGCTCGACCAGCGCCGCCGCCACCTGCACGTGGACCGCCGTCCTCCTGCTGCGGTAGTGAGGGTCCTCCGCGGAGAGCCCGCGGAGGAAGAAGGGCGCGACGAGGAAGGTCGCGACGAGGCACCCGACGGGGAACGAGAGCGCGGCGGTCGCAGCGAGCTTGAGCGCCGCGGGTTTTCCGTCTTTTTCTTCATCGTCGTCGTCGTCATCATCTTTCTTCTTCTTCTTCTCATGTTGCTGCTGCTGCCCGGTGATGCACCCTCGCCTGATCCCTTCGCGGGCCAGGAGGAGGATGGTGGTGTTGATGAGGTGGAACTGGACCGCGGCGACCTGGAGGGGGAACGAAGGAGGAGGAAGAAGAGAAAGAGAGAGAGGTGAGAAAAGAGAAGAATGGAAAAAAACCCGAAGAAAAAATGATTATGAGAGTTCCGTTGCTCTTTCTTTCCCTCCAACTTTTTCATCCTTACCCCGTACGCGTCGACCGAAAGCAGCCTCGTCGTCAGCAGGTTGAGCGAGAACGTGATGGCGCGCGTGGCGACTTGGGAGGCTGTCGCCGGAGAGAGAGAAAAAGGTTTTTTTCGGTTTTCGTGAGTACCGAGAAGAAGAGGTTGCAAGGGAAAAAAACGATGGTTCGAAATCTCTCTCTTTTCGTTTTTTCTCTCTTTGAATTCACGCACCGACGAGGTATTTCAACCCGGAAGCGAGTGCAGCAGCGCTAGAGCTCGTCGAGCCGGAGCCACTGCCGCTGGGAGAGACAGCATCCGGGGCTGGCTGCTCGCTGGGCGCGGCCTTTCTTCGGCGCATTTTGCTGGTTTTTTTTTTCTCATTCTCGAGTTGTGCGGCATCGACGCTCGCTCTCTCTCACTTCGCCTTTCGTTTTTTTTTTCCCTGGAACTCTCTTTTTTCCCTCACTCGATCTCGCCCAGCATGGTCGCCGCCGAGGTACGTTTAAAGGGCGTGCGATCTCTCTTGCGTGTCTGTCACCCCCGTCGACGACGCGATGCCTCTCTCTGCCGTGCGAGGAGAAGAACAAAAAGCAGCCAAGCAAGAACAAAGAGCAGCCAAGCAAGAGCCGCCGCTCGCTCGCGATCAGCCGCCGCCGATCATCCCTTTCTCCATCTCCGCCCTCTCCCCTCACCTTCCACCCCTGCTCTCTCTCTCTTTCTCTCTCTCTCTCTCCTCGCCAACCTCACTCGACCCCTCTAACAGAGCGTCCAGACCTTCGGGAGGAAGAAGACCGCCGTCGCCGTCGCCCACGTCAAGCGCGGCAAGGGCCTGCTCAAGCTCAACGGTAAGAGAAGAGAAGAAGAAAGAGGCAATCAACGCCCAAGAGTTTCTTCGAGCCCCTGCTCCGGCGATCTTCTTCAAGCCCGGCAAGCGCAGGGAAGCACGGCTGTGTCTCGCTGGCTTAGCTCTCGGATTCGAATCGGAGCCGAAGAAGCGGCCGCCTTTCCTGAGAGAGAGCTTCCGATTCTCTCCGGCGTCGGCGTCGAGCGTCGTCGGGGGGAGGGGCGTCGTCGATCGAAGCAAGAGTCAATTTCGACTCTTCTTGGACCGTCGCCCGCCCCGCCTCCTGGCCCCAGCCACGCCCCTGGTCGCCAGTTCCTCGCCCTGGATAGATCCATTTCGATGAGATCTGAACCCTGATTTGCTTGCTTGGAGAAGCCGAGCTTGCAATCGGGAGGAAAAGCCGCGATTCGATCCCAGCTCATTTCCTCCCATCGCGCGCGCAGCTGCCGAGAGAGATCGCTTTGCTCTTCCTTCTTTCCTTCTTTCCTTCATCCTTTCTCAACCCCGACCTCCTCTCTCTTTTCCTCTCAAAACCACTCCCTCCACCCATCAGGCTCCCCCATCGACCTTATCCAGCCCGACACTCTCCGCGCCAAGGTCATGGAGCCCCTCCTCCTCCTGGGCCCCTCCCGGTTCGGCCTCGTCGACGTCCGCGTCCGCGTCTCCGGCGGCGGCCACGTCGCGCAGGCATACGCCATCCGCCAGGCGATGGCCAAGGGGATCGTCGCGTTCTTCCAGAAGCACGTCGACGAGGCCGCCAAGAAGGAGGTGAAGGACCTGCTCCTTTCGTACGACAGGACGCTGCTGGTGGCCGACCCGAGGCGCTGCGAGCCGAAGAAGTTCGGCGGACCCGGAGCGCGCGCGCGCTTCCAGAAGTCTTACCGTTGAAAAGATAAAGGGGGTTGTTCGTCTTTTTTTCTTTCTTTCGTTCTTTCGGTCGAGAGAGAGAGAGATGAGAGCCCCCCCTTTTCATCGTGTGTTTCAGTGCTCCTTGTGTTTAACTCCCAGACTCCCTTTTTGTTTATAAAAAACGGTCGTGTTTGTCTCTCTGGTCTAGTTTTCTCTCTGCAGTTTTTACAAAGCAAGTGGCAGGTTTTTTTTCCTTTCTTTCTTGATTTCTCGATTTCTCTCTTTTTCCTATCTCAAGAAGCAACAGAGTCCAAACTCCCCGCCAGCGCAGCCACGACCCTCTCCTTGAACTCCTCGTAATCGGACAGGGCGGTCCTGGCGCCTCTCTCGGCGAACATGGCGTCGGACCAGGTCAAGTAGGAGACGGGGAGGGCCGAAGAAGACGAAGACGAAGACGAGGAAGAAGAAGAGTTGATTTTCTTCTTTTCTTCGACGACCACAGCGGCGGCGGTGCTGCTGCCGTTGCCGTTGCCGTTGCTCTCTGCCTTTTTCTTCTTCGAATTAACCTCAGCAGCAGCGGGAGTTCTCGACGACGACGAAGGCAAATCGATCCCTGCTGCGGCGGAGGCCAGGGCGACCACCATCGGGGGCAGAGGCAGCTTGGATCCGACAACAAAGGCGACGGCGCTGGCCCTTTTCGGTTTGCTTTTTTCTTCGCCTGCTTTCTCCGACTTGTCTTTCTCCTTGTCCTTCTTCGCCTTCTTAACTCCTTCCTCCCTCTGTGCTCTCACCGCCTCCAAAAAGGCGACGCGAGGCAGGATCCGCCTCTCCAAAGAAAGCGTGAGGTAAACGGGGCACCGCGCCAGGAGCTTCCTGGCGCCCTCGCTGCCGTCGTCGTCGCCGGGAGCGCCGTCGCTGCCTTTGCCTTTGCCCTTGCTTTTACTGCTGCTGCTGCTGCCCCTCCCGCCCCCGCTACCGCTCCCGCCCCCGCCCTCCCCGGCGGCCTGCTGCGTCAGGAACCTCCACTTGGGCCGCAGGTTCTTCTCCACGTCGAGCGACAGCAGGCTCGGGGCCCTGGAGAGCACGTCGCCGAGCACGGGAGGCCTCAGCCCGGCTTCATTCCTCAAGAAATCGAGGCGGGCCGTCAGCGAGTCGACGCTGTATTCGAGCAGGGTCGGGTGTCCCGCGACGGCCCTGGCCAGCTGGCTTCGATCGAGGGAGCAGCGCTCGGAGACGAGCTTGGCGCGCTCTGCGACAGTGGAAGGCGCAGCGAGCAGGACCGTGGGCGCGCGGGCTATGACCCTCGACACGCCGGCGCCGTCGAGCGCCGCGGCCCTGCGCAGCGCCTCGACGCGCGGCATGATCACACCGCGCAGCGAGAGGCCGCCCAGCAGCTGCGGCGCCCTCAGCGCGAGCCTGCGGAGGTCGGCCGGCAGCAGGCCCAGCGAGCGGAAGTAGGCTGTGCGAGGCGCGAGGGCCTTTGTCGGGTCACAGTCGAGCGCGCGCGGCCACTTGCTCAGCAGCTTGCGCAGGTTCTCGGCGGCGTTGCCGCTGCTGCCGCCCGTGACGATGTCGAAGCCGCCGTCGAGGATGTTGCTGTTGCTGCTGCTGCTGCTCAAACTGCTGCTGCTCGCCTTGCCGCCGTCGAGGTCGAGCTCGCGCACGAGCCAGTCGATCCTCCTCCTCAGCTCCGGCGCCGACACGGAGGAGAAGCCGCGGCAGGCCAGGGCGACCTTGGCGGCCTCGGACGGGGGCAGGCCGGCGGAGGAGAGCACCGCGGCGTGCTCTGGCGAAGCGAGGAACTTTGAAGACGGCGAGGGAGGAGAGGTCTTCGTCGCCTTTGCTCTCTCTGCTAGCGATGGAGGAGACGGGGACGGAGACGATGAGCGGGGCTCCTTGGAGCGCAGAGCTGCCGTCTTACTGCCTCCTCGCTTCGACGTTCCTATCGCTGCTGCTGTCGTCGTTGTCTTCCTTTTAGGCAAAGCCGCCGGCGTCGTTGCCACCGGGGGCGTTGTCGCCGGCGGCTCTGACCGCGGCGGCCGCGGAGGCCGCGGAGGGGACTCGGACCTCGGCGCCTTCCTCGGGCGGGACGCGAAGCCCTTCCTGGCGCTGCTGCTGCTGCTCTTGTGGCCATAAGAGGAAGAAATGGGGAAGGGCATCAACGAAGATGACGAGGAAGAAGAAGAAGCTCCTTTGCCCGAAGCCGCTCTTTCGGCGACGGCAGCGGCGGCGGCCGGCGAGTCAAACACCGCCGAAGCCGCTGCTGCCGTCGTCGTCGGCCACGGCCGCGCCGCCCTCGCCCTCGAGAAGACGGGAGGCGGCGGCGTCGGCAGGGGCGGCGCGGGAGGAGGCGGGGGCGCCTGGGAAGCCGGGAGGCCCGGCGGCGGCTTGCGCACCGCGGCGCTGCTGCTCCCTCTCTGCTGCCTGCCGCGTTGGACCACGCTGCTGCCTGCCGCGTTGGACCACGAGGAGGAAGAGCTCATTTTCTCCTGCTCTTTTCTGCTCTTTTTTTCAATTCACTTCCACGGAGGGGGCAGGTCCCCGAGCCACCTTCCCGTGCCTGTGGGCACTACGGGAGGGGGGAGCTGCAGGCGTAAGGAGGCTATGCGTCGCGCGAGGCTGGAGTAGAGAGGGAGGAGGTCGTTGGCGTCGGCGCCGTTGGCGTCGGCGTTGGCGTCGTGGTCGAGGCGGAGGTCGTTGTCGAAGCTGGCCGTCGTCGCATGCGTTTTCTCCTCGGCAAACAGATCGCCGCCGTCGTCCCTCGGTTCCGCCCTCTTCCCTGCTGCTTCCCTGGCCCTGCCCTCCTCGACCAGGTCGAGAAAGAGCCTGAGCGAGTGCTCCGTAAGCTTCTGCTTGGCCAGGACGCGCTCGAACAGCGCGAGCGCGAGCTCTTCGGGGAGGCCGCGGAGGGTCGAGAACTTGGAGATGCTCGATGCGGTCTTGTCGAGGCTGAGTGCGGCGAGGGAGGGCGAGGGCATGCAACTCTCGTGCGTGACCCGGGCGCGTGGAAGCACACGCAACGGAGACGACGACGAGGGGTGGGAGGTTGATGGAGTGTAGATAGTGGGTTCCGCGGAAGCCACACGCCGCCGGTGCCGGAGAAAAAGGAAGAAGGAAAATCGGAAGTGACACTCGAGAGAGGAGGCGAGCGTTGTTTTTTTTCGACGACGACGACGACAAGCACTTCGTCGTCGAGAGAGAGAGGAAACATTTTTTCTCAATGCTTCCTCCCTCCTCCTCGTCGCTTCCAGCGGACACCACGGACCCTCTCTCTGTTCTGTTCTCCGTCACCAGGCGTGTTGCGCTCCCCGCCGCACCTCTGCCGCGCGAGGCAAACGGAAATGCGAGCGCGGTAAAGCTAGAAAACGGCGGAGACGATGATGAAGGTGATGACGCCGCCGAGGCCATTTCGGCTCAACGACCCAAAAAACGGCACCGCTCGACCTCGACCTCCCCTGCCCCGCCCGAGGAGGCGCCGCACCTCCACTGCCTGCTCAGGGGCCGGCCTTCGAGGACCCCCGGGAATAGCTACAAGCTGTGCGTTGTTTTTGATTTTATATGAACTTTGGAGGGGGTTAAGAAGAGAAGCGCAGGCTTCTCGAAAACAGAAGGAGCTCACTTATTCTTTCCAACAACGTGAAAAAAAATAAGACTCAAAACTTCAAAAACAGAAACCTCATCCTCCTCTCCCCGGACCTCTCGCGGGGCTGGGAGGCCGACTTCACGCTCGACGGGCTCCGTGAGTCCAGGGAGGTCGTCGACGGCAGGGAGCGCGAGGTGCTGGAGCAAAAGCAGAGGCTTTTCGGCTTTCTGCGGAACGACGGCGAAGAGGGGGCGCTAGCCAAGGCAGAGGTCGTCGTCGCTGCTGCTGCTTCTTCTCATGCTTCTCATGCTTCTCATTCTTCTTCTCTTTCCCTCTCTCTCCGCGTGGACCACCGCGGCAAGCACTACTCCCTCCCCCCGCACCTGTCCGACTCGCCAGCAGGATCCTCCCACGCGCCGACGGCACGCCCGCTGGAGACCGCGGAGGAGCTCCGTCACGCATCTTCGAAGCTCGTCGAGGATCTCACGAGTCGGGCGGCGGCGGCCGAGGGGCGCGCCACCGAGGCCGAGGCCGCCTCTGCGAAGGCGGGGCGGGTGATGCTGGACGCCTCAAGGCTGCTCAGAGACCTCGAGGCGGCCATTAGGACATCGAGGCCCTCGGAGTTCGAGGTGAAAGTGGCGCAGGAGAGGCTGCACGCGGCCGGAGGAGGCGGAGGAGGAGGCGGAGGAAAGGCGGCGGCGGCCGGCGGCGGCACAGCGTCAGCGCTCGACCCGCAGTCGGCGGCCGTCGTCGCCGCCGGAACGGGCCTCAAGCGCGCGCAGGAAGCCGCCGTGCTGGTCCGCAAGGCGCTGGCAGAGGCAGCGAAGGACCGAACGACGTTCGACACGGGGGCCTTCGACCTCTCCGCCGGAGGAGGAGGAGGCGGAGGGGGCGGAGGAGGGGGCGGAGGAGGGGGCGGAGGAGGGGCGGTGGGGGGGTTGAACTCGGCAGCGGCGTCGCCTTCTGCTGCCGCGGCTGCGGCGGCGGGCAAGAGGCCCTCGCCGACGCAGCAGCGAAACCGCAACCGCAGCCGGCAGCAGAGAACGATGTCTCTGTCTCTCCACAGGGCGGTCTCCAACAGGCTCGCCGCGGCCGGGACGCAGCTCGAGCACCACGCGGCGACGCAGCAGCAGCAGTCGCTGATGCCCCCTCCCCCTCTTCCTCTTCCTCCTCCTCCTCCTCCGGCGGTCGAAGGAGGAGCAGCGCCTCCGCAGCAGCAGCAGCAGCAACACCCTCGACCCCCTCTCGCACCGCCGCCGCAGCCGGCGCCGCCGCCTCTTCTCCCTCCTCCTCGGCGGTTCGTCCCCCCTAGCGGGGCGGGCAAGGTCAAGAAGAAGCGGCGGTGAAAAAAGGTGATAGTAGGGAATGAGGGAAGAAGAGCACTTTTACCGAAAGCTTGTCAAATCCGAAAAGAAAAAAAGAGCCAAAAGTTTGGCTCTTTTGCTTCCACTTTTTTCTTTTTTGGCTCCGGGGGAATCTCTCTCTCTGTGTTCTTCCCCGGTGTCGCTGACAGAGAGGGGGGAGGGCAAAGGCCTCCTAATTGAAGCACATCCGAAATGGGCGCGAGCGCCTCGACTCGGCGGCGGGCGAGCAAGGAACAGAGCAAGGTGAGGGGAAGAAGAGGCGGCGAGGGCGGCGAAGAAATGAAGACGATGAACGCCGATGGAACGGCGCCGACGACGCTCTCACTGCCACGAAAGTCGTTGGGGTCTCGCGCGAGGCCTTCCCACTCTCTAATTGCGTTTTCCTTTGTTTTTTCGGATAGCAAAGACTCGAATGATTCCCTCTTGGTGGTTGGAAGGAGATAGGGGTGCTCGATGCGAGGAGTAAAAAGCGCGCGGAAGAAGAGAAAGACGAGGAAGGGAAGAAAAGAAAAAATCGACATCGCCCACCGCCCGCCTCTCGTCGTCGTTTCGCTATCTCAAAAAAACAAAATCCGCAACCAAAAAAGATAATTCATTAAAAAAACAGGCTGCGCCCGACGCAGGAGGCAACAACGCCCTGGAGGCAGCCAAGCTCGCCGCTGCAGCCGCTGCTGCTGCTCTTCCTCCGCCCGCGCCGCCCTCTTCCGTCGCCCGACAGTTTTCGTTCCCGCCGAAAACACCAGCAGCAACAGGGGCAGCAGGGGCGGGACTCGCTTCATCTTCTTCTCCTTCGTGCTTCGACCGCACCTCGACCGCCTCCGAGGCCGCCACGGCGGCGCGGGCAGCGGCCCTCGGCCGCCTCACCAGCAGCCTGAGCGACCTGGCTTCCCTGGCCGCGGGAGCCGACAGCAGCATCCACGACCGTTCCAATTCGAACCACAGCCGCGGCGGGTGGAACGACGACGGCGGCGGCGACGGAGACGACCCGACAAACTCGTCGACGGCGACGGTGGCGACGACGGCCTGCGGCGGCGGCGCGGCTGCCTCCGGCGGCGGCGGTCGTGGGGGCGGCACCTTCCTGTCGCCCGCCGCGGACGCGCGCGTGGGACACATCCTGCAGCTGGCTTGCGCGATCTTTAGGTGCAGTGACGCCGCGGTGCTGCTCGAGGACGGGTCTCTGATCACGGCGAGGGCCGTGCCGCCGTCGAGGCTGGCGAAGAACGCTGCTGCTGCTGCTGCTGCTGCGGTCTCTGCTCTCCCCTCTGCCGCCGCCGACGCCTCCTCCTCGCCTTCGAACGTCGCCAGCAAGGCAGCGAGCCCCTCTCGTGGTCGTCCTCCGGCTGCTGTTTCCCTGCTGGCGTGGCTCTCGTCGAGCGCCGCGGCCCCTTTCATCCCGGAGACGCCGGCGAGCGCGGGGGAGGAGGCAGGGAGGAGGAGGAGAAGAAACGGCGGAGGCGACGAAATTGACGACGACAGCGACGACGGCTCGTCAGACATCGAGGGCGACGAGGCCTCAGCTGCCGCTTCCGCTTCCAAAACAACAAGAACGGCGGCCTCGACCGTCGTCGCCGTCGCGGACCTCTCTGCCGACGGGCGCTTCGCGGCGTCGCTGCTCCGGCGCGAGCTGTTCGAGAGGGGCAACCGCCGGCGGTCGATGGGCGACGCCGCCGCCGCAACGCCCCTGCCGCCGCGGGACGCGCTGCCGCTGCCGCGCTTCTTCGCCGCCGCCGCCGTCGTCGGGGCCGCGAGCGGGAGGAGGCTTGGGACGCTGGCCGTGGCTGACGCGGCGCCGTTCCCGCTGCCCGGCGACGGGGGCAGCAACAGCGGCAGCAGCGGCGGCGTCGGAAACAGCAACGGCAACGAGTGCTCTGTCCCGCCCCGGGCGCTGACGCCTCTCGCGGGCTGCCCCGCTCCTGCTGCTGCTGCTGCTGCTGCTGCTGCTGCTGCTGCTGCTTCCGATACCACCTCTTCTTCCTCGTCCTCATCCCCTCTGACGGGCGCGGAGTCCGCGCTGCTGGCCTCGCTCGCCGAGATGGTCGCGAGGGGCCTCGCTGCCGACGCCGCCGTCACTTCGGCGCGCGCTCGCGGCGCCGCGCTGCTCACGATGGTCGACTCGGGGGCGCCGCCCTATCTGATCGTCGAGGCGTCGAGCGTCGCGAGCCTTTTCCCGTCTTCGAGGAACGCAGCAGAGAGGGAGGAGGTCGAGGAGGTGTGGAGCGTGGTTCACGCGAGCCCCGCGGCCGCGGCGCTGCTGCTTCCAACTCCTGCTCCGAGTTCGACAACGACAACACAAGCGTCTCCTTCTCCTTCCGCTTCTCTGTCGTCGTCGCCCTCTCGACCTCTTCTAGCGGCCTCCCCGCCACCTCCGCCGCCGCCGCCCGCCTCAATCCCGAGGAACACGAGTTTCTGGGAGCTCCTGGTACCCGCCGTGGCTTCCTGCTCCTCCGCGGCCGCCGCGGCCTCGGCCTCGGCCGCCGCCGCCTCTGCCGCGGCCGCCGGGGAGAACCCGAGGCCCTTCGTCGTCCGCGGCCTCTGCTCCGCGGCCGCTGCGGCCGCCGCGGCCTCCAGGGGATCCTCCTGCGCCTCCCTGGGGTGCTCCATCCTCACCGCGACGTTCACGCCGGCGACCATCGAAGAGGGGCAGGAGGCGACCGTCGAAGAAGAAGACAGAGAAAAAGAAGGAAAAGAGGTCGATGGCGGCGATAGCGGCGGCGACGGCGACGACGGCGGCGACGGCGACGGCGACGATGGAGAGGGCATCGAACGAATGAGGAGGCTCCAGCCGCCGCAGGCGCTGGCAAAGCCGCCTTCTTCTTCTTCCTCGAGGCCAACAGCAGCATCAGCAGGAGCGGGAGCCTCTTCCGCCCCTCGGAGGCTGTTCCGCGTCGAGCTCACTGTCGCTCACGCCGCGAGCTCGGAGGTCGACCTCGGCTGCAGCAACAATAACAACAACAACGCCGACGCGCGTTCCTCTTCTTCCGCTTCCGCCTGCTGCTCGCCCTCGACCTCCTCCCTCCGGGCCAACGCCAGCGCCAACCCCTTCGGGGACGACCAGCTCAAGCTGGGACCCCTGCTGGGCCAGGGTTCCTACGGCCGCGTCTACTGCGGCGAGTGGCGGGGCAGGCGCGTCGCCGTCAAGGTCGCGCGCGCGGCGGCGGTGCGCCGGCGGCCCGGCGACGGCGCGCCCGTCGAGGCCGTGGTCGCGGCGCCGCCGTGCCACCGCGGCGTGGTCGCGTGCTTCGCCGCCGCGGACTCGCCGGCGCTGGGAGGAGCTGCAGCGGGGGCGGCGGCGGAGGAGAAGGGAGGCCTCGACTACGGCGGCGGCGTTCCGATTTCTTTTTCTGCTGCTTCTGCTTCTGCTTCGTCTTCTCCCGCTTCCGCCGCTTCCTCAAAGCTCGAGCCCGATTCTCTCAGCAACCTCCGCAGCAACTCCCTGGGCAGCTCTCTGGGAAGCACGACCGCCGGCGGGCTTTTCATGTGGGACAGCGCCTTTTCGACGTCGAGCGAGGCCAGGCAGGCCAAGCTGGAGGCCGCGGCGAGGGCGAAGCTGGAGAAGGAAAGCGGAGGAGGAGCAGCGACGGCGGCGGCGACGACGGCGGCGGCGGCGGAAGCGGCGAAAACGACAACGGCAGCAGCAGCAGCAGCAGCTGCAGCAGCAACAGCAGCAGCAGCTCTCGACGCCTCCGAGACCTGGTTCGTGCTCGAGCTCTGCGACGCGGGAACCCTGGACGAGGCCCTGGGGAGGGGCGTGTTCCGCCTGGGCACCTACGGGACCGCCCTCGGCGCCAGGGGCAGCGGGAAGGGAGGAGACAACGGCGGAAGGCGGCGGCCGCCCCCGACGGCGACGGCGCTCGCCCGCGCCCGCGCCGCCGCCGCGACGGCCGCCGACGTCGCCGACGCGCTGGCCTGGCTCCACTCCCGCGGGGTCTCCCACGGCGACCTGACCTGCTCCAACGTGCTGCTGAGCACCTGCTGTGCCCCGGACGACGATGACGAGTCTGCGGACGGGACAGGCGACAGGAGGGCCTTCAGGGCCAAGGTCTCGGACTTCGGGCTCGCGCACGACCTCGCTGCCGACGCCGCTGCAACGTCGGCCGTCACTTCTGCCGCTTCCGCTTCTACTTCTTCTGCTTCTTCTTTCTCGACCTCTTCGCCCTCTTCCTCCCTCCCTCTCCCTCCGCACGGCACCGTCACCCACATGCCCCCGGAGAGGCTCGCCGGGGGGGCCCCCTCCCCCGAAGCGGACGTCTTCTCCCTCGGAGTGGTCCTCTGGAGCATGCTCGCGGCTTCAAAGCCGTGGGCGGGCCTCTCGGCACCGCAGGTCGTGTGGCGCGTCGGCATCGAGGGGCTGTCGCTCCCCGTGCCGCCGCCTCCCGACGGGTGCGCCGGGAATGACGAATTGGAAGCGGTTTTACGATCGTGTCTCGAGCGGGACCCGCGGAGGAGGCCCGGGGCCGAGGAGGCCGCGCGGAGGCTCCGCGAGGTGGCGCGGAAGCTTTGACTTTCAAAAAAAATGAGAAGAAGACAAAGAACAAAACAACCCGACTTTGACAAAACAAAATCAACATCAACAACAACAACAACAAGAACAACAATCCCCTTTCCTTCGAATTTCCTATATATCTCATAATCACAAAAGAAAAGTATGGGCACTCTCTGCTTGCTGCACCCCGGCGGAAGAGCTTCTGCTGTTAAAAAAAGAACACGCCGGGTTGAACCAAAAAAAAAACAAAAAGACAAAAGCGAACCTTTTTGAAGTTTGCTTTTTGACGCGGGCACATTTTCTTTTCACGTAACAAGAAAACCACCTCCCCCTCCTCCTCCTCCTCCTCCTCCTCTCCCCCCTTTCCGCTCTTTGCTTTTCTCCCATTATCAATCATATATGCTCGCAATGATCGGCGCGCACACACGAATTACTTCGCGAATTCCCCCTCCATCATGGTCCCCCCCCAAAAAAAATCCCCTTATTTTCTCCTCCTCCTCCTCTCTAGTTGTCGTAAACTTCGCTGCGTGTTTTCCTTCGCTCAGCTGCCTGAGCTCTTTTTCTTTTTTTTTAAACAGCGCTGGCTGTTTCGACTTGATGGGGGGAAGAAAAACATAAAGCTCACTGGAGCTGTTGCTGTTGTCCTCCCCCTCCTCCTCTATCACCCTTTTTTCTGAGTCGTTCAATTCGCCGGCTGGGTGCCTTGGCGCGGAGAGTTTTTGAGGTTTTGAAAGAAAGTAAAAATTTTGAGAAAAAAATCGACGGAGGAAAAAAAAAACTCGATCAATTCATTTCTTTCTTAGCTCCATTTCCCCCCTCTCTCGTTCTTGTTCTCCCTTCTCCACGCCCCCTCAATGCCGTCCGTCACCAACGTCGGAGGCAGCCTGACGAGCGCGCTGGCTCTCACGGCCCTGGCGGCGGCGGTCAGGCTCCTCCGCGGCGCCGCGGCGGGGCGCGGGCGAGGGGGCTTTTTCGGCCTCTTTGGCGGCGGAGGCAGCATCGACGACGACGACGACGAACATCATCGAGGGCGCTCCAGGCGCGCCGTCGGGAGGTATTTCGCCCCGATCTCGCCCACGAGCCTGAGGATGCTGGTGAGGAGGGGCGATGCGTTTTGTGTGAAGGAGAGATGGACGAGAGAGAGAGGGGAGAAAGGCGAGGAAACCAAAAACTCAACTCCATCGATTTCGACGTCAAAACTTCTTGCGACCTCAACCTGGACATCTCGATCTCTCACCTTCAACGCCACCACAACCTCTCTCCCCTCCAGATCGACACCTGCCCGTTCCCCTACGTGCTCTTCGACGTCAGGCCCCAGGAGGAAGCCTCTGCCGGAGGCCCTCTCGTCGGGGACCTCGCGGGGGCGCTGAGGGTGCAACGTGCGTTTTCGTTTTTTTAGTTTTTTCGGGTTTTTTCTTCTTCTCTTTTGCTCTCTTTCTCCGTTTTCCTCCGTCTTCCTCACCACCCTCACTTCCCCCAACCCCACAACACCTCCAACCAACACAGCGTCGCAAGTCGCGACCATCCTCGGCTCGTCGCAGGCGTGGGAGGCCGCTACCGGCGGGTGCCTCGGCCCCTTCCCCCCGCAGGACGCGCTCGTCGTCCTCATCGGCTCGTGCGCGCCGAGCTCCTCTTCCTCTTCTTCCTCGGAGTCGTCCGCGCTCGATGCTTCTTCTTCTGAGGCCGCTGCCGCGTCCTCCTCGTCTTCAAAGGGAGTTCGAGGTAACAACAGCGGCAGCAAGAGCAAACAGCAGCAGCAGCAGCGAGGAGGCAACTCCTCGTCTTCCTCCTCCTCTGCCACCGACGGCGCCGGCGGCCCCGCGGTCGTCGCCGCCAGCGCCGCGGCCAGCAGCGCGGGCTTCGAGTGCTCCGCCGGCCTGCAGGGTGGCGCGCCCGCGTACTACGAAGCGCTCGAGTCCGCGTCGTCGTCATCATCAGGCGGAGGCGGAGGAAGCTACAGCAACAACAACGACTCTTCGATGTTTGGAGGTGGCTACCCTGGCGGCCAAATCATAGACGTCGGCGACGCCGCGGCCTCGAGGCCGCCGCCGTTCGCCGCCGTGGACCTGCCTTCGGTCGGCGGCGGGGCGCTGGCGGTGGCGAGGGACGCGGCGGCGGCCGCGGCGGCGTCGGCGGCGGCCTCCGCGGCCGCGGCAACGTCGGCCGGGGCAGCGACAGGGGCCATCGCGCTGCAGCCGCCGCCGCCGCCGCCTCGAGTGCTGCTGGTCGACGTCCGGAGGCACGACGAGCGGGCGCTCTACGGCAGCGTCCCCGGGGCCGTGCACGTGCCGGCGACGCAGGTCCCGGCGGCGCTGAGGGCCGTCTGCTTTTCTAATGCCGCGGCCGCAGCTTCCGCTTCGAAATCAAACAACAACGCTTCAAACTCCTCTTCTTCCTCTGCGGGCCCAGGCCCTGGCCCCAGGGACGCTGTCGTCTTCGTCTCCCGTGGCACGCGAAGAGCGGCCTGGGCTGCTGCGGCGGGGAGGGATGCGGGCCTCGCGAGGTGCCTGGTGTTCCGTGGCGGGGCGTCGGCGGTTCGACCGCTCGGAAGCGCTTCGGTCGTCTTCGACGTCCAAGCCGCCGCTGCCGCTGCCAACGCTGCTGCTGCTGCAAATGCCGCTGCGGAAAACGGCGAGGAGTTCCAACAACAGCAGATGCCTTCGCAGCTCCCTGCCTACCTCACTGCGGCCGCGGCCTCTGCCCCGGCGCCTTACGCGCCCTACTCGAGCGGCGGCGTGCCGCCAGAGCCCGGCTCCTTTTCGGCGGCGGCGGCGCTGTTTGGTAGTAGCAGCAACGGAGGAGGAAGAGGAGGAAGCAATAACAGCAGTCGGCCGCCCAAGCCCCGCATGCTGTGCTTCTCGAGCGAGAGGGAGCGGCAGGCGGCCGTGGCCGAGGCGGCACAGCTGGGGCTGCTGGCTTCGGGGTAGGGAGATTTGGTAGTGAAGAGTGGCCGCTTGGCGTGACGCCAAGTTGTAAAAAAAAGGGCGAACGAGGTCGAGGTCGAAAAAAAAATCCACCACAAATCGCAGAGGGGAAAAAAACTTTTGTTCTCTTGGGCTTCGCTTCCTCTCTTTCTCTTCCTTGAAGGCACCGTTTTCTTTTTCCGTTCGAGACAGAGCGCTCTCCTCCGCAGGTACGAAGCGCGAAGAACAGGGCTCGGCGAACGAGGGAGCGAGAAAGACAGAGCTGAGAAGCAGCAGCAGCAGCAGCTTCTCGCTCTCGACGAAACGCCATCGTCTCCCCGGCGCTCTCTCGCTTCCTCTCTCTTTCGCCCTCTCTCGCTCTTTCTCTCCTCCACCCTGTTGCTCCTCTCTTGCTTTCTCCTGCTCCGGCTGACATGAGTATGAAGCCCTCTTGAGCTTGGACCGTGGTCTGCTTGGATCGAAAGCAGCGAAGCGAGCTTGCGAGGAAAAGGAAAAACGAGCAAACGAGAGGAGGAGACTGAAGAAAAAAAAAGGGAAAAAAAGTCGTGGCAACGCCCTCCCGGCGTTCATCCTTCTCCGCGCGCTCCCTCTCCCCTGCCCTCGCTCTTGGTTCCCTCCGACGCCACCAGCGACCCGAGCACGTCAAATACTCGAACGCAACAGAGAGAGAAACGAAAGCAGGGCCGCGAAACGCTGCTTGAAAGAGAGGCGAAGAGGTGCTCTTTTTTTGCACTCTTGGCTTTACTTCTCTTTTTTCGCTCACACGAGCGAGCGATCTCTCGCTTCTCATGTCTTTTTTTCTTCAACCAAAAAAATAAAACAGGTCTGCGGCGTTGAGTGGGGCTGAGCACTTTGCTGCTCTTTCATCGCAGAGGCCGCTCTCTCTGAGAGAGACTCGGATCATCTGCAGTAAGCAGCAGCGGAAAAAACCCAAACAAACAACAACCATGGGCAAGCAAGCTCGCAAGAGCAAACAGACGTCGTCGTCGGCGACGCCTTCGTCCTCATCGTCGTCGTCGTCGCTGGCTTCGTCCCAGCATTTCTCGTCCTACCCTTACGGCCGCGTCCCCCGCGTCCACGCCCCGGGCACGGCCGGCGCGATGCTCCCCTCGCAGAGGCTCCGGCGCAGCCCTTCGGGAAAAAACGTCGCCGGAGGCGTCTACGTGGGCCTGTTCTGCGTGCGCGGCGGCGACGGATCGGGAGGAGGAGGAGGCTCGGCGTCGCCCGACTCCACCTCGGGCGGCAGCGGAGGCTACGGCTACAGCTACGGAGGCAACGATTTCGCCTCCTCCTACCCTTCAGGCTCCTCGTCGGGCCTCTTCGGCAACCCTTCCACGCGGCGGCGCCTCAAGAGGCTCGACTTCGTGCAGTCGTGCGGCGCGGACCTGGCCGCGCTCGCGGCGGCGGCGTGGCGGTCGGGCGTGCTCGCCTTCGCCCCCGCCGCGCTCGCGCCGCGGCTCGCGGCGGCCGAGGCCGCGGCGACCAGGAGGGCGGCGCCGCTGGTCGCGCGCGCGGCCGACGCCGCGGGAAAGCTGCTGGAGCTCGCCGACGAGCGCGTCGACGGGGTCTGCGCCGCGATAGGCCTCCCGGCGACGGTCTCCTCGAGGAAGCAGCAACAGTTGACTTTCATGCCGCTGTTCGATGCTCCGGCGACGCCGCCAGCGCTGCTTCCGCCTTCGTCTTCCTCTGCGCTGGCGGTCAGGCCCGGGTCCGCTTCCGCAGCCGCAGCAGCTTCGCAGGCTCTCTTCGGGGCGCGAGGCTCCGCGGCGAGCAGCAGCGGAGGAGGAGGAGGAGGAGCAGGGCACGGAGGCGGAGTCTTACAAGAGGCGTACCTGCTCGAGCAGGTCGCCGCGGCGCTCGCGGCGGTCAAGGCCGTCGCCGGCGTCCCGGCTCACGTCCGCGCCGCCGCGGACGCCGTCGCCGCCCTCGCCGTCGCGGCCTTCGCCCCTCCCTTGCCCGCCGGAGGGAGTAGTACTGTCGGCGTTGGCGGCGGCGGGGGACGCTGCGGGGCGCAGGCTCACGCGTCGGCAAACTCGACAACGACGGCGATCTCGGCCGCGGACGCCGCCGCCGCCTCCGAGGCCGCCGCCCGCCTCTCCGAGGCGCTCCTGGCCCTTCCCGCCGCCCGCCGCCTCGCAGCCGCCTCGCAGCCCTCGGTCGCCTACGCCAGGGGCAAGTACCTCGAGGCGCATGCGGCGCTGGTCACGAGCGCGTCGTACGAGCGCGCGCTGGGCGCGGCCGCCGCGGCGCTGGCCCGGCTCGCCGAGCTCGCGCCGGTGAGGGCGGCCGCGGCAAGGCTCGAGCCGCTGCTGGCCTCGGCCGGGGTGGCCCCCTACGCCGCGCGGCTGGCGCACTCGCCCGTGCTGACCGCCGTGGTGGACCACCTGAAGCCGCAGGTCGGGAGCGGGGGAGGAGGAGGGGGCGGGAGCGGCGGCGGTGGCAGCGGGGGCAGCGATGAGAGCGAGAAAAACGCCGGCGGAAGCGGCGGCGGCTCTGAGGTCGTCACCGGAGGAGGGAGGAGCGCCGCGGTACTCACTTGCGCTCACGGGTGATGATGACTTTGGTTCTTGAGTTCTTGGGTCCATCTACAGTACAATAAGCGTTTTTTTAGAAGAAGAAAAAAGGGCGGCGCGGGAAAGAACGCCGCCTCTTGCCTTTTCCCACCTTCAAACAAAAAGAATCAACCAAAAAAAAGCAGCGTTCTCCCCCCCTTGCCTCTTTTTTTTACCAGTTTTATCTCTCCGCCCCATCCCCCCCTTCTTAACACCACTACAACGCGTGAGAGACGAGAGAGAACATTGCCTATTTTATCATCATCATCCACAACAGAAAGAGAGAGACAGCGAGCGAACAACACAACAACGAGAGAGAGAGAGTTTGAGAGTTTTTTCGAGCGACGAAAAAAGAAAAAGAGAGAAAGAGAGAGCTTTCTTTTTCTTCTTCTTCTTTTTTGACTTTTCATCTTCACCCTACCACTACATGAGACAGCCACATTTTTAAAAAAAGGAAAAAACAGAGTGAGTGAGAAAAGTGAGCGACCGAGCGAAGAACCAGCGTGTAAAAAAACAAAAAAGGAAAACATCAACACAAAAACGAAAGAGGTCTCGACCTCTTTCATCAAGAAGGAAGAGGTCGAGTTTTTTTTGTTCCTCCCTCTCTCTCTTTCTCTTTCATCTGTCTTCCATTTTTTTTCGATTCGACTCGAGCGAAAGACGAGAAATTGAACAGTCCGAAAGATGCTCGACGCGGACGCCACCGCGGCGGCCGCCGACGCCGACGCCAACTTGGCGGCGCCTGCTGCTCCCGCCCCGACAAACTCACTCTCGACCGCCGTCGGCGGCTCGCCCGCCGGCCCGCAGCGCAAGCGCAGGCTGCGCCGCGCCGGAGAGGTGCCAGCAAAGGCAAAGGGCGGCGGCGTCGACAAAGGCGAGGTCGATGCTCCGGCCTCGTCCATCGGCAACGGAAAGTCCTTTTTGGACGAGGAGGACGAGCTCGCCGCGGCCTACGCCGAAGCAGGTGCGTAGCTGGGGTTACGTCTGCGTCTGCTGGTGCATTGGAAGAGCGGAGAAACGGGAGAGAAAGGGGGAGAATGCGAGGGAGAACGGTGGGGGATGCGAAATTTGGAGCGCGCTCGATTTCGAAAAAAAAAAAAAAAAAACGTCGGTTCGCTCTCCTCCCTCTCTCGACCTCGACCTCCTTTCATTCTCAACTCAACTCACTCCACCTCACTCCCCATCCCCGCTTCTTTTCTTTCCGCCCCTTTCAATTTCTTCTCCAAAAAACAGGCGGCGACGAAGATGACGAAGAAGAGGTTGAAGACGGAGAAGCAGGAGCAGCGGGCTCTGACTCCGACTCTTCCTCCTCTGACGATGACAGCGACGACGACAGCGGAGAGAGCGGCGGCGGAGGCAACGGCGGCGGAAGCAACGGCGGAGGCGGCGGCCTCGACGCCCTCAACGCCGAGACCGCCAGGCTCCTCCGCGAGGCCGCCCGCACCGACCGCATCGGCAAGGGCGTCGTCGTCGCCAGAGCTAATGCTGCTGCTGCCGTGGTCGTCGTCAGCGTCGCCGCGGACGGAACGGCCGCAACAGCCGCGGCCGCAAACGCCAACGGCCCTCTCGCCGCGGTCGCGGCCCGCCTGCGCGCCGCCGCCGCCGCCGCCAAGGCCGCGCGCGCCCCGGCGCCGCCTCCCGCAGTGGCCATCAAGGCCGGCGCTGCGGCGAAGAAGGGCGAGGAGGAGGAAGAGGAGAAACTCGGATCTGAGGAAGAGGAGGAGGAAGAGGATGACGGCGACGAGGAGAGGAGCTTGATGCTTGTGTCTGACGAAGACGACGACGAGGAAGCAGAAGCAGAGGGCGACGAAGAGGCCGAGGCTGCTCCCGCTGCTGACTCCGAAGAAGAAGAGGAAGACGAAGACGAAGAAGCAAGGCCCTCGAAGAAGAAGAAGAACAAGAAGAAAAGGGCGTCTCGCCTGGGGAAGATGAAGAAGGGAGGCAAGAGGGAGGAGGAGGAGGAGGAGGAGAGCGACGAGGAAGAGAGCGACGGCGACGAGGGAGACGACGAGAAGGAGGGCTCTCCCGCTTCCGAAGAAGCCGAAGAGGAAGAGGAAGAGGGTTCCGAGGAAGAAGAAGAGTCGGAAGAAGAAGACGAGGCCGCGGCGCAGGAGCGCGAGCTCGCCGCCGCGCGCGCGCTGCTCGCGGCCGACGCCGCCGCGGCCCGCCGCCGCAAGAAGCAGGCCAAGAGGATGGCGGCGACCGGAGGTGGGAAAGGCGGCGCGATGTTCGAGGACGAGGCCGAACTCTCTGCCGGCGAGTCGGACGAGGAGGACGGAGCAGACAAAAACAAACAGAAGAAGCAAAAGGTCGCGGCTGCTGCGGGAGGAAAGAACAACGCCTTCTTGCCCTCAGACGACGAGGACGAGGTCGCCGAGGCCAGGCTCGACGACGACGCCGAGGAGGTCCTCCGCGGCCTGATCGGCGCCGGCGAGGAGAAGGAGGGCGACGAGGAGGCCAGGGCCGAGCTGCACGCCGCCTGGGCCGGCGACGAGGACGAGCGCGCTCTCAAGAAGATCATGGATGGCGTCCGCCGCGGCTTCCGCAGGCGCAGGCACAGGGGCGTCGCTGGCGGCGGGGTGCTGGATGCCGACGACGACGAGGAGGACGGGGACGGCAGCGACGGCGCGAGGGAGCGGAGGGCCGCCAGGCTCCGCGGAGGAGGAGGCAGCGACAGCGAGAGTTATTCCGACGACGACGACGACGACGACGAAAGTGGGTCCGACGCCGACGATCTGATGGAGCGCCTCGAGGACGAAGGAGGACTGGACGGCGAGGCGAGGGAGGAGCTGCTCGCGATCAAGCGCGCGAGGGTGCGCGACGCCGAGCGCCGGCGCGTCGCGGCCGAGGCGGCGGCGCGCGCCTCTGCAAACGCCGCCGCGACCGCCGCCGGGAACAACAACAACGCCCGCAGCCGCCCCAACGAGGCGGCGGCGACGATGACGGCCTCCGCCCTCAAGAGGGCCCGCTCGGAGCCCCTGAGCCGCGGCGGGGCAGGAGCAGCAGCTGTTGGGGGAAGCAACAACAACACCAACAACGCCCCTTCTTCGTCGGGCGCCCCGCTCTCGGGCTCGACCTCGGCCTTCTTCGGCCTCGACCTCACCAACTGGAGGGGCGGGAGGGGCGGCGGCGCCGGGGCTGTGGGCCTGCGCAGCGCCGGGAGCGTCGGCGGCGGCGGCAACAGTTTGCCAAACGGAGGGAGCTCGTTTGTTGGGAGGGCGGCGACGCTCGGAGGCGCGGCGGGGGCTTCCCGCGGAGGAGCAGCTGGAGGAGGAGGCAGCGGCAGCGGGAATGGAGGGGCGGGCACCAACAGCAACGCCGGCGGCGGCGGCGCTTCCAAGCCGGGCAGGTCGTTTGTCTTTGCGACCGGCGGCGGGAGCGGAGCTGCGACAATGCCTGGAGGAGTCAACTCAGGCGACGACGCCTCCCGCCCCGGTGTTCTCGACCCTTCGGCGAGCGTCGGAGGCGCTCCCAGCGCGGCGGCCGCAGCCGTGGTGGGGCCCACCTCCTTCGCCGGGATCGGCTCTCTGAGGAAAGGCGGGCGGTCGGCGTCGGGCTTCCTCCGCGGCGCTAACGGCGGCGGGAACCAAAACGCCGCTCCGGGAGGAGGGATGGAGCGCAGCGGCTCTCTGCTCGGGCTTCTGAAGTCTGCTGGGTCCGGAGGATCTGCCGGGAGCGGCGGCGGTGCGGCCAAGGGCGAGAGCTTGCTGCGCAGGGTCGTGAGCGGGAGGGGTGGAAGCGGCGCTTGAATTTTATTTTTTTCCCCAAAAGAGAGAGAGATATTTTTTTGTTCCTTTGTTTTCTTTCTTCGTTTTTTTCTCCTGAAACAAATTTTTGATTTTACAAGCTCCTCTTTTCTTTTCAATAATAAAACCCGCCCCTGTCCTGCACCGACACCCACTCGGCAGCAGTCAGCGTTCCCCCCAGAACGACCACGGCCGCCAGCTGGAAGGCAAGGGCCCCTCCGGCGATCAGCCCGGCGTGGTGCAACACCGACGGCACGGCGACGCAGCCAATGGCGGAGAAGCCGGTCAAAAACCTTCCCGCGTCGCCCCAGCCGCCTCCTCCTGTGGAGTCTCCTCCGAAGAAGACGCCGCCGCCTCCGTCCGAGGGGCCGAAGAAGAGCATGGGCATCGGCACGAGGACGTAGGCGAAGGCGGTGAGCAGGGGCCACCAGTTGTGCCAGAGGGAGCACGCCTTTTTTTTTTGAGGGTTTTTTTTTGCGATTTTCGAAGTCGGGTGAGGTTTTTGTTTCGTTTGCTAATTTCGATCAAAAGAAAAAGAGCTCTTTCTCTCTCTCTCATTCTTATCTATCTTTTTTTCTCTCTTACCAGGATCTGCAGGAGCACGCCCAGCGAGAAGGAGAAGGCGAGGCCGGCGAGGACTGGAGGAGAAGATGGAGTTTTGTTTGTTTGTTTTTTTGGGAAAGGGGTCGAGGTTGAGAGTTGAAAAAAAGCGATTGCTTCAAAAGAAAAACTATTCTTTTATTTCTCCGAGCAGCAGCAGCACCGTCGCACCTCTCACGTCATTGATGCCCATTGATGCGAGTTCTCTCCCTGAGGAGAACACACGCGAGCGAGAAGCGCGGGAAAGAGAGAGCGGAAGACGCGTCGAAGAAGGAGGAATCGATTTTGCTCTCACTCTCTCTCTTTTTTTTTTTGCTTGTGAGCATTGTCGTTCGACCTCGAAACACTTCTTCCCTTTTTTCGTTCATTCGAATAAAAAAGAAAAAACCTCTCCACGATGAAGGCCAAGACGCTCCAGGTCGTCTGGCACTCGGGGCTGCCCGTGTTCGGGATCGACATGAACCGGTCGGGCCTGGTGGTGACGGGCGGGGACGACAAGGACGTCAAGGTGAAGAAGAAGGAGAAGAGTTTTTTTTGAAAGCTGCAATCGATTGCATCAATCAAAACGTCGACGCTCGGCAGATGGCAATCGCACCTCGTTTTCTCCCTCTCGCCGTCCTCTCCTGCTCTCTCATTTAAGCCCTGAGCTGTCGCCACACATTCATCTCGTAATTCGCGAAGAGACGCGCGTTTCGTCGACGAACAGAGCGAGAAAACGAAGCGTCCTTTTTCTTCTTCTCGTCGGAACGATGCGAACGATTTGGCGATTTTTTCTTTTCCTCGTTTTTTCGAAAAAAAGACAAAGCAAACAGCTCCCCCTCTTTCTCTCTCTCTCACTTCCTTCTCTTTTCTTCCCTCTCTCTTCACACCACCACCCCCAACAACAACAACCAGTTCTGGCGTTTCGGCCAGACCGAAGAGGGAGCCCCCACCGTCACCTTCGTCGGCTCGGCCGGAGGCAGCGGCGGCGCCAAGCACTCCCGCGGCGTCAACTGCGTGCGCTTCTCGCCCGAGGGGGAGCGGCTCGCGACCGGCGGCGACGGCGGCGAGCTGTTCCTGTGGAGGAGGTTTCCCGCTTCTGCTGCTGCTGCTGCTGGTGCTGCTGCGCCCGCGTTTGGCGCCGACCCGGAGGAGGAGCCGATGGAGGGGGACGAGTGGCGTGTGGTGGGGGCGCTTCGGTGAGGAAGAAGTTTTTTAGACTTGAATTTTCCTCTTCTTTCTTTTTCTTTCTTTCTTTCCTTCTTCTTTTTTCGTTATTTTTGCTCACTTTCTCTTCTTCCTTCTTTCAAATTTTTTCTTCATCTCAGCGGCCACACCGACGACGTCTTCGACCTCTCCTGGGCCCCCGACGGCTCGGCCTTGGCTTCCGCCTCCCTGGAGAACACCGTGCTAGTCTGGGACACCCCCGTCGGAGGCGGCGCGCCGCCGCCTCCCTCCTCCGCAGCCGCCGCGCCCTCTCCCTCGTCTTCCTCTCACCTCCTCGCTCCGCTCCCCGCCGTGGGCAACGGCGGTCGCCCGCGCGCCCGCCACAACACGCACAGCCACTACGTCCAGGGCGTCTCCTGGGACCCCACGGGCGCGCTCCTGGCCTCGGCGTCGGCCGACCGCTCGGTCAAGATCTATAAAGCAGCGGCCGAGGTCGTCGGCAAGAAAAAAAAACGAACGCTCGAGAAAAAGGCGGCCGAGCGCGCCGCGGCCATGGCGGCAGCGGAGGCCGCCGGGCTTCCCGTCCCGCTGCCTCCTCCCCGCCCGCCGCTGGCCGCCTCGGCCGACAGGCTCGCGTGTGCCGCGACGCTGCAGAGGAGGCTGGCAGCGCCCGCGGAGGTCCCGGGGGCGCTGGCGAACGCAGCTGCGCACGCTGCGGCGACAGCCGCTGCTGGAGGAGGAGGAGCTCCACCTCCGCCGCCTCTCCCGCCTCTGCCTCGCCTGCCGCTCTTCATGGGCGAGGAGCTGCCCTCCTTCTTCCGCAGGCTGGGATGGGCCCCGGACGGCTCCTGCCTGATCGTCCCCGCCGGGCTGCTTCACCCGGGAGCCGCCGCGGCCGCCGCGGCAGCCAACGCCACCGCTGCTTCCGCGGCGGCGGCGGCTGGAGCAAAGGGCAAGACCGCCTCGATGCCTCCGCCGCCGCCGCCTCAGCCGAACGCGAATGCGACGACTGCGACTGCGGCGGGAACAGCTGCAGCTCCTCTCTCCCTCGCCATTCCCGCCACCCCTCAGCACGGGGCTTTCATCTACGCCCGCGGCGAGTGGGGGGCCCCCGCGGCGGCGCTGCCCTCGGTCAAGCCGACGGTGGCGGTCAAGTTCTGCCCAGTGCTCTTCGCGCTCGAGGAGAAGAAGGACGAAGGGGACAAGACGACGACGACTGCCGCCGCCGCGGCCCCTTCCCCGCAGCAGCGAGAGGAGAACGAGCCCGCGCCGCAGCAGCAGCAGCCGCCCCCGCTGTTCGACCTCCCCTACCGCCTCGTCTTCGCCGTCGCGAGCCTCGATTCGGTCGCCGTCTACGAGTCGAATTCGCTCAAGCCATTGGCGTTCCTGGGAGCGTTGCATCCCGAACCCATCACCGACGTCGCCTGGTCCTGCGACGGCAGGTTTCTGGCCGTGTCCTCCTACGACGGGTACTGCTCGGTGGCTGCCTTCGCCCCGGGCGAGCTGGGCACGCCGCTGGAGGGGGGGGCGGGGGCTTCGAGTTCCTCGGAGAGGAAGGTGGTGCCAGACTTTGTGTGGAGGAGGGTGGCGTCGCAGGCCAAGGCCCTTTCGGTGACTCCTTCCCTGCCCGCTGCGGCCGTCCCTGCGACGCCCGCAGCCGCGGCGATGAGGCCTCCCCCGTCGGTCCCGGTGCCGGCCCCGGTGCCTCAGCAGCAGCAAGCGGGAGGAGGAGGAGGAGGGCCGAGGCGCCTGGTGCCGGAGCCGGTGGTTGCTGCTGCCCCCTCGGCGGCAGCGGCGGCGGCGGGCCCGCGACGGATCGCGCCGACGCCGCTCTCCGGCTCCGGCTCCCTCCCTTCCGCTCCCGCTCCCGCTGCTCCCGCTGCGGTTGCCCCGGAGGTGGACACGAGGAGGAGGATCGCGCCGCAGCCCATGAACCTGGGAGGGCCCGAGAACGCAGCGCCGACCGCCGTTGTCGCTGCTGTGAAAGCGGCGGCGGCCCCTGCTTCTGCTGCTCCTGGCGCGGCCGCGCCTGCTGCTGGAAAAGAATGATCTTTTTTGGAGAGGGAGAGGGAGAGGGAGAAACTTGAAATAAAAAAATGAAATGAAATGAAAAAAAAAAAAAAAAAAAAAACACTTTTTCCACCAATGCTCTCCGGCACGAGCGCCTTCGCGGTCTCCACCGCACCTTTACTCTTGCAGCGTGCTCGCTCTCTCGGATCACATCGTCGTCCAAGCGCTGCTCCCAATTCGCAATCAGTGGCCCCGCGGAAGACGGATTCTTCTTCGCGAAGAAACAAGAACAACAACCGAAACACGAAAGCGATGGCATCAGCGACAGACGACAACAACAATGACAAAGAATCGGCTCAGGATCCCTCTCCTGAAGCCCCCTCGACCGCGCCTCCTAACGTCGCGGAGCTGGTGATGCTGCTCAAGGTGCGCGCAA